>TARA_R110002049_G_scaffold309297_1_pt1 | contig 28762 bp, 26 predicted proteins | sample TARA_R110002049 | Tara Oceans TARA_R110002049 (sample SAMEA4396941) | marine metagenome | biome: Polar Biome; feature: [SRF] surface water layer (ENVO:00010504); material: water (ENVO:00002006), including particulate matter (ENVO:01000060) such as... | depth 5 m
CAATCTACACCGAGTCCTCACGATATACCTACTACACCCAGGGGGGGGTGTTTCAATAATTAGTAAAACAAAACCCATCATTTCCGACGAGTTTTGACTTTAAAGGATTAGTGATTCTATCACAAAGACAAAACACCTCAGGAACACAACTTCTGCATTTCTAAGATTTCTCTTTTGTCAACGGCAAAGTGGATAATTGGGACCATTATGCTACTGTATAGCAATGCACTCCCTATATAGATAGTATTATGCCATAAAGGATACGCCCAAATATTGGCAAAAGAACCCATTATACATACAATCACTAAATGATTGCCTGTCATGACAAGTGTTTTCATCCATAGCTTTCGGTAGAGAAGCTTTGGATGCATTGGATAATTCAGAAGAATCAGGTTATAAGGAACCAAGATTGTAATTAGATAGCCAAGAGGCATAATTAGGAGAAACTCTTTATGTAAGTATTGATATTCCCAATAACTCATGGCATAATGATAAGGCATCTCATTACCGAATACTACCACATCCAAAAACATTGGGGCATTTTTTAAAATAGTTAAGAGGACAAATGCCAATAATATGTTGACTACAATTCTTCGTTTCATATCGAGGCAGCTTCAGTTGATTGTTTCCATCTATTCTTCTAACTAAACATATCATAGAATTCACTAATAACCAACAAAACCCGCCATTTCTGACGGGTTTTGTTATTTTAAAAGAGCCAAAACTAATTAAAGCCAAGCCCAACTCCTGCAATTTCGCGACTTCGGTCTTCGGTCTTCGGTCTCCCGTCTTCCAGCTCATTAGTCCTTCAAGAAATCCCTCAAAACGTAATTCAGAATTCCACCATGCTTGTAGTAAGCAATCTCGACTTCTGAATCCAATCTTGATTGTACTTGAATTTTCTTCTCCTGAGAATCAGAAGTGACAATCACCTTGAATTTCTGACCTGGAGTCAATCCTGATTCAATTCCAACAATGCTGAATTCCTCTTTGCCTGTTAAGCCCAAGCTCTCGGCAGTTTCTCCTGGCAAGAACTGAAGTGGCAAGACGCCCATACCCACCAAATTGCTTCGGTGAATACGCTCATAGCTTTCTGCAATCACAGCTTTGATTCCTAATAAGGTTGTGCCTTTTGCTGCCCAGTCACGGGAAGATCCCGAACCGTATTCTTTGCCCGCCAAGACTACCAATGGAACGTGTGCCGCTTGGTATTTTTCGGAAGCTTCGAACACAGACATTTCTTCATTGCTAGGAATATAAGTTGTAAAACCTCCCTCTTGTGTACTCAATTGGTTTTTGATACGAACATTGGCGAAAGTACCTCTAACCATGACCTCGTCATTTCCTCTTCGCGAACCGTAGGAATTAAAGTCCGGACGCTCCACTCCTCTTCCGTTCAGGTATTTGCCTGCCGCAGAATCTGGCCTGAATGATCCCGCTGGTGAAATATGATCCGTAGTGATCGAATCACCGAGTTTCAACAGAACTCGCGCATTCAAAATGTCTTTTGCTGTTGGCACTTCGGTAGAAATATCCTTAAAGAATGGCGCTTCCTTGATGTAGGTACTGCTTTCATCCCAAGGATAGATTTCACCTTCGCCAGATTCAAGTTCTTTCCAAATATCATTGCCCTCGAAGATCTCTCCATAGCTTTTCTCATAATCATCTGGAGTAAGGACTTTTTTCGCTACCTCGGCGATCTCCGCGTCGGTAGGCCAGATATCTTTCATGAATACCGGTTCGAGATTTGGATCATAACCGATTGGCTCGTTATACAAATCCACATCTACTCGACCTGCGATGGCATATACGACCACCAGCATAGGTGACATGAGGTAATTCATTTTTACTTGTGGATGCACCCGAGCTTCAAAGTTTCTATTTCCAGAAAGCACTGATGCCACGACCAAGTCATTGTCTTCAACGGCTTGCGCAATGTGCCTAGGAAGCGGGCCTGAGTTACCAATACAGGAAGTACAGCCATAACCGACGGTATGGAATTTCAAGGCCTCCAAGTCCTCAAGCAAGTCAGCCTTTTCTAGGTAATCCGTTACCACTTTGGAACCTGGTGCCAGAGAAGTTTTCACCCAGGGCTTCACATCCAATCCCAATTCACGCGCTTTCCTAGCCACTAAGCCAGCTCCAAGCATTACGGAAGGATTGGAAGTGTTCGTACAGGAAGTGATCGCTGCTATGACGATAGAACCATCGTACAACTCAAATTTCTCATTGTGCAGATCGACAGAAACGGACTTCAAACCATTTTTAATCTTGGTTTTTATCTCTGTTTCAGCAGGAGCTTGTACTCCTGATTGATCTTCAGTTTGTCCACCACCTTCTTCCAGGAATCGACCTAACTCTTCTCTTTTATCAATGGGAATGTACTGACGACCGTGAACCGACTCCAGTAATTCTCCGAATTTTGGCTTAAAATCTCTCACCAAAATTTTATCCTGAGGACGTTTTGGGCCAGAGACGGTAGCTTCTACGGTCCCCAAGTCCAATTCCACCACAGAACTATACTTGATCAGATCCTCATCTTTTCTCCAAAGCATATTAGCCTTGCAATAATCCTCCACCAATTTGATCTGCTCTTTGGAGCGATTGGTCTTACCCATGTAGTCCAGCGTACGGTCATCAATTGGAAAATACGTCACTGTACAACCAAACTCTGGGGACATATTCGCAATCGTAGCTCTATCAGGCACTGAAAGGTGGTCCAGACCTGGGCCAAATACCTCCACAAATTTCCCTACTACGCTATTCCTTCTAAGCAACTCGGTAATAGTCAAAACCATATCCGTAGCTGTGGTTCCCGCTGGCAGTTTACCAGTCAGTTTCAATCCAACTACCTCTGGCATGATAAAGTAAATTGGCTGACCGAGAATTGCAGCTTCCGCTTCGATTCCTCCTACTCCCCAGCCTACTACTCCAATCCCATTCACCATCGGTGTGTGCGAATCTGTACCAACTAGCGTATCTGGAAAGACCATACCATCGCGTTTGATCACGCCCTGAGCTAGGTATTCCAAATTTACCTGGTGGCATATACCCATTCCTGGAGGAACCACTGCGAAGTTATTAAAGGTCTTCTGAGCCCATTTGAGGAATTTGTATCGCTCAGAATTTCGCTCATATTCCTTTTCTACATTCTTTTGATAGCTATAATTTGTTCCAAAGTAATCTACCTGCACCGAGTGATCGATCACAAGATCTACTGGAATAAGTGGGTTGATCGTACTTGCATCCTTACCTTTTCGATGCGCTTCAGAACGTAAAGAAGCTATATCTACTACAGCCGGAACACCGGTAAAATCCTGCATCAGCACTCGTGCGGGCTTAAAAGGAATATCTTTATCCGAAGGATTAGGTGACCAATTCATTAAGGTCTGCAGATGCTCCTTTGTAATCGCAAAATCATCAAAACTCCTTAACGCATTCTCCAATAAAATTCGGATAGAAAAAGGCAAATGCTTTACAGGATGCCCTAAAGCTTCAAGCTTTTCCAAGCTCCAAAAGGTATGATCTCCTTCAGAAGTTTTAAGAGTAGATTTAATCTGGTATGGGTCTTGGTTCATGATAAAAAGGGGATTTAGTAAAAAAAAGGAATCAAAGTAATAACTCTAAATTGGGAGTTTGAATTCCATTGGCTGCTAATTTGAGTCCCAAAGTCTTGCCAAAAGACCAAAGAGAATTATCATCTTTAATTTAACTTAAGAAAATCAAACTTCTACATGGGGCTATACATACTTCGATTCTTTAGCGCATTTTTTATTCTAGCGACATTTTTCCCCTTAATCAAACTAGACTTCTGGTGGGTCCGAATTTTTGATTATCCAAGACTGCAAAAGTTACTTATCACGCTTTGCTTATTGGCTGTATGGATTTATCCGTACACTTTTACTTTGGACACAGAGTCTATTATATGGTCAGTACTGCTACTCACCTGTGCTATCTATCTGGCCAATAAGGTCTGGCCATTTACTCCATGGGCAAAAAAAATGATTGATTCTGTGCCTTATGTTGAAAATAACGGGATTCATATTCTGGTTGGTAATGTGTACCAATACAACCAGAATTATCATAAAGCTGTAAGCCTTGTTCAGAGAACTTCCCCAGATCTTATCTTTTTTGTAGAAACAGATAAAGCCTGGGAAAAAGGGCTTTCCGAAATCGAAAAAGACTACCCTACGCAGATAAAGCTTCCAATGGATAATACCTACGGACTGCTGTTATATTCCAAGTTGGAAATACAGAGAAAAGCTATCAATTACTTAATTGATGAGGAAATCCCTTCATTGGAGCTTGACATAAAACTTCGAAACGGGGAATTAATTACCATTTACGCGATTCATCCGACCCCACCAGTCCCTGGAGAGAATGAAAAAAGTACAGACCGTGATGCGGAAATTCTTTTAGTCGGTAAAAAATCTAAAGAAAATCACTTGCCCTCTTTGGTAATAGGAGACCTGAATGATGTGGCTTGGAGTTATACTACTGAGCTGTTTTTGAAAAACTCAGAAATGGCTGACCCTCGCAGAGGAAGAGGATTGTTCAACACTTTTCATGCGAAAGTCCCATTCTTCAGATGGCCACTTGATCATATCTTTTTGAGCGAACATTTTGGACTAGGAGGAATAAAAGTTCATAAAGGAATAGGCTCAGATCACTTCCCTATCTCCATCAAAGCCGTTTTGACAAAGAGAAACGACACAGACACGATGAAAGCAAACGGGGATGAAAAAGAAGAAGCCCGCGAAAAAATTTCCCGCGGGCTCAATGATGAAGATTAATAGCTATTAGTTATTCTCCTTAGCTTCTTCCTTTTTCTTACGCTTAAATCCTTTATTGAATGGCCAAGTGTACTCAAGGGCATCCATTCCACGGTTTAAGTTATAGGTAGCTGAATCAGCATTCTCAAGTGTACTTTTAAGGCTTTTTGCAAATTCAGGATCATTTAAAAGCATTCCTACGGAATTATTAGGATCATTAAATTTATCGGTGATAGTACTTAGTTTCTGAGTCATTTCCTCAGAGTTGGCAGCAGCTTCTTTCAGACTCTCCATTGATTGTCTTAGGTCAGCAGCCATCGTAGTATCTGTCACCAAGTCATTGAATAGATTGCCTTTTTGATTCAATTTAGAGGTGAAGCTGTTCAATTCATTAATCATTCTATTACTATTGACTGAAGCTTGATTGAGGTTTTTCACAATAGCACGGAAACTTTCTGCTAGAAGAGAATCAGTCAGTGCTGCTCCTACCATACCTTCTCCCTCAGCTAGTTTGCTCGTCAGGTTTTTAAGATTTCCAGTGATTTCGACCAGATTTTCATTATTTACCTGAAGTGTTTCCATCATCTTGTCCGTATCTAGCGGCATGACAGACTCTAGCCTGTCTCCGTCCACTACAGGGGGCGCCAAGGTAGTTCCTCCGTAGATTATGATAATCTTGTTACCAATCAACCCATCAGAGCTAATAGTGGCCTTAGAATCCTTTCTAATGAATTCGACCACTTCTTCCTCCACGTTCATTTCGATTTCCACCTGAGAATCTCCATAGAAGTTGATTTTTCTAACCGTACCGATTTTCACACCGGAAAACCAGATGTTATTTCCTGTCTGAAGTCCTCCGATATCATCGAAAACAGCTTTTAACTGTATAGCTTTCACAAACTTCTTTTGCTGACCACCTAAAGTCAACACCCCGGCCACGAGGATTGCAATTCCTAGGAAGACAAATATGCCTACTATGACTGATCTTTTATTTTCGCCTCTCATGAGTTGATAAAATTATAATCGTAAAATGATTTTATGCGTTTGTCTTCTGCATGAGGAAATACCTCTTCAAAAGTTCCGACAGCGTCAAACTGTCCATCCAATAACACTGCCATACGATCTCCTGTATCTTTGGCACAAGTCAAATCGTGCGTAATCACGATGGATGATGTATTGTATTCTTCTCGAACTTGGTTAATCAGGGTGTTGATCTCACCACATGTAATCGGGTCCAAACCAGCGGTAGGCTCATCGTAAAGCATGATCTCAGGCTCCAAGATTAAGGTCCGTGCCACACCAATTCTTTTCTTTTGACCACCGGAAAGCTCTGAAGGCATCTGATTGATAGACTGAGGAAGTCCTACACTATCTAACAAGCCTTCTATTTTCATAGTAATCTCCTTCTTAGTGAGGTTTTTAATATTTCTCACCAAAGGAAATTCCATGTTCTCTCTGACAGTCATACTATCGTAAAGCGCTGAGTTTTGGAAAGAGAACCCAATCCTCAATCGTAACGCATTCAACTCTTTGGTTCTAAGAGTTGAAACCTCTTTGCCAAGCACAGTCATGGTTCCCGCATCCTGTTTCAGCAGACCCACCATGATTTTGATCAAAACGGACTTTCCAGAGCCAGATTTACCTAACACTACCAGGTTTTCACCTTTGTGCAGATCTAGATCGACTCCTTTCAATACATCTAAGTCTCCGAAAGACTTCATCAAACCGCGAATTTCTACAACCTTATCTTCCATAATTAAAATGCTCGGATTGCGTTTACGATTTGAAGTACCAAGAGCTCTTCAATAAATATTAAGAACATGGCCATAACTACCGCAGCATTCGCTGCACGGCCTACGCCTTCTGTTCCCTTGGATGAATTATACCCCTTGTAACAGCCCACGATTCCTATAGTAAAGCCAAATAAAATCGACTTGAGCACTGAGGAAGTGATATCCAGAAAGGAAATCGACTCGAACACCTGTACAAAAAAGGTAGTCATACTCACTTTTTCATTTGCACTCACACTGAGAAATGATCCAATGAGCGCTACAAAATCAGTGTACATCACTAGCAGTGGAATCATTAGGGTGGTAGCAATGACCCGCGTAACAACCAAGAAATTAAATGGATTGGTCGCCGAAACCTCCATCGCATCGATTTGCTCTGTCACCTTCATGGAGCCTATTTCCGCTCCTATACTAGAACCCACCTTTCCCGCTGCAATTAGTGCCGTTACCAGTGGTCCCATAGCCCTTACTACAGCGATCGAAATCAATGATGGTAACCAAGAAGTCGCTCCAAACTCCGAAAGAGATGGTCTCGACTGGTTAGTAAAAACTATACCCACGATAAACCCAGTAAGGGATATCAAAGGCAGAGATTCTACACCTATCCGGTAGCACTGATGAATGACCTCCCTAAATTCATAAGGCGGTACAAATACCTCTTTGAAGAATCGCCTTACAAAATTCCAAGCGTCCGCCAGTCCGGTAAAAAACTTATCTATTTTCTTTGAAAGCAGGGGCTTTCTGTCTTCTGCTTTTTCAGTCATACATTCTTTCTGATGGCTCGAAATTAATTAAATTATTCAAAAGGATAGTTCTAATATACTTCAAAGTCCGAGGATTGATCTTAAGTCTGATTCACTTAAGGGTTTTTCAAAAATCTCACTGATTCTCTTGTCGGAATTTGCCCGTTGTATTTGCTCATTTTCAACAGATCCAGACTGCAAAATAACGACCGAATCTGGACTCACTTTTTCTACCTCATCTACGAATTCCCATCCAGTCATTTCTGGTAAATTGAGATCAACCAAAAGCATATCCACAGAGTCGGATTTGAGATAATCTAAAGCCTTACTAGGCGTGTCAAAATAAACAAATTCGATTCCTGAATTAATTTTCAAAAGTCGCTTCTCCACTAATATCTTTTGAATCCTGTCGTCATCAAGTAAAAGTATCTTTTTGATCTGGGTAGATTTCATTCTGAGAAATGTCGGAGAGAAGGTGTTGGTTTGATAACGCTAAGATTAAAAAAATCTAGATCAAAATCCCAGTCTTGCCCAGAAGCTCACAATCAAGAGTTCGTTCTATACATGTCTTGAATAGACTTTTCTTCAGTCAAATTCTATTAAGCGCCAATTCTTGCGGCGGCATTGGCCAGCCCTATAGTTTTTTACATCAACTACTTATTTTAGTCTAGCCTAATCTTTTTAGCCTAGACAAATTACGTGAACCCTAAACCAGTATTAAAAGCTATAAAATCAATTAGTTAGTATCAAAACAATAAAGTATAGCTTACTGAAGTACTAGACGGTTTAAATGATTTTAACGAATGCGCTGGTCACGCCCCATTTTTATTAACAATAGATTGTTCTGCAATTTTACAAGAGATAATATCACCGAAATCAGGGCTGCCCTTCAGGAATTTCGCCTCTATTAATTTTCCTGTTTAATTTGAAAAAGCTGGAGCTCAGAAATAAAAACTCTGACCAAAAAATTCGATTTATGCAACATCTCTAAACTCATTTTGGATTGGATAGAGAACAAGAATGTGAGCTAAAGAAGACAGAAGACATCCGCAAAAACATGAGATATACAGGATCAAACTGTCGACTGCTGATCATTTTACTTTCATCAAAATCCGCCCGCTATTCTATAATCTTTATAATTATGTGGGTGGACGCCTTGCACATTTTGCCCGCGATGAGTCCCATTATGGGGATCAAAAAGGCTGGAAAAAATATCAAATACGACTTACAACGCCCCTAATACAGCAACCCGAAATAGTCAATTTCCTCTACCATTTTTACAGCGAAAAATCGCTTCACTCCCACCTTATAGATGATGATATACACAAGCAAAATATCCCAATATAATTCGGATTAGATGTGCGTTGATCACCCACTTTTTGAACCACTTTTGAACGCTCTCATACGGTAGAAAAGAGCAAGTGGATACTACCTCATTCTTGTCAATAGCCGCATGTTTGAACTCATGAATTCACCAAGCTATTATCGAATTTTCCAGATCTAATTCGAACTGTAGATCAGGCATTTTCTTCGGTTTTCAATCAACTTTAGTTTCCTCCTTAGGCAACTTGCCTTCTTGTAAAGATCTTGATCTACTTCATAAATGATTTTAAAATCAAGAAGGAAATCAACTTTTCCATAGTCTGAAAAAAGCTAAATTGTCTAAAACTATAATCCGTGCATAACCTAACTGATATGAAAAAGCTATTGATTTTACTAGTCATTACTTGTTCCGCTACCTCATATACTTTGGCTCAAAAAATATCGTACGATGAAGCTTTGGCCAAGGAAGTTGGAGCAGATGATTATGGAATGAGGAAATATGTGATCGCCTTTCTTTATCGAGGAGATAAAGTGGATCAATATTCAGAGCAGGAAAGAAGCGATATACAAGCTGGACATATGGCTAATATCAATCGATTGGCTGGAGAAGGGGAAATGGTAATGGCTGGGCCTTTCTTCGGAAATGAAGAACTGCGAGGGCTTTTCTTCTTTGCTGTAGAAAGTCTAGAAGAAGCTCAGAAACTTACAGAATCCGATCCAGCAATCAAGGCTGGCATACTCAAAATGGATCTAAAGGAATGGTATGGATCAGCCGCACTGATGCTGATGTCAGATATGCACACCAAAGTAGCGAAGGTGGAGATTTAATCCCTCGGTAGGTTTAGGTATGACAATGATATTTCTGAGTAATACCCCACATGGTTTTTAAATCAAAACGTGAAATTCAATTACGTAAAAATCTCCCCTAGTTTAGTTTAAAGCAGGTATTTATGGTAAAAATCAAGGTACACGCTGATCAAAAAACTTAACTCTAATCCAAAACTGAACCGTAGTCAGATTTAAAATAAAGAGAATGACAACTTATCGGTTAACAGCTCCAAAGCCCGTATTGATTTAATTGAATTGCCTTTTTCGCTTAGCTCTGGACTCCACACCGCAATACTAAACTTATGCGGCATCACTGCAGCCACTCCTCCACCTACCCCACTTTTCCCAGGAAGCCCAACTCTATAGGCAAATTCTCCTGCTTCATCATAAAACCCACAGGTCAGCATGAGTGCATTGATACGTCGGGCGCTGCTTTCTGATAAGATCTGTCTATCGGCAAAAATAGAAAAGCCGTCATTGGCTAAAAATGAAAAGGATTTGGCTAGGTCTACACAGCTCATTTCAATAGCACATTGAGAAAAATACACATCGAGCACCTCTTCGATGGGGTTATTAAAGTTTTTGTAAGATTTCAGAAAATATGCCAATGCAGTATTGCGTTCCCCATGATTTTTTTCAGAATTCATGACATCTGGATTGATTTTCACACAGGTTTCACCCGCTAGTTCATTGATAAACTCTGAAAGTTGATCTATCGGGTTTTCAAATTTGCTGCACAGGGCATCTGTGATCACCAACGCTCCTGCATTAATAAAAGGATTTCTAGGAATACCTTTTTCATACTCTAACTGAGCGATAGAGTTGAATGGATCTCCACTTGGCTCCACGTTCACCCGAGACCAAAGCTTCGTATTGAACACATTAAATACCATGGTCAGCGTGTGCACTTTGCTGATACTTTGGATAGAGAACGGAACCTTGTGATCACCTACGCCATATACATTCCCTTTGAGATCCACCAAAGCAATCCCAAACTGATTGGGATCTACATTCGCGATTTCAGGTATGTAGTCAGCGACTTTACCTTTGAGATTCTCTGCCTGTACCTCATGATACACTTCTTCAATTAGTCCGTGATAGTCCATTTGAGAAATTTGTGGAAAATTGAGAGAGAATGAAAGAGTTTGTTTAGATAATTAGTCCGATGTCGGGTGACCGATGTGCCGCTTCGGGCATCGGACATCGGGCATCAAACACCAATTAAATCCCGGACACTCTCCTCTCCAACAAATACAAGTAAAAAACCATACCTCAGAATCTTATGTATATAATTTTTCTATATATTTGGTTTAGCTAGGTAATACAGCAAAACCATGTCCAACAACAATCTTATCAAAGGTTCCCTCCAAACCATCATTCTAAAGCTCTTAGAGGAGAATGAACGCATGTATGGCTATGAGATCACCCAGCGGGTCAAGGAACTAACCGCGGGTGAAATCAAAATCACCGAAGGCGCGCTCTACCCTGCGCTGCACAAATTGGAAGCCGAAGGGTTGCTCAGCACCGAGATCCAGCAAGTGGATAATCGCGTGAGGAAATACTACAGCCTGACTAAAGACGGACAAAAGGAAGTCACCAGCAAAATGTCTGAGTTGCAAGGATTCGTAGAAAACCTCCAGCGAATCCTGACTCCAGACCTTAAACCTGGTTTTAACATTTGATTTTTTAACTCAAGAAGCTATGAGAAAACTTACAGAACAGGATCTTCTATGGATCCATTCTAGGCTGAAAAGCCTCCATATCCGCTACACCGAAGTCTATGAAGAGATTTTTGATCACTACTGTACTACGTTAGAGAATTCTACAGAGATCGTTTCTCCTTCAATCATCGCCAAACTCAATGATACTTTTTCTTGGTCAGTGGTGAAAGGAATGGATAAGGAATTAGAAAAAAATGTATCAAAGCAAATATGGGTAGCACAACTTGATTTCCTGAAGTTTTGGAACCGTGGGTTTAAAGGGTTGTTGGCAAGCATCATAGGATTTGCGTTACTAGCAATAGCCATTTTCACCATCTCTGCTTCAGAATTAATCCTCGTATTTTTAGTTATCATTCTCATTACCACAGCTGGAGTGTTTTTCATGAAAAGAGATGCTCTTTCCTTTAGGCTCAGTCACAAAACGGTCTCCATCTCTTCTGCTACTATCATCAAAAGAGTTGGAATATTGAACACCATATTTATGTGGATTTATGCTATGCCAAGTGTATTAACTAGGGGTGAGATTCATTCAAATGCCCTATTTGTGTGGGCAACGGCAATAGTTACCATCTTTAGTGTTATGTACTCAATTAGCTTATTAGCCATTGCCTCTGATTTACCAGCTCAAAGAACTGCTATATGAAACTATCTTCCGACCAAATCAACAAAATCCAAGCATCTTTATCTACTAGAAACATCGTCTATGATGACATTAGAGCGGAATTAGTGGACCACTTTGCAACTGAGATTGAAGAAAAGATGCATGAGAGCAAATTCTTCGATATACTGCTCCAAGAAAAACTCAATGGATTTGACCAGAAGAAGTTCCAGCGAAATCTTCTACTTCAAACACATGTAGGAATGCTGAAGGCAATTTTCAACAAGATGCTTTCTTTTTGGTTGCTGGTTAAGGTGATCATTATGACATATGTTCTTGGTGTATTTATTAATGCGTTTAATGATTATTCCGCAGAACAACTTCTCAAAATATCTTTTATAACTGCATTTATAGCAGTTGCATTTCTTGGCCTAATACGGACAAGATTGCTCAAAAATTCTCAAATCGTAGCTGCAGGCAACTCTCTTTTCATGCTGGGAATGAGCAGCCAATTTGTGTTGAGACTAGAATGGCTTCAGTGGACTGGCCTTTCGAATACATTCTTACTATTTGCATTAACCTTCTGGTTCTGCCTTCTATTAGTAGCGGGATTTAGAGTACTTTCAGGAACAGTCAAAAGAGTCCAGCTGGCATGAAACTCTCCCCTTCCCAAATTGACACCCTCAAAAAACTGATTTCCTATAAAGGATATCCTGAGATCGATCTGCAGTACGAGATCCTGGACCATGTGGCCTGTAAAGTGGAAGTCCTTTTGGAGGAAAAGCACGCGATGGCACTGGACGATGCGTTCCGCAAGGTTCATGGGGAATTCGGGATTTTTGGGTTCAGTGATCTGGCAGAGTCTTACACCAAAAGTATAGAGAAGCGCTATCAGAGATTTTTTTAGGAAGAATTGAGAGGGTTTTTCACAAGTTATAGAATCATCTACCCTGCAGCAATGGCATTTATTCTCTATTGGCTAAGTGTAAACACGAGACCATTTGGATACGAATTGAATCTTCCTGTTTGGGGAGTGATTTTCTTTTTTATCGGAGCAATCTATATTATTATTCGTTTATTTAGAATCGACAAAAGCATACAAAATTACATAGCATTCAAAAACTTTTCGAATTGGCTAGTAGTACTAAATATATTTTTTCAAGTCAATATTAATTCAATACGATATATAGAAAGCCCAATCTACCCTCTTGAACTTAGCTGGCAAGGAGTTGGAACGTCGATAGGACTGGCTATGATCATATTATCTTTCCTATCAATTTTTCTCCTTCCTAGAGTTCTCAACAGATCCATCGAAGAAACCAAAAAGCTACAGGCGATCTATGAATCTTGAGTAGTAAACGACCGATTGGAACCAACCCTTTTCCTAATAGCCACGGATATAACACAGTTTTTTGCACATATATATAAAGAGTGGCCACAAACTAAAAAACACTTTTTGTACTAAATAAGCTCTTCAGGACACATAACGTTAAACTTCACAGGTAGATAACCCAACTCCAAAATTTTATTTGTACTTTTGCGCCTCAATCAGGCAAACCATGCAGAATATTCGGAATATCGCGATTATCGCACACGTTGACCACGGCAAGACTACACTCGTGGACAAAATCATTCACGCTTCTCAGATTTTCAGAGAAAACCAGCAGTTTCAAGATTTGATTCTTGATAGCAATGACCTGGAGCGTGAAAGAGGAATTACAATTCTTTCAAAGAACGTATCTGTTCGCTACAAAGACGCTAAAATTAACATTATCGATACCCCTGGTCACGCCGATTTCGGTGGTGAAGTAGAGCGAGTATTGAAAATGGCTGATGGTGTGATCCTTTTGGTGGATGCATTCGAAGGCCCTATGCCACAGACCCGATTTGTATTGGGTAAAGCATTGGATCTTGGACTGACTCCTATCGTAGTAGTAAACAAGGTAGATAAAGAAAACTGTCGACCAGACGAAGTTCATGAGTCAGTTTTTGAATTGATGTTCAACTTGGACGCTACCGAAGAGCAACTGGAATTCCAGACGCTTTACGGATCAGCTAAGCAAAACTGGATGGGTCCTGATTGGAAAAACCCTACAGATACTATCTTCCCTCTTTTGGACGCAATCTTGGAACACATTCCAGCTCCAAAAATCGACGAAGGTACACTTCAGATGCAAATCACCTCATTGGATTACTCCAATTTCGTAGGTAGAATAGCTATCGGCCGTGTGAAAAGAGGTTCAATCAAAGAAGGTCAGCAGATCGCTTTGATGAAAGCTGATGGCTCTATCAAAAAGATGAAAGTAAAAGAACTTCATACGTTTGAAGGTCTTGGTAAACTTAGAGTTACGGAAGTAACTGCAGGTGATATCTGTGCAGTAACAGGCATCGAAGATTTCGAGATCGGTGATACTATCGCTGATGCTGAAAATCCAGAAGCTCTTGCTAGAATCTCCATCGATGAGCCTACGATGAATATGCTCTTCACAATCAACAACTCTCCTTTCTTCGGTAAAGAAGGAAAATTTGTGACTTCACGTCACTTGAGAGATCGTTTGATGAAAGAGACTGAGAAAAACCTTGCTCTTCGAGTAGAATCAACTGATTCTGAAGATAAGTTTTTGGTTTACGGTCGTGGTATCCTTCACTTGTCAGTTTTGATCGAAACGATGAGAAGAGAAGGTTACGAACTTCAGGTAGGTCAGCCTCAGGTGATCTTCAAAGAAATCGACGGTGTGAAATGTGAGCCTATCGAAACATTGGTAGTAGACGTTCCTCAGGAAACTTCAGGTAAGGTGATCGAACTTGCAACTCAGCGTAAAGGTGAGTTGGTGATCATGGAGCCAAAAGGTGATCTTCAACACTTGGAATTCAACATTCCATCTAGAGGATTGATCGGTTTGAGAAATAACATGCTTACCGCTACTCAAGGTGAAGCAATCATGAACCATAGATTTACTGCTTACGAGCCTTTCAAAGGAAATATCCCAGGCAGAGTAAATGGATCATTAATCTCTATGGATAACGGTCAGTGTACTGCTTATGCGATCGATAAACTTCAGGACAGAGGTACTTTCTTCGTAGAGCCAGGAGACGATCTATACACAGGTCAGGTGATCGGAGAAAACTCCCGTGACAATGATATCGTGGTGAACGTGCAGAAAGGCAAGAAATTGACCAACATGCGTGCTTCAGGATCTGATGATAACGCGCGTATCACTCCAGCTAAGAAATTCTCTTTAGAAGAATCTATGGAATACATCCAGAAGGATGAGTACCTAGAGATCACTCCTAAGTCTATCCGAATGAGAAAAATCTTCTTGGACGAAGGCGAAAGAACTAGAAACGCTAAGAAAGATTCTTAAGTAAATCTTAGAATCAAGAATATATTGAAATCCCTCAAGCGATAGTTTGAGGGATTTTTTTTATTACCAAAGATCTTGAACCTCGGAGCGGATATGCTTGTCATAGATTTTTTTCACAGCATCCATTTGCTCAGGCGTAATAGCCGCTAATTGCCCAGCATTTACATTTGCTTCCAACTGTGATGATTTAGAAGCACCAGGAATCACGACACTAACCTCATCGTACATTAATACCCAACGAAGTGCAAGAGCTGCTAAAGCGCCATCCCCTTTAAAAAGTTCTCGAAGCTCTTCTATTGCTGGAAAGGCCTTTTCCAATGGAACTCCTGCAAAAGTCTCTCCCTTATCAAATGCTTTACCTTCACGGTTAAAATGACGGTGATCATCCTTGGAGAAAGTGGTTTCTGCAGTGATTTTCCCTGATAGCAACCCACTAGCCAATGGAACACGAATAATTAACCCTACATTTTTTGTGGATGCAAGTTTAAAAAGCTCATCAGCGGGTTTTTGCCTGAACATATTGAAAATAACTTGTACGCTAGAAACAACATCGTATTCCATCGCACTTTTGGCTTCCTCCACTTTTTCCACGCTTACTCCCATGGCAGCTATTTTCCCTTCTGCTCTCAGCTTTTCAAATAACCCAAATACATCATCCCGTTGATAAACTGAAGTAGGAGGGCAATGAAGTTGGATCAAATCCAGTCTATTGAGCCCAGTGTTGCGAAGGCTGTCTTCCACATGACGTCGCAGCCGATCAATAGTATAGGTTTCATCGATATGCGGCTGGATCCTTCTGCCACATTTAGTTGCTACAAAAATCTTTTCTGATCGAGCTCGTACAGCTTGCCCAACAGCAGCCTCACTCGCACCACCATCATACACATCGGCTGTATCTATAAAATTAACCCCTTTGTCAAAAGCTTCGTGAAGTATTTCCTCAGCAACCTTGGGGTTAAAAGCTTTACCCCAACCTCCTCCCACTTGCCAAGTACCCAAACCAATTTCTGATACTTTCCAACCGGTCTTACCTAAGATTCTATAATTCATACTTCTACAGTTTTATTGAAAAAAGGGAATTGCTATTCAAAAGGAAGGCAAAAAATCGCCTGATTATCTAAAAGTAATTTAAATTTTTATCTTTAGAATCACGGTTCGAAGTGATATTTGTCCGTTAGAAAAAACCAATTACTCCTCAAACCAAAACCATTCAACAAATGAAATCTAGAAGACAATTTATCAAAACAATCGGCGTGGCAAGTGCCACAGCTGTCTTACCTATAACCTCAATCGCTAACCAAATGGCAAAACAAAAAATGATTCACCAAGTTTACTTTTGGCTTCATGATGAAGCAAATACTAAAGAGTTCCTCACAGAAGCAGTGCCTATGCTGGGTCGCTGCAAGACGGTAGGTAAATTCATCGCTGGCACGCCTGCGGCTACTGAAGACAGAGAAGTGGTAGACCATAGCTTCCAAGTGTCTTGTACGGCTTTCTTTGATAGCCTAGAAGATCAATTGGTATATCAGTCAGACCCACTGCACTTAGAATTTATCGATAAGTATTCCCATATGTGGAAAAAAGTCCAGGTTTACGACATCGCGATCTAATCAAGATCCAAAAGCACCTCTCACTCGTAGTTAGTACAACAGTCAATCCTGAAATATGAATAATGCAAAGTGGATTTTCGGACTAATGATTTTACTCATCTGGTCTTGCAGTCCAAAAGATGAAATAATACCTGATCCGCAGTCGGACAAGGTGAGAGGTGCTATTTTTGAATCTATGGAGGAATGGTACTACTGGAACACAGAGCTACCTACTTCTATAAATTCTGCGAATTATTCTTCGAACGAAGAATTCCTAAATGCAATCACCTTTAAGCCATTAGATCGCTTCTCCTACCTAACCACTCAAGATGCATTTAACAATGCATTTGTCGGCAAAAATGCAGGACACGGATTTGGATTTGCGTTCGATGCTGCTGAGAGACTATACTTGACTTTTGTATATGATGAGTCCCCTGCGGGAAAAGATGGCTGGCAACGTGGTTGGGAGATTATAGAAATTAATGGGAAAGCTATCTCGGCATACAAAAACGCCTCAGGGGGATACGATTTCCAATTAGGAACTTCAGATCCCGGAATTACAAATTCCTTTACATTCAAATTACCCGATGGTACAACAAGCACGCGTACAAACGTAAAAGCTGAATACCAGTCAAACTCAGTACTTCATAAAGAAGTCATTGACCTTGATGGTAAAAAAGTTGGTTACTGGGTTTACCAAAGTTTCAAAGCTACGGCAGGGCAATCACCTACCAAAAGTCTGGAAGTGGATGAATCCATGAAATTTTTCGAAGATGCTGGTATCAATGAACTGATCATAGATCTACGATACAATGGCGGCGGGTCAGTTGCAGTGGCAGAGCAGATCAACAACTACCTGATTCAATCTTCTAATACTGGCAAATTGATGTATACCAACAAACTCAATTCCTTAAAAACTAGCCTTCAAAGAAGCGTGAATTTCAAGAAGGCTGGTAGCTTAAATCTTGACAAATTGATTTTCATCACCTCCAGAGGATCCGCATCTGCTTCAGAATTAGTTATTAATTGCTTAGACCCCTACTTCGATATCACACTAGTTGGTGATAATACCTACGGGAAACCGGTTGGCTCTTTTCCTCTGTCCAGCTACAATGATATCTTAAAGCAAAATAACGTAGAACTGGTACCTATCACATTTGCCACGGCAAACGCTGAAGGAAAAGCAGAGTATTTCGATGGATTCCCTGCGGACTTTGCTGTCGGTGACTCTCCTCAATTCAACTGGGGCGACCCAAATGACCTCCGCTTTGCTGCAGTATTGCATGTCCTGCAAAATGGATCGGTCGGAGGAAGGTTGTTGAATACTTTCTACAGACCCAAATGGGAAATGATCGATCAATTCAAAGGATTACAGCAGGAGTTTCCTGCTTATTGAATTGGGATTGTTGTTTAGATAATCATCCAAACAGATTGGTTAAAATCAAAAAAGTCCTGCCTCCGAAGAAGCAGGACTAATCACTATATCTATTAAGAAACTTCAGCCTTGCGGCCTCCGCGTTATTCTCTGCGGTTAAAACTATTTTTACTTTTTCTTCTGAAAGGCAGATTCCATCAGAACCCATGAATCTGGATCCAGAACCACCTTGGTAGGTTCGAAGTTTATTGGCAGAGAGAATGTATTATTCTCTTTATTTATTGTCACCGTTTCTATCATAGGGTTTTTAGTGTCAGATTGATAAATGGCCACTTGAATTGGCATTACGAATAAGCTCCCGTCATCCTGAGTTTGATTCAATGCGATATTCAATGCTTTTTTATTCTTATCGTAAGACCATGATCCATCCACAACAAGCGCTCCTGACTTGTATAGCCACTGCTCTAGAAAAACCCCAAGATCCACTCCTGACACTTCCTCCATTTCTCTTCTGAAATCAGCTGTCGTAGCATTCAAATCTTGGTATTTCGCATAATACGTTCGAATGCCTTTCCAGAACAAATCATCGCCAATCATACCTCGAAGCATATGCAGGACCCATGATCCCTTATGATAAGTCTGCGAGGTGGTGACCTTACTCATATCATCCAGGTTGTCATGAATAATGGTATACCCCGGGTTTTCTGCATGAAAAGAATCAACACGCTTCTTACTTGTTGTCATTTGCTCCATGAAAGCATCTTGCCCGTATTGGTGCTCGATGAACAGTGACGTGAAGTAAGTAGCGAAGCCTTCGCTCAGCCACACATCATCCCAATCGTATTCTGTCACAGCATTGCCAAACCATTGATGTGCAATCTCATGAATCACTACATTTCTCCAGCGTTCATTTCTATCTCCTACAACTGATCCCTCAGAATATAAAATTGCTGATGCAGCTTCCATACCACCACTCACGCTATTGGATTGAATATTCGCTAGTTTCTCATAGGAAAAAGGTCCTACGTAATCACTGTAGAATTCGAGTGCTTTTTTGGTGGGCTCTGCAAAATCATAAAATCCTGCATCTCTATCTTGACGATAAACCCATGTTTCGATAGCTTTTCCGTCAAAATCATCTACATGCTGTACCGCAAATTCTGCCACACCTAAGACGTATAACCAAGAGGCTATCGGAACAGATTGCTTCCAGTGAGTCAACCTATTTCCATTTCCTAAATCTGTTTCTTCGACCTTAAGACCATTGGACACCACTTGATAATGATCAGGAGCTGTCACCACAAACTCACTCGTAGCTTTATCATAGGGATGATCCACTACCGCCAGCCAGTTTCTCGCTTTGTCTGGCCAATTATCACTAAAGAAAGTACGATCTCCATGTTTATTGTTCGCAATCTTAAGCCCTGTAGCAGGAACTCCAGAATAGACCACTGTATATTGGCTGCGTTGGTTAATGCGTGAAGCTGCTGGTAAGGTAATTTTCAAGGCATCCCCTTCATGGGTAAAACTCAGTTCTTTTCCATCAGCCATCACTTGGCTCACAGTCATTCCTTTATTCTCTAAGGCCTCACTTGCCTTGGTCAAATCCAATCTTAGAACTTGAACCCCTTCTCCCAAATAACTGACATCGATTTTCGCTTTACACTTGATCTCATCCGTGTCATCAGACAGTTCGATCTGAAATTGATAATTCAGAATATTGACTTTAGGGTTTTTGGGATACTTATCTGCAAAGGAATAAGTAACAAAGAGACACAGGAAAGTAAGACTTAGTATTCCGTATTTTATGGTAGACATCATCAAATAGTAGGGTTATTTATCAAGAGGTAGTTTAACGGCAGGGCTAAAATCAATTATCCCTTTTTCAGAGATAGTCTGCTCTATCTCTGCTATACTCGTAGGCACGAATGCACTCAGATTTTCCACTCCGTCTTTAGTAACTACTGCTACATCCTCTATTCTTACATATAGCCTTTCTTCATGAATCCAGATCATCGGATCAATTGTGAACACCATTCCAGGCTCCAATTTTACACCATGCACTCGTCCTACATCGTGAACGATCATTCCAACTGGATGCTGAAAATGTCCACGAAACTTAATTCCTTCTTCAACAGCTTTCAGATGAGCGGGCTTCACAAAAGCCTTACCTACCATATATTTCTTCATCTCTGCAGCAGTTTGATCCAGCACTTCGTTGGAAGTAACTCCTGGTTTGATGTGTCTAAAAAGTGCATCTCTATACGCTATTATAAACTCATAAAGCGCTCTTTGCTCATCTGTAAACTTGCCATTCACAGGCCAGATTCGAGTCACATCACTAGAATAATACTTGTAGTCGGGCGCATAATCCATCAGCACCAAATCTCCATCTACAAGTTGGTCTGTCTTTTGGAAATAATGCCCCATGTAAGCATTTGTTCCTCCTCCTATGATCGCTGGATATGAATCTCCCATTGCTCCATGAAGTGAAAATACATACTTACCCGCTGCACCAAGTTGGTATTCGTACACACCTGGTTTAGTAGATTTCATTGCTTCGATGATCGCCAAGCCGGCGATCTCAGTAGCCTTACGGATAATAGCTATTTCCTTTTCACTTTTGATCAGCCTCAAGTTATCCAGCGTTGGCGTAAGATCTTTGATTTCAAATTGTGGGAATGTAGCTTTTAGCTTTGCAATAAAGTTGGCTTCACGGGAAGCAGCACCGTCCCAAGGATCTGAGGCAGCCATAATTTGCTTAGACAAAAGTTCGTCCCGACTATCATTTCCACTTTCTACTGGACTAAATTCCACAAAAAGCGCTGGACCGGATGGTTTGACTAAGCCACCTGCTCCAGAAAGGTCTGAAGCCAGTTTCTCAATACCTTTTACCTCATCGATTCCCGTAAGTTCTTTTACCAACTCTGCATCTTCTGCTGAAAGAACCTTACCCTGATTTCGTTCCATACCCTCATCTCTATGCTGAAGATATAATGTCGATTTCTTGCTTTTGCCGTTGATAAGAAGGTATGCGTGTGGGGACTCTATTCCTGTCAAATAATAGAAGGAATTGGATTGGCGAAAAACGCTGACGCCAGGAGTACCACCTGCTCCTTGGATGACTGCAATGGATTGATTTCCTATAGCAACAAAAATCTTTGCTCTTCTGGTAGCAAATTCTTCTTTTGAGAAATCCGTTTGATAGTAGTTTTTCTCTTGCGCAATTGCTGGAATTATAGACAGCAAAAACAGGAGAACTGTTATGGTGTTTTTAATTTTCATAGATAAAATAATGCTCAAATGTTGGTTAAATAAATAATTTAAATCTGGTCAATTGGGCTTGACAATCAATATAGGAACTTTCCGCTCAGCATAAGTCAATCGCTCTGCTACACTACCTATCAGTAGATCATCTGCATCTGCATTACCTTTGTTTCCAATGATGATCAAATTGGCTTGATGCTCTGCAGCATATTCATGTATAGACCTGCTGATATGGTTACCACTGTCTTCCACACAAATCAATTCTTCGGCAAGTCCAGTTTTCTTTTGAATTTTCTTAAAAGTACTCTCAGCTTTCGCACGAAGCGTTTTTTGATATTTCTCTTGATTTATGAAGTAGGGAAAATATTGAAAACCAGCTTTAAGCACATGTACAGGCATCAATTTCGAAGAAAGATTCTTAGACAAGTTCAAGCCGCGCACGATTACCTTCTCTGAATAGTCAGAAAAATCCAGCGCCAATACGATGCTTTTAAATTCTGTCTTGGCGCCTTCCGGCACAAACAAGCAATCAGAATCAGTCAGTCGAATTACTTTGCTACTAAATACGCCAGTACCTTCTTCCTTGGCTTTTTTCCCGAGCACCAACATATTGAAAGACTGCGAATCCACCCACTTGATGAGTGCATCCAATTTTCCACCCAGAGCTATTTTAATGTGAATACTGGATTTCTTTTTGCCAAAAACTTTTTCGACTAACTCCACAACCTCATCTTCCAAGACTTCCTCCAGTGGCTTGGGAAGCTGCTGAGTCAATGCCGCTAAATCTGCAGAATCGCTCTCTAAGGCTACAAAATGTATCAAGGTGAGTGAATCAAATTCGAATACATCATCCAGCTTTTTGAAATAGTGCAACAAAAACTCATCCGTCTCGCTCAGATCCAGAAAAATCCCAATGTTCTTTAATGGCTTCATGGCTTTTTATCTTTATCGATTTGCTTCATTATTACTTTTGTCAGGCGGTTGGCGTAGGATTTTTGATCAATATCTTCTGCCAGTTGTTTGTCCATGGCATATTCCTTTTTTACCCCTTTCAGCAGCGAATAACACATGACTGTCAAGATAAAGAGAAAAGGCAAACCTGTCGAAATCGTGGCCGTCTGCAAAGCAGTGAGTCCACCACCCACTAACAAAACTGCAGCAACAGCACCCTCGGTCGTCGCCCAAAATACATGCTGAGGAGTAGGTGTGTTGAGCTTACCACCGGAAGTGATACTATCGACCACCAAAGATCCAGAATCAGAAGAAGTCACGAAAAAGCTGGCAACCAATAGTATCCCTAAAACAGAACCGACCATTCTCAGTGGGAATTTCTCCAGAAAGACAAATAAGGCGGTTGATTCGTCTGAGATTATTGCCTTGGCAAATTCATGATTTCCCCCAGCTAATGTGTCCTGCATATCTAAAAATATAGCAGATCCGCCTAAAGTCGTCATCCAGAAGAAAGTCAAAATACTCGGCGCTAATAATACCCCAAAAATAAACTCACGAATCGTTCTCCCTTTTGAAATTCGGGCAATGAACATTCCAACAAAAGGTGACCAGGAAATCCACCAAGCCCAGTAAAACACTGTCCAGTCTCCCTGCCAATCCTTATTGACAAAAGCTTCAGTCCAAGTTGACAATTCTACCAGTTCATTGGCATAGACACCCATGTTCTGTATAAAAGACTTAAACACAAATAGACTTGGGCCGAAAATCAACACGAATAATAAGAGTAAGCCTGCTATTCGCACATTCCATTCACTTAGGAACTTCACCCCTTTATCTACTCCAGACACGACTGAGACGGTCGCTATGGCAGTAATCCCAGCAATTAAGGCTACCTGAACCCACACGTTATTTGGTGTACCAAATACATAGGAAAGTCCCCCGCTCACTTGTCGTACGCCGATTCCCAAAGAAGTAGCCAAGCCGAATATGGTAGCTAATACAGAGAAAATATCAATCGCATCACCCATCCAGCCATAAATCCTGTCACCCAGTACGGGATAAAAAACTGACCGCATAGTCAAAGGCATATTTCTATTAAAGGCAAAAAATGCCAGTGACAATGCTACCACAGCATAGATGGCCCAAGCATGGATTCCCCAATGCAAGAATGTAAAACTCATCGCATCTTGGGCTGATTCAACAGTAAAGGGGTCTGCTACTGGAGGTTTGGCATAATGAGAAACTGGCTCAGCCACACCATAGAATAACAAGCCAATTCCCATCCCAGCGCTAAAAAGCATGGAGAACCAAGAACTGGTAGAAAAGTCCGGCTTAGCGTCTTTTCCACCCAATCTGATGGATCCATACTTACTAAAGCCTAGATAGAGGCAGAAAATTATAAAAAAGTTGACTGCCAAAATGAATAACCAACCGGTCTTTTCTGTCACAAAAGTTTTAAAGGAATCAAATAAAACCAACATGGGTTCCCCCACAATTATGGTTACCGCCATAAATACAACCAACAAAATGACCGTTGGGAAAAATACAGGATTATGGATGTCTACGTACTTGTTTTTCATAAGCTGAAAATTCTATTACTTTAAAAAGCACTTTCAAGTGAATCTTGTGCTTATCGATTTATGTAATTCTATATATCCGCTTTTCTGCTAGTAAAGTAATTAAAGCATTACAGAATTTGGTAAACACTAGCATCTAGGGACACTTCGGTCTTCCTGCCGGGCAAGCAAAGAGATTTTTGTGACTGGCATCATTACGGATAATCATATATGCAATTATCTCGATATAGGGAATGAAATAAAAAGTTAAGGAATTCTACTTGCCACAAAGAAAAAGGGTTGAATTATCTTCAACCCTAGAGCTTTTATAACCTTTACCAAGCTGGCCTCTGTCAACAAAGACCATCAAACATGCTTACTTTTTCTTATGTCTATCTATCAGCACATCCATCACCTCATCCAATTCATAGCCTTTAGCTTCAAGTAGCACAAGATAATGATATAGCAAATCTGCCGCCTCACCCATAAAGAGTTCTTTGTTATCGTCCTTTGCTTCGATCACAATCTCCACGGCTTCCTCTCCTACCTTTTGGGCTACCTTATTGATGCCTTTGGCAAAAAGAGATGCTGTATAAGAGGTGTCAGTTGGATTGGTTTTCCTATCCTTGATGATAGCTCTCAATTGATCGATAAAACCGGTCTTGGAAGTATTTACTTCTTCAAAGCAGGTATCTGAACCCGTATGACAAACAGGGCCTCTTGGATTGGCTTTCACCAAAATTGAATCACCATCGCAATCTGAAGTCATGCTTACCAACTCGATGAAATTGCCAGAAGTCTCCCCTTTAGTCCAAAGTCTGTTTTTACTACGAGAGAAAAAAGTCACCATTCCTGATTCTTTGGTTTTAGCAACTGCCTCCTCATTCATGTAACCCTGCATCAGCACTTTTCCGCTGATCGCATCCTGAACTATTGCTGGCACCAAACCGTCCATTTTCTTAAAATCTATATTCATGTCTATGATAACCTTTGAGGTTTTCAAAACCTCGAAGGTTTTGATTTTTAAATTACTATTTGTTTTCACTTATTGGCTGAGAAAACTTTATGGAAAAACTATCAATCACTATTTAAACCTTCGAGGAGATTTTTCAGTCGTGCCTCCTTCAAAATAACACCTCAAAGGTTACTTCCTAATACTCACACCTTCATCCACCAAATACCCCTTCAATTCCGGGATACCTATTTCTTTAAAGTGAAAAATGCTCGCCGCCAATGCAGCATCCGCTTTCCCGAAGGTAAACACATCTTTGAAATGTTCCATACTTCCTGCACCGCCAGAGGCAATCACTGGAATAGAAAGCGCAGATGAAATCTCTGATAAAAGCTCATTTGAGAAACCTGCTTTAGTTCCGTCATGATCCATTGACGTCAAAAGAATTTCTCCAGCACCTCGATCACAAACTTCCTGAGCCCAAGCTTGAGTTCTTAGCAAAGTCGCTTTTCTACCTCCGTGGGTATGTACAAAGTCAATTCCGTCGATATTTCTTGTATCGATAGCCACTACTATACACTGCGAACCAAATTCAGCAGCCATTTCATTGATGATTTGAGGATTGTGTACGGCCGCCGAATTGATGGAGATTTTATCTGCTCCTGCATTGAGTAGAAACTTCACATCTTCAACAGTAGATATCCCTCCTCCCACTGTAAATGGGATATTAATAGCTTTGGCCACTTTGGTTACGAGTTCGGCTAAGGTTTTACGCTTGTCCACTGTAGCAGTGATATCCAAAAACACCAATTCGTCAGCACCTTCGTCAGAGTAAATCTTCGCTAGCTCCACCGGATCACCAGCATCCCGCAGTTCTACAAAGTTCACACCTTTGACCGTACGACCATCTTTTATATCCAGACAGGGAATTATTCTTTTGGTTAACATCTTCTTGTATTCAAAACTTCATTATTCATTATTCGGCGTTCTTCATTCATTATTCGTAATTACGATTTACGATATGGGATTTACGAGGTCTTTGCTAGCGTTTATCCTCATTTCTATCTTTTGCCTTTTTAGAAGTTACGAATCGGAAATTCTGATTGAGGTTCTAATTTACCTCGTAAATCGTCATTCGTAACTCGTAAATATCTCTATCGTATTTCGTAAATCCTTATCACCCAAACGCTGCTAGTTCCTCCAACGTCACCCTTCCTTCATAATACGCTTTTCCGACTATCGTCCCATAAACCCCGATTTTCTCCAGGTCTTCGAGGTCTTTGACAGAGGATACACCCCCACTTGCGATCAATTTCACTCCAGGAATTTCTTCCAAAATCTCTTTGTATAAATCCGTAGATGGCCCCTGAAGTAAACCATCTTTAGCTACATCAGTACAGATTACATAGCTAATTCCTTTGGCTACGTAGTCTTTGATAAAAGGAATCAAATCTACCGAAGTAGTTTCCTCCCAGCCTCCAACAGCAATTTTCTTATTCTTGGCATCTGCTCCAAGGATAATTTTATCAGAACCATACTTCGTAATCCAAGCTTGAAAGAGTGTTGCATTTTTCACTGCAATACTTCCTCCTGTCACCTGCTGAGCGCCCAATTCAAAAGCTTTCTCAATTTCCTCGTCAGCTTGAATTCCTCCTCCAAAGTCCACTTGCAAACTTGTGCCTGAGCTGATTCGCTGAAGTACATCTGCATTCACAATCTTTTTAGCTTTAGCTCCATCAAGATCTACTAGATGCAATCTTCGTATTCCAGCGCCTTCAAAGCGTTTGGCCATTTCCAAAGGATCGTCATGGTACTCTTTTTTGCTACTGTAATCGCCCTGACTAAGTCGGACACATTTGCCTCCGATGAGGTCTATGGCTGGAATGATTTGCATTTTTTGAATTGGAAAATTTGAAAATTGAAAGATTGGAAAATTACGATTTACGATTTTTGAATTACGACATCAACATGAACTTCAATCGTCAATTCAATGTGGTAAACCTTTGAAGATTTCATTTGAAGTTCCGAATAAGCTCATAAATCGTATTTCATAAATCGTAAATAACTTGAATTAAAAGCTTAGAAAATTCTCCAATATCTTCTCCCCTACCAGCCCACTTTTCTCAGGGTGAGCCTGTATTGCATAATAATTATCCCGGTGAAGAATTCCTGAGAAATCATGAATATAATGTGTCTGGGCAATTGTGAATTCGCTCAACTCAGCATAGAAACTGTGCACATAATAGACAAATGGATTGGCAGGTAGATCTTTTAGCAATGGAGTATCAGTCAGATTCTCCAACTCATTCCATCCTACATGGGGCACTTTGAACTCCTGAGAGTTCTCTGGCAGAAAACGCTTTACCCTAACTGGGAAAATCCCTAAGCACTCCGTATCGTTTTCTTCAGAATGTTCACAAAGCAACTGCAAGCCGAGACAAACACCCAAAAAAGGTTGTTTGATATCCGCGATCAATTGATCAAGCTTACGCTCTTTAAGATATTTCATTGCTGTACTTGCTTCGCCTTGCCCGGGGAAAATCACCTTATCCGCGGCACGTATTACTTCCGGGTCATCCGTCAGTTCAGCATTTGCCCCTAGCCTTTCCAATGCATAAAGCACCGACTGTACATTTCCGGAATTATATTTGATTACTGCTATTTTCATTTTGTTGTCGGGTGTTAGGTGTCCGATGTCCGATGTAAACACCCAGCATCGGACATCCGTCATCCCACATTTATTTTTTCACTTCCTCTTTTCACCTACTACCTATTACTACTTACTTCTCACCATCCACCAACATCTCCTCCAGCACGGCCTCTATTTCAGGCAATGACTCGTAAAGTTGCTTATAACTCTCAATCACAAAGTATTTATCTTGAAAGCGATCTTTCCAGTATTCCTGATTGAGAATCTTCCGAACATCATACACGAGATGGGCCGGTTCGTTTGAAAGGCTGAATTTAGTCTCTCCAGCTGAACTTAGTATCCCCGCACCATATATTTTTAACTCTCCTTCTTCTTTAATGAGTCCAAACTCAATTGTAAACCAATAAATCCTACTTAGCAATTGGATAGCCCAAGGATTATCAATATGCTTTAGTGCAATACCAGATAAATTTTCTAGAAAGTCCACATAGGGCTGATTTGTCAAAAGAGGCATATGCGCAAATGCATCATGAAACATATCAGGTTCTTCTAAATAATCGAGTTGTTCCATTGTGCGAAGCCAAGTTGAAGAAGGGAACCTTCTATTATTCAACAAGCCAAAGAACAAATCATCATCAATCAGCCCAGGAACTAACTGCACTTCCCAACCAGTACTTTTTACCAAGACCTGATTCAATTCATCAAAATTGGCAATTTTATCTGCAGAGAACTTGACTTGCTCTACTCCTTCCAGATAAGCTTTGGAAGCAGCTTTAGGTAAATTCGGCATTTGTCGTTCAAAGAGAATCTTCCAAACACTGAAGTCTTCGGCAGTATATAGTTCATACTCCTGCCTCAGCTTTTGGAGTCTTAGGTCACTGAAGACCCAGTTTTTTTGTTTTGTATTCATGGTATTTGGGTTGTATTCTGTATTCTGGTTAACTCTTAAGTTCTACTTATGTTGTCCCACTTCTCGAGAAGCAGTATAACGGTCCTGAAAGCAAAAAAGACCCACTCCGATTAGGAATAGGCCTCTATATTATTTTTTACCAAAAATCCATAGTCATCCTATCCCTTCATCGAAGATGGTAGTAAGAATGATGTACGAACGTTCTTGGTGTTGGATTCATAGCGCTAAGATACTAAGTGATTCTGCTAAAGCAATATATCACAACAGGTTTCCTAAAAGGAATTAGAAGAATTGACTCATAAAACCCTCAAATCCCTTGGCCATTAACCCACATGTTGGATTAAACGAGTGTGTTTTCGTTTGTTAAGGTGG
>TARA_R110002049_G_scaffold182042_1_pt1 | contig 28731 bp, 22 predicted proteins | sample TARA_R110002049 | Tara Oceans TARA_R110002049 (sample SAMEA4396941) | marine metagenome | biome: Polar Biome; feature: [SRF] surface water layer (ENVO:00010504); material: water (ENVO:00002006), including particulate matter (ENVO:01000060) such as... | depth 5 m
GGATAACAGCACGGCATTCACGAGCTGGTTTTTCATCGAGATTGGGCGTCAGGGGGATCACCATGATCGCGGCGAGACACACTTCTGGGAGTTGGATGAAGTGGGGTCGCCGAACTGCGGACGCGGGTACTTCACGCTGTTTGCATTGGCATTGTTACCGCCGGTGTGGCATAAGTACATGAATGAGCAGATGAACAAGTGGGATGAGGAGATGGCATCTGAGGGTGAGCGCAAGGTCGCTGCCAAGATTAATCAGGTCGCTGGCTACGCTTAATCTGTTAAATTAAAATAGGGTCTTGCCTTGTTATAAGGTAAGACCCTGCTAAACAGAAAATATTCATATAAATCAGTGGTAAAATTGAGGAGTAAATAAAATGAGTGACGCTAGCTTATACGTGCGCCTGGGTGGTGCAGAAGGTATCGCAGCAGTGGTAGAAGATATTTGGAAAAACCATACTTCTAACCCTAAAATTAAACAGCGATATGCACAGAGTGATCCAGAGAATGTTAAACGATTAGTGCGCGAATTCTTCGGCGCCGGTATTGGCGGACCTGAGACATACACCGGTCAGGATATGCTAACAGCACACACTGGTATGAATATTAGTGATGAAGAGTTTGTTGCAGTTTGTGATGATGTACTGGCTGCATTGGACAAGAATAATGTTGGTGCAAAAGAAAGAGATGAAGTCTTGTGTATTTTGTATTCAATGAAAAATGAAATCGTTGGTGTATAACTAAACTGACTAAAACACGCTAGGAGTCGAAATTATGAAAGTAACTTGGGATGAAAGTACCTGTATTCACGCTGGTAAATGTGTTGAAGGTTCACCAAATGTATTTAAAATTGTTGATGGCGCGTTCGTCATTGATGAGTCTGGTGCTCCAGAAGAAGAAATCCGTGCAACTGTTGCACAATGCCCATCAGGTGCACTTAAGGTAGAAGATTAACCAATAAAATTAACTAAGAAAGCTAATCATTAGTCTCACAAAAAAACCAACGTTTCATCGAAGGATGATTAACAGATGGGATTATTGAATTAGGGGGAAGAATATGATCGGAGATAAATTAGGAACTAAAATGATTCTGCGCGGGCATCCATCATGCCCTGACACAGGTAAGTGTTTGCAGACTGCCGCAGAAAAGGGAGTAGACATTGATACTGAGGTCATTACAGATATTGATGCTAGCGATTTTCGTGCTGTCTCCCCTTATGGCATAGGTCCTGTATTGCAGGATATTGACTTTATTGTGTACGGTACTGTGGCTGTCATGTCTTATCTTGATGATAAAGGGTTTGGCCCTTCGCTTGTTCCCCGAAATGGAGTGAGCCGGGCGATCATGTATCAGTGGGCAATCATTGCAACAGAAAGCGTTGCTCCTAACCTCGGCGATTCAATTAACAAAGATGCCTTGGCACCCTTGTTTGACGGGCTGGAGAAGCAGGTAATTAATCCGCCAAGAAAAGGTGATTTCATCTGCGGTGACTTCTCTCTTGCGGATATTCACTGGTCGTCTTGCTGTAACCTGATTGAAATTGGTGGTGCTGGTGACCTGATTAGCTCTCGACCTGGTGTTGCCAAATGGTACGATAAGGTTAAATCGCACCCAAGTACGAGTAAGGAAAAGATCATTCCTTTTACAGTGTTGCCTTCTGCAACTGATATTGCTTCAGGAACACTAAATGGGATATCAATCAACTCATAAATACTGACCTTAATGAAAAAGCGCGTAGATTATAGTCTGCGTGCTTTTTTACGTTTGTAGTATTACCCGAAGCGTATAAAATCATGTTTGGATTATTTGGAAATAAAAAACAGGACCACACTGCCACTGTCAATAATGGTGAAGCAACCATCACAGTGAAAGCTGGTGAAAATTTACTAAAGGCTGCACTGGAAGCAGGGCTGGCATGGCCGCATGACTGTCGTGTAGGAAGTTGTGGGACCTGTCAATGTGTCATCAAAAAAGGAAAAATTAAGGCATTAACTGATTTTTCATACGTACTGGATGGCGAGCAATTAAAGGCAGGTACAGTCCTGGCATGCCAGTCTGTCCTAAAGTCTGACATAGATGTAGAGGTTGAAATGGGTGACGCTCCTGCAACCGAGCTACTTCATCTGGAAGGCAAAATTTCCCAGTTGAATCAATTGACTCACGATATTGTAGAGCTGGTCGTAAAGTGTGATAGCGATTTCAATCGCGAAATGATGTCCGGGCAATATGCTGAGATTTCTGTAAAAGATATCGAAACACCTAGGTCGTACTCATTTGCCAAAGCACCCAGAAATGAGAATGATCGTGAATTTAGTTTCTATATTCGTAAAGTACCCGGTGGTGAATTCACTGAATGGTTATTTGCAGAAGACAGAGTAGGGACGGCAGTGAGTCTTAGTGCACCATACGGGCACTTCTACCATCGCCCGGCAAGTACTCAAATGGTCTGTATGGCGGGTGGTAGTGGTATGAGTGCTATTAAAGCCATACTGGAAGAATGTGTACTAGAGCAGGTGGAGCGTAACTGTATATTCCTGTTTGGTGCGCAAACCGAACAAGACCTTTACTGTGACGAAGACATGCAGCGTATCAAGCAGCAGTGGCATAAAGACTATAAATTTGAATACGTTACAGTCTTGTCTGCAGACAAAGAAGATTCATCATGGACAGGACCTACTGGCTTTGTCACTGACTACTTCAAAGAAACTTATATAGATACATCAGCCCTAGACTTAAAAGATGCGCAGGGCTATCTGTGTGGGCCTCCACCGATGATTGATGCAGCAATTGAGCTGTTAAAGTCTGGAGGAATTGATGAAGAGAGTATATATTACGATAAATTCTTAGACGCCAGCTCGATCCCCGGTGGACGATAAGTCTCTGGTTCGATGCTAAATAATTTAGGAGAATAATATTATGACAATGAAAGCATTAGGAATTATGGCACTATTTACCATTGCGATGATTTCAATTTTTAATTTTATCGGTTTCCAAAATCACCATGATGAACTGCTCTGGGCAATAGGTGGTGCGCTGTTTCTGGTAGTCACCCTGATTGGCAACGTGTGGCTGTTTATCGGCATTGCACAAGAAGAGCCATGGGCATGGTTTAAAGACTCTGATAGCGAATAAAGCTAAACACTCAGGTTAACAAAAAAGCCGGCTACTACGCCGGCTTTTTTGTTTTAGTGTTTTAGTGGAATGGTTTTTAAGGTAGGAATTCTGGATGGCTGCCAGTGGCTGATGGCCCAATCCCATAGTGCCCACACGGGTTTCCACTGAAAATGATTCGGTGGCTCCTGTCCCAGATCTGTTAATGCGTTTAATAGCATTGTACGTGCATGCTGCTTTTTTAACGCTGGTGCCTGGGTTTGCTTGCTTAATTTGTCTCCATTCTCGTAAGTAATCACTGGCGTGTGTAAAAACGCCGGGTATCTGTTTTTGACAAGTTTACTCAAGTGTATTTGCCTTGGCGTGATGGCTAATAAATCAGCGCCCCTGACGACCTCTGTGTACTGCTCGAACAGGTCATCAATGCTGGCAGCTAATATGTAACTGGGTAAATTATCAGCGCGGTAAATAACATAGTCGCCACTCTGCTGCGCTAGATTACACTGCTGTTCGCCAAAATTATTATCCATATACCTGATACAAGTGTTATCTGTCCGCACTCTGAGAGTGGTGCCATGTTGGTAAACAAGATTTTTTTGTGCGCAGATACCTGGATAGATGAGTCCCATTTCTCCATGTTCTGAAATGTCGCTTAAGTCCTTGCGGCTGCAGCGACAGGCATATGCATGGTGATGGTAAAGTAATTGTAGAGCAATATGTTTGTGCAAATTTGACTGCTTGCTTTGGTAGATGGGTTTTCTGTCCCAGACAAAACCATAATCTTTCAGTGTCTGCAGGATCAATTGAACCGCACCTTTCATTTCTCGCTCAGGATCAATATCTTCTATACGTATAAACCATTGTCCATTATGGCTGCGTGCCTGCAGGTAGCTGGCGACGGCGGTAACTAGTGATCCGTAATGAAGAGGCCCTGTGGGTGATGGGGCAAAGCGCCCGCGATAACGGGCGTATTGTGCAATTCTGTGGCGAATAAAGACCTGGCTTATGAGTAAATTTGTTTTTCTTTAATTTCTTGTAATGTTTTGCAATCGATACACTGGGTAGCCGTGGGTCTTGCTTCAAGACGTCGAATGCCAATTTCTATTCCACACGACTCACAATAACCATAATCACCTGTGTCCAGCGTTACAAGAGATTCATCAATCTTCTTGATTAACTTGCGTTCCCGATCTCGAGTTCGTAACTCCAGGCTGAATTCTTCTTCCTGTGTGGCGCGATCAGCCGGGTCAGCATAGTTGGCAGCGTCAGACTTCATGTGATCTACGGTGCGGTCAACTTCCTGCATTAGCTGTTTTTTCCATTCAATCAGAATATGTCTGAAATGGACGATTTGGTCATCGCTCATATACAACTCGCCATTGCTGGGCTTGTAAGGGTCAATGCCTTCAACCGGCAAGGTCATTCCCACAATAGGCTCTTCTGGAATCAGACGAGACTTTGGCTTGGGTGCTGGATTTTTGGTGGCGACAGGTTTGGCAGTTTTTTTCTTGGGCGCGACAACCTTCTTTTTAGCAGGTGCTTTCTTCTTGGGTGCAGCTGCTTTCTTTTTAGCAGGAGCCGCCTTTTTGGCAGGCGCTGCTTTTTTCTTTACAGCCGCTTTCTTCTTGGTTGCTGCAACCTTCTTTTTAGCAGGTGCTTTCTTCTTTGGCGCAGCTGTTTTCTTTTTCGCTGAAGCCGCTTTTTTGGCGGGAGCTGCTTTTTTCTTCGATACCGCTTTTTTAACTGCCATGTTGTTAGCCCTAATAAAAGAAGCCCGCTTTATTATCAGAATAAATACGTCGTTGCAAGAAATTAGTTAATTTTGATCTTTGTTGGATGTTGAAGATTTATCGATTATATTTTTAGAACCTGTTGATTCTACACGACTTATGACTTCTCCAGAAGCGAGATGGGTTGTTAATTGATCACCTTTTTTGACTTGAGAATAGTGACTGACAACGTCCGATGACTGATTGTTTTTTGTGGTGATGGAATAGCCACGTTGCAAGGTGTTTAGTGGACTCACAGCATTCATGGTCGTGGCACATAACTGGAGTTTGTGGTTCAACTGGTTAAGCTGGTGATGGATTGCTTCACGTAAACGGGACTGGAGTGTGCTGGCTAAGGTTTGTTGGCTGGTTAACAGCTTTTGTGGGGACTGATTATGCAGACGATGATATAAATTCTGTAACCTATGCTGGCTATCTTTGGCGTAAACCAGTGTGCTGCGCTGTAAGCGGTCTGCCAGCCTCTGTAGTGACAGCTGCTGAATAGTAATGATAGTGGATGGATGGGTGCGCTGTAATCGTCGAGAGAGCCAGTCGATGCTTTGTGAGTAGGTATTGATTAGCTCGATAGACAGTTTTCTCAAGGTCTGTTGAGTGTTGGCTAGCATGGTTTGCAGTACTTCAGTGTCAGGGCAGGTTAATTCGGCTGCCGCAGAAGGCGTCGGTGCGCGTAAGTCGGCAACAAAATCTGCGATCGTATAATCAATTTCATGACCAATGCCCGAAACGACAGGAATGCTGGAATCTGCAATCGCTCTGGCGAGTGATTCATCATTAAATGACCACAAATCTTCTATTGATCCTCCGCCTCTGATTAATACAATCACATCAGCTTTTGCGTGAATATTAGCCGCATGTATTGCGCTGCATATTGCTGCGGCTGCCTGATCACCCTGCACAGGTACAGAATAAATCGTTTTTTTACAGTGCGGATAACGGCGTTGCGCTATTTTCAGATAATCTTTTACAGCAGCACCGGTAGGTGAAGTAATAATGGCAATTTCTGAAGGGAAAGGCGGGATTTCTTTTTTCGCTGCTTCATCAAATAAGCCTTCCTGGAATAGTTTATTTTTTAAGGCCTCAAATTGTCTCTGCAAGGCGCCAAAGCCTGCCTCTTCCATGCCATCTACAATGAGCTGCAGATCACCCCTGGCTTCATACACGCTGGCTTTAGCACGAATAATGACTTGCAGGCCATTGGTGATCTCAAAAGGCACACGCGAATTACTGTTTCGAAACATAACGCAGCGTAACTGAGCGTTTTTATCTTTAATTGAGAAATACAGATGGCCAGAGGCCGGACGGGCTAAATTCGAGATTTCGCCTTCGACCCACAATAAAGCAAAATTTGCTGCAATCGCGTGTTTTATTTGCTGGTTTATCTCGGAAACTGAAAAAATTTCACGAGTATCTGTCATATTGGTTGCCATTTGTTCATCTGTGGAGGTGTTATATATTACTTGCTAGCAGTTTACCCTGTTGAGGTCAGTCTCTATAATTGGCCGCCATCTCGAACACCGGACATCGAAATGCGCATAATTCAGGAAGCACTTACATTTGACGACGTACTACTTGTACCAGCACATTCTTGTGTGCTTCCACGCGATGTAGATCTTAGCACTCAACTGACTCGTGAGATTCGTTTAAATATCCCTTTATTGTCTGCGGCCATGGATACGGTCACAGATGGTCGTTTAGCCATCGCCATGGCGCAAGAGGGCGGCATGGGAATTATCCATAAAAATATGTCTGCCGAAATGCAGGCCAATGAAGTGACCCGCGTTAAAAAATATGAGAGTGGTGTGATTAAGGACCCAATCACCGTGGGACCTGGTGTCAGTATTTCAGAAGTACTGGAAATCACGCGAGCAAATAATATATCGGGTGTGCCTGTGGTTGATAAAGAGCAACTGCTGGGGATTGTTACCAGTCGTGACCTTCGATTTGAAACTCATCTTGATGCGCCTGTGTCCACCATCATGACGCCTAAAGAAAGACTCGTGACAGTTGAAGAAGGTGCCAGCCTGGATAAGGTACAGAGCCTGCTTCACAAGCATCGTATTGAAAAAGTTCTGGTTGTAAATAAAGACTTTCAGCTGCGAGGAATGATCACCGTCAAGGACATTCAAAAATCTTCAGAACATCCAAATGCGTGTAAAAACGAGCAAGGCCAACTCAGGGCCGGTGCGGCGGTCGGTGTGGGTAATGGTACTGATGAAAGAGTGGATGCGTTAATACAGGCAAAAGTAGACGTGATTGTGGTTGATACCGCGCATGGCCATTCTCAGGCTGTTTTGGACACAGTCAAACGTGTTAAGGCTAAATACCCGGAGGTCCAGGTGATTGGAGGAAATATTGCAACGGCAAGTGCAGCACTTGCATTAATAGAAAGTGGTGCAGATGCTTTAAAAGTCGGTATCGGTCCTGGCTCAATTTGTACGACCAGAATTGTTGCGGGTGTCGGTGTTCCACAGATAAGTGCGATTGATAATGTAGTAAGCGTTGCCAGCAAGAAAAATATTCCTGTTATTGCTGATGGTGGAATACGTTATTCAGGAGATATTGCCAAGGCTATCGCCGCAGGTGCAAATGCAATTATGGTGGGCAGCCTGTTTGCAGGGACCAAAGAATCTCCGGGCGATGTAGAACTGTATCAAGGGCGTTCTTATAAAACCTATCGTGGTATGGGGTCTATCGGTGCTATGCAGCAAGGTTCAAGTGATCGTTATTTTCAGGAGGGTGTGGCGGAAAAAGACAAACTGGTGCCTGAGGGTATAGAAGGGCGGGTACCCTATAAAGGGTCAATCACATCGATTTTGCAGCAACTTCTTGGAGGTGTGCGCTCAAGTATGGGCTACGTGGGCTGTAATAATATTGATGAAATGCATGCTAAAACAGAATTTGTGAAAATCTCTTCGGCAGGCATGCGCGAGAGTCATGTGCACGACGTTGCCATTACCAAGGAAGCGCCGAACTATCACGTAGACTAAAAGTAAAAAGGGGTCAGAGCCCTTTTTAGAAGTTATTATAGAAACCAATAGGGCTTTGACCCCTTTTGCAACTGCACTGCTTAAATGAAATCATCAAATCATGCGGACATACATTCGCAACGCATTCTTATTCTCGATTACGGTTCTCAATACACGCAGTTAATTGCACGACGCGTGCGGGAAATTGGTGTCTATTGTGAAATCTTCTCCTGGGATACACCTGAAGCTGAAAAGTTTGCTGCAACAGCACAGGGAATAATTTTGTCAGGAGGGCCTGAATCTACCACGCTGGAAGATACGCCCTATGTGCCGGACTATGTATTGGCTGCGAACGTTCCCGTATTAGGTATTTGCTATGGCATGCAGGCGCTCGCCAAAAAACTGGGTGGCACCGTCAGTGAGTCTTCGCAGCGCGAGTTTGGATTTGCCCAGGTAGTAATTAAACAGGCAGGAATACTGTTCTCAAATCTCTGTGATGGCGAAAACAAAAACAATGAACAATTGCTGGATGTCTGGATGTCTCACGGTGACAAGGTAACAGCACTGCCAGAAGGGTTTGTGACCCTGGCGAGCACTGACAATGCAGAATATGCGGCCATTGCCAACGAGGATAAAAATATTTATGGGTTACAATTTCACCCCGAGGTAACGCACACTAAAAGTGGCGAGCAAATACTCCGTTCATTTTTGAAAAATATCTGTCAGTGTGATGCAAGCTGGACAGCCGACAATATTGTTGAAGATATAATACTAAGAGTTAAAGAACAGATTGGTGTCGAGCATGTGATTCTGGGTTTGTCCGGAGGGGTAGACTCATCTGTTGTGGCTGCATTGCTGCATCAGGCGATAGGTAAACAGCTCACCTGTATATTCGTTGATAACGGGCTGCTGCGTTTACATGAAGGCGATCAAGTGATGGATACTTTTGCTGAACACATGGGAGTCAAAGTTATTCGTGTGAATGCTGAAGATCGTTTTCTTTCTGCTTTAAGCGGTATTGATGATCCAGAGCTGAAAAGGAAAAAAATTGGCAATCTGTTTATCGAAATTTTTGAAGAAGAAGCACGTAAAATAAAAGATGCGCGCTGGCTGGCGCAAGGAACAATTTATCCGGATGTGATTGAGTCAGCTGCTGCTGCAACAGGTAAGGCGCATCTGATTAAGTCGCATCACAATGTTGGTGGGTTACCTGAAGAGATGGAACTGTCTCTTGTTGAACCTTTGCGTGAATTGTTCAAGGATGAAGTTCGGCGTCTCGGTGATGAACTTGGTTTGCCATACAATATGATACATCGTCATCCGTTTCCCGGTCCTGGTCTGGGTGTACGAATTCTCGGTGAAGTTAAAAAAGAGTATGCAGATATACTACGTCGTGCCGACCACATATTTATACAGGAACTTCGCAACCATGATCTGTATGACCAGGTCTCACAAGCTTTTACTGTTTTCCTGCCGGTTAAATCGGTTGGCGTCATGGGTGACGGTAGAAAATATCAATATGTCGTAGCCTTGCGTGCAGTAGAGACAATTGACTTCATGACAGCACGTTGGGCGCATCTGCCTTATGAGTTTCTTGATCTTGTGTCTCGAAGAATCATTAATGAAATAGACGGTATATCAAGAGTTGCCTATGACATTTCAGGCAAACCTCCAGCGACAATTGAATGGGAGTAGAGGAAGTTTTTAGTGATGAGTTCTGGATGCGTCAGGCACTGGATGCAGCAATCGTCGCTGAAAAAAACAACGAAGTGCCAGTAGGCGCAATTCTTGTCAAAAATAACCAGTTGCTTTCAACGGGTAATAACTCACCTATCAGCTTGAATGACCCAAGCGCTCATGCTGAAGTCCTGGCGATTCGAAATGCGGCATTAAAGATGGATAATTACCGTCTGCCAGGCACAACATTATATGTGACGCTTGAACCCTGCATGATGTGTGCAGGTACTATGCTGCATGCGCGCATAGAACGATTAGTGTTTGGCGCCTATGATGAAAAAACAGGTGTCGCCGGAAGTTGCTTTGACTGGATAAATAATGAAAAGCAGTTACATAAAATTAAAGTACAGGGCGGTGTGTTAGAAAAAGAATGCAGGGAGTTGTTGCAGAATTTCTTCAGGCAAAGAAGAATGAGTACTAACAAGTAAGCTACATCACTTTTGGCATGATGCGTGTAATAGTATCCTGTAAGCCCCGGTTCTCATTGTACTTCCAGACCAGTAAGTCGTAGTAGTTACGAATATTCCTGACATACAGTACTGGTTCGTGTCCCCTGGCATAGCCAAATTTGGTTTTTTTGTACCATTCTTTTTGTGTCAGCAATGGTAGCGATTCACGCACATCAGACCATCGGTCCGGGTTGCCACCTCGTGTTTGAGTTAATACTCGCGCATCTTCCAGGTGCCCGAAGCCTACATTGTAGGCAGCCAGTGCCATCCATGTTCGATCGGGTTCGGCAATTCGCTCAGGTATTTTCTTTTTAAGTTTTATCAGGTACGAGGCACCACCTTTGGTACTGTTAACCGGGTCTGACCTGTTTTCTATGCCCAGTTGGCGTGCGGTTCTTTTTGTTAACATCATCAGGCCGCGCACCCCGGTAGGTGATACTGCCTTTGGATTCCATAATGATTCCTGATAGCTCACTGCAGCCAGAAATCTCCAGTCAATATCCTGCTCATCGGCGACTTGTTTGAAAATAGGTATCAGATCCTCTAAACGAGAGTTAATATGTTTTCTAAAGGTATGCGCACCCGCGTAGTTGAGTCCTGGAATATGGCTATAGTGTTTTTCGTGCAGGCGTTTGATGAAACCATTTTCCTTTGACTGCGCCAAAAATTCATTAGCGGCTAACTGTATGGAGTTATCCCGCGACTTTGGAAACACCCAGGCAAGCGATTGTTTCTGGCTGATTTTGAAACCTTTTCGCAGTTTCGGGTGAAATCTTCTGTTGAATTCATAGTCATTGGAGTCGCTGATAGCATACTCAAATTCACCATCTTCGACTTTTTGCAGCAAGGTACTAATGTCAATTTTGTCGTGAGACTGCCAGGTCAGGAAATCGTATTCCTTGTGCAGATGGTTAATCTGTTCTTCATGGCTGCTACCACTGATGACATGAACAGTAACGCCTTTCAGGTCTTCAATAGAGCGTGGCTTTTTATTGCCGGCCTTGTAAACAACCAGCTGAGTAATTTCCTGATAACTATCAGAGAAGTTAACGTATTTTTTTCGAGACTCAGTCACTGTGATGCCGGCGGCAGCCACGTTGGCGGATTGTCTGCTGATGGAGGGTAAAATACTTGAAAATTCATCACTGACTATCACATTTGGGTACACGCCCAGGTAACGTGCAAACGCGGTAGCTAATTCATATTCAAAGCCAGTCGGGCCTTCGGCACCAATGTAATAAGTCGTAGGTGTATTGCGAGTGATAATGCTGATTTCACCGCTGCGTTTAATTCTCTCGAGATCGGTTGTATGTAATTCTTCACTTTCCTGCTGCAATATGATGCCAAGACCCCAAACGAGGAGGCCAAGTACAAAAACATTTTGGTATGCGCGTGGAAACATATATTTCTATAGGGTAACGAATTTCCCGATTGATGGTATAAAAATCTCTCCAAGTTGTTGTGAGATAGCCTGCAATGCTGGGCGCAATGGTATGTATTTACTCGATTTTGTCAGTAATTGTGAACTGTATACTCACATTAGCTCGTTTTGTGAGCAGTTTGATTTCCGCGTCGAATCGATAACTTAACGAACAAAATATAAGTAAATGCCTGTTTCCGCTGCTTATATTAAGATTTCTTTAGTTAATTATAGATTCAGATTGCAAGCTGTTGTTTTTCTATGTTATTTCCTTTGAGTGGATTAATGCCGTCAATTCCACAGACTTTCTTAAGCTCAGTATTTGTGCAATAGCGCCAATATTATGTCAAATATATCAATCAATTATCTTTAAATGCTAGCCTGAAATTAATTATTGACTAGTATTATCAATTGTTAGAATCTAACTATATAAACTACGCAGTTACAAAAAGTTAGACAAAACATCCTCTGAAGGTCTATTATTAGATTTAAAACAGTCACTTAACTTACTAATCTATAATGAGTTGCAAGACAAGGATGAGAAAAGGCTTTAAATTCAACAGTATAGTTAATGTGATTTGTTAACTCGAAAGATTGATATTTCCCTAACCCATATAAAAATCATATGAGTACGCCAACAAGAATAATAAGCGAGCAGACAAAACGATTGATACAGGGCAGGGCAACAATCGAAGTGCCAGTTAAGTCCTCCAGTGAAAGTGTGACTCCACTGGTTCAGGCGAACTATGAGCTTGGTGACCTGTTGGTAAGTTATCTGGAGCAGCTTGGGGTTGAATATGTTTTTGGTGTGCCAGGTGGGCCAATCGAGCCCCTGTACAATGCACTGGCGCGCAGCGAACGTCGAGGTGGACCTCGAGCTGTAATTGCCCGGCATGAAACGGGTGCGGCCTTTATGGCTGATGGTTACGCACGAAACAGTGGGAAGCTGGGCGTGTGTTGCGGCACAGTGGGTCCTGGTACAACAAATCTGATCACTGGCGTTGCTTCAGCGCATGATAATCATACTTCACTGCTGGTGATTACCGCGCAAACTTCATTGGCAAACTTTGGTAAAGGTGCAACTCAGGAATCTGCCGACACGGGAATAAATACGGTTGCCATGTTTTCGCATTGCACTCATTACAGCAGCCTGATTTCACATGTCGATCAATTTGAACAAAAGCTGGTTTCCGCCGTCACTGCGGCAACAAAAGCACCAAATGGACCTGCGCATCTAAGTGTGCCTCTGGATGTCATGCGTTCGCCTTCCGGAGTTACAGCCCCCAGTTATGATTTACGTAAATTGATTTGGCAATCTGAACTTGTTGATAACGAGAGTATTTCAATACTCGTGAAGAAGCTTGTATCTAGCAAGAAGACCGTGTTTTTAATAGGCGAAGGGGCAGCCGCTGCCATAGATAATATTCTTACCATCGCATTAATGCTGGATGTGTCTATTGTGACAACACCCCATGGTAAAGGCCTGATCAGCCCCTACCACCCCCAGTTTTGCGGAGTGATCGGTTTTTGTGGTCACAAAAGCGCAATGAACTTAATCAACAGTGATGAGGTGGATTTAATAGTTGCCATTGGTACTTCCCTGCAGGAAACGGCGACAAATGCGTGGACAGTGGTCCAGTCTATTGGTGAGCGAATGATTCATGTCGATGATACAGAAGAGAATCTAATGCGTTCTCCACTTGCTCAGTTGCATGTGCAGGGAAATATAAATAAGACGTTTATTCAGGTGCTTGAGAAATTGCGTGTTGGTTCAGCTCTGACAGCTGCAAATGCGTCGGCGAGTCAACATACCATCGATTTTTCTAAACTCGTCAATATTGCAAATGCTCCCCGTTTATTGCTGGAGCAGGAAGAGATTGAGAAAACGCGCAGCAATGCAACGCCAATTAAGCCACAGAGGCTAATGAATTTATTGCCTAAACTATTTCCTGCCGGAACACGTTATCTATGCGATTCAGGTAATAGCATGGCCTGGTCAATTCACTATCTGCATCCACATGATCGACGCGTAGGAAACCGCAGAGATACATTTGAAATAGATTCGCTGAATCAATCTACTCGTCGTTCAGGTAGAAGAGAAACCTCGGGCGGGATTTTCTGGACATGTCTGGAGTTTGGTTCCATGGGGTGGGCAATTGGCTCTTCCATAGGTACTGCTCTTGCCTGCCCCAATTCGCCGACAGTGTGCATTACGGGTGATGGCTCCATGCTGATGAGTGGGGGTGATGTCACGGTTGCACTACAGGAAAAGCTGAATATTGTTTTTATTATTCTTAATGATTCCGAATATGGCATGGTCAAGCATGGACAGCGCCTGGGATCAGGGGAATCGATCGGCTTCACTTTACCCAATGTGGATTTTGTAAAATGGGGTCAGAGTATGGGTATTTCCGGGTATTCGATACATTCTCCTGAAGATCTTGAGAAATTAGATATTGCCAGAATACTCAGTGAGACAGGGCCAAAAATATTTGATGTTTACGTGGATCCTGAAGAAGTTCCTCCTATCAAAAACAGGCTCCAAGCTCTGGGCACTGTTGATTAATTCCGATTTTCCACCATTTAGCCTGACTCGCGGTACCAAACCGCCGACGCATTTTACCTGATGTTGTTTCCAGTTCTTTACACTTGTATTGAGGTGCAGGTGTGGATAAATAACTAATAATTAGCAAGTTTTTAGATATGTAAGTTATGCAAGACGACAATGATAAAGCTGAAGTAATACATACCAAAATTTGGCAAGAAAAAGCAAGTGCCGATAATCCATTTGTGGCGGATAAATGCTTTTGCTCTGGTTACGACGTTTATGGCGAATTACTGAACAAAGCGTCATGGTTTGAGTACATCTGGTTATTGTTTAAGTTAGAGAAGCCTCAAAAATGGCAAGTGAAGCTTTTTGAAAAAATAGCTATCGCGATAGCTAATCCTGGAATTCGAGACTATAGCGTAAGGGCCGCAATGAATGCAGGAGTCGGTGGTTCAACATCTGCATCTACGTTAATGGCAGCGTTAGCAGTTGGCGCGGGCCAATTATGTGGGGCTCGAGATGTATATTCAGCGGTTTTGAATTGGGAAGAATGTAAATATGACCTAACTAAGTGGTGTACTGCAATTGGCAATCTAAAGAATAAAGAAGTGGATGGTTGGCCAGAAAAAGAACATCCGTCAGGGTTTGATCCTAACAGCTCGATTTGCGCGAAACCAGTAATACAAACACTGGATCTCTGTGCAAGTATCGATGGAGCTGATAGTGCTAAATGGCTCTACATGAACAGAGGAAAATTAGAAGAAACGGCTGGCATGCCGATAGCAATGACAGCAGTTATCGGCGCAGTATTTTATGATTTGCAATTCAATGCAGATCAAAGCGAGATGGTTTGTTTGATATTGCGATTACCAGGAACTGCTGCTCACGCGTTAGAGCAAAAAGAACTTGGCTGGAAGAAGTATCCTTTTTACTTGGACAAATACGTCATTAAATAACTTTATGAATACGTCAGTAGAAATAGTGAAGAAACTGTTGGAAGCAGAAATGAAATGGGAGTCTTCGATAGGAGGCACTACTCCTGGTCAAGGTGCTATGTTTCGTGGTCATGACATGTTTGAAAAATTCAATCATTGGAACTGGCTAAAGATGTTTTATTTCTCTTCGACAGGTAAAGAATTAAGCATTAATTCAGAGCGTTTTTTCAATGGCATATATTGCATGTGTTTTAGCTATCCAGATCCACGAATTTGGAATAATGGTGTGGCCGCATTGGCGGCTACGGCAAGAAGTACTGCGCAATTAGCAGTTTGTTCTGCTAGTGCTGTATCCGAGGCATCATTTTATGGGGGTCCACCAGTGATGAAGTCTCTGGATTTTCTGCTAAAAGCAAAGGCGCTTGCTGACTCAGGCAAGAGTCTGGATGAAATAGTAAAAAATGAGAAAAGTAAAAACGAGTTTATCTACGGGTACGGTCGTCCTGTTGTGTCTAGAGATGAGCGTGTTAAGCCAGCAATGGCTCTGCTAAAAGAACTCGATTTGTTTGATCGACCTTATGTCCAGTTCGCTTTAGAGATTGAGACTCAACTTAAAAAGAAAAATAAAGATATTGGGTTAAACATTGGCGGTGTGTTTGCAGCATTTTGTGCTGACGAAGGTATGTCTGCCAATGAAGTATATTACATGATGGTTGTATGTTTTTCTGTAGGGATGATTGCTTGTTATATTGATTCGCTTGAGAAAGAGGAAGGTCTTTTTTTTCCTTCACAATGTAGCTCTATTAAATATACAGGTACTGAGACTAGACACTGGTAATTGAGAATAATACTCATGAGGTTATATCAAATGGAATTTATAGCGTTATTTAAGAAATATGGATATTTAGCAAAGTATTTTGATTTCAGGAAAAATTCGTGTTTATTCTCTATATTCTTCTTGATTATTTCCTGCTCTGGTGTGGTATTTGCGGATGATCATGAAGAAGCTGAAGCGCTAGCTGAGTTATATGGAGATGAAGAAATGATAAGCTTAGCAATCGGCATGGAACAGCCCATTTCTAAGGCGCCAGCAGTTGCGACTGTAATTACTGCTAAACAGATTCGTGAGATGGGTGCGAGCGATCTGGATGAGATTTTGGAAACAGTTCCGGGGCTCCATGTATCACGAAGAGAGAGAAGCGGCTCTCCACTTTATATCTTTCGCGGAATTTATTCTGGTACAAATCCTCAGGTTCTTGTCCTGGTGAATAGTATTCCGATAACTGACGCATTTCTTGGCGATAGAAACCAGATTTGGGGTGGGATGCCCGTAGAATCAATATCAAGAGTTGAAATTATTCGTGGACCTGGCTCAGCAATCTATGGCGCTGATGCCTTTGCTGGAGTAATTAATGTGGTTACAAAAACAGCCAGCGAAATTGATGGAACAGAAGTTGGTGTGCGCTACGGGACATTTAATACAAAAGAAGGATGGTTGCTTCATGGAGGAACATATGGAGGTATTGATTTTGCGTTCATGGCAGAAGTAAAGAGTACAGACGGGCATTCAGAAAGAATAGATTCTGACTTCCAATCATTTTCTGATGGTCTGACAGGTTCATCAGCATCTTTAGCGCCAGGCGCTACAAATAATAATCGTGATAATCTTGATCTTAGACTGGATGCGCAAAAAGACTACTGGACATTACGCGCGGCTATGCAGCAAAGAGATAATTATGAGCCTGGTATAGGTACAGCGGGTGCACTTGATGATAACGTTGAATATGAATCCACTCGATGGAGTGCAGACCTTACCTTTGATGATGAGAGTTTTACTGATGATTGGGGAGTTCAGGCTCAACTTAGTTATTTTAGTTCTTCGTATGAAATTGACGAAGATCAATTAGTTTTTCCACCCAATGCATTTCTCTTGTTGCCACCACCTAATGCTCCTCTTGGCCCATTTCCAGATGGTGTAATTGGTAATCCTGAATACTGGGTCGAGACTTGGAGATACAGCTTGACTGGGCTAAATACCAGTTTTGATGATCACTTGATCCGCATAGGTGTTGGATACACGGATCAGGAATTTACAAGAGTAAGGGAAGAACAAAATTTTTCGCCATTAGCTCCTCCTGGAACGCTCGTTGATGTGACGGATACAGCATTTGTGTATTTGCCTGAGAGGCATAGAGATAACAAGTATGGATTTATTCAAGATGTCTGGAGTTTCGCAAACGATTGGGAATTGACAGCGGGTATTCGTTACGATGATTACAATGACTTTGGAGATACCTGGAATCCGAGGGCGGCATTAGTCTGGTCAGCTCGACATGATACTACTCTGAAGCTTTTATATGGTCAGGCCTTCAGAGCACCTTCATTTGCCGAGTTTAGAAACCAAAATAATCCTGTTGCATTAGGTAATAATGAGTTAGACCCCGAGGAAATTGAAACCGTAGAATTCGCATTGGATCATAGGCCTAATGAAGATCTAAGATTCGGAGCAAATGTATTTTATTATGAATGGTCTGACATTATTCTTTTTGTTGCTGACTCAACCGGAGCCTCAACTGCCCAGAATACAGGGGAACAAACTGGGTATGGGGTTGAACTAGAGATGGAGTGGGAACCAAGCAATAATTTTTCTCTGATTGCAAATTATGCATTTCAAAACTCGGAAGATGAAGAAACTGGTGATGATTCGGGTAATGCACCGCATCATCAGATTTACGCTAGAGCAAACTGGGAATTTCTTCCTGAATGGGAACTTACACCTTCGATTAACTATGTGATTGACCGCGATCGTGGTCCTGGTGATTCTCGTGAAAAATTAGATGATTATATGGTTGTTGATTTAAATTTGCGTACCAAAGTGATAGACGACAAGTGGGAGTTAGCTATCGGAGTGAGAAATTTATTTAACTCATCACCAGAAGAGCCAACAGATGCAAGTCTAAATATAGCAAATGATTTGCCACTAGAGCGGAGAAGTATATTCGCAGAGATTAGATTGAATCTGCAGTGAATATAGTTTCACGGTTGGGTGGAATAGATAATGATTAGTAGTTTTAAAATGGTAGCCATCAACGCTATGGCAGCACTTGTTATTTGTACACTTATACCTTTAAGTGTTAGTGCTGATCCAAAAGTGGGTGTAATTATTCCTGAATTGCGAGCACCATTTAATATTATATTTGAAAAAATTGGAGACGGCGTGGATGAGCGACTGAGAAAGCGGGCGCCTAAACTGAGATTGGAAAAAAACTATGATTCTGGAGAAGTTGCCCGCTGGATAAAAAAAGAAAAAATTAATGCGATCGTGAGTCTGGGTAATCTGGGACAGGAAGCTGTTTTGCAAATTCCTGAAAATATTCCAGTTGTGTTAGGTGCGTTATCATCATCGCCAGCGCCACCCAATAAATATCCAGGGATCGCCTTGACGCCTAATCCGAGGACATTATTTGATTTGTTGAAACGCCTGGATAACCGGAGCAATAAAATTATCGTTGTATATAACCCTGATAATAATCAGTGGTTAGTTGATTTAGCGAAGCAACAAGCAGTAGACAGTGGTATTCAGTTATATGCATATCAAGCGGCAAATATTAAGCAGTCAGCTATTCTTTTCAGTGAAATTTTTGATGGCGCTTCATTGGAAAATACCGCCATCTGGTTGTTGCCTGATAGGAAGGTAGTGGATTCGAAAGTGGTGATGCCATTTATTTTAGAAAAGGCTTGGCAAAAGAAAGTTATCGTTTTTTCGAGCGCGATTAGTCATGTCAAGAAGGGTGTACTGTTTTCTTTGTACCCTAATAATGAATCCCATGGAAAAGAGTTGACGGAATTAATATTAAGTGAGGTTACAGGATTTTCATCAGCTGGTAATAAGCTGTTTCCAACGATGGGGTTGCAAAATGCAATCAATTCCCGAACCGCTGAACATTTAGGATTGACAATTTCAAGGTCTGAAATAAAAGAATTTGATGTTGTATTTCCATTGTCCAATTGAGTACTGAAATGAATTTGTTAACTAACTTAAAGAATATAATAACTCCAGCTGATTTTCGTCGGCAATTGGTAGTTGTGCTTATTGGTGGCGTTATTTCAACAGCAGTAATTTCTACGTTTTTCATTTCTGAATTTACATCCAGCGCAGTGAGTAAAAATCTGCTCGAGGAAGGAAAAAAAATAACGGAGACATTTGCATCCCAAAGTATTTTAGGCTTGCTGGTAAGCAATGTTGAAAATGTTGAAGATTCGGTTCAGGCAATTCTCAAATTTCCTAATATTGAAGGAGTAGGTGTTTATCATCTTGATAAAACACCTTTAGTTGAAAAAGGTGAAAATACTTTAGCAACTGATCAATCCATGTGGCGTGAAGAGGTAGGGCTGGTGAAGGAAACCACTGATGCCTGGTATTTCATGGCTCCGGTTTTTTATGTGCAGGAGGCTAGTGAGGATATATTTCACGAGGAAGAGGAACCTGAGTTATTAGGGTATGTCAGGGTAGTTCAAAGCAAGGCAGGACTTGCTTTGTTAATCAGTAAAATTCGCAAAGTAAATATCTTTGTCTCACTTGCTTTGGCAGCAGCTTTGATGCTGGTGTTGTTGATGTTAACGCAACGTGTCACAAAGCCATTGCAGGAGTTAAGGCGTTTGATGCGCCGTGCGCAAGGTGGCGAGACGGATGTTCGCGCTGAGCTCTCAGGGCCTCGGGATATTCGGGAAATGGAAGCTGCATTTAACACCATGATTGAATCTTTGCAGGATCGTGAAATACAGCTGGAAAAAGCACGTGATGAAGCAATTCAGTCGGCACGTGTCAAAGGTGATTTTGCCGCCAATGTCAGCCATGAGTTACGTACGCCTCTTAACGGAATACTGGGCATGCTTGAATTACTGTCTGGCATGGGGCTCACAAGTAAACAGAGAGAATATGTCAATATTGCTCGTAATTCCAGCGACGCACTGCTCGCATTGATAGACGATATTCTTGATTTTTCAAGGATTGAATCCGGCAAGCTGGCAGTTGATTCAAAAGAGTTTAATTTGCGAGAACTGCTTGATGATGTGGTCAGCATTATGGCTTCGCAGGCGCAAAGTAAAAACCTGGATCTTGCTCATCTGATTTGCACCAATGTGCCAGTTTCCATCATGGGTGATGCGCGTAGAATTCGCCAGCTTTTACTGAATTTATGTGGCAATGCCATTAAATTTACCAGTACAGGCGAAATAGGTATTTATGTAGGTTTGCTGGAATCAAGCGGCAGTGATATTCGCATGCGATTTGAAGTCAAAGATACTGGTATCGGTATCCCGGACCATGCAAAAGAAAAAATCTTTGAAGCATTTTCTCAGGCAGATGGCTCCACTACCAGAAAATTTGGTGGCACGGGTCTGGGGCTAACTATTTGTAAGCAATTGGTTGCTGTGCTGGGCGGTGAACTGGGTGTTGAAAGCAATCCGGGTAAAGGCAGTAACTTCTGGTTTGAGCTGCCGATGAAATTGTCCAATACCAATTGTTCGGTAACGCTAAAAGATCATGGGTCAATGGATCTGCGAGTCCTTATAGTTGATGACAGCGAGATGGTTCAGTTTAGTATTCAGCAAACAGCTGAGAAATGGGGTGCATACACTGAATGCGCCGATAGCAGTGACTCGGCACTATTAAAATTACGTCATGCAGCACGAATCAATAAACCCTTTGATGTAGCACTCATCGATGAGCTCATGCCAGGCTGTAATGGTATTGAACTGATGCGCTCTATCAGCCAGAACCCTGAATTAAACTCTATCAAAATGTTGTTGATGACAAATCAGACGCATGCAGAATCTTTCCTTGAGCGATTTACCGAGATTGATGGCTTTGTGCAAAAACCGGTTTTGCAGTCATCACTGTATGATTCTATCTCGACATCAATGAAAGGTAGTGTTCAGCTTGTTAATCCAATTTTTGTTGAGAATGCTGAAAACAGTGAAATACTGATCAATGCTAATGTACTGGTAGCTGAAGACAACACGGCTAACCAGCAAGTCGCGATTGGTATGCTTGAACGACTGGGTTGCTCGGTGATTGTGGCAGGTAATGGAATTGAAGCAATCAACAGACTGGAGAGAAACAGGTTTGATGTGATTTTCATGGATTGCAATATGCCTGAGATGGATGGTTACGAGGCAACTCGCAAGATTCGTGCTGCTGAAGGCGTGGGCGCTGGTATTCCTATTATTGCCATGACAGCGAATGTTCAGGAAGGCGACCGTCAAAAGTGTTTGCAGGCGGGTATGGATGATTACCTGTCGAAGCCTTTAAAGTTAGACAGGATCCGCGCAAAACTTGAAAAGTGGGCACCCGAAACACGCCTGCGTGAAGGTGAGCAAACCGTCGATGGTATACCGGTTGCTGAGGCGCAAGCTCCTCAATATAACGCCGGACCAATTGATGAAGAACGAATAGAGGAATTAAGGGAGAGTGTGGCGACTGCATTTGATCAAATGGTGGAAGCCTATGTTGAAGACCTGCCGGGTCTTGCAACCTCATTAGAAGAAGCGGTTAACACAAAAGATGCGCCTCAAGTACAACATTATGCGCATAGTATTAAAGGCAGCAGTAAAAATTTTGGTGCAGTCGAACTGGCTGATGTTGCCAAAGAAATTGAAGACATGGGCAGGAATGACCAACTTCAGGACGCGCATACACATTTAATTGCGCTGTTTGAAGAGGTGGATCGGGTTATCGAATATCTGAATAAATTAATCAGACCGGAACAATCACAAGCTATTTTTGCAGGTGAAGTCAGATCCAGTGAACAGATAGATCGAATCCTGATTGCAGACGATGATCGCAGTATGCGTCTGGCACTGATGAATGTACTGGATTCAGACGGGTACAATTTGCACGAAGTGGAAAATGGTCAGGAAGCTTTGGAGTACTGTAACAAGAACATGCCTGATCTGGTTTTGCTTGATGCCATGATGCCGAAGATGGATGGTTTTAACGCATGCGAAAAAATTCGTATGCTGGAAAATGGCAGCCATATTCCTATTTTGATTGTGACAGCACTCGATGATGAAGAATCCGTTGAACGAGCCTTCAAAGCCGGTGCCACAGACTATCTTCCAAAACCAGTTCACTTTGCGGTATTGCGACAGCGTATATCTCGCCTGTTACATGCTGCTAGTGTCGAGCGTCATGTACGCCAGCTTGCGTATACAGATCCGCTCACAGGATTACCCAATCGTACAACACTGGCAACGCACTTGAACGAGTTGCTTGCAAAAGCACGTGTAAGTGGTGACATGATTGCCATGCTGTTCCTGGATCTGGACCGGTTTAAACTGGTGAATGATACTCTGGGACATAGCGTGGGTGACTTGCTATTAAAAGCGGTGTCAGACCGCTTGCAAAGATGTGTGCGTGGCGGAGATATGGTTGCCCGCCTGGGCGGGGATGAGTTCACCGTTATTATTGACCGTGCAAAGTCCCGTGATGGAGTGGCGAGAATTGCCGAGACAATCTGTGAAAGTATCGAACAGCCATTTTCTTTCGCAGGGCAGGAAATCTTCGTGTCTACCAGTATCGGAATCTCTTTGTACCCTCTCGATGGTGATGATATCGGTGACTTAATGAAGCATGCAGATACCGCTATGTTCCGTGCCAAGGAAGTAGGACGAAGTTACTTCTTTTATGAGAGCGATATGGAAGCCGCGGTGACGCGCAAAATGGAAATTGAGGCCGATTTGCGTCGCTCTGTCAGTCGTGACCAGATTGATGTCTACTTTCAGCCAAAAGCAGATTTGAAGACCAATAAAATTGTTGGTATGGAAGCGCTGGTACGCTGGAATCATCCGAGTAAAGGTATTATCTGTCCACAGGAATTTATTCCTCTTGCGGAAGAGACAGGCATTATTAATGAGATTGGTTTATGGGTGATGATAGGTGCTTGTCTGCAGGTCAAGGACTGGATTGATCAGGGTTATGGTCCATATTCAATTGCCGTCAACCTGTCAGGCATTCAGCTTGAAAATGGAGAAATTATTAATCAGGTGAAACAGGTGCTGGAAGAAACCCGGATTGATCCTGCATTACTTGAACTCGAAATAACTGAGAGCACTATCATGCATCATCCTGAGAGAGTCATAGAAGTGTTGCATAAGCTCAAAGAAATGGGTGTTAAATTGGCAGTGGATGATTTTGGTACAGGTTACTCGTCGCTGAATTACCTGAAACGTTTCCCGATAGATCTTTTGAAAATAGACGCAGCTTTTGTACGAGATGTGGAAACCGATGCTGATGATCGTGCGATTGTTCAAAGTATTATTGCGCTGGCCAAGAGTATGCGGCTGCAAGTTGTTGCAGAGGGTGTGGAAACCCGCCAGCAGCAGGAATTTCTAAAGGCGTTAGACTGCGATTATATCCAGGGTTATTATATTGGCCGTCCGGTATGTGCCCGGGAATTTGAACAACACGTGCTCAAAAAAGACAAACAGGAAAATACCATTGTAAGAGATCTTTCAGATTACCGCAGTAATTAAGATGTCAGCAATATCATTTAAAATCAATTATATATAGTCAACATCTATAAAACTTATCTATACGGTATTGTCGAAAGTTTATTAGATTCCAGCAAGATAGCGGTTGTTTATTAGTCGCACTTTAGAACGATTGTAGTAAGTCTTGAAATTGAAAAAAATATTGGAATTCCACAGTCCGTTGGTGTAGTTTACACATATTACGAGTAGCTAGTCGTAAAAAGGGTGGAGGAGCGATCCCTCAAAAGCTGACACATTTAAAATAATAACAGTGTTAAAAAAGCTATCAACAAGTAGGTCAAAGTAATACGGTATTAACGATAGAATAGAATTTGTGTCCGCAAATATGTGTACATATGCTTCTATTGCTGGGTTATTATTAGTTGTGTTGGCCATATACAATCATTAATTAATAGATTAAGAGTCGTTATAAAATTAATATGGAAACATTTCCTAGTTTACTGCAACAGCACGCAACGCAAAGTGGTAACCGTACCGCGCTAAGAATGAAACGGCATGGTATATGGAGATCATATACGTGGAGTGAGGTTGCAGACGAAGTTCAAAAATTGGCATGCGGATTTGCAGCGACAGGTCTGAAGCCGGGCGATAAGGTTGCGATTATCGGTAACAATGTTCCGCCTCTATTCTTTTCAATAATGGCCGCTCAGAGTCTGGGTGCGATTCCAGTCCCGATGCATGCGGACTCAACCACCTCTGAATTGAAAATACTACTGGAGAACTGTGAAGCGCGTTTTGCAGTATTGCAGGATCAGCAACAGGTTGATGCAATTTATGAAGTGATCAAGGAACTCCCAATGTTAACCGAAGTAATTTACTTCGATGAGCGTGGCATGCGGGAATATGATCATACCCATCTGAAAAGCTACATTGAGTTCGAAAAGCTAGGAGAACAGTTTGCAAAAGAACATCCTTCTTTTATCAATGAGGTCAGCACAAAAGTAAAGCCAGAGACAGAAGCGTTTATCGTTTATACAGCAGGGACGTCCGGGGTTTGTCGTGGTGCAGTGTTAACCCATTCTAATTTCTTGACAATCGGTCAGGCATTCGTTGATCAGGAAGGGATTAGCGAAAATGAAGAAGTTTATGCGTATTTGCCTTTGTCTTATGCAAGTACATTATTCTTTGTTTATGCACTTTGGATGATTAAGGGCTACACCATTAATTGTCCGGAAAGTAATGAAACAATTCTTACAGATATGCGTGAAGTCGGGCCAACCATGCTTTATGGGCCTCCGCATTTCTACAAGACGATATATTCACAGATTCAGTCAAGAACTGAAAATACCAAATCACCCTTATTGCATAAACACATGTCGAAACTGGTGACACAAGGACGGACATGGCTGGGAGATAAACTGGTATTCAATCAGATTAAAGATTTGTACGGTCTTAGCAAAATCAAGCATGCCTACGTTGGTGGTGATGTTTTGAGTGAAGGCGTATTCAAATTCTATCTGGCACTGGGCGTTAACCTGAGGGCAACCTACGGGACTGCAGAAAGTGCAGGATGCATCAGTGTGCAGGATGCTCAGGATGTAAGTTCAGATCATGCTGAAACCATGGTGGGTGCACCATTGCCAGGTGTGGAAGTGAAAGTGGATAATCGGGAGATCTGCTTTAAAGGCAGTAACGCTTTTAAAGGCTACTACCGTGATGAAGCGCAAAACAATGCAATCATTAGTGCGGATGGCTGGATAAAGACGGGCGATATCGGTGAAATGGTTGGTAATCACATTCACGTCATAGAACGTTCAGACGGTGTGGGCAAGTTCAGCACAGGTGCTGACTTCCTACCTAAACAGATTGAAAGTGCATTCAAGGCATCGCCCTACATACAGGATGTGGTAGTAGTGGGTGAGCAAAAAGAGTATATGGTTGCACTGATCGTGATTAATGCTGAAACTGTGGGTGCTTGGGCTGAGAGACAGCAAATGCAATTCACAGGTTTGCGTGATCTTGCCAGTAAAGACAAAGTCACTGAGTTGATCTCTGAAAAAGTTCGCGAAGTAAACTCAAACATGGACCATGTGGGCGGCACCAATTGCCCGAAAATAAAGCGACATACTATTCTGCATAGGGAACTCAATGCAAGTATAGGAGAAATGACACGGTCCCGTAAAATCCGGCGCGATATAATTGCAAATAATTATAAGGCATTGATCGATGCGTTATATTCTGGCGTAGACAAATATGAGGTCACTGATTCCAAAGGTGAACTCGTCGCGCAGCTTAGACTACAAACAGCGTAATTAAACAAATACGATGAATACTAGTACAGACTCTAAAAATCCTACTCTCATTCTAGAAAATATCACCCTTGCATTTAAGGGAGTTAAGGCAATAACTGATATCAGCTTTAAAGTATATGAAGGTGAGATATGCGCAGTGATCGGCCCTAACGGAGCCGGAAAAAGTTCCATGCTCAACGTCATTAATGGCGTTTATATTCCGCAGGAAGGTTCAATCACTTTTGATGGCAAACAGTTCTCAAAAATGAAGCCGGGTACAGCCGCGAGTATGGGCATAGGTAGAACATTCCAGAATATTGCACTTTTTGCCGGTATGTCGACCATGGATAATATAATGACTGGCAGAAACAGCTTTCATAAAGCGACATTCTGGGAAACAGCATTAAATACAGGTCGTGCAAGACGTGAAGAATTAGAGAGCCGAAAAGAAGTTGAAAAAATCATAGAATTTTTAGGTCTGCAGTCGATTCGTAAAACACCTGTTTCTTCATTGCCTTACGGACTCCAAAAAAGGGTAGAGCTTGGACGTGCGTTAGCGGCGCAGCCAAAAATGCTGCTGCTCGATGAGCCAATGGCAGGTATGACCATGGAAGAAAAGCTCGACATGTCCTGTTTCATACAAGAGGTCAATAGAAACCTGGGAACAACTGTTGTGTTGATTGAGCATGACATGGGAGTCGTCATGGATGTTTCTGATCATGTCGTGGTAATGGACTACGGCAAGAAAATAGGAGACGGAACACCAGAAGAAGTAATGAATAATCAAGATGTAATTGACGCCTATCTTGGTGTTAGCCATTAAAACCTGGCCAAAGGAATAGAGGAAAATAAGATATGTGGGAATGGTTGCCGTTTTTTCTTGAGGTATTAGTCGGAGGCTTATTATCCGGGGTAATGTACTCGTTGGTAGCAATCGGTTTTGTACTTATTTATAAGTCCTCCGGTGTGTTCAACTTTGCACAAGGCACAATGCTGCTGCTGGCAGCACTGACGTTTGTCAGTATGACGGAACGGCAGGTGAATTTCTGGGTGGCCTTTTCCATCACACTGGTGCTAATGGTTGTATTGGGAATTATTGTTGAAAGAACAGTCATGCGGCCGCTTGCGAACCAGTCGCTGTTATCCCTGTTTATGGCAACAGTAGGTTTGAATTACTTCCTGGAAGGACTTGCACAAGGCGTATGGGATTCTGCCGTACACGGGGTGGATCTGGGTATATCAAATGACCCGATTTTCTTGATAGAAGTCTTTCCAGCACTTGGATTGGACATCATCATTAGCCAGTTTGATATCGCTGCTGCTGTCATCGCAGGATCGATGATTCTGGGGTTGACGTTATTTTTCCAGTACACACGAACAGGATTGTCACTTCGTGCAGTATCCGATGATCACATGGCTGCAATGGCGGTAGGTATTCCACTTAATCGTATCTGGGCAATTGTCTGGGCGGTAACGGGTGTTATTTGTTTGATCGCAGGTTTGTTGTGGGGTGATCGTGTTAGTGTATCGTTTACACTCACCGCAGCAGTACTCAAAGGATTACCTGTCATTCTGATTGGTGGATTGACATCAATACCTGGAGCTATTGTAGGTGGCCTGATTATCGGGGCAAGCGAGAAGCTGGGTGAGATTTATCTGGCTGATATATTTGGCGGACAGGGAATTGAACACTGGTGGGCTTACACCACTGCACTAATATTTTTAATGATTAGACCCACCGGAATTTTCGGTGAGAAAGAAATTGAGAGAGTTTAAGCATGTATTATCGTGAAGCAGGGAGATTAGTTAAGAGTTTTGCGGATGACCGCCGCATGCTTCCACTCAAGGAAGATCGCATTTTAACGACATTATTTGTCGTTGGTGTGATGTATATATTAGTGACCTGGCTGGCAAGTGACTATTATCTCAGTGCGATCTTTATTCCAATGATGGTGTTAGGTGTTGCTACACTGGGATTAAATATTGCTACCGGCTACACCGGACAGCTGTCACTGGGAACCGCAGGTTTTATGAGTTTTGGTGCATTTGCTGCATTCAATCTGATCCTGCGTATAGACTGGATGTACATTCCGCTCGCGTTTTTCCTGGCGGGAATTATTGCTGGTCTGGTCGGTATTGTATTTGGATTGCCTGCACTCAGAATTAAAGGTTTCTACCTGATTGTATCAACACTGGCAGCCCAGTTTTTCTCGGAATGGGTATTTAATGCATATCCGTGGTTTCTGAATTACACCACATCAGGTGTCGTAAACTTACCTCCATTTCATTACAAAGTATTTCCTTTTCAGGAGCTAACACCACTTAATGATGCGTTCTGGCATTCATCAAAAGGTCGTTATTTAATTACTCTGACAGTAACCATAGCCTTAATACTCGCGTGTAAGAACATGGTGCGTAGTTCTACCGGTAGAAACTGGATGGCAGTACGTGACATGGATATTGCCGCGAATGTAATTGGTATCTCCGTTGCCAAAACAAAGCTAATGGCATTCTTTGTGAGTACATTCTATTGTGGTGTTGCCGGCGCGATGTATTCATATTGCTACATCGGTAACCTTGATTTCATGATCTTTAACCTGAGACGATCATTCCTGGTTATGTTTATGGTGATTGTAGGTGGGCTAGGCTCAATTCTCGGTTCGTTCCTGGGTGCAATATTTGTATATGGGTGGCCAATTCTGGTGACTCGCCTGGGTGATGCTATCTTCGGTGGCGGTACACTTGATACTGCATTCGTAGAAAACAATTCAAAGATCGTGGTAGGAACAATTATTATTGTTCTGTTAATTAAAGAGCCAGGTGGGTTTGCAGCATTATGGAACACATCCAAGCAAAAACTCAGAGCGTGGCCATTCTCAAAATAAAAAAATTATAAATTCCCGAACAAAGTAGTTGGGAAACACAAAAAGTACCCTAAAGGAGTAGTAAAAATATGAAGACGAGAGTAATGATACTGGCAAGCGCATTGTTGG
>TARA_R110002049_G_scaffold38978_1_pt1 | contig 28664 bp, 28 predicted proteins | sample TARA_R110002049 | Tara Oceans TARA_R110002049 (sample SAMEA4396941) | marine metagenome | biome: Polar Biome; feature: [SRF] surface water layer (ENVO:00010504); material: water (ENVO:00002006), including particulate matter (ENVO:01000060) such as... | depth 5 m
CATGACCACCGTCAAAGACGGTGGTTTTTCAATGTGAAATAAACAAAATTGGTGAGAGTGCTTTTTCTTGGGCATTTAGTTGAAATGACAAGCAAAAAACAAAGAGTAATAGTGCTATTTTTTTCATGATGATTGGTTTTATATAGTTTTTAAAAGATTGACTTCTTTCTATTTTTATGAAATTTACAATAAAAATGTATGCTTTTTTAAAAAGCATCTTGTCATTTACTTTAGAATAGTAATTAGGGAAAGCTAAGATGTAGTTTGGTGCGCAAGATCATAAACACCTTAAAGATAGTGAATTATGATAAATACAGCACTTATCTATAATAGATTTTTAAACATTGAAAATAATAGAAATCAAAAAAGCGAACCTTGTTGACAACAAGGTTCGCTTTTTTGATAATGAGATTTCTTTTTTAAGAGGAACTTGTTAAATATGCAATGCTCTATCACCAGTCGCTGCTAAAGCTGCTTCTTTAATAGCTTCTGTAAATGTTGGATGTGCGTGGGACATTCTTGAAACGTCTTCGGCAGAGGCACGGTATTCCATCGCTACAACCGCTTCTGCAATCATATCGGCAGCACGTGCACCAATCATGTGTACTCCTAAAATTTCATCTGTTTTTTTATCGGCCAAAATTTTCACAAAACCATCTAAGTCCATACTCGCACGACTTCTTCCTAAAGCACGCATTGGGAAAGATCCAACCTTGAATTCAACACCTGCTTCTTTAAGTTGCTCTTCGGTTTTTCCAACAGCTGCGACTTCTGGCCAGGTGTAAACCACACCTGGAATTAAATTATAATCAATATGTGGTTTTTGTCCCGCTAAGGTTTCTGCAACAAATACGCCTTCTTCTTCAGCTTTATGGGCCAACATGGCGCCTTTTACAACATCACCTATTGCGTAAATGTTTTTTGCAGAGGTTTGCAGATGGTCGTTGACTTCTATTTGCCCTCTATCTGTTAATTTTACCCCAGCAGCTTCAGCGTTCAAACCATCGGTATAAGGTTTTCTACCAACTGAAACTAAACAATAATCGCCTTTAAACTCAATTTCCTCGCCTTTTTTATTATCTGCTTTCACAATGACTTCATCGCCTTTGCGCTCCACAGATTTCACTTTGTGCGAGATATTGATATTGAATTTTTGCTTTTTTAAAACTTTATTCAATTCTTTGGACAAACCAGCATCCATAGTTGGAATGATTCTGTCCATAAACTCAACAACAGAGACCTCTGCGCCCAAACGCCTGTACACCTGACCCAATTCCAAGCCAATCACACCGCCGCCAATCACAATTAAATGTTTAGGAATTTCTTTAAGCTTCAACGCTTCGGTTGATGTAATAACGCGTTCTTTATCAAGTTTTATAAATGGCAAATTTGAAGGTTTACTACCCGTTGCTATGATGGTGTTTTTTGCTTCAATTTCCGTAGTTTCTTCGCCAGAAATAGTAATGTGCGTAGCATCTTTAAAAGCACCTAAACCTTGATACACATCAATGTTATTTTTCTTCATCAAAAAATCGATACCTCCCGTAGTTTGATCCACCACCGATTGTTTCCTAGCGATCATTTTTTCAAGATTCACTTTTATATCGCCAGGAATTTCAATACCATGTTCTTCAAAATGCTTCACGGCATCTTCGTAATGATGCGAAGAATCCAAAAGTGCTTTACTAGGAATACAGCCCACATTTAAACAGGTACCACCAAGGGTCCTATATTTTTCAATAATGGCCGTTTTCATGCCTAATTGTGCGCAACGTATGGCTGCTACATACCCTCCTGGGCCCGAGCCTATCACGGCTACATCGTATGAATTCATATTATATGATTGAAGTTTTCATTTTAAACAGAAAACCAAAAATACAAATGATTTTACAGAAACCAATAAAAAAAACAGCATTAAAGCCTGTTATTATGGTTAAAATAATGACGTGCATATTAAATTAATTTTTATTCAAAAAAACACTTTTAAAAAACATAACTATATAAAATTATGTAGTTTTGTAACTCATGCAAAAGAACATCAACATACAAAACAAAAAGGCCCGCTTCCTCTATGAAATATTAGACAAATATACCGCTGGCATTGTATTAACGGGTACCGAAATAAAATCCATTAGAAGCAGCAAAGCCTCTATAGCAGAAAGTTTTTGTGAGTTTAATGATAAAGGCGAACTTTTTGTTATTAACGCTACCATTGAAGAATATGCCTTTGGCAATTATTACAACCACAGGCCCAAAGCCGAAAGAAAACTGCTTTTAAACAAAAAGGAGCTCAAAAAACTTTTGAAAGAGGTACAAGCCAGCGGGCTTACCATAATACCGCTACGTTTATTTATAAATGAAAAAGGCTATGCTAAAATAGATATTGCACTTGCCAAGGGTAAAAAACTGTTTGATAAACGTGAAACCATAAAAGACCGTGACAATAAGCGGGACCTTGACAGAATCAAAAAAAGCTACAGATAATTTAATAATCCATTAACGCCAAAAGTTGCAAGGAATCTTTAATTTGTGGCTTTTAAAAAATTTTCAAGATAGATGAGAACATTCACACTAATCATTTTATGGTTTTTAACCGTTTCCATACAGGCACAAGACAAAGAAATGCACATAGATTATTCTGATAGAGTACAAACTTTAGACAGCACGATAGAAACCCTATACGCCGTTATCTCTGGAGAAAAAGGCGCTGAAAGAAATTGGAAATTATTCAAGTATCTTTTTAAACCGGGTGCCAAGCTTATCCCTTCTGGAAAAAATAGTGAGGGCAGGCATTTGGTCAATTACTTATCCCCTGATGATTACATTAAAAAATCAAATGATTGGTTGAAAGAGCAAGGTTTTTTTGAAAAAGAAGTCCATCGCACCATTAACACTTTTGGCAATATTGCCCATGTTTTTAGTACTTACGAAGCTTACAACAGCCATATTGATGAAAAGCCGTTTATGAGAGGCATCAATAGCATTCAACTTTTGAACGATGGGGAAAGATGGTGGATTGTGAACTTATATTGGAGCCAAGAAACTGAGGACAACCCCATTCCAGAGATTTATTCCCCTAAAAAAAGTAATGCAATCAGATACAGTTATGAATAAGTCACTACAAAAAAAGGTTTTATTTTTAGCTATTTCATTTACGTTTTTCTTAAATTTTGCTCAAGAAAACGCTAAACCCATATTTAAAAATGGTGAAGCACAAGTAGTTGAAGCTTTCAATACGCCTGAAAAATGGATACGCCAAGATTTATTTGTTGAAACCACTTTTGACAGCGATGGCGATGGCAAACCAGACCGCATGCACGTAGATGTCACGCGCCCCTACCAAACCGAGACCGAAGGTTTGAAACTTCCTGTTATTTACGAATCTAGCCCATACTATGCTGGTGTTTCACCAGATATTGATGGCGTGTTTTGGAACGTCAATCACGAATTGGGCGAGGCCGCAAAACCACGCGTAAATCCAGAAGTAACACGTTTAGGCAAACGCCCCATTATTTCAAACAGTCAAATTGATATTTGGGTACCCCGTGGGTATATTGTGGTACATTCTTCCTCTCCCGGAACTGGATTTTCACAAGGTTCTCCAACGGTTGGCGGCGATAACGAATCCCTAGCACCTAAAGCGGTTATCGATTGGTTGAACGGCCGTGCCAAAGGCTACACCGAACCTTATGGAAATGAAGAAGTAAAGGCTTATTGGAGTACAGGAAAAGTGGGCATGACGGGTACATCCTATAACGGCACACTTCCTTTAGCCGCTGCAACTACAGGTGTTAAAGGCTTGGAAGTGATTATTCCTGTAGCACCGAACACATCGTATTATCATTATTACCGTTCCAACGGATTGGTGCGCTCGCCAGGCGGTTATTTAGGTGAAGATATTGATGTGCTGTATGATTACATCCATAGTGGCGATGTATCCAAACGTCCGCACAACAACGCCGTAGTGAGAGATACCGAAATGAAAAACGGTATGGATAGAATTACGGGCGATTATAACGATTTTTGGGCTGGCCGTGATTATTTAAACGATATGGCACCTATGAAAGCCGCTTTATTAATGTCCCACGGATTTAACGATTGGAACGTCATGCCAGAACACAGCTACCGCATTTACAAAAAAGCCAAAGAAATGGGCTTGGAAACGGGCATTTATTACCATCAATTTGCACATGGTGGTCCGCCGCCATTAGCTATGATGAACAAATGGTTTACACATTATTTATTTGGTATTGAAAATGGCATTGAAAATGAAGAAAATAAAGCGTGGATAGTTCGTGAAAATGATGACCCCAGCAATCCAACACCTTATAAAGACTACCCTAATCCAGAAGCTAAAAATGTGACATTTTATTTGACTAGTGGCGCTCCAGAATTAGGTGGCCTAACAAAGGATAAACCATCCCTTCAAGTTAAGGAAACCTTGGTTGATAATTATTCTTTTGATGGCGAAGCTTTAGCAAAAGCAGAAAACACAAACCATCGCTTGCTATATGTTACACCTAAACTCTCCAAAGATTTACATATTTCGGGCGTGCCAAAAATCACGATTAAATTGGCGAGCAGCAAACCCGCTGCCAACCTATCGGTTTGGTTAGTTTCATTGCCATGGAACGAAGGCAGAAACACCAAAATAACCGACAACCTTATTACCCGTGGTTGGGCAGACCCACAAAACTATAAATCGCTAACTGAAAGCGAACCCCTAAAACCCGGTAAGTTTTACAACGTATCCTTTGAGTTAATGCCAGACGACCAAATTATAAAAGCAGGACAACAAATAGGCTTGATGATTTTTTCAAGTGATAAAGATTTTACCTTGCACCCAAAACCTGGTACAGCATTGACCGTGGATTTGGATGGAACTAGTTTGACTTTACCTATTGTTGGTGGGGTTGATGGATTTTGATTAACTAATTTATTATACAGAACTATCATAATGGGCAAAAAACTTCCTGAAATAACACTAGAATTACAAGACTTCATTAAAGAGCAAAAAATATTCTTTGTAGGAACAGCAGCTGCAGATGGTCGTGTTAATATATCACCTAAAGGTCATGACACGCTTCGAGTTTTAAGTCCGAATAAAGCGGTTTGGTTAAACTTAACTGGAAGCGGAAACGAAACCGCAGCGCATCTTTTAAAAAACGACCGAATGACTATTATGTTCTGTGCATTTGAGGGTAAACCACTTATTTTAAGACTTTATGGTTCTGCTAAAATTTACCACGAACGTGATACCGAATTTAAAAAATACATCCATTTATTTGAAGAAAACGTAGGCTCTCGTCAAATTATTGAACTCGATATTGATTTAGTACAAACATCATGCGGTTTTGCCGTACCCTTTATGGATTTTAAAGAAGAACGCGGTGTACTAAATTCATGGTCTGAAAAACAAGGCAAAGAAAAAATTGAAGCATATTGGCAAGAAAAAAACACAAAAAGTATTGATGGTTTTCAAACCAAGATTTTAGAGAATTAATTCTTATCCTCCAACAACGGTACAAACCTAAATTCTCCAAATTCATGCTGCTCAAATTCTTTTGTACCATTTCTAATAAACAAGGTCATGGTTTGCACATCATCACCCACGGGAATTACCAGCCTACCTCCTATTTTTAGTTGACTCAATAAAGGTTTTGGCACAAAAGGCGCACCTGCAGTTACTATAATACTATCAAAAGGCGCTTCTTCTTTTAAACCTTTATAGCCATCGCCAAAAATGAGTTTTTTAGCCCGATAGCCCAATTGTGGTAAAAACTTGCTGGTTTTTTTAAAGAGTTCCTGTTGGCGCTCAATACTATAAACTTTAGCGCCAAGTTCACATAATACAGCAGTTTGGTAACCACAACCCGTGCCTATTTCAAGAATTTTATCTTCTTTTTTAACTTGCAACAATTCGCTTTGAAATGCCACCGTATAAGGTTGCGAAATGGTTTGGTTTGCCGCAATAGGGAATGCTTTATCTTGGTAGGCATGGTCTAAAAACCCAGAATCCATAAACAAATGCCTGGGTACTTTCCCTATGGCATTCAAAACTTTTTCATCTGTTATTCCTTTGGTTACTAAAATACTAACCAGTTGTTGGCGCAATCCCTTATGTTTAAATGTATCTTTCAATATTGGCGACGTTTTTCAAGCCTAAAAATAATCAAACATTTTAAGCTTAAAAGGATTAATTGATATTTTATTTTCTACGAAAACGGATTCAAAATTCAGCACAATGGAATCATATTTTATAAAACAAACCACGAATTCACTAATCTCTTAGATTTGAATTGAGATTAAAAAAAAATTGTACTGATTTTCAAAAAATCTATAGATTTTTTATTCGTGAATATTTTATCCATTGCCCCATCATCTGTTTTATTTGTGTATTAGTGATAAATCAATTTCAAAATAAGATGTGATTCTGCCCTAAAAATTTAGTTGTAAATAAATGGAATTCGTACGTTAATTATCTTATTTTTGTTCAAAACGTTATAAAATATGTTAAAAGCTGGCGTACTTGGTGCAGGTCACCTCGGAAAAATCCATTTAAGACTTCTTAAGCAATCTGAAGAATATGAATTGGTTGGTTTTTATGATGCCGATGCCTCCAATGCTAAAAAAGTAGAAGCCGAATTTGGTTATAAATATTTTAATTCCATTCAAGCCCTTATAGATGCTGTGGATGTCGTAGATATTGTAACGCCCACGCTATCGCATTACGAATGTGCGAAGCTTGCCATTTCTAAAGGAAAACATATATTTATTGAAAAACCCATTACCAATACTGTAGAGGAAGCCGAACATATTAGAGAACTTTTGGCTAAAAATAATTTACGCGGACAAGTGGGCCATGTGGAACGTTTTAATCCTGCATATTTGGCGGTAAAAGACGATATTAAATCGCCCATGTTTATTGAAACACACCGATTGGCAGAATTCAATCCGCGCGGCACCGATGTGCCTGTGGTGTTGGATTTGATGATTCATGATATTGATATTATTTTAAGTATTGTAAAATCAAAAATCAAAACAATTTCGGCAAGCGGCGTCGCTGTTATTAGTGATACGCCTGATATTGCCAATGCGCGATTGGAATTTGAAAACGGTTGTGTTGCCAATTTAACGGCCAGCAGGATTTCACTTAAAAAAATGCGAAAAGCACGGTTCTTTCAAAAGGATGCTTATATATCTGTTGATTTTTTGACCAAGAAATGTGAAGTAGTTAAAATGAAAGATGCACCAGAAAACCCTGGGGATTTTGATATGGTTTTGCAAAATGCAGAAGGCATAAAAAAACAGATTTATTTTGACAACCCTAAAGTGGCAAACAATAACTCTATTTTAGATGAATTGGAAGCTTTTGCACATGCCATTAACAACAATACAACACCTGTTGTTACCTTGCACGATGGTACAGAGGCTTTGCGGGTTGCTACGCAGATTATTGCTTGTTTTTAAATAAGTTAGTAATAATTTAAAAACATATAAACCAAAAATTTGACAAATGGAAAATAAATGGATATTTTTAATAGCAATACTGATTTTCTTAACATTCATTTTTCTTTTCTGGATGCTGACGAGTGGCTATTCTAAAAAAGAATATGGCATAAAAATGTGGAAACATTGGCCTGCAAGATTATCATATTGGCAAGCTGCAATATTATATAGTACGGGATTTACTTCTATAACAATGTTTCTTTTAAAATCGACACATGTTCTGACTTTTTAGAAGTATAAAAAGACTCCCTCCTTTTGAGGGAATGAAAAAAACTACCTATTCAATGAAACACATAGCTGTTATAGGAGCAGGTACCATGGGAAACGGTATTGCCCATACCTTTGCCCAAAACGGTTTTAAAGCGCAACTTATAGATATTAGTGAGGAAGCCCTTCAAAAAGGCATGGCTACCATTGCTAAAAACTTGGATCGGATGGTTTTAAAAGAAGCCATTTCCGAAGCAAAAAAAAACGAGACGCTTTCAAATATTTCAACCACTACTAATTTAAAGGAAGCTGTTAAACAAGCCGAATTGGTTGTTGAAGCCGCTACTGAAAACATCAATTTAAAACTGGATATTTTCAAACAATTGGATGCCGCGTGCCCAACGGAAACCATTCTGGCAACCAACACCTCATCCATTTCCATTACCGAAATTGCTGCTATTACCAACAGACCCGATAAAGTGATCGGGATGCATTTTATGAATCCCGTGCCCATGATGAAATTGGTAGAAGTTATAAAAGGCTACAGCACCAGCGCATCTGTTTCCAAAACCATTATGGAACTTTCTAAAACCTTAGATAAAATCCCCGTTGAAGTTAATGATTACCCCGGTTTTGTAGCCAACCGTATTTTAATGCCAATGATTAACGAATCTATTGAAACCCTTTACAACGGTGTAGCTAACGTAAAAGACATTGATACGGTTATGAAATTAGGTATGGCACACCCTATGGGACCTTTGCAATTAGCCGATTTTATTGGGTTGGATGTTTGCCTGTCTATATTAAATGTGATGTATGATGGTTTTAAAAACCCCAAATATGCGCCTTGCCCGTTATTGGTCAATATGGTAAAAGCGGGTAGATTGGGCTTAAAATCTGGCGAAGGTTTTTATGATTATTCTGAAAACAGGAAAGCGGAAAAACCCTCAAAACAATTTTTAAAAAGATGATTGCAACAAAACCGTTTAGCCTTTCCCAAAAAGAGTATCGGAAAATCATATTAAGCAAGCGATTAAAAAAATCTTGGTGGCTTTATTTATTGATGTTTTTGTTCGGTATATTATATCTTAAAAAATTTGGCGAAGACAACTTTAGTACCTTTTTTACAATTTTTGCTTTTGCCTACCCTATTTTGTCCATAGTGTACCTATATTTTTGGAGTAGTTCCAAGGGTCATAATCCTATTTTCAATGAAACAAAATTATCATTCGATACGGATTATTTATATTTTGAAAGGAACGGAAATGAATCCAAACTAAAACCAAATACCATTCAAAAAACAATCTCAAATGCGAACTATTGGATGCTCTATATTTCCAAAGGACAATTTATTTATATTCCTAAGAGCATATTTTATTCCAACGAAGATTATGAACGTTTTTCTAGTTTAATCCATCTAAAATAAGCATTTTAATAAGTGTTTAAAAAATAGCTTAACAAATGTCAATAAAGCAAAATCTCAACCAAATACAATCTACACTTCCAAACCACGTAACATTAGTCGCTGTTTCAAAAACAAAACCCGTAAGCGATTTAATGGAAGCCTATAATGCAGGACAACGCATTTTCGGAGAAAACAAAATACAGGAAATGGTGGAGAAACACGAAACCATGCCAAAAGATATTGATTGGCACATGATTGGGCATGTGCAAAGCAATAAGGTAAAATATATGGCACAGTTTGTGAACTTAATCCACGGGGTTGATAGTTTCAGTTTACTGAAAGAAGTAAACAAACAGGCAAAAAAACATGATAGAATTATTGACTGTTTGTTACAGATAAAAATTGCTTCGGAAGATTCTAAATTTGGAATGGACAAAGGTAAAACTTCAGAAATCTTGCAATCAGAAGCCTTTTCAAAATTAAAAAACATTAACGTCGTTGGTGTTATGGGTATGGCCACTTTTACAGAGGATGCTCAACAGGTAAAAGACGAGTTCACCTTCTTAAAAAATATTTTTGATGCGCTAAAACCGCTTAAATCTTTTAACTTTAACCCCGAAATTATTTCTATGGGCATGAGCGGCGATTATCAGCTAGCGATTGATTGTGGCAGTAACATGATTCGGGTGGGGAGTAGCATTTTTGGAAGTAGAGATTATTCAAAATAACAAAAAACGAATAAACGCATAAACAATTTTTGTACGCAATACTAGACATAGAAACCACAGGAGGCAAGTTCAATGAAGAAGGCATTACAGAAATTGCCATCTACAAATATGACGGCCATGAAGTGGTAGATCAATTCATAAGCCTTGTAAACCCAGAGCGCGAAATCCAACCTTTTGTGGTAAACCTCACGGGCATAAACAGCAATATGCTGCGCAATGCACCTAAATTTTATGAGGTGGCAAAACGTATTATTGAAATTACTGAGAACACTATTTTAGTGGCACATAACGCCGATTTTGATTACAGGATTTTGTGTACCGAATTCAGAAGGCTCGGCTATGATTTTGAAAAACCATCGCTTTGCACCGTGGAATTATCAAAAAACTTGATACCCGACCAAGCTTCTTACAGTTTAGGAAAATTAGTTAGATCGTTGGGGATTCCCGTAACCGACAGGCACCGTGCCTCGGGCGATGCATTGGCAACCGTGAAACTATTTAAAATGCTGCTTGATAAGGATACCTCTAAAAGCATCATTCAAAAATCCATTCGGTTAAATCCTAAAAAACAATTAGAGCCCCGGCACATTGACATTATTGCAAGCCTACCCTCCATCACTGGGGTTTATTACATCCACAATGCCAATGGCGACATTATTTATATTGGCAAAAGTAACAATATAAAAAAACGCATCAATCAGCATTTTACCAATACCAATCATAAATCAAAGCGCATTCAGCTTCATGTGGCATCAGTTACTTATGAAGCGACCGGAAGTGAATTGGTAGCACTTTTGAAAGAAAGTGAAGAAATAAAACGAAACAAACCTATTTACAACAGGGCTTTACGACGCACCGTTTTTACTCACGCACTTTACAGTTTTAAAGATGAACATGGCTACATAAATCTTAAAATTGATGTGGCAGATGGCAGAAAACATCCCATTACCACCTTTAGCAACCGCCAAAGCGGCAAAAGCTTTATGGAAAAAGCTGTTGAAGATTACTCACTTTGTCAAAAATTAACTGACATTTACAAAACCAAAACCAGTTGTTTTAATTACGATATAAAAAACTGTGAAGGTGCATGCATTCAAAAAGAAACGCCCGAATCTTATAACAAACGCGTGGAAGCCCTTATTTATAAGAACAGTTATAAAAACAAAAATATGGTCATTGTTGATAAAGGCAGAGCTATTGATGAACGCAGTGCCATCCTCATTGAAAATGGTGTTTTTAAAGGTCTTGGATTCTTCAATTTAAACTATCAAATCAATAATATAGAGGTGCTAGAATCTATTATAACGCCTATGGAAAACAATAGAGATACCCAACACATCATTCAAAGTTATTTGCGTAGAAATAAAAAAGTAAAGCAAATTGTTTTTGACAAAGTTTAAATTTCCTAAAACCTATTCCAATAGATGAAAAACATCGCTTTCACTTTATTGCTTCTTTCCAACGTATTCGTTTTTTCCCAATCAACTTTTAATTCAGAATCTTACAGCGTCACATTGGGCGATATTGAAACCAACAGGTTTGAAAATGATTCCACCGCAAATGCTTTAGTGATTTACGAAGAAGGTAATAGCTATGTAGATAGAGGTGAATACGATTTAAGAACTGAAGTTAAACACAAGATAAAAATCTTAAAAAGAGCAGGTTTTGATAAGGCAACTGTTACCATTTATCTGTACAATAACAAAAATAATTATGAAAGAGCGGAAGATATTATTGCCACTACATACAATAAAATTGATGGAGAGGTCATAAAAACCCAATTGGAAGCAAAAGATATTTTTAAAGAACAATATGATGACAATTATACCCTTATAAAATTCACGTTGCCAAATATTAAAGAAGGCTCGGTTATAACTTATAGTTATAAACTCATTTCACCTTTTATGTTCAAATATAAAGGCTGGCATTTTCAAGACGATATTCCAAAATTATACAGCGATTATAAAACAAGTGTTCCTGCAAATTGGATATACAACATCAAACTTGTAGGTTACAAACCCTTGGATATAAATACTTCTGTAGTGGAAAAAAATTGCTTGGAAAGTAGCAGGGGCGCTTCTGCAGATTGCAGTATTAACCACTATGCCATGAAAGACATTCCTGCTTTTATAGAGGAAGATTACACAACACATAAATCCAATTATTTAGCCAGAATTGAATATGAACTTAAAACCTTTCAAGGGTTTGATGGCGTCATAAACGATTATACCAAAACATGGAAAACCGTTGATGATGAACTGAAGTCTGAGCCCAGCATAGGCAGGCAATTATCAAAATCTGTTAAAGCTGAAGATTTTCTTGATACTGACATTATCAATCAAACAAATGCCCTAAAAAAAGCAGAAGCTATTTATAGATACGTTCAAGAGAACTATACTTGGAATGAGGAATACCACATCTATAAAGATAATACCATTAAAGACCTCGTTACCAACAAATCGGGCAATGTATCGTCCATAAATATATTTTTGCACAACCTGTTGGAGTCTTGTGAAATTGATGTAAAACCAGTGCTTTTATCTACCAGAAACAATGGTTTTCCCACCAAAATATTTCCTGTAATTTCAGATTTTAATTATCTTATTGTGCAAGCGACTATTGATAATAAAACATATTTACTAGATGCCACAGACCCTTTTTTAAGTTTTGGGCAAATTCCCTTTAGATGCTTAAATGGCTATGGCCGCTTGTTGGATTTTAAAAACGGAAGCGAATGGATGGATATAAACCCTAATGAATTATCGACCGTTCAATACAAAATACTTTTAAATCTTGATGATGAAAACGAAACCATCTCAGGAACCGTATAAGCAAAAAATACTGGTTATCATGCCCTTTCTTCAAAAAAAGCATATTACGCTAATAACGAATCTTATGTAAAAAATCTTCAAGATAAATTTCCCAATGCTGAAATAAACAATCATAAGCTTATAAGTGAAAGCCAAACAAGTTTTGATTTTTTTGAAACCTACGATATGGAACTCCCAATAGAAACCACTGGAGACAATATCTACCTAACCCCATTTTATATAAAATTCTTCAAAGAAAACCCTTTCAAACTCCAAGAACGCACCTACCCTATTGATTTTGGATATCAAGACACTTACAACTATATGTTTAAAATTGATTTTGGAAACACCTATACGGTTCTTGAAAAACCAGATGATGTGGTGCTAGTACTTCCCAATAAAAAGGGACAAATACGTTTTTCTTCTCAAATACTGGATAACGCCGTTACTATCAATTTTAGGATAGATTTTAAAGACACTATTTACGGCCCCGAATACTACCCTTTTTTAAAGGAATTCATGAGCAAGATTATTGACATCCAAAACAATTCTTTAATACTCTTAAAGAAGAAGTAGTTTTCTTTTTCATATTTTTACTAAATGATTAAACCAGAAAGAAAACATTGGAAAACAAAACTTCATGACATTATTTATGAGGCAGACACCCCTGCCGGTAAATTATTCGATGTTATTTTGTTATTTACCATTATAGCCAGTATTGTATTGGTTATGTTAGAGAGCATAAAAAGTTTTGATGCTAGGTACCATGCGTTTCTCAATATTTCAGAATGGTTCATTACCATCTTGTTTACCATAGAATATATTGCGAGGATCATTTCTGTTAATAAACCTCTTAAGTATATTGCCAGTTTTTATGGTATCATTGATTTGCTTTCCACAATCCCCAAATACATATCGCTTTTATTAGGAGGAATACACGCACTTGCTGCTTTACGGGCGCTTCGATTGCTTCGCATTTTCAGGATTTTAAAACTGGCTCGTTATTTGGGCGCTTCAAATATGCTAGCCACAGCTTTAAAAGCTAGTCGTGCCAAAATTTTGGTTTTTCTATTTGCAGTTCTTATTCTGTCCATCATTTTCGGCACGCTTATGTACTTAATTGAAGGTGAATCAAGTGGGTTTACAAGCATTCCCGTAAGTGTATATTGGTGTATTGTAACCCTTACCACAGTTGGCTTTGGAGATATTGCACCCGTCACGCCCATTGGGCAATTGATTGCTGCGATTATCATGATTATGGGTTATGGCATTATTGCAGTCCCCACAGGTATTGTATCGGCAGAATATACGGCCCAAAACAAATCCGAGAACCCACAAAAAAAAGATATAGTGCACCTCAACACACAATCCTGCCCCAATTGTTCAGCTGAAAAACATAAAGATAACGCCGAATTTTGCTATAAATGTGGCCATAACCTACACCATGCCTAAACACCTCATTTCCATCGTTGGGCCTACTGCCATTGGCAAAACAGCTTTAAGTATCAAGCTAGCCAAGTATTTTGATACCGAAATCCTTTCTGCAGATTCCCGACAATTTTTTAAGGAGATGAGTATTGGTACTGCAGCACCCTCTTTGGAAGAATTAACCGCAGCAAAACATCATTTTATCCATCACAAATCCATTGAAGATGCTTACAGCGTTGGTGCTTTTGAAAAAGAAGCTTTGCAAACATTGGAAATGCTTTTTAAAGAGAAAGACATTGTTATTATGGTTGGCGGTTCTGGTCTGTACGTGGATGCCGTTACAAAAGGACTCGATGATTTTCCTAATGTAGATAGTAACATTAGGAAAACCCTCAACAAAAATTTAGAAATCAAAGGACTAGCACATTTACAAAAACAATTAAAAGTTCTAGACATCCAAAGCTATGAAACGATTGCCATTGAAAACCCGCACCGTGTTATCCGTGCTTTGGAAATCTGCATTGGCACAGGAAAACCGTATGCATCTTTTTTGAAAAAAGAAAAAATCAAACGTGATTTTGAAACCATAACTATAGGATTGACTGCCGATAGGGAACTGATTTACAACCGCATCAATCAGCGGGTTGACAATATGATGGACGCAGGCTTGTTGAATGAAGTCAAGACATTGTTTCCTTTTCAGCATTTAAACGCCCTAAATACCGTTGGTTACAAAGAGCTTTTTAATTATCTGAACGGCGAATGGCCTTTGGATTTTGCTGTTTCAGAAATAAAAAAAAACACACGGCGCTTTGCAAAGCGCCAACTTACGTGGTTTAAAAGAAACGACAATACGTTGTGGTTTGATTATTTATCTCATTTGGATAGTATTGTAAGCCAAATTGAAGCTAAACTTAAATAATTCACAATTACAATAGCCTTAACTTTTTCATCTATTTCATTTTCATATCATTGTTCGAATAAAGCAATCACATGAACTATTTTTACTCTGGAGTTTTCTTTTTTATCACAAGTTTTATGTTTTCCCAAAACATTGAAATGAATGGAACTATCATAAATTCCATTACCCAAAAGCCCATTGAATTTGTGAATATTGGTATTTTGAAAAAGAACAAAGGAACGATTTCCAATAAAAATGGTGTTTTCAACTTAACCCTTGATGGTACATTTAAAAACGATACCCTTACCATAAGCCATTTAGGCTATCATTCACAAATAATCCCAATAAAAAACGAAAAGAACCTGAAAATTTATCTCGCTCCAAAAACCAACGATTTGCCCGAAATAATACTGACAAATAAAAAGAAACGTACACGGAAAATTGGTATTAAAAGTTACAATCCGTTTTTATGGCTTGGTGCTATTTCAAAAGATAATGATATTATTGAAATCGCACAGAAAATAAATATCCCTGATAGAAAATGTTAATTTTAATTTGAGAAGCGGGTTTACATCTGATAGTGCCTACGTTAGGGTCAACTTTTATAAAAATGAAAACAATGCCCCTGGGCAACGTATTATATTTCAAAACATTATTGAAAACACAAAAATTGAACCTGGTTGGATTCAAATGGATTTAACAAAATATGCCGTTTACATTAAAGAAGATTTTTTTGTTGCCTTGGAGTTTATTCCAGATTTCCACAACACTAACGAAGTGTATTTAGGAGCGATATTGACCAAAGGAAAAGGCTATTCAAGACGAAGCAGTCAAGGCACATGGAACAAACTCCAAGGCGCTTCCACCATCAATGTCGAAATTGAGTTTTGAAATCCAAAAACATTCAAATATTATTTGAAGGAGTTCATAATCCATTTGCTTTTTAGCTATTTTTGATGTAAACAACCAACAGGTTTATGTTAGATTTTTTATTGACAAGCGATGCCATTATGGCGCTTTTGACCTTGACTTTCCTAGAAATCATTTTAGGGATAGATAACATTGTTTTTATTTCCATAGCAGCCAATAAATTACCAGAAGACAAACGGAGCAAAGCAACCAATATTGGATTGCTTTTGGCGATGGCACAGCGCATTGTCTTATTGCTTTTTGTGTCTTTTTTAGTAGGTTTAAAAGAACCTTTTTATACTATTGAAACCAGTTGGCTACACATGGGCGTAAGTTGGCAAGCCATTATTTTATTTGGTGGCGGACTGTTCCTGATTTATAAAAGCACTTCTGAAATACGCGAAAAAGTAGAGGATCCAACCCATGATGAAAACGAATTAAAAGGAAAGAAAATCAAAAGTTTATCTCAGGCTATAGTGCAAATCATGCTTATTGATTTTATCTTTTCAATCGATTCTATTTTAACGGCTGTGGGGATGACCAATGGCCTGCACCCCAACCACAATTACAATTTGGTTTTGATGATTATTGCAGTGGTCATCTCCATTGGTATTATGATCGGTTTTGCAAATCCCATCCGTAAATTTATTGACACGCACCCAAGTATGCAATTATTGGGTTTGGCATTTTTAATTTTGATTGGTTTTATGCTCATTACAGAAGCTGCACATTTATCGCACACTAAATTTTTCGGAAATACCGTAGGTGCTATTCCTAAAGGCTATCTATATTTTGCCATTGCATTTTCACTTTTTGTAGAGTTTTTGAATTTCAGGATAAACAAAAAGCAAATTAAAAAATAATCAGTTTTTAATCAATTCAACTAAAACCGGTTCGTGGTCTGATAACTTTAATTCAAAATTTTCATGTGAAACAACCTCAAAAGTATCATCAACCAAAACATAATCCAACCTTAAGGGATATTTAGATAACAAATTATAGGTGGTGCCCAAACCAAAACCCGCTTCAACAAATGTATCCTTTCTTCCCTTTTTTAATGATTTATAGGTGGACGAAAATTGGGTGCTGTTAAAATCGCCACAAATAATTATAGGTCCTTTAAAGTTTTTGGAATGCTGCATAATCATTTCTACTTGATCGATTCGCATTTTTTGGGCTATTGAAATCGTTTTGAAAAGTTCAGAACGCCTATTTGCATACGATTTACTTCCTTCTAATTTAACCGAAAAAGATTGTAAATGCACATTATAAATTCTTATGACATCTTCTTTATATTCAACATCAACAAACATGGCATTATTAAGTGTATTAGTAAAATCGACATAACCCTTATTAACAATAGGAAATTTAGAAAGCACCAACTGTAAAGATTTAGCTACTCCTTCCCTATAACCTAAAAAATGGTAAGGATAGGTTTCAAAATTCCTAAAATCGGAATATGAAAACTCTTGAAACATGACAATATCAGTATCACGATCTTCAACAAAACCAACTATTCTTTTATCAACATCTTTCTGGTTAATTTCATTATTTTCATTCAAGCCTCTAACATTATAAGTCAATAGCGAAAAAGAATCGTCAGTTAGTTTTTCTTTTTCAACGTTAAATTGAACAAAAGAACTGAAACAAAGAAAAAAAACAATCAAACCCAAAAGAGGCACAAATAAAAATCTGCTTTTTTTAATTGACCAATACAGGAGAATAACCATATTTAACAGAGCCAATATTGGAAAACTTATGGAAAAAGTAAAAGCAAAAATATTACTACCGGTCAAAACAAAAACACATCCTAACAACAATGATAAAGCCATTAAAATAGTTAAACCATAATAGAGTTTTAACCTCGAAGTTTTATTGCGAATAAAGCTTAACATATATAAACGACGTTTTAAAACAAGGTTATTTGTCCTTTATCGTCCATTCCAGTAATATCAGAATCATTGGTATCATCATTATCATCCAGATTATTATCCAGCTGTTGGGATTTTTGTTCAGAATCATCGTTTGGCTGATCTTCTGAAGGCACTTCGGTTTCATCAACCACATCCAAATCATCAGCATGTACTTCTTCTGGTGCTTCGTATGGTTGGGATTCCAACAAGTTTATTTGCTTGACTTTAAAAGTAGTCAACGTATTCCCTATGGCCTTAATACCTTTTACAGCAATAAATTCTTCAAGATTAATTTCCTGATTTTCTTTTTGGTCTTTGCCTCGTTCTTTACCAAAAACAACTTCTGCCATCGGCTTCCAATCGGTAGAAACAATTTCTAATTGCGATTTATCGTGTTCGGTAATAAAGAGTTCCTCTTTATTTTCATTTTCAATCAAAAAGCGTTTCACAAAATAACGTTCCTTTTCGCCATCATAATACACCGCAGAAATGGGTTTTTTAGGAATCCATTTTTCAAGTACTATCATATCATCCTCAAAATGGGACGTTAGCTCTGGCAAAATGGTTTTGACAGTACCAGATTGGGTTATGATCAAAAGGCGATCTTCACCCCTAAATTCACCTATAAGTTCGCCTCTTCCATCAACATTTAACCGCTGCACCGTATCATCAAACCAAATTCTTCTAGGTTTTAACGTAGAAATTCCTCTTTCCTTTAATTCAATTTTTTTAACGCTATATTTAGTTACCAAATTCCCTTTGGAAACACGTCCTTTTATAAGAATATCAGAGAAATCAATATCCCATTTCAGTTTTTTGATACTGCCTACCTGACGAAGCAACACCGTAATAACTTCGGCTTCCCCATTAGGGTTTGCAGAAAAATACAATACGGTAGATTGCTTGTTGCCATTGGTCAAATCATATTCCCTATCGCGGGTTGTACTTGTAACCGCAAAGCGTTTTATGTAAGATGGGCCGCTTTTTCCATCACGATAAATCAAGTTGTATATGGTGCGCTTGTCTTTCTTTTTAAATACGGCCACGTGAATAATATCTTTGCCAATAAAAGTTTTAGTATCCACTTTAGTCACCATCATTTTACCTTCTCTTGTAAATACGATGATATCATCAATATCGCTACAATCACAAACGTATTCATCTTTTTTCAACGAAGTACCGATAAAGCCTTCTGCTCTATTAACATAAAGTTTGGTGTTTCTAATAACCACTTTGGTGGCATCTACATCATCAAATGCTCTTAATTCTGTTTTGCGCTCACGGCCTTCGCCATAATCCTTTTTAAGTCTTGTGAAATAGGCAATGGCATAATCTATTAGATTTGCCAAATGGTGTTTTACTTCCGCTATTTGATCTTCTAAAGCATCAATTTTTTGTTGGGCCTTATCGATATCAAATTTTGAAATACGCTTGATTCGGATTTCTGTTAACCTAACAATATCGTCTTCGGTAATGGTGCGTTTTAAGTGCTTTATATGCGGTTGCAATCCTTTATCAATGGCTTGGATAACACCTTCCCAAGTTTCTTCCTCTTCAATATCACGATAAATCCTGTTTTCAATAAAAATGCGTTCTAAAGAAGCAAAATGCCATTGTTCTTCAAACTCATTCAGCTTTATTTCCAGTTCTTGCCGTAATAAATCGACTGTATTATCTGTGCTTCTGCGGAGCATTTCACTTATACCTACAAAAAGCGGCTTATTATCTTCAATCACACAGCCTAATGGCGAAATGGAACTTTCACAACTTGTAAAAGCATACAAGGCATCAATAGTTTTATCGGGCGATAACCCCGATGGCAAATGAATGACAATTTCAACCTCAGCAGCCGTATTGTCTTCTATTTTCTTGATTTTTATCTTCCCTTTTTCATTGACTTTTAAAATAGAATCTATTAAAGAAGATGTTGTGGTGCCAAAAGGAATTTCGGTAATAACGAGCGTACTTTTATCTAGCTGCGAAATTTTGGCACGCACCCTTACTTTTCCACCTCTTAAACCATCATTATAATCGGAACAATCTGCAATACCACCCGTTGGAAAGTCAGGGAACAGAGTGAACCGTTTCCCTTTTAAATGTTTTATGGAAGCATCGATAAGCTCGATAAAATTATGTGGCAATATTTTGGTCGACAAACCAACAGCAATACCTTCACCGCCTTGTGCCAACAATAATGGGAACATCACTGGCAGGTTTACCGGTTCTTTTCTACGGCCATCATAACTGGCTTGCCATTCGGTAATTTTAGGATTGAACACCACATCCAATCCAAATTTTGAAATACGGGCCTCGATATAACGTGAGGCTGCTGCCCTATCTCCTGTTAAAATATTTCCCCAGTTTCCTTGGGTGTCTATCAATAAATCTTTCTGTCCAATTTGTACCATGGCATCGGCAATACTGGCATCACCATGTGGATGGTACTGCATGGTATGCCCAACAATGTTTGCCACTTTATTGTAACGTCCATCATCCAAATCTTTCATGGAATGCATGATACGCCTTTGTACAGGTTTAAACCCGTCTTCAATGGCTGGTACGGCACGTTCTAAAATAACATACGAGGCATAATCCAAAAACCAATCTTTGTACATTCCAGAAATCCTGGTAATGGTTTCTTGGGGTTCTTCTTGTTGGTTAATCAAATCGTCGTTTTGGTCTTCACTCATAGTTTCATTCCTGCATAAGCAGTCCCGACTTTTTCGGGATTATTATTTTTTAAAATTAACATTCAAAACTATTCTGTTTTTTAATGTCACTTTTTGTTTTTCATTGCTTGTCTCACTCCAAAAACAATCAATAATAGCATGATTAAAATCCCTAAGTAAGCGGTACTATTATTATTGTAACTCAAATCATTATAATCCAATTTAAAACCCCATACCACTAATAATATTGCTGATAATATGGTAATTCCTAATCTTGCTTTTTTCATAATCTAACTTAGCTTTACCACGAATGCACGAATTTTTTATTCCGAAATTAAATCAAGTTCCACTTTCAAATTATCAATAATAAATTCTTGGCGGGTTGGCGTATTTTTTCCCATATAAAATTCCAGTAATTCTTCAATGGACATGTTATCATCCAACATCACGGGATCCAAACGAATGTCTTCTCCTATAAAATATTTGAATTCATCTGGAGAAATCTCTCCCAAACCTTTAAATCGGGTTATTTCTGGTTTTGGTTTTAATTTATCAATAGCATCTCTGCGTTCTTCTTCAGAATAGCAATAAATGGTTTCTTTTTTATTTCGTACACGGAACAAAGGTGTTTGCAAAATATACAAATGTCCTTCTTTAATGACCTCAGGGAAAAATTGAAGGAAAAATGTAATGAGCAATAAACGAATGTGCATACCATCTACATCGGCATCTGTTGCGATCACCACATTGTTATAACGCAAATCTTCTAAAGATTCTTCTATGTTTAACGCCGCTTGAAGCAAATTAAATTCTTCATTTTCATAAACGATCTTTTTGGTCAAACCATAACAGTTCAAAGGCTTTCCTTTTAAGCTAAAAACCGCTTGGGTATTCACATCACGGGATTTTGTGATACTACCGGAAGCCGAATCGCCCTCCGTGATAAACAACGTGCTTTCAAGATTTCGTTCGTTTTTAGTATCTCCAAAATGAACCCGGCAATCACGTAATTTTTTATTGTGGAGACTTGCTTTTTTGGCACGATCTTTTGCCAGTTTCCGAATGCCCGAAAGTTCTTTACGCTCCCGTTCTGCTTGCAAGATTTTACGTTGTATTTTATCGGCTGCTTCGGGGTTTTTATGTAAATAGTTATCTAAATACGTTTTTACAAAATCATTGATATAGGTTCGTACCGTTGGCAAATCGCCACCCATATCGGTCGACCCCAATTTGGTTTTGGTCTGACTTTCAAAAACAGGTTCCATAACTTTTATGGCTATGGCACTTACAACAGATTTACGGACATCGGAAGCGTCATAATTCTTACCATAATGTTCCCGAATGGTTTTTACCAACGCTTCCCGAAAAGCGTTTAAATGCGTGCCGCCTTGCGTGGTATTTTGTCCGTTTACAAACGAATGATACTCTTCACTATATTGTGTTTTGCTGTGCGTTAATGCTATTTCTATATCATCGCCCCTTAAATGAATAATGGGGTACAGTCTATCGGATTCATTGATATTTTCACTCAACAAATCTTTTAGCCCGTTTTCACTATAATATTTTTCGCCGTTAAAAACTATGGTTAAACCGGGATTTAAGTACACATAGTTTTTGAGCATTTTAACGATGTACTCGTTTCTATATTTGTAATTTTTGAAGATGATTTCATCTGGGACGAAAGAGACTTTAGTCCCTTTTCTGCGACTGGTATCATCTAATAATTCTTGGTCGATTAAGTTGCCTTGCTCGAATTCCGCGGAAGCGCTTTTATTATCACGTGTGGATTCTACCCGAAAGTAAGAGGATAGCGCATTGACCGCTTTGGTACCGACCCCATTTAGACCAACCGATTTTTTAAAGGCTTTGGAATCATATTTCCCACCGGTATTCATTTTTGAAACTACGTCCACTACTTTCCCTAAAGGAATACCACGGCCGTAATCGCGTACCGTAACTTTGGTGCCTTGAATGGAAATCTCGATGGTTTTGCCAGCGCCCATCACATATTCGTCAATGGAATTGTCTAAAACCTCTTTAAGAAGAATATAAATGCCGTCATCTGGTGAAGACCCATCACCGAGTTTCCCAATATACATCCCTGGGCGCATACGGATATGTTCTTTCCAGTCTAATGAGCGTATATTGTCTTCGGTATAATTTGAGGTTTCAGCCATAGATTTGAGTAAAATTTCGTGATAGGACGCTAATATAGCACTTCAAAACAAAAAATGAAACAGCAAGCGCACAAAGTAATTAACAATAAAAGCATGCTATTGTTGAGAACATCGTCTTATTTTTTGTCTTTCAACGGTTTTATTTTTTGTTTGTAAGAGAAATCAATAAAATTCCAACAATAACCACCAAAGCACCAAAAAACTGAAATAAAGTCAAAACTTCATTTAAAAAAATAGCCGCTAAAATAATGGTGGAAATAGGACCGATACCCGCAACAATCGCAAAATTTGAAGAGCTTATCATTTTAATGGAAGCCGATACCAAAAAAGACGGAATAACGGTAGCAAAAATGGCTATCAGAAACCCTAAAAAGTACACTTCCCATGAAAAAGAGAACAAATCGGTTTCGCTAATGACACTGTAATGGACAAACACACAAATACAGGAGACAATCATGGCATATGCTGTAAATTTCACCACGCCAAATTTGGGAATCAACCACCCGCTGCCCACTAAATAGGATGCATAGGTAATGGCGCTCAGCAATATGAAAAAACCTCCCAAATAGGTGTCTGTACCAGAAATGGCCACTTCATCCCAAAAGGCAACAACAATTCCTAAATAGGTCAATGCAATCGCTCCCATTTGAATTTTTGTGATGGGCTGTTTTAAAAAAAACCTGTTTAACAAAATAACAATGGTAGGGTACAGAAACAGAATGATACGCTCCAAACTTGCCTTTATATAAGTTAGCCCCACAAAATCGAAATAACTTGCTAAATAATAGCCTACAAAACCAAAAAAAACTACCCAAACATAATCTATATTACCAACCGGTACATCGTTATTTTTATTCCGATACAAATAAGCAATTACCACATAAAACGGAAAAGAGAACAGCATTCTTAATAACAGGATACTAATGGCATCCACTTGATAATTATAAGCCAATTTGACCATGACCGCTTTTGACGAAAAAAGCACAACGCCTAAAATACCAATAGTTATTCCGTACCAAAAATTCTTTGTTGTTTGCATGCAACGAAAATAGAATTGTGTTTTGGAACGATAAGTTAATAAATATTGAAAATACGATGTTCAGCATGTAAACGGGAAGGATTCAAGCCAACAGTCTAGGAAAGCATGAAAGCACAACGCATTCATTAAGAAAACATTGACAAAGCTATTCAGTAATTTGATTTTGATTATTTTAAAGCCTCAGCTTTTTCCTTTAAAAACTCACTTCTGGTTTTTAAAAGCTTTTTCATGTAACGCTTAAGGAACAATGTATTGGCTACTTTTCCTAAAATACCCAATGGCGATTCAAAGTGAAATTTATCAACCATAATGGTTTTATTTGATTCCTCTTGAAAAATATGCTCATGCCTGAAGGATTTAAAAGCTCCAAAAACCATTTCATCAACAAAATAATGAGGCGAATCAAACTCGGTAATTTTTGAAGTTAAATGCTGCACCAAACCAAAATGTTTGGCTTCCCAACTTACCCATTCCCCTTCTTCTATGAATCCAGAAATTTTTCCTGCAATGGCCTTTTCATCAGAGTTTTTCAATGATTCTTGATGAAGTTCAATATTTCGAGCCAAATCAAAACAGCTTTTTATATCTGAATTTATTTCAGTTTTAATTTCGATTAAAGGCATATACGTAGCATTTGTTTTATAATTCGACCGCTAAAATAATTAAATTCTTACAATTTAATAAATAAAAAACTATTTTTTTAGCTAAAATAAATCAATCTTAATTTCATAAACCCTAGCAACCATTTAGATGCTAAAAATAAGGTTTAAATAAGACACTAGAAAAAGAAATTATTACGCCACCTAAAATGCCTAATTATACATTAAACAAGAAGTGCATCACATCGCCATCTTTAACAATGTAATTTTTACCTTCAACACGCATTTTACCAGCTTCTTTCACTTTGGTTTCACTTCCAAAAGATGCGTAATCGTCATAGGCAATGACTTCTGCACGAATGAATCCTTTTTCAAAATCGGTATGGATAACTCCAGCTGCCTGAGGAGCCGTTGCACCAACATCAACCGTCCATGCGCGCACTTCTTTAACACCAGCGGTAAAATAGGTTTGCTGTTTTAAAAGTTTGTAGGCCGATCTAATTAATTTTGCAGAACCTGCTTCATCCAATCCTATATCTTGAAGAAACATCTGGCGTTCTTCATAATCATCCAACTCATTAATATCTGCTTCTGTACCCACGGCCAACACCAAAACCTCGGCATTTTCATCTTTAACAGCTTCTTTTACCAAATCAACATATGTGTTTCCAGAAACAGCAGAACCTTCATCTACATTACAGACATACATAACGGGTTTATCAGTAATAAACTGTGATGGTTTTACAAAATCGGCATCATCTTCTTCGCTGAATTCTAAAGCCCTGACCGAAATACCTGCTTCCAATCCTGCTTTTATTTTCAACAAAACAGCTTCTTCTTTTTGAGCTTCTTTATTTCCTGTTTTTGCAGCGCGTTTTACTTTTTCCAGTTTTTTATCAACGGTTTCCAAATCTTTAAGCTGCAATTCCATATCGATGGTTTCTTTGTCTCGAATGGGGTTTACGTTGCCATCAACGTGTACAATATTATCATTATCAAAACAGCGCAACACATGCAGAATGGCATCAGTTTCCCGAATGTTTGCCAAAAACTGGTTTCCCAGCCCTTCGCCTTTGCTCGCCCCTTTTACCAATCCAGCAATATCAACAATCTCAACGGTTGCTGGCTGTACACGCATGGGTTTTACCAATTCTTCTAATTTCTCTAAACGTTTATCGGGTACGTTTACAACGCCAATATTAGGCTCAATGGTACAAAACGGAAAGTTGGCACTTTGCGCTTTTGCGTTTGACAAACAATTAAATAAAGTTGATTTTCCTACGTTTGGTAATCCTACGATGCCTGCTTTCATTTTTATTCAGATAAATATATTATGAACCAATAATTTGGTTTTTGCGAGTGCAAATGTAGTTAATTTCATGATTATTTTTTATATCATTATGCTTCTTTAATCGGTTACTTTTATAAAGGTCAATATTTGAAATGCCTTTTTGACATTCTATGTTAGACTTTAACTTCTTTTTTTATTCTTATTATAAAACATAACGCTAAAATTAAAGACGAAACCTAAAATCCCCCCTTTAAAACACCATCAATAAAAAATAAACAACACACTTAAATCATGTGAAATATATTTATATTTACTTATTAAATTTCTTAAAAACCTGCCCTTTGTATGAAAAAATTATTTGCTTCCTTATTGCTGATTATATGTTTTAATTACAGTTATTCTCAAGATGATATCCATGTAGAATTTGGTTCTGTTTTTAAAAATGAAAAAAGAGAAATACCGGTTGACATTATTGGGAAAGATGACAACGGCTACTATCTTCTGTATTCCGAAGGCAAGTTTGGACAGGGTAATGATATGTTTTTAAGAAAATTTAATTTAGACCTAACACCTTCAGGGCAAGAAATCAATTTAAAAAACGAAACTTACGAAGATCAATTCAATTCACTTGGATTGATAAAAATAAAAGATAAAATAACACATGTTTTTTATTTATTAAATGATGAAGGCAAGACTTTTTATCATCAAAGTGTGGATTTAAAAACCTTTACTTTAAACGAAAAAAAGTTAATAACTACTATTGAGAACGACACTAAAAGCGCTAAAAACTCACTAAGCAAATTCATGATAAGTGAAGACGAAAATACTATTACACTTTTTTATACCATACCCAATAAAAACAAAGAAATAGTAAAAGTAAAAGTTCAAACTTTTGATTCCGATTTTAATGAAATAACCAATACATCTTATGAGTTTCCTTATAAAAATGATATATTCTCTATTTATCGCATCTTTTTAAATAAAAAAAACGAATTGTTTTTGCTTTGTAAAATATATGAAAGTTATAAAATATTAAGTGATGAAAATAATCATAGATATGAATTTCAACTTTTTAAAATAGAACAAGAAAAACTAAGCTCCATCAGCACTATAAAACCAGACAATGTTCATTTAAGAACCTTAAATACAACTTTGTTAAATGATGAAGAATTAGCTTTAACAGGTATGTATTCTAAAAAAGACATGTATGCCATGAGTGGTATTTTTGCTTGTAAAATAAATCTTGAAAGTGGGAACATCCTGTATTCAAAATACAACAAACTATCATCGGATTTTTTCTCCAAACTTATGGAAGACGGAAAGAAAAAAGAAAAGGCCATTGATAAATTCAATCAAGGAAAACGAGATAACCAAAACTTTGTGCTAAAACAAACCATAAAATTAGAAAATGATGAGTTATTGGTTTTGGCTGAACAAGCATGGTCCTATTCCTATAATTATGCCATTACCTATTACCACCATGATATTGCCACAATTAAATTGGACAAAGATGGGAATATAGCTTGGGCCAATAAAATTGGAAAGCGAAATGACAAAGCCAATGTTTCTATTTACAGTTCTTATTTGCCAGTTTACAAAAATGATAAAGTTTTTTTACTTTATAACTGTAGCACTAAAAATTTAAACCACCACACTGGGCCATTGGTAAATTATTTCACAGATTTTGACCGAGCTTTTTTGGCAACCTCGGTGGATTTAGGCAATGGTAATTACAAAAGACAAGTTCTTATAAACAACAACCAACTTGATGGTATCACTATTAGACCCTTTTTGTATAATTGGATAAATGAAAACACCTTATTAATGTTTGGTCAAGATATTGATAATTTAAAAAACCAAAGATTTGTAACAATTAAATTTTAATGATAATCTAAGTAAAAAATATTTCTGTTTAGAACTGGCTTTTATAAATATCTAAGATGATTTCTGTGGCATTTCTAGCAGATTCCCCTGTTATTAAAGGGTTTCTATTTGTTTTAATAGCATCAACAAAATCTTTGATGATGATTTCATGGTTTGTAGTATCGTTAACAAAAGCACATGAAGACCCTGTGTGCGTGTTTTCAATTGATTTAACAGAAGATGGGTTTTCAATGCCATCAATATCCCAATGGGTAATCACATCATTTTCTAAAATAAGATAGCCTTTGCTAGAATATATTTCCATTTTAGCAGGAAACCCAGGCTTTGTAGCTGTTGAAGCCGTTATGGTTCCGATCATTCCAGAATCGTGAACACAAATAACCGCACCATGATCTTCAACCTCTATATCATGCACAAAAGTGCCTAATTTACTTACCAATTTACTGGGTTTTCCAAAAAACCAATAATACAGATCAATGTAATGGCAGGCTTGCTGAATGAAAGGGCCACCGCCATCAATTTTGTATTTCCCTCTATAATCTGCAGAATCATAATACGCTTGATCCCGATAATTTTTAACGGATAAATCGACCGAAAATATGCTTCCTAATTTATTTTCATCAATCATTTTTTTCACAATGGGATTATCTGAACTATAACGCCTTTGATAGGCAACCCCTAGTTGCACTTTGTTTTCTTTACAAACATGAATCATGTTATCTATGGATTCCAAAGAAATATCTAAAGGCTTTTCACAAAGCACGTGTTTCCCTAAAGAAGCTGCCTCAATAGCGCTAACATGGTGGAGGCCATTTGGGGTTCCCACAATAACGGCATCAAAATCCAAATTGATTTCTTGAAGGTTTTTGAAAAAAGGAAGATGATTAAGGTTTATTGGTTTTTCTATTTTGCTTGATACAACCCCTACTACTTCAACTCTTTTAATATTATGAATTGCGGTAAGATATGTAGTTCCTATATTTCCGCTGCCAATGATTATGAAATTTATTTTATTACTCATGGTAAAGCCTATTTAATCTACTTGAATTTCCAAATCAGATTTTATTGTGAAGTAATTTAATCTTTTCGCGTTCATGCGAAAATTAGCCATTTTTGTTCATTTGAAAACTTTTTTGACTTGCATAGCTTCGTTATGGGAGAAGAAAAATGGGCAAAAAAAAAAAAAAAAAAAAAA
>TARA_R110002049_G_scaffold51189_3_pt1 | contig 28649 bp, 16 predicted proteins | sample TARA_R110002049 | Tara Oceans TARA_R110002049 (sample SAMEA4396941) | marine metagenome | biome: Polar Biome; feature: [SRF] surface water layer (ENVO:00010504); material: water (ENVO:00002006), including particulate matter (ENVO:01000060) such as... | depth 5 m
AAATGTCGCAAGCTGCTTCATTATGTGTTTTAATTGGCACATATCTATTTTATTATTTTATAATATTCTACAACGTAATTTTACTTACTGAGAAAGGCGGCAACACAACAACGTCTGTTCCCTCACTTATTAAAGTCAATGGATTCTCATTAGCATCTAACAACTTGTCATCTTGAAGGCTATTAAAGCTCAAAGATTCGAGTTTTTGAGAACCTTCCCAAAACTTACCATCGATTTCTGCTCTAAATGGCACACTTCTAGGTGTCTTGTTAAGTACGAACAGTTGTGTTTTACCATTTTTAGTTACGGCTCTTGCTTCCACAGCATTCATACTCTCATCAAGTATTCTTGTAAAAACAGTGGTTTCAAGCAATTCGCTGTCTTCAAAAACATCACGTAATATTTCGTAAACCATACCAAAGCCTGTCTTTTTAAGATTGACCAATGGACTACCTGGTACGGGATCGCCTTCGTACTTATACATGGCATTCAGTACGGTTGTTGCTCCAAACCACTCCGCACGTTCATAGACATCTTGATTGGCAAACAAATACAAATAGGCATCTGCCTGCCCTAAATAAGATGCGGCACTCTTTCCGGCATTCACGCCCCATTCCGTTAACCATATGGTTTTGTCGGGTTTAAATTGCGATACAAAATCTTTCGCTATATCAATTTCTCTACCACTATTTAGTATGGTTTTATACGTATCTTTGGTTTTTACAACATTTGGAGAACTTTTTTCAGGATCCACATACTTGTGCAATGAAATGGCATCAAAATCTATTTCAAAAGGTCCTATTTTCAACCCTACTTGAGCATTATAGGCCGCTTGATTCGCTCTCCATCCATAAGGGACCGATAATTTAACCGATGGTTTTTCAGCCTTTAAAGCTTTTGCAATCGCACTAGCCGTCATCAAATAATTAATTGGAGTTGCCGTTTTAGCACTTCGTTGATCTTCCCAAAATTGTTCATTTCCCAATTCAATATATTTAACATCAAAGCCTTTAGCTTCTCTATCTTTTAATCGTGCAACGGATTCTGCTGGAGAATCAGTATTCACATTATATGTAAAAAGCATATTAAAGCCCAATTCATCATGCAGTTCTTTCAATCCTGGAAAGCCTCCAACGACTCCGAGGATTTGCCAAGTATCTATAACCCGACGATGAAATTCGCCTATATCGTAACCATCATTTGGATATGAATAGCTATCCGTTTCCCAATCATACCAATTAGACCATACGCCAGTAGGGAAACGCACGGTAACAGGATCCAAATATCTCACTATTTCTTTTTCATCAGCAGTTGTAAAGCCGCTAAAATTAAGTCCTAAAAGCAGATTATTGGCAGCAACTTTACTTGAGGTGTTAATGCTAACTGTTGCCGTTGTCATTTTGGTTCTGTCGTAAGGATAACCTGTTGGATCTGCTTGTGGCAAATCCAATCCATCAAACCATTGTGGGTCCGTTTTATTACCGCCATCCGCTGGTGGCAATGAATCATCTGGACTGGTACATGCAAAAACAAGGGTACATAACACCCCTATATAAGTGATTTTCTTCATTTTTATTTTTTTTAATTTAACTTCATTGTAAATCTAAAGGTATAAACACAAAAAACTATGCTGTACTGTACTTATAAAAAATAGAAATATTAAAATGTGGCAATAATTATTACTAAGTTTTTCTTCTGTTTATGCTTTAAGAATATAAATTTTATATATACTATAACATTTGGTTATTAAAAAGACCGTCTAAATAATTTAGACAGTCTTTTTATAAAACTTCACATGCTTGCTATTATAAACATGTTCCTATTTTGAGATTAACATTTTACTAGCATAAGGTGTTTTTACAATGTAAGCCCCTTTAGCGAACGTTGATAAATCAATAATTTTACCTTCGCCTTTAAGCACTTTAACACCTAATAAAGAATAGACCTCCCATTTGCTTTCGATGCTTAAATTGAAACGACCATCTTGAGCTGGGTTTGGATATGCCGTTAAGGTATTTGCTTTTAACTGGGCATCGTCAACACTTAACTCAGCATCTAAAGTAAAAGAAATATAATCATACGTAGGTCCTCCATCTAATGTCCTTGCCAAAACAACGTAAGTTCCTGCAGTTATATTAAATGTATTACCGTTAGGCGAATCCATATAAGTAACGCCGGTGGCACCACCATTATCAGATTTTGGTAAATGTGCATCTAGATCAAAACTGTTGAATGCTATTTTATTAAATGCATCAAAATTGTCTAGTGTATAAATAAATATTTGATATTTTTTTCCGGCAGCAAAAACTTTATAGTTCACATTGGCATGGTAATCTCCCGATTTTACAAATTCTACGGTAAAACACTGATACTCACCGCCTTGATTGCCAGTAATAATAACATTCGGATTACCATCTGCATCTGTAGACTCTGTAATATCAACGTCCCCGTTTGGTCTAATAGTTCCAGGAACAGCATCTCCCTGATCGTTACCTGCGGATTTATCCCAATAGGTGCCAAATTTACCAGCGGTTTCTGCAGAGACTCCTGTATTAAAACCATCAGGAAAGGTAGCTCCTGCCGAATCAAAATCTTCAAGTTGTATTTTAGTAGTCAGTCCTACAACTTCTCCCACTTTTGCGGCAGTACCTCCAAAAGGAGTCCCTGCATAAGGAGTTTGAGCGTTTATTGCTTGCGCTCCCATAAGTGTCAATGCGCCTAAAAATAAAGTTTTGTGTAGTTTTGTTTTCATAATGTATTTAGTTTAAAATGGATTAATAATTAACTCAAAACTAGGTATTAGAGTTGGTTAAAGTGTTCTGAACAGTACTGATGAAAATGATAATAAATAGATTGAACTCATTTAAATTTTTTCAATTGGCTAAAAAATTGCCCATTTGCACCCATTTTTTGTCTTTTTTTCGTTCCGTAACGATGCTATGCAACTCAAAAAAGCCTTCAACTGGTCACAAAACGACTAATTTTCGCCTCAATGCAAAAAGTTTAAATGAGTTCATTGTATAAAAAGTAAAAGCATCAAAACAACATAGGTAATTTGCCCCTTATAATAATATAAGTTTATATAGAAAACAGATGTAAACTGTTGTTCATACGTAAACGTAAGCCTACGGCTAGCTACTTATTATCTAGCTAGCCTTAGAATTACTGCGCCAACACATTGGCAAATCTATTTACGCGCTCGTATAATTGATTATACGTAATATGCCCTGATTGATAAAAAGAGTTATTTGGCCCAAACAAAATGGCTGTTTTTTCACCGCGAGTTGCCAAATGCCTATCGATACGGTTTTCGGTAATATTCAATTGAACGCCTTCAAGCCATTTGACCTTCTGGTTTAGAAAAATCCCAACTCAGAACTTGGCACCACTTTTTGCGCCATATAAAATGTTCTTCGGCTATTTCTTCCCAAAAATGTTCAGGTTCTTTTACCTATTTTCTATAAACTTGACAGTATGATTCTAAATGCTTTATGTGGTAGTTGCCCTTAGTTAAATTTTACTTTTTGAAATGTTTTAAGGCTCAATATCAATTTAACTTGATTAAATATTGTTGTGCCACTTTTAAGGCATTTGCTTTTTACTTCGATTCTGAATGTTATGGGGTTTTTATTTGATTTTAATTGTTTTATTGAAAGCCATCCATTTGGAAAAAATATTTACATTCCTGAAGGTACAAATCGAACTCGCCCGATACCCAATTAACAAACTTGTGATATACTTCTAGAGTCTCTGCATATTCTCTTTGACTCCATTTATAAGAAGAACTTGAATGTACTTTTTTATCCATTGAATTTATTTATTATGTTCTACAATAAGCTGTAACTCATATATTTATTTATAAATTAAAACTCTAATACCTATATCTAACGAAAGCTTCCATAGCTGCGTAATGCGACAGACCTAGCTCATCATAAAGTTCAGCCGTTTCCTTATTTCTATCTTCCGCTCTTTGCCAAAATTCTCTGCTATCACTACCTTGGAACACCACACCGTCTTTTTGTGATTGGTGTTTGAAAATACCTTTACGCTTTTCTAATACTTGGTCTGGCCCCATTGGCACAGCCATTTCTATCTCGTCAATACCCCATTCTTGCCATGCTCCCCTGTAGAGCCAAACCCAACAATCTTTCATGAATTTTTTTGGCTTTAGTTCTTTTACAGCTGCTAAAACGGCATCCAAGCATACTTTATGGGTTCCGTGTGGGTCTGCTAAATCTCCAGCTGCGTAAATTTGGTGTGGTTTTATTTTTTCTATTAAATCTGAAGTTATTTTTACATCACCAATGCCTATCGGATTCTTTTTTATAGCTCCTGTTTCATAAAAAGGAAGTTCCATAAAATGAATCTGTTCATCTGGAATACCTATAAAATGGCAGGTAGCTCTTGCTTCTCCTTTTCTAATCAATCCCTTTATATATCTTACTTCTTCAGTATCGATTTCGCTAGACTTTTTGTTTTTTAGAAAAGTGACTGCTTTTTTATAAATATCTTCAGCCTCAATACTTTCTATTCCAAATTTTTCATTGTAATCACATACAAAACTTGCAAAACGTAGTGCTTCATCATCATCTACGGCTATATTTCCAGAGGTTTGGTAGCCTATATGAACTTCATGTCCTTGTTCATGCAATCTTTTAAAGGTGCCTCCCATACTAATAATATCATCATCTGGATGTGGACTAAAAATAATGACACGCTTTTTTGCTGGTACTGCACGTTCTGGTCTTTTACTATCATCTGCATTTGGTTTTCCTCCCGGCCAACCAGTAATCGTATTTTGTAGTTCATTGAATATTTTGATATTAATGTCATACGCTGGTCCCGCATCTGCCAATAAATCACTCATACCATTTTCAATGTAATCAGCATCCGTTAACATTAAAATGGGTTTCTTTAAATGAAGTGCCAAACTCAATACTGCTTTTCTAATCTGTTTATCTGTCCAAGCAATTTTTTCAACTAACCACGGTGTATTGATTCTTGTCAGTTTTGAAGCTGCAGCCTGATCCAAAACAAAAGTAGCATTGTTATGTTCCTGTAAATAAGATGCCGGTACACGACTGGTTACTTCGCCTTCTGTTGAAGCTTTAATAATATTAGACTTGCTTTCTCCCCAAGCCAGAAGGATCACTCTTTTAGCTTCCATTATTTTTTTAACTCCTAATGTAATAGCTGTTCTAGGTGTATTTTCCAGCCCTGAAAAATCACCACTAGCTGCCACTCTTGTAATATGATCCAAAGCTACTAAACGTGTTTTTGAATTTTGTAGCGATCCCGATTCATTAAACCCGATATGTCCATTGCCTCCAATACCCAAAACCTGTAAATCGATTCCACCCAATGCTTCAATCTTTGCTTCGTATTGATCACAATAATCTGCAATATTTTCTTTGGATAATAATCCATCAGGAACATGATAATTTTCTGATAATATATCCACATGATTGAACAATTGCTCTTTCATAAAGCGTACATAACTATTTATAGAGTCCGGCTCCATGGGGTAGTATTCATCCAAATTGAACGATACTACGTTTTTAAAACTCAGGCCTTCTTCTTTATGCAAGCGCACCAATTCGGCATATAATCCCTTTGGTGAGCTTCCTGTTGCCAAACCCAATATACAGGGTTGCTTTTGGGCCTGTTTAACCCTTATCAGGTCTGCTATTTCTTTAGCCACAGCTTTTGAAGCGGTTGTTGAATTCTCAAAGACTATAGTGCCTATATTCTCGAATCGTTTCTCGAATCCTGTTGCTTTGTCTGTACTACTCTTTAACATTGTCGTTGTTTTTATAATTTTAGTTGTTGTTTTTCAAAATATTCTCCAATACCCAAGTGGTATGAGATGCTGTATTTCCTGTTGATGGATGCTCTCCTTTTCCTAATAAGTGATTTTTCATATTTTGAACATGAAACATCCATAACTAAATCTTGATACCCAAAGGAATGATTAAATGGATGCTACATGTGACCAATAAAAAACAATAAATATAAACACATGAAAAAATTGAATATTCTCAGGGTTCTCGATAGTTACTATTTCTTTATGGGTTCCATGTTCTAATACTACTGGGGCTTCTTCAAAAACAGAAAAAAGTATTTTTCCTTTATCACCATATATTTGAACCATATCCTCTCTTTTTTCAGTTCCAAAATTCCAACTGCCAGAACCCGTTACACCTGATTTATGAATCCAACTTCCTGTTACCGAGTCCATGGCTGTATATAGTCCTTGTTGGTTAATAGATAAACCCGTTGCTTTTTCAACTTCCCCTAACAGATAGATAAATAAATCTATTCCATGAGATGCCAAATCGTCAAAATATCCTCCATATGCAATGTCAATGTTTGTCCGCCAATTATATTCCTTCGAAATATCTATGGTATTAACCGGTTTACTTAAATGCCAATTTATGTGCCTTACTTCTCCTATACTCTTTTTTTCAATCCAAGATTTTATTTTATTAAACCTTGGTAATGAACGTCTGTAATAGGACACAAATAAGGGTATGCTTTTTTCTTCAAAAGCATTGCTTATGAGTACACATTCTTTATATGTGGGAGACATAGGCTTTTCAATACAACATATTTTTCCAGCGTTAGCAACTTTCAATGCATAATAGCCATGAGTATCTGGTGGTGTTGCAATATAAACCGCATCAATTTCAGAATCATTGATTAAAGTATCAGCATCATTATAAAATTTTGGAACACCATGCCTTAAAGCATAATCTTTAGCTTTATCAATATTCCTTCTCATTACCGCATGTAGCTTAAAGCCTTCTACTTTTTGAAAAGCGGGTCCACTTTTAACCTCTGTAACATTTCCGCAACCTATAATACCCCAATTAAAAGTCTTTTTCATTGCTTAAATAATTAAGATATCAAATTATTAATAGTGTTTACTTTCTCCCTGCTTTATGTCCCCAAACTGCAAAAAATAGAATAATGACATAACAAGGTATTAATATCCAGTAGCTACTTGTCGCTGCCCTTGATGTAGCTGTTGCTTGTTCTACGCCATTTATTATAAGATCATTTTTTGTTGCGTCAACTATTCTACCATACAAAGGCGGAATAATAGCACCACCTGATATGGCCATAATCAATAATGCTGAAGCAGTTTTAGTAAACTTACCTAAGCCTTCCAAGGTTAATGGCCAAATGGCAGGCCATACCAAAGCATTAGCAATGCCTAAAGCTGCTACAAATAGTATAGAAGCAAATCCAGTGGTATATAAAATACAAATGCTAAAAGCAATCCCTAAAAGCGCACTGATTATTAAAGCGTTTTTTTGCTTAATGTATTTTGGGATTAATAAGATTCCTAAAGCGTAAGTTACAACCATCGCCAAAAGTGTATAGGTCGTAAAAAACTTAGCTTCTTTACCAGTAAACCCTAACGATATTCCGTACGCAATAATAGTATCTCCTGCAATAACTTCAGCACCTACATATACAAATAGGGCTAAAACACCCAACCATAAATGGAGAAACTGGAAAATACTTTTTTTCGTAATTGCGCTGTCCTTTGTTTCTTCTTCTTCGTCCGCTTCAACATGAGGCAAAGGTGCTTTTCTAATTAAAATACCCAGTAAAAACAATACAATTGCCATAACTAAATATGGTACAAATACACTGTCTGCCATAGTATCTAAAAGCACGCCTTTTTCTTCTGCTGTGGCTGTCCCTAATTTTTCTTTAACTTCATCTATTCCCGATAATAATAAGGCTCCAAAAATTAAAGATCCTAAAGCTCCAGCAGTTTTGTTAGCAATCCCCATAATAGCGATACGCTTTGCGCCACTATCTATAGGTCCTAAAATGGTAATATATGGGTTTGCTGCTGTTTGCAATAAGGTCATGCCTATACCTTGTATAAAAATACCAGATAAGAACACCCAGTACGTTCTTGCCTCTGCAGCAGGGATAAATACCAAAGCACCAATGGCCATAATAATCAAGCCTAATGACATCCCTTTTCTGTAACCAATCTTATTTAAGATATAAGAGGCTGGCAACGCCATTACCACAAACGAAATATATGAAGCTGAAGCCACTAAATAGGATTGGGCGTCCGTTAATTCGTTTATGGTCTTCATAAATGGAATCAATGCGCCATTTATCCAAGTTACAAAACCGAATATAAAAAACAATCCGGCTATTATTGCTATGGGTACTATGTTATTCTTTTTTGTGGGTTGCATATGTTTTTAATTAGGCAGTTAGTAATTTATCAGTATTTAACTCATTTATTTGTTTTGTTAAGCTATCCAACAGTTTAAATTGATTCTTTGCCCTATCTAAATTATGTTCAGGGTATTTTGTTTTGTAATACACATCTCCGTTCAAATAATCTGTAAGAAATCGTAATGCCATAATAAATATCATGGTTTTAGCTGCCAATGGGAGGTGCTTTAACTCCAATGCTGTAATAGATGATTTCATATGTTTTAGAAACCCTCTTGTGTAAGCCTTATAATAAGCTGTATTGAAATTAACTAAATCTAAATTGGTTTCATCTTCGGCTGCCGTATTACATATCGTCCTGATGGCATCGCCAAAATCGTAATGTATTATTCCAGGCATAACCGTATCTGTATCTATCACACAAATCCCTTTATTTTTTTTATTGAAAAGCACATTGGATATTTTAGTATCATTATGGGTAACCCGTAATTTTAATTCCCCAGATTCTTTTAATTTTTGAAGAATATGCATCTCTTCTTTTAGCTCCCTAACTATATTGATATATTTTTTAGCACATAACAACCTTTGTTTTGAGGCTATTTTTAATGCCTCTTCAAATTGAGAATAGCGAAAGGTCATATCATGAAATTTTGGTATAACTTCTGTTAGTTTGTTTATATCAAAATCACTGGTTAAGGTTAAAAACTTTCCTAATAATTTACCCCCTTCATAAGCGATTTGTTCACTTTTTACAATTTCATGAGTAACACTTTTGTCTATAAAATACATTAAATTCCAATAATTCCCTTGCTTATCCTTATAGTATGAAGCACCATCACTGGTTTTTGCAAAAGCAAGTACACTACGTTCCCATTTTTTCTTTGAACTATTTTCTAATTTTCCTTGGATATGTTGGCTAACGGCAACCTTATTCTCGATTAAACCCGGAACATTCTTGAAAACCCCATGATTAATCCGCTGTAATACAAAATAGGGTTTTTTAAATGTTTTTATTAGATAGGTGTCATTGATGTGACCTGATGCTAATTCTTTATATGCCTTGTATTCAGCATTATGCTGAAATTGACCAAACACATTTTTTAACTGCTCTTCTAACATACTACCAAAGATTTTTAGGATATATTTCTTTCTCTTTTAATTCTTCTATCGCCTTTTGAACAATAGCTTTATCTTCCTTATAGGTAACACCAAACCATTTAGCATTAGACTTTAAAACCTCTACGGTCGCTTTTTGGGATTTCAATATTTCATTGACTATGGAAGGCAAATAAAACTCAGCTTTTAAATTAGATTTATTAGTTTCTAAAAACTGTTCAAATAGTTTGTTACCAAATTCGAAACACTTTGGTGTTAATCCCCAGAAATTCATTGAAACAATCGTGTTTTCATCTATTGGAATACATTTTCCATAATTATCTTTTCGCATCAATCTCCCATCAATTTTTTCAATATGTATTCTTTCAGTCACATCAATCAAATAACCTTTTTCATTTACCTGACACTCACCTCTGGACACATAACCATGTTCAGAAACGGTATTTTTCAACAAATAGGCTATGGTATTAAATTCATAGGAATCCTTGTCCTTTTTAGCCAAGGATTTTGCCATCACCTCAAAGGCTTCTTTTCCATAAAAGTCATCTCCATTTATAATAGCGAAATTTTCCTTAACAACATCTTTTGCCATTAAAAGTGCATGCCCCGTGCCCCAGGGCTTAATTCTGTTTGGATTAATATATTTCTCAGGCACACTATCAAGTTCTTGGAACACATAGGCAACTTCTGCTTTTCCGTATAGTTTTTTGTAAAAAATTTCTCTAAAGTCATTCTCGAAACTTTTTCTAATAATAAAAACAAACTTACCAAAACCTGCTCTTAAAGCATCATATATTGAAAAATCTATAATGGTATCTCCTTCCGGTGTAAACGAGTCCATTTGTTTTAAACCTCCATACCGGCTTCCCATTCCTGCTGCTAATATTACTAGTGTTGGTTTATCCATTTCTATTAACCAGTTTTTTTTATTGTACTGTTTTTTAGTTTATAATTCAAAAAAAAAAAAAAAATCCGTTTTTGTAAATGCCTTTATGTATTTTGGGGCGTTGCTGTTTTTCGTTTTTCTTTATACAGACCATAAGCTTTAATGGTCTGCAATTTGTTTTCTAAATTTTTTTTTTTAAATTCTTCCGAATATCGTATTTATACTGCTACTGAATTATAATATGCTCTCAATTTCTGTATCATTAATTTAGTCATCATATCCAAGTTAAACTCTGGTTTCCATCCCCAATCTTTTCTGGCAGCTGAATCGTCTATACTTTTTGGCCATGAATTGGCAATATCTTGTCTAAAATCAGGATTATAGCTTATTTTAAAATTAGGATAAATTTTCTTTATTGAATTAAATAATTCATTAGGTGTAAAACTCATTCCAGATAAATTATACGATGTTCTTATACCTATATCATCAATAGGCGCATCCATTAACTCCATGGTTGCCCTAATGGCGTCATCCATAAAAATCATTGGTAGGTTTGTTGACTCTTCCAAGAAACATTCAAAAGACTCATTTTTAACAGCCTTATGGTAAATATCAACAGCGTAATCTGTAGTGCCTCCTCCCGGAATGGATTGATATCCTATAATCCCTGGATATCTTATGGAACGGACGTCCACGCCATATTTGTTATAATAATAATTTACCCAAATTTCTCCAGACACTTTACTTATTCCATATACCGTTGATGGCGTTAAGTTAGGTGATTGAGGTGTATTGACCCTTTGAATATTATCACCAAACACAGCTATGGAACTGGGGTAGAATACTTTATTCACGCCGTGAACCCTAGATACTTCTAAAACATTAAATAAAGATTTCATATTAACCTCCCATGTTTTTAGAGGAGATTTTTCTCCATTAGCTGATAGAATAGCTGCTAAATGATATATTTCGGTTATCTTATATTTAGATACTATGCCCTCAAGCGCATTGTAGTCGGTAGCATCTAACTGCTCGAAGCATCCATTAAAATTAGTTTTACTTAACAAGTCTGAAGCAATAACTCGATTCAAGCCCCATTTAATCTGTAACTTTTGGGTTAAAACGGTACCCAATTGACCGAAAGCACCTATTACCAATATCATATTAATCATAAAGTATAAACTTTTATTCAGTACATGACAAAAACTCCTCATAGTATCAAAATAGTTGTTGAACCCCTCCGCCTATCGGCACCTCCCCTTATAAAAAAGGGAGGAATTCCCTCCGCCTATCGGCACCTCCCCTTAAAAAAGGAAGGATTTATTGAGAGGCTGGTTTTTAATGATTTGAGCTTAATTAAATTTTTGTCATGTACTTAAAAACTTTTAGAAAAAGCCTCTGTTTTCAAACAGAGGCTTACATCAAACTAAACTAACTCAAATAAAAAAACTACTACTAATTTTTATTTTGTAAATGCTTTAATTTCAGCCATTGCAGCATTTTCAGTACCATCATATGATGATGTAGAAATAAATTTTAAATATCTAAATGTTTGCGCTGATGAAAAATCCACGTCTTGTTCCTCTTTTATATTTTGTAACTCAAAGTTGCCCATTGAGGACCAACTTGAATTATCTGTGCTTACTTGTATCTCAATATTTTTTACTGCTCTGGATAAAGACTGCCTCTGTGCAAACCTGATACCTGATACTTCCGTTTGCGCTCCCATGTCTATAGTAATATGGTGTGGTGAAGCTGCAGTACAACCACTCCAACAAGAATGCCAATAGGTATCTAAATTACCATCTAAAACATCTGCTGCGCGACCAGTGTCCCCTTCTCCTCCTTTATCTTCTTGAGTACTATAATCTATAATCGACCACGAGCCTCTATCTAATAATGTTACTTCCGCTGGAGGGCCTGGAAGTTTAGGTGTTTCTAAGGAAGCGAAATCTATATTTGGTGAAGCTCCAGATGCCGTTCTTGAAAATGAAGTGTTTGGCTGTACATCAGCATTAAAAAATCCGCAATTTCTTAGAAAAAAAACATTCCCATTACTACCCCCTTCATAGTCTAATCGATCTCCATTACTTGCAGTAGCATCTGCTGTAAATGTTCCACTTGTCATTTCTGTCCATGTATTATCGGTTGTATAAACCCATTGATTACCATAATTTACGCGTCTAGAAATATACCCTGTACTAGGGTTGAAATTTTCCAAAAATGAATACAACCTGCTTAAATGAGTACTGGTCTTTGGTCTTCTTAAACTTGCTATCAATTGCCAATCTCCAATTTCAGGATCATAGAAATACCCTGTATAATCTGTAGACCCAGAAACACTAGAAGGTTCTCCTTTTAATAAAAATTTATAAGTCACACCAGCTTTCCAATCGACATCAATAAAAGATTGTATACCTGAACCTTCGTTACCAAAATCTTGAACAGTCACACCTGTTCCATTTCCTATATTAGTAACCTTATAATCTTCTGGAATTTGACTTGGATCGTCTGTACTGAAGGCACTCCAAATTGAGAACAAAACCCGTCTTTCATTAGCTGAATTTACTTGCATACCAAAATAGCCTTGGGCATGACCGTTAGCCATAAAAAAAGACCCCAGCTGATCTTCACCTTCTGGAACTGTTACCTCATTATAAAACCATTGTACATCTTTTCCTGTTGGCTCATCGTAACCCATGTGAACCGAAGGTCCCCTTCTTCCAAAATAAAAATTACTTGTAGGGTTGAAAGTTATTCCAGAAGCTATAGCAGCTCCACCAAAAAGAATATCATCAATGTCACCAATATTAGAACCAGATTTTTCTAGACCTTTAATTTGAATAGAATTATATCCTGGAGGCACTGAAAATGTTCCAATTTCTACAGTTTTATAAGTTGTATTAGAAATAGTAATTTCTTTTGAAACATCACCAACAGTAACTTTGATTTTCGAGGAGCCATCTGGTGATTTCATTTTTAAACCTATATTCAATTCACCGGCTCCAGTTTTTACAAAAGTATGGATAACATCATCTAAGGATGACCAATTTCGGATACCAGATTCAGTAATCACATTTTGATCCTGAGAAATATTATTAATTACCCAACTATTCGCACCTATGGGAACTGTTTTAGTTAAGCTTAACGGTTCTTGTTCCTCTTCCTTCTCTTCCCCAACTTCTTCAGAATCTGGAGAATCGTTACTTGAGCATGAAGTCAAAGAAAATGATATGTTAATGATAAGTAAAAACACCAGAATAGTGTTTCTTAAATTTAATTGCGTGTTTGTATTTTTCATAATTTAAATTTTATTTAGATATTTTGAATACTTGATGAGAATCATCATTATTAGCAACTAAAACAAGGTTGCTTTGAGCCGTTTTTAAATGTACTAAAGCTCTAACATCTTTATTTGCAAAAAAGCCTATTGTATGGTTAGGTATATATTGAAAACTTCCTTGGGTTTTACCTTTTAAAAATATTCCAATTCCAGCATCTGCACGTGTTGTTTCTACTTCAGATTGATAGTTATTTCCAACCATTAAAAGGTCCTTGATATTATCACCATCCATGTCTTTATAAATGATACTATTTATTACAGATTTTTGTGCTTCTATCTGAAAAGGCTTAAAACTGAATTGACCATTTTCTTTATTTATAAAAATACCTGATTGAAATTCTGTGACTTCATAATGCAATGAAGATTGAAGTCCATCACCAAGAATACCTTGTAAATCTAAACTTGCGAACTCACCATAAGTTTCTATCTTTTCTTTTAGAATAGGCATTTGTTGCGATGTGCAACCTTTACCTCTTACTGGCACTTGTTTGTCATTATAATATTTTGCAAGCATAATGTCTTCAACACCGTTACCATCAAAATCTTTTGTATAGACGTGGAAAGGTTTCTCTATTGACGCATGAAACTTGTAATTAAGCCCCAAATTTCCTGCAATGATATCTTTATTTCCATCTCCATCAACATCTTCAATTACAATAGAATTCCACCACCCTTTTGTTGAAGACAAAGAACCATAAGTCTCATTTTTTGAAAGCAACCCATCTTCATTTGTAAACACCTCAATACCCATCCATTCTCCAGTAATGATTAGATCGTCGTCAGAATCATTATCAATATCTGCCCATTGTGCATCTGTTACCATTCCAATAGTTTCTGCTTGTGGTGCTAATGATGTAATTTTATTCTTAAAAATTCCTTTTTCATTAATGAGTAAGAAATTAGTTGGTGCATAAGGATATTTTCCAGGGATAACACGGCTACCCACAAACAAATCCATATCACCATCATTATCAAAATCTGAAGCTCTTACTACTGAACCCGAAGCTTTAATAATTGGTATTTTGGAATGGGAACGTTTAAAATTAAGATTGCCCTGGTTTATGTAAAGTCTATCTTGCAATAAATCTGAATCTTCAGCAAACTCATAACTTCCGCTTACAACATATAAATCTTGATCGCCATCATTATCTGCATCAAAAAAGCAAGCTGCAACATCTTCATACTTTTTATCTTTTGTGAAATCTGATATATTAATAGCATCAAAACCACCCGCTTTATTCGCTATTAGCAATTGCCCCGGTTCTTGATGCGCTCCACCTATAAAAATATCATCAAACCCATCATTATTTAGGTCTGTTGTGGCTATCGCAGGACCTGTTTGCGATAGTTTATGTGGTAGTAATAATTGTTTATCATAATCCTTAAAAGGTATTTCGGTATGCTTGAAATTAAAAGTGCTTTTAGTAAATAATTTTTTATCATTAGTATTACTTACTTTTTGAACCAAGACATCATTACTTTCTGAGTAATACAAGGTCATAGTTTGATTACTAGAAACATCTTTAAGAATTTGAGATTTACCATCATTCCAAATAATTTCTACTTTAGACACTATAGTTTCTTTACCTAATCCAAAATGAAGTTTGTTAGAGACTGAAGAAAGATATCCTCTAGAATTTATTAGTTGTCTTGTTAAAATTTTCCCATTTTTATAGTATATGTTTACAGTCGTTCCAATACCAAATTTGTTATTACTCGGTCCTTTAAATGTGAATTGCAAAAAATTATTATCGCTATTTTCTCTCGCATTGTTTCTTAAAATAGTGGCATTCTCATCTAAATTATTTGTAACAACATCCAAATCGCCATCATTATCGAGATCTACATACACTGCGCCGTTTGAAAAGGTTGGTTTTTCGTCTGCCCATCCCTTTGTTTTATTTTCAAATTGTAAATTGCCTTGGTTTTTAAAAAAATAGTTGGTTAGTTTTTGCTGTGGTAATTTTTGTGTGAAATTGTAAAAATCTTTTTCTGTTAGATTCTCCTTATTTGAGTTGATATATTTATCGATTTCGTTATTTGTATCTCTATCTACAACGTCTCTGTAAATACCATTAGTTACATATAAATCGTTATAGCCATCTAAATCAAAATCTGCAAATAGTGAAGACCAACTCCAATCTGTTTTGGCTATACCAGACATGTTTGCTATATCACTAAAAGTTCCATTACCGTTATTTAATTGCATAACGTTATGCATATATTGGTAATGATAATCTTTATCAATCATTTCTTCAAAACGATCGATGGACATCATAGACATTGTAGTTTTAGACCGGACATAATCCTCAGGACTCATATCCAGAACAAATAAATCCGAAAAACCATCATTATTAATATCGGCAATATCACTGCCCATGCTATAATAGGAGATATGCTTAAATAGGCTATTTCTACTTTCAGTAAAAGTGCCATCACCATTATTTATATAGGGGAAATCTGGACCAATAAAATCATTAGATACATAAATATCTGACCATCCATCATTATTAAGATCACCTACTTGTGCGTTTAAACCAAAGCCTAAATCTGGAAGAATACCAGCCTTTACAGATACATCTGTAAAATGCCCTTTTCCGTTGTTGTTGTATAACTTATCGCTACTTTTAAAAGCTTTTGTATTACTACTGGTCTGAATTCCTGATAAATCAATTATTTTTCCTGACAAATCAAAGTTTGATGGTGCATTTGCTATATAAACGTCTAAATCGCCATCTTTATCATAATCGAAAAAAGTAGAACTTATTGATCTATTAGTATCTGCTAAACCGTATTTATTTGCCTGTTCAGTAAATGTTAGATTTCCGTTATTTATGTAAAGCATATTAGCCAATCTTTCATTTCCAGTGTACCAGCCTGCCCTATTAATATAAATGTCAACAAATCCATCATTATTTACATCGGCAATAGACATACCTGCATCAAAACCTGTACGTTTTACAATACCAGCTTGTTCTGTAATGTCTTCAAACTTAAAATTACCTTTGTTTAAAAAAAGCTTATTGGGATATATATTAGAGGTAAAGAAAAGATCTTGCAATCCATCATTGTTAAAATCGGCTGCAGCCACACCACCTCCTATGTATATGTATAAATATTTATAGTAATGAAGCTTTTCTGATTCTAGTATTTTATTTTGAAAATTTACTCCTGAAATATGCGCTGGAATATTTGTAAATAGTTTATCTGCATCAAGATTATCTAAGCCATTGTTACATGACAATAAACAAATTAACAATCCATATAAAATATATTTTTGCATCAGGTACTAAATATCACTATTATTTAAATATGTTGAAATCATCCCTTTACCAACACCAACAAAAGCCCAAAAACAAAGTTTTGTTTTTGGGCTTTTATATTGGGGTAATTTAAAAATAAGGTGCTATTTCAGCCAAAGCAGCATTATTTGTTCCATCATAGACTTTAATAACATTAAGTCTAAAATATCGGGCTGTAACCGTTTGATCTAAAGGTTTATCTTGGGTGCTTTTCGATTTTTCTAATGTAAATTCGCCTAGTGAAGTCCAGCTAGAATTATCATCACTGATTTCTATTGAAAGAATCTCTATGTTTCTAGTAAGTGATTGCCTCTGCAAAAAAACAAAACCATTAATTTCTTTAGATTCTAACATGTCTATAACAAAATAATGTGGAAGCACCGCGGTACAGCCATTCCAGCAACTATGCCAAAATGTATCTGGTTTTCCATCAAATGTATTCCAAACCCTTCCATTACCTGCTCCTTCTCCATCATTATCTTCTTGACTTGAATAATCGATAACTTCCCAACCAGTAGTGTCTAATGACACTGGAGGTAATTTAAGATTTGTGTCAACAAGAACCGCATCTGGTGAACATGAATACGTTATAGTCAATATCATTATTGTTAAAAAAGAAACTATTGTAAATAATATCTTTTTCTGTTTTATTATTGTTTTCATATGTTGATATTTATTGATTTATAATGGTTATATGTAATTCGCATATCATCATTGGTGTTTGCGACCAATTTTCGGTCATGCTCATTTCATAAATTATATTTATTTAATTATACAAAATTTTATTAAAGTATCGTATATCAAAAAACTTTCGACATTTTCTACTGGTTTTGAATTAAAGATGGTTGTATTAATATTTGCTGCTCAGGAATAAACTCTATAATGACATTATTAGTAGGTTCTATTTCAAAAAATGGGTTTGAATTATTTAAATGCGTTCCAGGATATCTCCTATCCATTGTACGTCCATTTCTATAGACATCAAATTTTCTATGTCCTTCAAAAGCTAATTCTAATCGACGCTCGTCCAATACAACATCTAATACTGTTTTTCCAGCAGGAAGTGTTGTCAAAGTATATTTAGGAACTTCTGCTCTAGTTCTTAATTCATTGATCATATCTAAAGCTAGTTGATCTGAACCTTCTTTTGCATAAGCTTCAGCTTTATTTAAATACATTTCGGCTAAACGAGATACTGTTGGAGACCAAAGATGTAAATCATTCTCTTGTTGAGATGCTTTTAGAATAAAGAATTTAGGATAGCCATTTCTTTTATCTAAATCAAAATCTTTTATAACATCCTGTCTTCCATTTGGACCAATGAAATAATATACTGTTTTTCCATTCACTGTTTCAGATTCAACGGTATATGTAGTTCCTCCATCGGTAAACGTAGTAACACCACCGGCTTCAGTTGTTCTTCTAAATTCATAAACATATTGATTGTTAACCCAATATACTGCTGGAATTTTATCCCCATTTGCATCTTCTAAATATTGTGGTTCGATAAAGCTTTTTCTTAAATCGCCAGAATTTTTATCGATTAAATCAAGGTAGGTTCGCGATGCGTACATTTCACCCCATCCTACGCCATCAATACTAGCATAAAAAGAGCCTATAGTAAACCAATCTTCAGTACCAGGGATATCAATATCCTTTGTTAACGTAATTGAAAATATAGCTTCTTCATTTTCTGCAGGAGCAAGCGTATTCATTACAGCGAATCGATTTGACGGTAAAAGTGAATACGTTCCTGAACGTATAACTTCATCTGCATAGTCAATTGCATTTATATTGTCTTCCATATATAAATAAACTCTAGACAATAAAGCTTGTGCCGCTTCCTTAGAAGCAAAAGAAGGCCCATTATTAATACTCATTAAAGATTCGGCTTTCAATAAATCTGAAATCACTTGACCATACACTTCACCAACGGTATTCCTATCTGGCAAATCAGTTATCTCAGAAGTCAATTTTAATGGAATTGATAAGTTTGATGTTCCTTGATTATAAGGTCTTCCAAAAACATTACCCATTTGAAAAAATACGAGCGCTCTAATATAATAGTTTTCTCCTATAACTTGATCTTCTTCAGCACTAACGCCTTCAGTTAAACTTTCAATAACCCTATTTGTTCCAACTATAGCCTTAAAAGAGTTACTCCAAAACCTATTGTTTCTGCTGTTATTAGGGTTTCTTTGATAGTTATAAAAGAAAAATAATGGATCTGTAGTTCCGCCACTTATCATAACATTATCGCCTGAATATTCAGACATTCTATGTAAATCGTCTGACCATCCATCATAGCCTTTATCGCCTTTTAAAAACAGATAATTACCAAGCGTTGCTGCTTGGGCAGCACCTGGGTCTTCAAATAAATCTTCTGCTGCAATTTCAGTAAAGGGACTTCTATCTAAATCACATGAAGTAAATACAACTGTGATTGCTAGTAGTGATATATAAATTATTTTTTTCATGCTTAAAATTTTTATTTGTTAAAACGTAATATTAAGACCTAATGCATATCGTCTTGGGATAGGATAGCCTAAGCTTGTAAAACCACCAGCTCCTCCAATAGTTGGATCCACTCCAGAAAATTTGGTAAAAGTTACTAGATTATCTCCTGTCAAATAGATGCTTGCCCCCACTATACCTAAACGATCTAGTACTGATCGAGGCAAGCTATAGGATAACCTTACATTATTAAGTCGTAAATAACTTCCATCCTCTAAATAGCGTGAAGACGTTTGGTTACTTCCTGCGTATCCTCCAACTCTAGGTTTAGGATGCGTAACCAGATCGCCTGGTTTTTCCCATCTACTCCAACCTTCTGGTAATACCATTTGATTGAATTGTAAATAGAAACCATCAGAATCAAATAAATTACGCGAAGAGTTATACAACTCTGTGCCATAAGAAAAACTCCAATTAGAACTTAAGGTAAAGGCTTTATATCTTATGTTAGTATTAAAACCACCCGAGAAATCTGGATTGGATGTTCCTACTATCTGTACAGTAGCATCGTTATAAACATTAGTTGTAGAACGTTCTCCAGTATCTGGATCAATCACTTCATATACGGGTGTGCCATCTCCAGGGTTAACACCCAACCATTTTCTCATGTAAAAGGTGCCAAACTCTTCACCTTCTCTAAGAATAGTAGATCCACTAATAATGTCAGTTCCGTCTGCAAGTTCTTTTACCTCATTATTGTTAAAACTCATATTGAACCCTACATTAATCCCAAAGTCTTCTTTATTAATAATATCTGCAGATGCAGCTACCTCTAAACCTTTGTTAGTAATAGATCCAATATTCTCAAATCTGCCACTAAAACCTGTTTGATCGGATAATGCTCTAAAATAAAGTAATCCAGAGTTTTCTTTGCTATAGTAATCTAAAGTTAAATCTACTGCGTTAAATAATGTGGCATCTATACCTGCATTAGTTTCTATGGCTTTCTCCCATGTTAAATTTTCTGTTCCCAGTCTAAGTGGTTTTGCCGCAATTAAGCCAGCATATTGAAATTTAACGTCGTATGTACTTAAAAAGCCAAAACCTCCAGGTTGATTTCCTACTGCACCATGACTAGCTCTTAATTTTAAGGCATTTATTTGTTCTATATTAAAAAAATCTTCTTTATGAATATTCCAACCTGCCGCTATGGAGTAAAATTCCCCATAACGATAATCTTTAGCAAAAGCAGAAGCACCATCAACTCTTAGAGATCCTTTTACAAAATACAAGCCTCTGTAATCGTAATCTGCAGATAGTAAGACAGATTGTTGAGCAAATTCACTTGCATCACCGTCAGCCGCAGCTGGTTTTAAACCTATACTTTGCACTTCCCCATTCACAACCACATTTTCTGACCTTGTAGATACATTTTTTGTACTACTATCATTGTACTCATAAGCAGCTAAAACATTTACGGTATGGTTTTCATTAAACGTGTTAGAATATTTTAACATTTGATTTGTAAACCTGTATAGGCCTCTAAAGGTATAATCACTTACAGAACCGTTTGTTGTTCGTCCTCCGTTTGACCTTGGGTCTGTATAAGAAAAAGATTCAAAATTACCCCATCTAAAGTTATTTGTAGAAATATATGTAAGATTATCAAGTAATTTATACTCAAAATCAAAACTACCAAACAAATCAAAAGATCTAGAATCTGTATAATTCCACTGTCGGTCAAAGAAAAAGTTTCTCTTATCCCTTCCCAACCAATCATCGCCTTGAGAGAGCGTAGCATTTACTACCGAGCCGTCTGCAGCAAAAGGTGAATCCCATGGCATATTCGTATATGCCTCATATAAAGAAGCCTCCCTTGTAGCATCTCTTCTATCAAAAACAAAATTAAGTTTTGGCTTAATAGTTAACCTATCCGATATATTATAATCTAAATTGGTACGAAATGTATATCTGTTCAGTTCATTACCTATTAGAGTTCCCTCTTCATTATAATATCCCGTTGACATGAATAAGTTATGCGTTTCTGTAGCCGAAGTAAACGTTATAGAAGCATCTTTTACAAAAGCGTCTTGAGTAGCACCATCTATCCAATCATAATCCCTATCTAACAAATCTTCTGTAAACCAAGCGTTTTGGTTTCCAAGCTCCGTTTGATAATCAAATAATTGTTGAGAATTCATGATTTCAAATTTTCCAGGATTAAATTGATTTATTGCTGTTTTCAAAGACACTTTCACCTGTGGCTTAGCGCCTATTTTACCTCTTTTAGTAGTTATTATAATAACACCGTTAGCGCCTCTATTACCATATAAAGCGGTTGCAGATGCATCCTTTAGCACAGAGATGCTTTCAACATCACTAGGGTTTAATTTAGGATCTGAATTGCCCACTATCACACCATCTATAACCCATAATGGAGAATTGGTTGAATTAATTGAAGACCTACCTCTTATAACAATATTTGGGGATGACCCAGGAGAACCAGTACCCGGTAAAATCTGCACACCTGCTATCTTACCTTGTAACATGGTAGCAACTTCCGGCGTGGTTACATCGGCTAATTTATCCGACTTAATTTCTACAACCGAAGATGTAACAGTCTCTTTCTTTTGTGTACCATAGGCCACAACAACGATCTCATCTAATTGACTCACATCTTCTATTAAAACAACTTTAATAGCTGTTTGGCTACCTACATTTATTTCTTGGCTTTTATAACCAAGAGAAGAAATAGATAATACATCGCCAGAACTCACATTAAGAGTCAGGTTACCGTCAAAATCTGTTACCCCACCTTTAGTAGTGCCTTTAATAATAATATTTGCACCAGTAATGGGAATTCCAGATTCGTCAACCACAAGGGCTGTAACTGGTCTTTCTTGTGCTTGTGTAAGCACCGAAAAGAATAGCATAAAAATCAAAATTGGTATACTTTTTTTCATGTAAAAATTGTTTTAGTTAGTTAATTAATTGTTTGTTTGTTATAGTTAATAATTATTTTTCATCCAGTTATAAGGCTTACGCTTTATCCAGTTACCTCGCGTAAAATCTGGGAAATCTTGTGGTTCTCCATTATTTTCTATTGATAGTTCTGATAATGGTGTAACCGCACTCCAAGCGGCGGCATCATAAGCATCCATAGGTGGTGCTGTTTTTTCTTTTGCAGATTCAACAAAGGCGTTCATAACAAAAAAGTCCATACCTCCATGACCTGATCCCGCGGCATATTCGCCATACTTTTTCCATAATGGGTGGTCGTACTTTTCAAACCAAGAATCCATATTTTCCCAACCATGACCTTCAGTAACACCTTCTATATGAATGCGCTGTGTATGATAATCAAAATCTGTAAGTCCTTGAACTCCTTGCACTTTAAACCCTAAAGAGTAGGGATGGGGTGTATTAACATTATGGGTAACAATAATGGTTTCTCCTTTAGCAGTCTCAATAGTGGATGTTATAATATCGCCTTGCTTCCATTTTAATTTTGCATTGGGATGATCTTTACCGCCAGTTTCTACAATGTATTTGTTTAAACCAATTGCTTTGGTAGCATGCGATGTTAAGGACACCAAGCGATTTCCTCTATTTATATCGGCCATAACAGCTACTGGTCCTAAACCATGCGTTGGATAAACGTCTGCATTTCTTAACAATGAATGTTGTGTTCTCCATACGGATTCAGAAATACCTTTTTCTCCAAATTCTGCACCTTTACCATAAGCTGATTTTCCATCATTAAATTTAACACCTCTTAAATCATGCTGGTAACCACATCTAAAATGTAACAACTCACCAAAAATATTTTGCTTTACCATATTTAATACGGCCAACACATCTCTACGATAGTTTACATTTTCAAGAATCATTAAATGAGACCCTGTTTCTTCATGTGTGTTTACCAGATCCCAACATTCCTCTAAAGTATTTGCTGCAGACACTTCTAAACCTGTATATTTGCCAGCTTTCATAGCATCAACAGCCATTTTGGTATGCCAGAGCCACGGTGTAGCGATTATTACGGCATCAACATCTCTCAACCCCAAAAGATTCCTGTAATCTAAATTGTTTTTTCCAAAAACTTTTGGTGCTTTATGACCTGCATCCTTAATCATAGAAAGTGCTATATCTATACGATTCGAATCTAAATCGCAAATAGCTGTAATTTCTATATCCTTTCTTTGTAATGCATTGCTTAAATGGTTTGTACCGCGCAACCCCACACCTATAAAAGCTAACTTTAGCTTTTCCTGATTTAATTTAAAACCAGACCCAAATGATAAACTAGGCATTACTGATAAACCTGCTGTTGCTATTGCCGCTTTTTTGACAAAAGACCTTCTTGAGTTTTCTTTCATATATTTAATGGATGTTTATTTAACAAATTTGCAATATTCTTATATGAACTATGGATGTTGATTTCTTCAAAAAAGGTGTTCTTAATAGTCAAATATTGACTTTTGACTAATAAGTGTACTTTCTTGAATAATATGAACACCTTCAACCCTGCTAGCCTTTTAAAATTTTTTTTTGGGTGATTTGTTTATATTCAGGTGTGCTTAAAAAACAATATGTTATTTCTAATAGATGATTTTTGTTTTTAGAAAATTCAATGGCAGATAGTGTTAAAAAAGTTTAATCTTACTTAATCATGAAATCTACAAGACATACAAATTATTTTAAGTAATGAATGAGATTGACTAAAAAGAACCCTTTTTTTGACCAAAATACACCTCTAATCAATATGCTTCAGACACTAGTTTTTATTTATATTGAGAAATATATTAATATCTTTATAAGAAACAATTAGAGTACTATTTAAGAATGAATTTAAAACAACTTAAATTTTTATATTGTCTTATAATATTAATCACATGTGCATCTCATGGTTATGCCCAAAGTGATTTTAATGTTAAGCATATAACCCAACAATATAATAATAAGAACATTCATGTTTTTCAAGTTTCACAAGATGCCATAGGTAACATTTGGATGTCCACAATCGATGGTATTTTAAAATACAACGGTTATTCCTATACTTTAATTAAAAACAACGACATATTCCCATCAATATCACCAGACGATAGAATATTCAGACTCTATTCTGGCCAAAACAAAAATATCTGGATACAAAGCCTTAAAGGTCTCGTATGTGAATATAATGCCAAAGAGGCTATATTCAGGCCAATTAATGGTCTTGAAGAAAATCCTGTTAGCGTTATTAAACCAGTGAAAAATGGTTTACTGATTGTAACAGTAACAGGGGAGTTTTACACATATTTTAACCAAAAGATTGAAAACCTTTTCGCCATCCCAAATATCAATAAAAAAGATATTGAAATATGGGATGTAGAAATGGGAAATAATACAGAGTTTTATGTAAGCACCTCACAAGGGAAACTATTTAATTATTCCTCAAAAACCAATACATTAAAAGAACTTATAGGTCCATTTACGGATTACCCTCAAAAAGTCACACTTCAGACAGGCACTAATAATAGACTTTGGATAGCAACTGAGGCTCACGGGTTATTCGTTTATGATATTTTAAAAAAAGAGTTTATTCAAGACAACTTCTTAAAAGGAGATTTAAAAAAGATCGAAAAAGAACTTTTTCTAAACATGTTTCATGATAGCAACGGTATAATTTGGGCAGGAACCGATGGTGGTGGGCTATATAAAATTAATGAATCATCAGGATATGTTACCGTGTACAAAAATAAATACCCCAACGAGTTTTCATTGAGTGGCAACACGATTATGGATATTAGTGAAGATTTAAATGAAAATATATGGATTGTAACAAACCACGGCGAAGTAAATGTTATTCCAAAACCGAATGAACAAATTGGTTATCATAAAGGTTCGGTTAATGGTATACCAGTAAGAATACTTAGTATTTATAAAAGCAGTAAAGGCACTTTATGGATAGGGACAGATGGTAATGGTTTAGTCAAAATTAAAAAAAACAATACTGAAAAAGAATACTTTAATGACATTGACAATAATTTTTATATTCAATCCATAACCGAAGATGATAATGGTAACATTTGGCTAGGAACTTACAGAAACGGTTTATGGAAATACAATCATACTACGGATACTTTCAAACAAATTCCTGTTGTAAATAAATTAAACCAATCTGCGACAGATGTTCGAACTGTTTTCAAAGATTCTAAAGGGCGCATTTGGGTAGGTACCAATATTGGTTTAAATGTTTTTTCAAGCAATGAGACCTTGATTGCGAGTTTTGGTAATACTGAAAACGGCCTTAACGGAACTTATTTTGAAAGCATACTTGAAGACCAAAATAACAATATATGGATTGGACAAGTTAAAGGTGGCTTATTTAAATTTAATGAAAACTCCAGTAATATAGAAAACTCTTCATTTATAAGTTACTCCAAAACAACAAATGAATCTTTGATTAGAGTTCGGGATATGTGTGAAGGAAAACAAGGCGACATCTGGTATATTAATGAAAAACTTGAACTCATTTTATTCAATTCTAAAACTGAAAAATTTAAACAATCATTCCCAAATAAGGAGCTATACTTTTCAGCAATTATTGCGCAAGATGAAAATAATTTATGGTTAAGTTCAACAAATGGTATTCATCATTTGGATTTAATAACAAAAAATATGGTGTCTTACTACACATCTGATGGTTTGCAGGAAGATTTTCATATTTCAAGAAGTAAGTTTAAGGACAATAATGGTTTAATATATTTTGGCAGTAACAAAGGCCTACATTTCTTTAACCCAGAAAAATTGAAGAAAACATCTAAACAAGGAAATTTATTAGTAAGCAGTATTGACATTTTAAATAAACCTGCAAAAGATATTATTCCAAATCAAATAACCTCCGATGTTTTTAACGTAGACCATTTGGATTTAAAAAACGACCAATCATCGTTTTCGGTTAGGTTCGCTGCAATTAATAATATTTTAAATCCAAATTATTATTATTCATATAAGCTAAATGGTTTCGACAATGATTGGAAAACGACCTACTCTGAAGGAATAGCCACATACACCAACATTCCTCCAGGGGATTATGTACTTAAAATTAAAGCCCACGAGCGTAACCAACCTACTGTTATATTAGAAAAAGAAATTAAAGTGTCCATTGCCTATCCATTTTGGCAAACGCCAATTGCTTACATGGTCTATGCTATAGTTCTTTTTGCTTTAATTTTTACGATTACAAAATGGTATGTTTTAAGAAGAAAATTATTAATCAATAAAATTAGTAGAAGAAAAGAAAAAGAGCTGAATAATGCAAAAATGAATTTCTTTACAAAAATGTCCCACGAAATTCAAACCCCAATTACGCTTATTTTAAGTCCCATTCAAAATATGATAGAGCGTGCTGAAATAAATGGCAACTTACTTTTAAAAGAACGGCTAAATGTAATTTCAAATAATGCTCAAAGACTATCAAGAATAGCAAGAGAACTTACACTTGTAAGAAACAAAGAACTTAGAAAATTAAAACTACATGTAACACAAAATAACTTATATGAAGATATTAATAATATAGCTTTATCTTTTAAAGAATTAGCACGAATCAAAAAAATAGACTTTAATACAAACTGCCCAAAAAATTTAAACAATACCTGGTACGACAAAGAAAAATTAGAGCATATATTATACAATATTGTTGATAATGCCTTCAAATTCACACCTCAAGAGGGTAATATACAATTGAATGTATTACCCATTAAAAAGAAACAAATTGTAAAAATTTCTGTTACTGATTCTGGTTATGGTATTTCTGAAAACGAGTTAGAGAACATATTCAAGTTATTTTACAGATCAAGCAATGATGTGAAGGGTATGGGAATAGGATTAGCCCTAACCAAAGAGTTGGTAGATATACATAATGGAAAAATAAAGGTAAAAAGTTCAAAATCTGAGGGCACAACCTTTACCATAAAAATACCAGTGGCTGAAGATGCTTATTTAGATGATGAAAAAATAACTTCAAGCAAGAAAATTGAAAACGTTAAACACATAGAGACGCCCCATATAAATGTAAAAGAAACAGCAGGTTTTGATAGTTCAAAAACAACAGTTTTAATAGTTGAAGATAATTTTGAACTTCAAAGTTTTTTAAAAGGGTTGCTTTCAGAACTGTACAATGTATTGCTCGCAGAAAATGGTAAAGAGGGTTATTATCTTGCAAAAAACAATTTACCCGATTTAATAATTAGTGATATCATGATGCCCGAAATGGATGGGATTGAACTTTGTGAAAAGCTTTTAAAAAATAGTTTAACAAAACACATTCCAATTATTTTATTGACCGCTAAAAACTCAACTGAAACAAAAATTACAGGATTAAAAGCCGGTGCTATTGAATATATTAACAAACCATTTAACTCCAATGAATTAGTACTAAAAGTTAATAATATTTTAACAAGAAGAGAATATATAATCTCTAAGTATCGCAAAGAACTTATTGATAGACCTGAAATAAAAATTGAACAATCCCAGGACGAGGTTTTTTTAGAAAACTTACACAGTATTGTGAATGAAAAATTGAATGACCCAAGCTTTAAAGTAGATGATTTAGCTGAAAAATTAAATATGAGCCACTCTAGTTTATACAGAAAATGCTCAACTTTAACAGGCTTAAGTCTCATTGATTATATCCGTTTACAACGTGTAAAAAAAGCGGCAATATTATTAACAAAATACGGATATAACATATCTGAAGTAGCCTATATGGTTGGGTTTAATAATCCAAAATATTTTTCAAAGTGTTTTAAAAATCAATATGGAAAAACTCCAAAAGACTTTTGTAATGAAGCAAAAAAAATAGGGGTTGATGAACATCTAAAAAAACACAAATTAGAAAATATAGTTTAATTAAATAATTAAAAACTATCCATCCAAGCATTTATATTTCCAGTAGAATAAGATTTTTTTGCATAATTTATAATCAAAAAAAAGTTCTCAATAATCATTGTAAATCTTTCGTTTGTTCAGGATTATATTTTGCTATATATCTCTGGTTTCACATTAATTTCTCAATCCATGAAAGTTAAAACAACTTATCTTGCTAGTTCAAATGCAACTAAAACAGTTGCGAAATGAACTTCCTAACTATAATCTTTTTTGTAGAATTTAAGCTAATTTTTTTAGTTTTTACCACCCACTATGGCTAAAAATAATTACTGGTAAAATGACTAAACCAAGTCCCTTTTTTGACAGATTTATACCCCTTAAACCTATGTAAATTTGAAAATACAATTCTAACTAAAACATTTTGTAACTATTCAGGTTCTATATTGGGATTGACATCAACCTT
>TARA_R110002049_G_scaffold20717_3_pt1 | contig 28573 bp, 23 predicted proteins | sample TARA_R110002049 | Tara Oceans TARA_R110002049 (sample SAMEA4396941) | marine metagenome | biome: Polar Biome; feature: [SRF] surface water layer (ENVO:00010504); material: water (ENVO:00002006), including particulate matter (ENVO:01000060) such as... | depth 5 m
CCGCCCGGGTAGTCGCCATCCGGTTCCTTGAGCGAGGTGGCGAAGAGGTTGATCCAGAGGTAATTGGCGTTGGGGACAGTTTCCTTACCCTGCTCGGATTTCTTGGCCTTGGTCTTTTTGCGCGGGATGCCGTAGGTGTTGAAGCGTGGGTCTTTCTCCACCGAAGACAGCGAGACCTCGTCCACATTGAACGGCGGGTTGGCGAGCACGTAGTCAAACCTGCCGAGCGATTCGAAATGATCCTCGTAGTATGTGATGCCCTGACGGATCTGGCCGCGCAGGCCGTTGACTGCGAGGTTCATTCGGGCCAACTTGACGGTTTCGCTCTCTTTCTCCTGCCCCGACACGTATACGCTGGTGTCCGTGCCTTGCGCTTCCAGCTCCTTGCGGTGCTCTTCAATAAACTGAGCTGACTGCACGAACATACCGCCCGAACCGCAGGCCGGGTCGAAGACTGTGCCGCCGTGGGGCTCGATGATCTCTACCATGAGGCGCACGACAGAGCGCGGGGTGAAGAACTCGCCACCACCCTGTCCTTCGGCAAGCGCAAACTTGCCGAGTAAATACTCATAGATCTGTCCAAACACATCGCCGGTTGCATCATCCGGAATGTTATCGAATTGCCGGAGCAAATCGAAAGGCAGCGTCTTCATCTGCTCTGTACGAGTAAGCCGGTAGTATTCGTCTTTGGGCAGACTGCCTGCGAGCTCAGGCTTGTACTTCTCAATCGTTTCCATTGCCGTTTCTATCGCCTTGGCGATGTCTTGGTCTTCAGGTAGATCGAGCAAGTAGCTGTAGCGGGCGCGATCCGGGAGGTAGAAGCCGCATTTCGCAACAGCGATCTCATGTAACGGCTTTTCCCGTCGAGTCCCTTTGAGTGAGTTGTACTCTGCTAGGATCTCTTTCTCGTACCGCTGATAGTTGATATCAGCAAATTTGAGAAAAATGAGCCCGAGCACAGGAGTTCCGTATTCGGAAGCTTTTAGATCTGAGTTAGCTCGAAGATTATCGGCGGCAGCCCAGAGGTCGTCTTCTAATTGTTTAAGTTGATCGCGGTTCACTGGTTAATAGATCCGTATTGCATAATTTTTAGTCCGCTGGCCAATATAGCTGTGCCAAAGGCAACAAAACTCGGGACTCGCTATCGAGCTGCTCGTAATGCTCTATCACAGCGTCCACCAACTGATCAAGATCCATCAGTGTAGTCGGAATGGACGCTCGCTCAGCTTCATAGCGAGCATCTTTGGTAAATCCACCAGTACTGACGTAAAGCCCTTTGTCATCTTTGTGCCGCCCACCAAGAAAGGTGCGAATCTCCTGAGAGCCCATCGCAGTTATAGGCGAGATCAAATCGCGATTCGATACTGAGTGTTTCAATGCCTGCATCTTCAAGTCGAGCGAGGCCGGACTTCATCAGACCTGCGATTTCTTCGTCCGACGCAGGCTCAGTCTTGAGCTTCCCCACCTTTACGAGATTTTCCAGTTGATCACGCGGCATCTAGCTGCCCTTCCAAAAGCACCGTTGGCCCGGCCAGAACCCGACTGAGAAATGCATTGTCGGTTGAACGCCGTTTTTGATACTCGCTTTCGGTATAAAGGGTCGGATTAACTTGCCGGCCGAGCTGCTGTTCAACAACGGATAGGCTTGCGTACAGATCTTCGAGTGTCAGCTCATCGGATACGACAAGAAGATCTATATCACTGCTCGCGGAGTCAGCCTGTTTGGCAACTGACCCATAAATTAGCGCTAAGGATAACCGTGCGGCCAGAGGTTCCAGCGCCGCTCGCAACTGCTCTTCAATACCGACTGTTTTGCTGACGATCGAACAGAGCTCTTCATAAATTGGCGAGTCAGGATTGGCTCGATAGTGTTTCTGAGTGCCGTGACGTTCGATCAACACGAGTTCACTGCGCGCGAGCCTCGCAAGCTCGCGTTGCACTGCACCTCGACCAACGTCGGCCAATTCAATTAACTCGGTAACAAAGAAGCTTCGCTCCGGCTGACCGAACAGCAAGCCGAGCAGGCGTTGCTGGGTGCCTGTGAACAAGGCGTCTGCCAAGGATTGCTCGCCTGGACTCTGACCAGCTTTGGACGATTGCCTTTTTGTTGCGAACTCAGTACCCATAGTGGGTATATTAGTACCCGATTTGGGTATAGTCAACCTTAAAGGACGCCGATCGAGTGGGGCGAATGTACCCGTGAGAGGCCAATTGTCTGTACATAGGAAAGCCTATCAATCATTGAAAGGCTAAATCGTCGACGCTGCATCCTCATTATCTTAGGGTCGGTGGCTAACTGCCGTCGCCTGTGTCTAAGATCCGTGACACGAAGTCGCCCACGTCAAGAAAGCTCGACTTCGTGACAAGTACAGCAGCCTAATGCGGCGTCGGCGCCCGGTATAACGGCCAGCCGCGTTGACAGGTGATCAACCATCATTGACACGATGCCATGGTCTGACCGCAATCAATTGGGAGGTGTGAACGAACATGTATCTGACGAACAGCATTCGAGAACTCCGATTCAAATACGGCGAAATGACGCAAAAGCAGTTGGCCGGCTTGGTGGGCGTAAGCCGTCAGACAATGAACGCGATCGAGAATTGCAAGCATGCGCCTACGATTGATGTCGCTATCCGGATCGCTGATGTGTTTCGAGAGCCGGTCGACGGCGTGTTTGATTTCAACTACGAGGGCAAGCCCGAATTCTTCAGCGTATGCGTGTCGATCGCAGGTGACCGTGAACAGATCGGGGCAGCCTGCACCGATTAGGCCGCGTCACTACCAGTAGCGAAGCGCTGTAGTGACGCGGCGCCGAAACCGCACAGCCGTACAGTCTGTACTCACAAAACAGCTAGTTGGCGGCTAGTGATACAGGCGCCAGCATTCAGCTACTGGCGTACACATATCTGCTGCCACTGAGTGGCGCTTCTGCGCATTTCGCCAAGACTCGCAGATTGTTGCCAAAGACATAAAAGTGCATTGGTAAGCAATTCGTCCGAATCGACCAGCCACATTCAACTCCATCAAGTCTGTCAACTAAAAAGCCCAACAACACTTGAATGGATTATCCGTAGACGAAACCCTCCAGTTAATCTAGCGTTCACATCATGTAACGCAGCCGCTGCGACAAAGCGGTACCCGGCAGGGGTCAATCTGTCTGGGACCGGGGCATTTCATGCCCTGGGTCCAAACCGGGATTAGAAAGCCCGGCATCTTCGACATTAGCTGAGCCTTTCGCGCTCAGCACCTTCGACACAGCGGGGCCTTCTGGCCCGGCTCTTTCCAATGCAGCCGGGCGGCAATGTTCGGCTATCTAAATACGCGCGCCCACGGCGCTTCATTCATTTACTCACGAAAGGAGGAATTCATTACCCAAAAATTGTTGCAGCCCTCGGGCTAATTGGTAGTCAGCGGCTGATCTCAGCAGAGACAGACGATGAACCTGATAACGGCTTCAGGCCGAAAGGGACTGGTGTCCCATGACCATCACCGAGTGTTGCTCGGACTTCACATGCCAAAGGCTGTGAAGCGGTCATCAAAACTCACCTGATAGGAACACGCACCATGAGAAGCCTGAACTACCAATTGAAGCAACTCTGCAAACACAACCGCGATGGCAGCTTCAGTACGCAATCGGCTCGCGCCTGGATACTGAGCCAGATAGCCAATCAGTTGCACGAGCTCGGCTTTCGAGGCATGCAATCGACTTCGCTGAAGCAAAAGCATGTCCTTGCACTCATCCAGCTATGGAAAGAGCAGAACGTCAGCATAGGCACGATGAAGAATCGCCTGTCCGTGCTCCGCTGGTGGGCCAGCAAGGTCGGAAAACACAGCGTGATTGCCAAGAAAAACTGCTTCTACGATATCGGCAACCGAAAGTACGTCACGAATTATTCAAAGTCCCAGGAACTCAACAAGGAAAAATTAGCATCGATTCGTAACCCACATATCCAGCTCAGCATCCGACTGCAGGCAGCTTTCGGGCTTCGTCGCGAGGAAGCCATCAAGTTCCAACCCCAATACGCCATACACGGTAATTTCATCAAATTGAAATCAAGCTGGTGCAAGGGCGGCCGGGCTCGAACTGTCCCCATTACCTCCAACGAGCAACGGAAGTTACTCGATGAGGTGGAGGCTCTGGCCAGAGGCGGTTCACTGATTCCTGCACACCTCACCTACATCCAGCATCTTCGCCGTTACGAGCGCATCACCCGGGACCTGGGTCTGAAGAAACTCCATGGCCTCAGGCACGGCTACGCGCAAAGACGTTTCCTGGATCTCACAGGCTTCGCCTGTCCCGCCAAAGGCGGGCCGACCACGAAGGAACTCACGATTGAACAGCGCGCGCTTAATGAGAAAGCGCGCGCAATGATCAGTGCCGAGCTGGGTCACACGCGGGAAGCCATTACAGCGGTTTATCTCGGCCGATGACCTACGCTTCAACACAGGGTGCGTTTCTCCCTCGCCTCCTTCGCCTGCGGGACGTACCAACATACCTCGGCATGGACCGGAATCGGTTCAATGCCGAGGTCAGGCCCTTTGTCACGTCCATTCCCATTGGGCGCCAGGGCATCGCCTTTGACCGCCTTGAACTCGACGCCTGGGTGGAGGACTATATCTCCCGCAACGGGCGTCCCGGTCGATTGCAAGGAGAACGACCATGGGACGTAGTAGAAGATCGCCGGGCCTCGTTAAGCGGCGCGGCATTTGGCACATCGACAAATGGATCGAAGGGCGGAGAGTTTGCCAAAGCACTGGCTCAGATAAACTCGCCGAGGCGGAACGCTACCTCGCACGACTGAGGGAATGTATTCGCAAGGCCGAAGTTTACGGGGTCAGACCAACGCGAACATTCGACGAAGCAGCAGCCAAGTTCGTTAAAGAAAACCAGCACAAACGCTCGCTGAATCGTGATGTCTGCATGCTCAAGCAGCTAATGCCGTTTATTGGACACTTACCGATCAATCGTGTCCATCGAGGAACGCTCGATCCATGGGTCGATTTCAAACGGGAGGAAGGCAGAGCACCCGCAACAATTAATCATGGGCTGAAAGTGGTACGGCGCATCTTAAGACTCGCCGAGTACGAGTGGATGGATGAGCACGGACTGAGCTGGCTGGAGCGCGCTCCACGAATTCGCATGCTGCCCAATCCCAACCCGCGGCAACCGTATCCGATGAGTTGGGCCGAGCAGCAGGCTTTGTTTTCCGAGCTTCCGCCGCATCTTGCTGAAATGGCATTGTTCGCCGTCAACACTGGCTGCCGCGATGCCGAGATCTGCAGGCTGCAGTGGGACTGGGAGGTCAAGGTTCCGTCACTCGACACCTTTGTATTTATTGTTCCGGCATCGTTCGTCAAAAACGGCGAAGAACGACTGGTAGTACTCAACGACATCGCCAAGCGTGTCGTGGACTCGCGCCGCGGGATGCACCCAACGCACGTGTTCTCGTACAAAGGCGAACCGATACAGAGAATGCTGAACAGTTCCTGGTGTCGGATCCGAGAGAAAGTCGGTCTAAAGCAAGTTCGAGTTCATGATTTAAAGCACACGTTCGGCCGCCGCCTAAGAGCGGCCGGTGTGAGTTTCGAGGATCGACAGGACTTACTGGGACACCGTTCAGGGCGAATGACTACACACTACTCAGCAGCCGAGCTTTCAAAGCTCATTGAATCTGCCAACGCAGTGTGTGAAAGAAACGGTAACAAGCCTGAGTTAGTGGTATTGCGACGACTAAACGTTAGTTAACGGTCCCGCAAACCCACGCAAAACTCACGCAAAATGGAATGGCCATCAAACGGCATTTTCGTAAGTCGTTGAATTAAATGGTGGCCAGGGGCGGAATCGAACCACCGACACGCGGATTTTCAGTTGGCTTATAAAACAATAAGTTACGGAAACTTAAGGGGATTCTGAAAAACGCTGGCTGTCAGACAATTTGCCGAAAAAGTAATGCGTAACAAACGCTTAGACACGTTAGAACACTTTGGCGAAATCTCACAACTGTACTTCTACTGCACCTTATTGCATTGCGCGAACTCGATCGGCAAACGCCAGAAAATCGCTTATCCATTGTTGCGGCCTACTCTTTACAGTTTGCCGCCCGGTCATCGGTCGAGGCTCCTGCTGAAGGTCGTAGAACCACAATCGAGGCTTGACGGTACTCTTTACAAAAGACGCCAAGTGTCGAAAGTCTACCTGTAGCACATCGCAATTTCCTTTGATCGTGATGGGTACTACGGTAACCACATCGTATCTATTTGATTTTGTGAATATTTCAGCTCGCAAATATATGTTGGTGCCCCCAGCATTGCCCCCACTTTTTCCGGCTTTCTCTGGATGGTCTCGGAAGCCAAATCATAGGCTTCTAAACTACCCGATTTTATGTTTGCAATACCGGGCTAATGAACTGAAACGTGCGAATCATTGCGCGATTTTTCGGCCGATCGTGCGCCCAGAGCCAGCCTTTTCAGATGTGTTCGCGATGGCAGGGTTTAACCACTTGGGCAGTTGCTCCGCCAACGTGTGTAACGCATCTTTTAATGTCGCCTGGGATGCCATGATTCTCTGCTCCGATGAACCGGCCTTTAGCCTATCAGGATTCATGGGAGGATGTCCCGGATGGAGGCGTCGTTTTCGCAGGATGCGTCAGGGCATGGACCGCCTGCAGCTTGCGGATCGACACATGCGTGTAGATCTGCGTGGCACGGTAATCGCTGTGCCCCAACATCGCCTGGATGTAGCGCAGCTCGGCGCCGTTTTCCAACATGTGCGTGGCCATCGCATGGCGCAGCAGGTGGTACGAGCCGGGCGCTGCGTATTCCGGAGCATGTGGGCCACCGGTTCCGGGCGATGTGGGCCACCCATTCCGAGTCATGTGGGCCACCGATTCCGGGCCATGTGGGCCACCCTGCCGGTCCATGATTCCGGATCCTTTCGGTGCATAGTGTGATGCGGGTAAACCACGGCTACCGTGGTCTCTTTTTTGTTTGGGAAGGAGACCCTCGGCGGCACAGAAGAGGTTGCCCGTGCGCAAAATACGAGAGGTTCTGCGGCTCAAGGCCGCCGCTGTCAGTAACCGCAAGATCGCCGATGACATAGGCTGTTCGCGTTCGAGCGTGGAGCGCTGCCTGAGGCGCGCGGCTGAGGCCGGTATCGGCTGGCCACTGCCGGATGAGTTCGATGACGCCGTGCTTGAGGCCCGGTTGTATCCGAAGGCGCCGTTGCTGAACGCACGCCCGGCGCCGGACTTTGCGGCGTTGCACCGCGAGCTGTCGCGTCCTGGCGTGACCCGCCTGCTGCTGTGGCAGGAGTACAAGGCCAGCCACCCGGAGGGCTGGCAGTACAGCGTGTTCTGCGACCGCTACCGGCGCTGGCTGGCGACGCAAGACCCGGTTCTCCGGTTCGAACATGCGCCCGGCGAGAAGCTGTTCGTCGATTATGCCGGGCAGACGGTCGCAGTTATCGACCGCCACACGGGCGAGGAACGTGCCGCCCAGATCTTCGTGGCCGTGCTCGGCCACTCCAACTACACCTACGCCGAGGCAAGCTGGTCGCAGAAGCTGGGTAACTGGCTGGAAAGCCAGGCGCGTGCCCTTGAGTACCTGGGCGGGGTGCCGCAGGCGATCGTGCCGGATAATCTCAAGAGCGCGGTCAGCCGCGCGCACCGTTACGAGCCGGAACTCAACCCCAGCTACCAGGACTTTGCCGAGCATTATGGCGTCGCCATCCCGCCGACCCGGGTGAGAAAGCCGCGCAACAAGGCCAAAGTAGAAGGTGGCGTACTGATCGTCGAGCGCTGGATCCTCGCCCGGTTAAGAGACCGCCGCTTCTTCTCCTTAGGCGAACTCAACGAGGCCATTGCGGCGCTGCTCAAGGAACTCAACGCCAAGCCCTTCCAGAAGCTCGACGGCTGCCGCCGGTCGCGCTTTATCGAGCGCGATCAGCCGCTGTTATCGTCGCTGCCACTGCGGCCCTACCGCTTCGCCGAGTGGAAGACCGCCAAGGTGCATCCCGACTATCACATCGAGGTGCAGCGCGCATATTACTCGGTGCCCTTTCGACTGATCGGGCAACGGGTCGACGTGCGCCTCACATCCCACTCCGTCGAGATCTTCCACCGCAACAAGCCGGTAGCGAGCCACGCACGTAGCAAGGAGCGTGGCCGGCGCGCCACCACCGAGAACCATCGACCACCGCAGCACGCCGCCGTCATTACGCAAAGCATGGAACGGGTCCTGAAGCAGGCCGAGGCCATCGGCCCGGCGACACGCGAAGTGCTTGAGTGTCAGGCCGCTCACCGTAAACACCCGGAAGAAACCCTGCGCAGCGCCCAGGGCATCCTGCGACTTGGCCGTGACTTTACGCCCGAGCAGCTCGAAGTCGCTTGTGAGCGCGCCCTTGAGATTAGGAGTTACAGCTACCGCACGGTGCGTACCCTGCTGCAGGCACTGCCGAGTAAACCCACACCGCCGACACCGGATGTTGCGCACGACAACCTGCGCGGCGCCAAGTACTACCAATGACCAAGGAGAACCGATGTTAACCGAACCCATGATCGACCAACTCAACACGCTGCGCCTGAGAGGCATGGCGGCGGCGCTCGAGCAGCAACTGGCCACCGCCGATGGCCGGCAACTGCCCTTCGAGGACCGGCTTTCCCGCATGATCGAGCAGGAGACCATCGAGCGTGCCAATGCGCGTCTCGCCCAGCGCCTCCGATGGGCCAGGCTGCCGATCAAGAACGCGTGTCTCGAAGATCTCGATACCCGCACCCCGCGCGGCATCGACAAGGGACAGCTCAAGCACCTCACTGACCTCGGCTGGGTCAAGGAGCGACTCAACCTGCTGATCACAGGGCCGACCGGTGTGGGAAAGAGCTTTATCGCATCCAGCATCGGCAACGCCGCCTGCCGCGCCGATCACTCGGTCCGTCGCTTCCGCCTGCCGAGGTTGATCGATGAACTGGCCCGTTATGCCACCCTGCAAAAACGCTCCGCGCTCTTGAAGCAGATCGCCAAAGCGCATCTCCTTATCATCGACGACTTCGGGCTGACACCGCTCACCGAAGAGACCGTGCGCGACCTGCTGGAAATCCTCGATGATCGCTACGACAGAAGCTCCACGCTCATCACCAGCCAGTTACCCGTCGATCAATGGCATGCCTATCTTGGCGATCGCACCGTCGCCGATGCCATCCTCGATCGGCTGGTGCACAACGCTTACCGAATCGATCTCAAGGGCGAGTCCATGCGCAAACGACTCAGCCCGATAAACGAAAAAGGAAACCCAAAATCTTGACCCGTGACCCCGTCACGAATACTGTCCAACCACCGCGTCACACCCGGCCCACATGGCCCGGAATCGGTGGCCCGCTTCAGCCGGAATCACCGGCCCGCTTCGCCGGAATACGCAGGAACAAGGGGCTCAATCCACTTTCTCAACCTTACTGCTGTATCCAACAGGTAGTAATAATTGTACTTCTTCCGAGTTCTGAACATTAAATACGTCGAACTTCGACACAGCTGACCAAACGAATTCGGTGCCCACATAGGATAGGTCTTTCTTAGGTATGGCAAGTGTCGGAAAAACAATATCAAATGGCTTGGTCACCCTCAAAATTATCGTGTCGCTCCCGACACCTATTTTCGACAAACTGCCCACTCGCGCGATTGCATTGCTACTCTGGCGCCATCCATAGAACCGAAACTTGCACTCGATGTCATCAAAAGTTGAATCTAACTTGTCCAATCCATATCGCCTAATTAGTGCCGCATAAAACGGTTCACGAGTGAAACTCTTTGTGACTACGACCCCCATCAACAAAATGACTGGAATAAGCAGGGTCCAATAAGTCATGACTCGATCTCACTACTATTTCAACGTTGGACTGGCAGGCATCAGGATCTTGTCCATCCCTATCCCGCCACGGGCCGTGGAAACTTGCCGCAGACCATTTGAATGTCCTATATTGCCTCAGAGTATAGCAGTAGCACAGTGCTAAGCTTAAAAATTACTCAAGTGGTCTGAACTTGGACGTCGGGCCAAAGATGCTGGCCGTTGTTCCCGCACTCATGTATTTCAGACGCCCGAATGATTGGAATCGCGAAAGCAAGAAACAAGTAGGTGGCGGCTATATCGACTCCCGCCTGCGACCTCAAGAATCTCCCTTCAAAGCTATGCGGTTCAGCTTATAGCGCGTTCCAATCATCTGATTTACGCTGTTGCCGAAAGCTGATTCTCGACTTTGCTAAATTAATAGCTGTATTTTTCTCTCTTCACTCACACCCCGATCAACGTAATTCTTTTGCCTATGTAGAACCTAGCATGGATCTTTCTGCGCGCCCGTTCCAGAACAAATTTGGATGCTGCTACTGCTCAAACCATTATCCATATTGGGATTGTTAGAGCTAGATTCCGACGAATAGCCTTGACCAGAACCGGTAGCAAGTTGATTGTCATTCCTGCCCATCGTCCAATCGTATAGTTTGTTACCGATAGCACTTCCAATTCTGCCCAAAATATCCGATTGATAAACAGTAGCGGTTCCCGTCGACGTAATACCGGCCTCGGGTGTCGATCCCGGGATACTAAGTGCGTACCCGGCCTCGTAGGTTCTTCCCTTTGGTTCCATATTCGGTGCGGGGCCTCTGCCAGCAAATGCAGTAGAAACCGAAGCGCTGGCGCGTCCCGCAGATCCGGAGAATGCCGCGCCGGGACCTTCCAAGTCGTTTACTGTGTCAACCGTAGAATAAACCGCATGCGAGAATACTGAGAAACTCTTGCCCGGTCCAACCCCTCCTTCAATGGTATTTTGTATTGCGAAATTTCCACTCGAATCTAGCAAGAAGCTGTACTGAAATGATAACTTCATGCCTTTAACCGTGCCGCTAACTCCGCCGGTTATGCCCCATGCATCCGTTCCGTTGGGGTCTATCTTGTTCAAAGGATCATTCGCGACGTAAGCATACAGGTTCAACTGGTCCTCATAACCGATCGGATCCGTCTGCAGAAAACGTCCTATAACAGGATCATAGTACCGTGCCTGCATGTACGTAAGTCCCGTTTCATCTTCAATGTGACCCGTATAACCCTGCTGGTTGTCGTCACCAGGATCGTTCGTACTGTAAGCCTCGCCAAAAGGCGAATAGTTGAAAGTCTGCCCTGACAGAACGACGCCATTCGCATTGGTCGCCATATACGCTGTGCCGAGGTGGTCATTTAATGGATAACTCGGTGTTCCATTGGCTACCCGCACGAAGGACTTGCCCGCTACCGAGAGATAGTCTGTAATTGTACTCGAAGTGACGTTGTGACGAGTCAGAATCGCGCCGGCAGAATCGTAAATCGAATAGATCGTTTCACCGTTGACGACCTGTTTGATACGCCTTAGGTTACCATCGTATTGGTAGGTTCCGTTGTCGAGGCCACTAATGGATACAGGCTGATTTTCAAAGTCATACGTGAACGAATGCACACCGTCGTTGGTCACATTGCCGCGACCATCGTACGAGTAATTTCGCCACGTTCCACCTGCCGCCGTATCCTTCATGCGATACAGTCGATTCAGAGAATTATACTCTATGGTCACCGTTCGGGACCCCAACGTTTTTTCTTTAAGATTATCCAGACTGTCGATATCGTACGTGCCAGTTCCCCAGGCCGAGGAAGCGTTGGCCGTTTCCAGCCGCCCGGCGCCATCATAGGTGAACGTTCGGTTGTACGCGGCGTTACTCGTCGCGGTAATCGTGTCGATACGGCCTATGACATCATGGTCGTAAGTGAACGTGTCGCCCCAGTTTCCTCCAATACTGGTGATGAGCTGCCTGTCATTCTGGGTTTGTGAGAAAATGCCTCCGTTTCCCCGATTTAAGGTCTGGATTTTTCCGTTGGCGAAGTAATCGACATCATTGATGTAGATCGTGCTGCCTCGTTTGATCTGCGTGGTACGACCGTGCCCGTCGTTCGCATACAGATAGGTGTTACCACTAGGGAATACTTTCGAGATAAGGCGCTGATCGGTATCGTACTCGGGATTGATCGTATACGTTTGACCCGACACGGCGAGTTGCTCGGATTCGACAAGATCAAGCTCATTGTACGTGTAAGTCCAATCGACACCGCCCCGATCAACGGTCAATACATTGCCATTGGGGTCGTAGGTGCGCGTGATATCCGGCGTGCCGCTCGGATAATTGGTGGTTTCGAGACGACCTGCATCGTCGTAGGTCAGCACCACGCGTGTCGCTGAAGGTGGCGTCACGCAGGCCGAAGAACCGCTCGCATAGCCCTCGGAGTACTGCTTCAATTCACCGCTGGCGTAGTACGCGTAAAGCGTGTCGCCGGTTTCCGGAATGCTGCGTCGACACAAACGCTGTCGAGAATCATAATAGAAAAAGCTGTCGTGAGTGCCGCCGCCCGTCTTGGCCTGTGAGATGGAGGTTAATTTGCCGTAGATATCATAGCCGTAGTCTACCTCAATGCCCTCCGGCATATCGCTGTTGATCCTGTTGCCATCGTCCGGGCTGCCGTAGCCGCTGAACGAATTTACGGTGACATTTGACTCAGGATCGGTGATCTTGGTTTGGTTGCCTGCCATGTAGTCGTACGCTGTGGTTCCACCACCGGTTGCCGTTTCCGAAACTTGCGTCTCGCGCCCGAGCGCATCGTACAAGATTGCGACGCCGTCCGGATTCGTCTGGTCGGTACCATATGGCAACGATGCCAGCGCAACCCGTCCCATCGCATCAAATTCCGTATACGTGTAAATGCTGTCGCCGCCTGTATTCGTGTCCTCTGCCTGCACCTTGATCGGCCGCAGGAGAGCGTCATAGTCCGTCGTGACGACGTAGTCTCCCAGCGTCACGACCTGTTCGGTAATGCCGCCACTCGGCGCGGCATAGGCAATGCTCGTGTCCGTCCAGGACGCGGGACGGTCGATACTGGTGAGCCGGCCTGAGTCAGCGTCGTAGCCGTAACCAAAGACATTGCCGTTCCAGTCCGTGATTTCGGTGACCCAACCATTGTCATCGACTTCGCGAAGTAACGTCTCGCCATCGGCGCGTTCGACTTCTTCGGGGATACCGTTCTTCCAATCCACAAATGTGGTGCGTCGATTCAGGGGATCCTCGACCCACTTCAGCGCACCACCCGCATCAGGCTCTGCACCGATCGTGTAATAGTCATAGGTGCGCCACGGATCACCAAAGCGATCGTGTGCTGTGACATGACCCAGGGAGTTGTAGGTATATTCATCGGAGACCACGCTGTTTCGGGTCACCGTGTCCGGCAACCCCAGAATCCAGTTCGTGGTGTCATGCGCGTAGCTGATATCGTCGTCGCGCGTACCACCGCCCAGGCTGGACCACTTGTCCACGCCGAGCGGGTAACCGTAGCTGTACGTCGAGCTTGACCGAGTCGTATCGTAGGTGTTCTTGGTCTTGTACCAGTCGCTGCCGCGAGCGATGGTCGTTTCGTCCGTGCGTACCGGGCGGAAGGCGCTGTGGCTACTACTCTGATTGACAAACGTGAATCCGGCGGCGGACTCCTGCAGGTACGTATACGTACGTGACTCCATCAGCGGCCCGGAGCTAGGACCGTAGATTTCCTCCTCAGTCATACGGCTGTGTGCCCTGGGATTGGCCCCATCGAAAGGATTTGGGTGGCGCACAACTCGTACCGAATCGTCCGGCCGGGTTATGGTCGTTTCAATCTCATCGAAAAGTTGAGAATAGTCGTATTCCCAAATGGACGTCGGAATTGACGGTGCTGACAGTTTCTTCCTGGTTACGGCCATGACGTCGGACCATTCAGAACTTCCAGCCGATCCCATGTTCGTGTTCGGACAGTACGGTGCACCGCCTGAGACATATCTTCCAAGCTTTAGGGTTACTTCCTTCAGTAAAAAGAGTCCGCTTACGCCGTCAGGATGAGTCACCCAGACATTCCTTGGCGATTGATTGCAGCTATTGCTCAAGTATCCAGGCACCGCTGTCGCAAACAGGTTAACCAGACTGTATTCCCACTCTCTACCATCTGGCAGTTCTACTGAGGTCAATGTTGTCCAGTACTTGGTTGTATATCCCGAAGTCCCGTTATAGGTAACAGGCGGTTTGTAAACCCATGCTGACTGATACTGGTAGTTGTACTTCCACACACGCCGGCCCGGATGTGGCGCACATGTCGTCGGGTCATGATCTGGATTGGCGCAAGGATTTGCGACAACTTCGTTGACTTGAAAGCCACCGTCTCGGTCGATATAGATGACGCGCTTGTCATTTGACGTGATCGACTCAAGCCGGCCGTTGCTATCGTAGTTAAAATGAACCCAATTACCGTCGACGTCAGTTATCTCTGAGACGCCCAAAGAATCGTAGTAGACAAGTATTTCGTGGTATATTGGAGGGTAGCTCGGTGGCTGGCTAGCAGGTTTTGTCCATATATCGAACTCGGTATTGTGCGAACCAGTCGAAATAATCTTGTCGAATGTGTAGCGATCGCCGTTCGGCGCAACAGCAACGAAGCCTTCGGTGCCGTTCCCATCGATATTGGTAATGCACTCCAAGTACCAATTCTCAGCAGTGACTTTTTTTGCACTTGCTGGCCAGCCCGCTGATACCGACTTGTCCAGAACCTGTGTTTGAACGCGCCCCGGAATATCCAGTATCACACCATCGCTGTATTCATGGGGTTGTAATGCTGGATTACCGTAGCCTGTCGGCCATGACGCACTGGGAATGGCGCTAGCCAGTGCATTGGTACAACGATTTTTCCCCCAGCGATTGCCGCTGAACCAGTCTTCACCGAAAATCTTTGTTGTTATTCGGGGAACGGCAACCTGCCAATTCCACATCTCGTTCAATTCCATTTGTCCGGGATTTACACGCCGACGAAACTCAACAGGCAAGCCCGAGTTGCCGGGTAGGGATACGTCGACCGTTTCGAAACTGAGTGCGCCCGTTTGGAGATTAATAGTATCGCCAAGTAACCCGAAATCATGCGCGGTCAATTTGCCTTCAGGCGCATTTTTTTCGCGCCAGTCGGTGTCCATGATCGTAGCTGGCCCAAATTGCGCAACTGCATGCTGACCGCTGAAGACAAAGGTCAGGAGAACGATGCTTACTCGAATTGCGGTCACTGAAGTTTCTCCCCGTGTAATTTTCTCGATCTTGGATGCTCGCGTCTGACGGCGGCGCAACCTACGTGGCAACACAGACTGAATTAATCCGAAGCGGCTGACTTGCGATGGTCTTGATCGCCCTTTTTCACAGCGAGCTTTATTTCATTATCAAATGCTCTGCTGCACGGCGCTTGCTTTTCATTGAGTGAGTTCCAGTCAAGCTGCGACATGGTCTTCGTATCGGCTTCGTCGGTAATGATCTCCTCACTGATACCTCTGAGGACGACATCGACTGGGAGACCTTGCTCGCGAGCTTGTGCCTCAGCCGCTAGAACCAGGCACGTTGCCAGTTTCTCGTAGGCTGAGTCGAGAATAAGGTCAACGTCTCGCTTCGTCCTACCTCGTTCCGACAACGATTTTCGGTAGAGAACATCATCGTTGTCATAGAATTTCTCAATGACGCCGAGGACTGCGGCTTCCGTGGCGTTGCTCTGTGATTGAGCCCAGCATGGGCTTGTGAATATCAAGCCAACTATGGCAAGAAAGCGTAAGTGCATTTCTATTGCTCCCATTTGCTCGTTAGGTATCTTTCACTTGGTTCACGAGAACACATTTTGGGACGTTTTCCCTCGATTTGGTTAATATATACCACATGTCGCTCTCGAGTGAAAGATTGATCCACATCCCGTCAATTACGGTACGGTTTAGCGATGTTTGACGCCAATTCTACGACTCAAGAAATTGAATTCGACCAGCACGATAAAACCATGGCTGCCTTGACCTCAGGTCAATCCTGTCTGACTTCAGTCTTCCACAAACAAGAGTTTCGAATGTACGATCGGGAGGCTGGAGCGACTCGAAAATTTCAACCGCGAAAGCTCTTGGCTATTATCGTTGGTCGGAGGGTGGGCGATAAGAAGATTGAAGTCGTGGAAAAGAGAGTGCCGGATTTCAATGCTCGAAACGAAACTAATGTTCGGGTGCTGTACGCTCATTGCGTCGCCTCCACCTATATTGTCGGCTGGGGTTAGCCCCCGATACCACGCACGCTTGAAATAAGTTGCCATGCGACGTATACCTCTCTGGGTACTCGCCATTCAAAGGTGTTTCTTAAAATAGGATACGCGCAATCGCAGCGCCACAGTAAACAAGACAATGAACGGCGGAATGACCCAACGGGGATCCATTGGCACAGGCGGAGCTAAATACACGACCCACAGCATGATCATCAAGGCTGGACCGATCCGTTTCGCTCGATGGTAGATAAAACCCGATTCCCGTGATCCACTCGTTCTCCGCATTAACCAGCCGTAAATGCCGTCCGAAATAGCCGCTCCACCCATTGCTGCGAACAACGGCAAGCTCAGAACCAGTATTGCCAGCCGCGCAGCGAAAAGCTCCAAACCGATGACCGCGGTGTCGAGAATGACCCGGCCACTGTTAATGGCGTTGGCCGTTGGCCCTATTCGCGTCGTCGACAACCAATTGCCGAGGCCGGTTTTTAGAAATACCCAGTCATACGCCAGTGCCACGCTCGTATCGAGAAACAGATCTGCTTCGGCGTCATCACTCAGTCTGAGTATTCTGCGCTCTGCAACGATCACCTCTCTGAGTGAGTCAATGCCGTCGTCCCAGAGGATTGCGACACACACCAGATCGACGATCAGCACCAAAACGCATAAGGTGACCGTCCAGCGCAACAGCCGAAGTAGTTTCCCCAATACACCGTGTTCACTGATCAGCGGTGTCGCGCGATGCTCGTAATCTGAATACACACCGTCTCCGGGTCCGGATATCAGCTGGTTTGCCCGGCGTAGTGTGCCAATCGCTCGGTACGGATTTGCTCGAGGCTCGACGGTATGTGCCGATCCCTGCCCGGCAGCGGCAGTCTTAGCTTGTATAGGCGCCCACCGTTCAGCAGCGCAAAGCACTGCCCTTTTGGCAGTGCCATGACATCCGCCGGGGACAACATCTGGGCCTCCGTTTCCATAAGTCGATCGGCGTTCTGCGAGGTAAAGTCAACGCTCGTTTCAAGTTCGTTATTGTCCGTCACTCGCGACTCGGCAGTCTTTGTAAACACGCGAACCCGCGGCAGTTGCTCCGTGAGTACTCGTGCTGTTTCTTCATTTCGCACTCGCATCATGAGCAGCGTGTTGAAGTTGCCGAGAATCTGTCCGGCTTTCGCGCGGTGTCCGATGCCTGCTTCAATATCGGCGGTGGTCTGCGTATAGGCCGTAACCTGTATGCCGGCACCGCCGGCTTTGTTCAGTAGGGGAATGAACTCCTCGCCGACGAGTTCCGCGAACTCGTCGGCGTGTACCACGCAGGCGGGTCGCCGATGGCCTTGTGCAGTCGGCAAACCCTGCGTATCGCCGTACTTGTAAAGACGACCGGCAATCGATGTGAGGTCAGCAAACATTGAATTGCCCACAGCGCTGGCCACTTCCGGGTCACTCAATGCGTCAAGGCCAACGTAGACGATGCTGTTTTCGCGTATGACACGCATCCAATCGAGTATGGGTCGATTGTCGTCGACATCGGCATAGTGTGGTGCAAGCAGCTCACCGGTGGTTCCCGCTGTTAGCTTTTCAAGCAGCGGCAAGAGGGATGCCGTGAGCTTGTCGAAGTACGTCTTGTCGTAGTCGAAGGCGCTTCTGAGCCCGTCCGCCACGGGATCATAGAGCTGCCGCTCGCTGACGTATCGCAGCAAGGCGATGGCGCGCTGACCGCGGCCGCGATGCGATACCGGTGTGGCCTTGTTCGCAATCTGAGCTTCGATCCCTCGCACGTCGTCGCGCCAAGCGCCGGCAGTAATATTCTCAAGCCACCATTCGTAGTAGTCGACCAACAGCGGTTCAATGTCGGTCACGTGGCGTGCGATAACCCGGTAGTCGGGGCGGCGCCCCAGTCCGAGCAGTGCTCGGGCAACCACATTGGTGAACCGCCATGCGAACTCACGAAACGCTGCGGAGTTGCCAGCGGACGGTAATTGGGTTGCAATTCGTGAGGCGACTTCGGTGACGCGGCCGAAGTCGCCGACCGGATTATAGCGTGCTGAAAACTCAGGATAACCGAGGTGGATCATCTGGAACGCACCTAGTCGACCGGCGCGTCGCGCCTCTGCGTAGCAACGCTTCAGCAGGTCCTGGTCGCCCTTCGGATCAATAACAATCACCGTCTCACCGCGGCGTATGTCTTGGGTAAGTAGAATTTCGGCTTCGCGCGTTTTGCCGACCCGCGTCGTTCCAACAACCAGGGTATGGCCACTGCGTTCCCGAATATCCATATAGACACGCCGTTCTTCATTGGCGCCAACACCGTGCAGGGCGGGATCGCCACCCACGGCCGGTAGCCGGCGCACTGGATTTAGAGCCGAGTCCGACCGCAGTAGGCCGGCCACCCAGCACAGGCCAGTCGTGGCGTCGCAGACAAGTTCCAAGCGGCGCGACAGCCGATACAGCAGCCCCTGGCGCAAGTATCGCCGGGCGTCGGGATGACGGGCTTCCTCCAGGCGTTGTGTGTGCCGTTGTGTCCAGCGAAATCCGAGCCCGAGGAAGAGTTTCTGCGTTGAGGTCGGAATCTGCCGGGACGATAAGCGATAGCGTGGTAACAGGCGCAGTTGTGTCTGGTAACGAAGCACCGCAGCACCTTGCACGAATCGGCACACCGACCAGCACAACAGGAGTCCTGACGCTATCCATGCAAGCATCGGCATGATGTCGAAGAATGCCCATGGGTATAGCAGCAGCGCGAGCGCTGCCAACATCGCGACGGCCGCCGGCAAGAATTCGTAGATTGGACGCAGACGATTATCAAACATTGGGTATTAAGGGGCTTCGCCCTTGCGCTGTATCTGCTGATTGATGGCTGGCAGTGTGAGCGATAGTTTCGTCTCAGCATTGCGGATCAGCATGCCTTTGAGCGGCTTCTTGCCACGCTCTGTGTCCATGCGATAGTGAAAGAAGTTTTCACCCTCGGCCGTCTTCTCGGTCAGCTTTTGTTTCAGGAAGCGTTTTTGCACAGTTCGCCAATCATCGCCTGCGAACGCACGAAAGACGGCCGGACTGAGCAACAGCAGCCCCTCATTCACCACGTGCACGCGCGCCTTTGGCGTATTAAGCGCCAAGGCGCCGCTCCGGATACCTTCGACCAACCAGCTGATGAACGCCGCAGCCGGGTCGACAATCTTTTGCGCATCGGCGTTGCCCTCTTGCGTCGCTTCCCGGTCTTCGATCGGTGACTCGGTAACACCGGGATCGACGGCGGCAGGGAGGCGTTGCTGCGGCTCGAGCCGTTGAGACCCGTCAGAAGGGGCTTTCGCTGCCGACGGTGCCTGTGCCGTATCCTTTTCCAACCAGGCGTCGACACCGGGCATCGCCAGTGGGCGCGGCGCATCGGGCCAAAGCCGACAGGCAGCGATGTCCTCCGCCTGAGCAATGATGTCGGCGATGACGGCGTTGCCGCAGGTGTGGTGGCTGATGGCGCGAAGCCAGGCTGCCAGCACGTCACTCTGCGCAGCGAACCAACGCAGGCCATCCTCAGGAACGACTCGGCATGCCAGCATTGTCGGCAACGCCGGGTGAATGTCATCCTCGAGGTCACGGCCAGGCTCCGTCCAATAGTGCGAGGCGCCCGTCCTCGTCATCGGCCCCAGCCAGGGCCGCCACGGCCCGATCGGCTTACGGTCTCGACCCCGCAACATCACGCGTCGGCTGACCATGACTCGGCCAACATTGTGTAGCACTGCGGCGGCGGCAACGGCATAGGTCCAAAGGTCCTGTTCCGCGACCACAAGCTCCGGCGCCTTGTCCGGCGGCAGCACGTAGCCGCGCCGAATCTTCAGCGCCAGCTCGACCAGCTCCAGCGCGTAGTGCAATTGCCCGCCCGCCTCGACACCGTGATGCGCCGGCAGTTGCTGCACGGTTTCGGCGAACGCCGCAAACATCGGTTGATACAGGAAACGCCAGTGCTGCTCGGGCACGCCAACCAGGCTGCGGATATGACTGAGCCTGGCGTCGTGCTCGGCGAGCAGGATTTTGCCTCGCAGCACAGGCAGCACTGTTGAACCGGCGGCTATTTTCGGGGGGCTCTTCGCAAAACCGAACATTTAACCCTTCTCCACCGAGTGCATTCGCACGTCACGGTACGGAGTCAAATGGCAATGCGCGATCGACATCAATGCGGTGCTCTATTGCAGGACAGAGACTGCCAAGCCTGGTCGCCGCTGCTCGTCTGGCACAGCCGAAAGGGGGGCGAAGTTTGTGCCCCCGTTTTAGCTTCGTTGTCGCTGTTCGCTTCGGTATAAGTTGACCATCACAGCAGTGAGAAGGTCTCGCTGACAATCGTGTCCTGCACCCTGGCGACGGAGACTTAAATCGGATGTCACCACGTTTGTTTCATTCATTGTTTTTAGTATGGCGGCGGCAACGCTTTGCGATGTCGGTCAGAATTTCATTGTGAACAGCGCACCGCAGACCACGGACGATGCCGATCAGGCTGCATCCGTCATTATGGGTCAACTGATTGACGACATGATGCTGCAGCGCAAGGAACTGATGGATGACGTGCTGCGAGAGCGCCGCAAGGATCGGCGTCACAAGAACGTTCGCTTTGCTACGGTACTTCTCACGGTGGCTGCGACGGTGACCGCCTACCTGTACCTCTTTGCGACGATTGGTGGTGGCTTTGCGAATGCATCGCCGTCATCACCGTATGCTGCGGTCGTGCAACTGAAAGGGCCGATTGCCGATGGCGAAGCGGCGAACGCCGTGACGATTGTTAAAGCGCTGTCACAAGCCTTCGATGACCCGCGGGCCAAAGGCGTGGTGCTGTACATCAACAGTCCTGGCGGCTCGCCGGTGCAATCCGCAATCATTTACGACCGCATCGTAGCGCTCAAGGATCAGCATCCGCAGAAGCGGATCATCGCCGTCGCAACCGACACCGTGGCCAGCGGCGCCTACTTCGTCGCGTCGGCCGCCGACAAAATTTACGTCAACCGTTCTACCGTTACAGGCTCCATCGGCGTCATCAGCGCAGGCTTTGGCTTCTCGGATGTACTTGAGCGCGTCGGTGTTGAGCGCCGCGTGTTCACGGCGGGCGACAGCAAGGCGCAACTCGACCCGTTCGTGCCACTGACCGACGTGGACACCGCGAAAATCAACCGCCTGCTCGCGAATGTTCACGCGCACTTTATTGACGCGGTATCCGTTGCTCGTGGCGATCGATTAAACCTTAACACCGAAGGTTTGTTTGAGGGGGATGTGTGGACCGGCGAGGACGCCGTCAAAATCGGTCTCGTCGACGGCCTCGGCGATCTGACCACGGTGCTGAAGAGTGAGTTTGGTGTCGAACACGCGCGTGACTACTCCATCAAGCCTGCGTTGCTCGATCAGTTGTTGCAATTTACCGCATCCTCCCTCATCGAGTCATTGTCGGGTTATCGTGAATTCGAGCTGCGCTAGCGAGCGTGCCTTTTTGGCCAGGGCCGTTTAGTTCTGCGGAACCGTCGGGGTTGCGTGGCCATCGAGGCGATCTTGCACCAGGCTCGCCAGGAACCGTGCGAAGGGTGCGATGTCCTGTCCGACGCTCGCCGACTCCAGCGTCGCCATGTAGTCGTTGCGCCGTTCGACCGGGATCACCGTCCACGGATATCGGCCGGAGGCCAGCATTACGTTCATCAGGAATCGACCCATGCGACCGTTACCGTCCATGTACGGATGAATGTAGACAAACACAAAGTGGCCAAGCACTGCACGAACCGAGGTCTCCTGCTCATTTCTAAGCAACTCGACCAATGCCGGCATGCAATCGCGTACCGCATCGCGCGGTGGCGGCACGTGCATGGAGCGCCGGATATACACCGGCCCGTTGCGATAGCCGACGAGATCCACCGCTTCAACAATGCCGGCGGCAACGCTGGGGCCAAACAGCTGTCGGTACCAGTCGCCGTGTGCGTCATCGGCAATCGTGCCGGCGTTGTCGCCTGTCAGCACCTTATCCACGCTGTCTTTTACAGACTGGAAGGCATCGAAGTAACCGTGCGCCGCCAGCGCGTTGCGTTGCTCACGATCGTCTTGGTCGGCCTCCGGATTCCAGTTGCCCTGGCGCACCTTCTCAATGAGCGCTGCGCTGACACGGTAGCCCTCGATCGATAGGGAATGGTAGGCGTCACTGAGATAGGCATCGTCCACCGCCTTGAGGTACGTCGCCTTGTCCTCGGGTTGCCTGGGCGCGGCTGGAAAAGCCTCCGTCACGACCGGCCGAAATCGGGCCCACATCAGGCGCAGCCGATTCACATAGGGCGAGGCATCGCGCGTCACGATCATGCCTTGCGGTTCGTCTTCGAACGGATCGGTTTCCTTTACGGTATAGCCGGCTGCGGTCATTGTCTTGATGATGTCATTCGCGATGCGCCTGTGGCCGGCGCTTCGAAACGCGCCGGCCAATCAACCGGCAACGACGCTGTGACCGCCCGCCAGCAGCAGCGCTAGCACATCAGAGGCATCTTTTATTGTTGCCATAGCGGCTCGAACATCCGTGGGCGCCTGTCGGAAAAAAGCGGCAGTGCACGTAATTAGTGCGGCCGGTACTGGGTACAGACGAAGACCATTGACGTCCACAACCTCGCTGGCATCCGGTAACGGATAGCGCGCGTCCATCAATGAGGTTCCGTGCGGCAGCTGCGTCAGTTTGTTGCCGCCCTTCGGTGTCCTGACGTGCAGCATCGTCGGCACGGTCCAGTTGCCGGCATGCAATGTCAGCGATTGCTCCGGTGCCAGACACCAATCGTTGCCAAAACGTTCATGCAGATAAGCAGCACTGAAATCCCAAAACGACGCGTACCACGGCGTACTGTCACCGGGTTCTCCTCGAGAGTCGGTCGGGATGTACCAGCCTTTCATGACCTCCTGGAGAAAGCCGTTCTTGAGCAGCCGCTCGCGGTGCGTCCGGCTAAGGTCGCGGGATCGAATCGCTACGCTGCCCTGAGCCTGCAGTGTTTGCAGGGCCGTCAGTGATTCGGCGAGTTTTTCCTAGGGTGTGGCCATGACGCTTTATAGGTTTTCGTGTGGAATGATTTATAGGTTATCGTGTTATACAAAACATCGGTTATTGTGTCGAGTTAAATATAGGTTATTCTGCTGAAAGTGGGCTCCGATAGGCCATCGACGAAAGCAACTTCATTGGCGGCGTAAGTCCCTGACGGTATATTGAGGCGGTGAACGCACACCCGACAATCATGCGCCTTCTGAAGGCGATTCTCCTGTCTGCCATCGCTGGCGGTTTGGCATATGGTGTGACGGTCTGGCTTGCTCCGGACAGCAAGTCAGCGCTTTTGATAGCCTCCATCATCGCCGCGATCACAACGCTCGGGGTCTTCGTGCCAAACCTCATCCTCAGTGCTCTTGACTCACCAAGAAAATCACCCTTGGCCGCCCACGATGCGTCGTCGCTTGAGCGCGGAGATTCGACCAAGGTTAATCTCGCCACTGGACTCCCGATGATGGGTGGGCTCGCGGGGTTGGACGCCGGTGGAAACACTCTTGGCTCAGGCGACGAGACCATATTGAGTGACGACGAAGACTTATCGTAAGTCAATTGTTATGCGAGGTTGTGCGTGTCTGTGTTCTAGTAGTCTCGATGTCCGACATTCAAAGCTCGCTGAATCGTCTACCGGTCAAACAAGCTCCCAGCCGATCGTCGATTGTTGCATTGGCCCATTCTCAGACATCGTCAAGGTGGGCCGGCTCAGACCTTCATTCGCCTTTTGTTATACACGCGACGGCTAAGATGCCCAATCCTCTGCCGCGACCCGAGCGGCAATATTCTCGTGGCGCAGCAGGCCGCAAAATGAACCAACGTGATTTGCCCCGCAAACGAATAGCACGGGCCACAGATTAAGGTCGCAAAGTTGATCAAGCCAGTACGACTCGCGCTTTGAGTGGTTTTCCGCTAGGCGGTCCGCTACTTCGGTCTCGGATAGGTTACCCTGAAAGGCCGAGATGAGAATGTCATTTTCTTGCCGAATTCCGAGACTCGTCCGTTCGGCGCTGTTGGGATCGCAGAACCGGTGTGGTAGCCGCAACGCATTCGCCACTTGCATCGGAATGGATGCCTCGCAGTTATTTTCCACAAGAGCCTCATTGCTCATTTCCTCGGCGATTGCGGTGACTGTGAAGTTCTCACACAATCGCTCTAAGAATGGCTTCAGTTTTCGGCTGGATATCTGAATCGAATGACTCGTTCCGACAATAATTACTGCGGCACGGCGCATTGAGCTACACCTCAAGAGAGCCATCAGTGACAGATAAGGAGGTTAGGGGACGCACTCGACTTTCCGCAAGTATTGGAGAATCGGCTCACCGGAGAAACAATCAGTGCCGGGCTTGGGCGAGTCTGAAATAAGCCTCCGGGCTAGCTTGTTAGACGGTATGTTCTCTGTGGAGACGATAGCCTCAAGATAAAACTCACTCACTCGATTGCGAGACAATCCGTGCCGTAATTCGTCTATGGCTTGCAGCAGAATTCTCGACCCGATGCTGTTGCGTCTCCTCGAATCGACTACGGCATAGCCGATGCTGAAGCAAGGTATACTTTGCACCGACTCCGTCAGAACAAACAGAGCAACCGCGATCACCTTGTTCTTCTCAATAAAGGCATACGTGAAGCGAGGCTTGTCGGTGGGCTGATCAAGAAGAACGGCCAGATCCGAATGTAATTCGCAAGGAGTCAGCGTCACTATCCCGTCATCGAGCGCCGTCTGAAGGCCAACCAGCGCGTCCATTGGATCCGTGATTCTATTCTTTGCCATTTCTTAACGAAGAAGGTAGATGAGTCGTGCCGCCTAGCGCCTGACTTCAGCGGTGAGGTTTTACGCCGATACGCTGCGGCCGAAGCACGGTGCGTCGCTAGCAGCCACAAGGTATCGTACCACCTAACCGGCCGATTGGATGTGAAGCGGTCATTCGACCTCGATCTTGTCTGACAGTGCCAATTTTGATCAAGAATTGACCATCACAAGTCAATTTCCCAATCCCGGAATCCAGTCATCTGCCGCACCAGGAATATTGCCGTTCCGCCATTCGTCGTTGCGCTTTCTCGCAGAGATTGCATCCTCATCGATATCGCCACGAACTTTCTGCAGTTGAACATCTGTCGCGTCTTTTACGATCTTATCAGCGTCTCGCGTATTGATCTCATCAGTCTTCATCGCCCATTGTTGTCCCGGAAGGTCTGACCTGGACCGCACTTCGTTGTAGAGAACGTTCTCTGCGTTGCCCCCATAGTCTGCCCGTACAGCACCGCCACCATTGATCGGATCAATCGTGCCCTCGTAGAACGTATTCACCGCTGCCGTGCCACCCATGCCACTCGACACACCGGCCAGTTGCAAACCCTCTGCTGCCCCGAACCGCTGCGCCTCGTTCAGTAGGATTCCGATGGCGTGCGTATCGCCGCGATCGGCTGCCTCGAACAATCGATTCACCTCGCCGCCGGTCCACGTTGGGCTATTGTTGCCTGGTGTCGCAAAGCCCTTATCTTGTCCCACCATGTTTGACTTTAAAGCGGCAACCGCATCGAAACTTGCGGCAAAACCGCTCGATTCGAGACTGGCCGCCGCAGTTTCCCAAGCTCGCGCCTCAGACAGCGAGACGCTCGCCGAGTCTCTTGCTTCGACGGTGCTTCGCAAAGACGCTGACACACTCTTGCTATCAGCGTCGCCTACGCTGCCTGCCCGAGTCGATGCCATGTTTTGACTCGCCTGCAACACTTGACCCCATGATTCGCCAAGATTCGTTCTTTCGGCGAATTGTTGGAGATCCTGCATCAGGGCCTGATTGGCCGCTGACCCCTCTCTTCCAACGCTTCCCTGTATGCCGATTGACGTTAAGGGAATATTCGCCCCCGCGGATGCGACCAGTGCCGCCTTTAGACTCTCTTGAACAGTGAGTCCATGGCTCTCGGATAGCTGCTGCAGTCCACTGTGAATCGCATCCGCTTTTTCGCTCACGCTCGCACTAAATTGCCACGACGTTCCCTGACTGCTCGATAAACTGGAGCTTGCGTCCTGTCGGAAGCTCATTGCGTTATCAAAGTTGGACGCAGAACTTTCGGCAAACTGCTTCATGTCCTGATTCGCAGCCGACAGCGACGCCGTCGCCCGCTCCGACACGGAGGACTGAATGCCCTCGGACAGATTCGCCGACAGACCCACGTTGTGCTTTGCCGTATTCAGAAACGCATGGCCGCCCTGCGTATGCGTGGTGACGGAGCCCGACGCGGAATCTGTCAGGCTGCCGACCGAGGTATTCTGCTGCGGCGCTTGGTTGGCGGCAAAGAAGGTTGAATTGAGAAGCCGCGAGTTGCCGAGATTGATCTGCCCGGTGGATGCGGCCGCAGCGGCAGAAGAACCGGCCGATTGTGCAATTGAGCCGATGCCCGCAGCCAACTGCGATATAGCGAATCCACCGGCGCTCATGATTCCCCAGGACAACAGCGGAATTAGCCATGCCAGGTAACCGGCCATCATTGCCATGTCCGCATTCACGGCCTGGATGCCGCCCTGTGTGATGACCGCCAGGCCCGCGCCCACACCACCGACGCTCGCCGGAATGGTTGCGCTCGCCGTCACAGCATCCGCCGAGTACACCGACATGACGAAGTGCAAAATGGCGTACAGCGGTGGCCACAGGTGCAACCAGATCAGCGTTTTGGCGTAAAAGATGGCGAGCTTTCCTGGGTACATCGTCACGATCGTGAACAACAGGATGATCGGGAATAATCCGTAGACCAGCATTTCCAGAATATTCTTGATTAACGGCAATGTTCGCGCCGCCAACGCACCAAGCGTCGCATACGTGGTTCGTTGCTGGGCCTGTGCCTGACCGATCGCAAAGTCCTGAATGGCTGCGGTGGCGTCAGCATCCGCTGCCATCGACGTGAACGAGCGCCGCATCACATTGATCATGACGTTCTGCCCGACAATTTCAGCACCGGTCGCCGAAATCGTTCCCAGATAATCGTACGCCAAAGGCAGCGTCGACAGCAGTCGTGCATTTGCCGCAATCACATCCGGCTCACGAAAGATGCGCATGCCGAAGACGTCGGCCGTGGCGTCAATGGCCGCGGCCCAACCCGTATCAAGTTCGGTCATGGCCGTGGTACACGGTACCAGTGCCGGGCCCGATCCATCGTCGTAGGACGTAAATATGGCGCCACCGACTCCCTGGCTCGTGATGTAAGCCCACACGTCTGGCACCCGCATTAGATCGTCCCACGAAAACCAACCGGCGTTCGCCCCGTAATATACGCAGCTTCGCATGAACTCGCTCATATTCCGGGCGTACAGTTGATCGCCAAATTCCATTTCGGTACTGGCTTCGACCAGGCGATTGGCGAACAGCAAACCGTTGTCTCGATAGCGAATATCATCCGGCAGGCTGAACGACGTCTCGAAGGCTTCGGTGAACCAATCACTGGTGACGCTTGCAAGATGCGCCACCACTGCAACACCCGCCGGTACATTGTCCACCGTCGTTGAGTTGGCCGGTTCAACGCGGTCTATGATGTCGATGTCCGCCGTCGAGAAAAGTGCCGCGTAGATAACGAAGATCGCGATCAACAATCGCGGGGCCGGTTTCAGGGATCCTGTAAAGGCGATCTCCACCGAGATCACGAAGATCGAGATCAACAGCATTAGGCGCACGGCACCAACAAAATCGCCGGTGCCGGTAAAGGCCGCTAATGCGGTGAACAAGGCATTGAGCTGCAGGCCGCCACCGTAAGTGATGATATCCATCAGGTCGAGCCGGCTCCTGGCGTCCACCGATGCGTTGCCACCAGGCCTTTGGGCATACCGCTGATAATCAGTCGCTCGTAGTACTGTAATTCTTCAGCAATGCGTAAGGACGAATCGATGTCGCGATGTATTTTCGCGCGGCGATCCCGGAGTGTTTGCACAATATCGCGTTGCGCATCAGCCAGCGACTCACCGTGCTGTCCCCACTGCGGACCCCTCGCTTGGTTTTGAATATTGAAGCTAATGCGCTCGATGTAGGTGAACAATACATCGACCGCCACCGCTTCGGTGTACTTGCCCACCAGGTCGAGACCGGCGTCGCCGCGCAAGCCGGACGCCACCGCGAGAATGCGATGCACCGGCAGGCTGGTTTTTTGCACCAGCTCGATTTGTTCGGGGGTCGGATCGCCCTTGGTCTGAATGGCCTCATACAATCCGCCCATGCGCTCACCCACTAGGGCGATCAGCGATGCACCGTTTGGCAGTGAAACGGTCACTTCGCGGACGTCCTGACAGGCGTAGGTGCCGTCATCGGTGTCACATTCGTACACCGCCATCGCTGCCGAGCCTCTCAATATGCCTTCTAATAGATCGTCGGTGGAGGACAGCAGACTGGGGTGCCATTTGACATCGGCGCGCGCGCTCTCGTTGCCGGCCG
>TARA_R110002049_G_scaffold101964_5_pt1 | contig 28398 bp, 22 predicted proteins | sample TARA_R110002049 | Tara Oceans TARA_R110002049 (sample SAMEA4396941) | marine metagenome | biome: Polar Biome; feature: [SRF] surface water layer (ENVO:00010504); material: water (ENVO:00002006), including particulate matter (ENVO:01000060) such as... | depth 5 m
TAAAGTTTTAGGCCATCCAGCTGGACTTTTTGTATTGTTCTTTACCGAAATGTGGGAACGTTTTTCATTCTACGGAATGCGTGTGTTATTAGTAAATTTCCTTACTATGGCAGCAATTGGCTATAATCCAGGTTGGGAATGGACAGTAGAAAATGCAGGTGCATTATTTGGTACATATGCAATGTTACTTTACATCACACCAATTATTGGTGGTTGGCTTGCGGATAAATACACAGGTTACAGAGTTGCGGTTATTATTGGGTCGTTAATAATGACGGCTGGTCATGCTTCAATGGCGTTAGAAACTGAATTTTCTTTATACTTCGGTTTATTTTTATTAGTAGTAGGTACAGGTTTTTTTAAACCAACAATGACCTCTATTATTTCGGATATGTATAAAAAGAACCCAGAAAAGAAAGATGGTGCTTATACCATTTATTATATGGGTGTAAATGCAGGTGCATTCTTCGGAATGATGCTTTGTGGTTATTTAGCTGAAAAAGTAGGCTGGGCTTATGGATTTGGATTGGCAGGAATTTTTATGTTATTAGGAACCATTCAATTTTGGTTAGCTGGTCCTTTATTTGGTAAAATAGGAGCGAAGCCTTCTAAAGTGCATGAGGTAGAATTGCCTCAAAACATAAATGAAGAAAGTGTTGAAATCACAGAAGAGGAACAAGAAGAGCGTCCTAACCCTTTTACTACCTTAGATAAAGTATTAATTGTTATTGCATCAATCATAGGTTTAGGCTACGCAATCAATGATCCAATGTCTAAAATTGCAGGTATAGATATGTTCTCCTTTTTACAAATAGGAGATTTTGAAGGTCAATATACAGCGGTTCTATTTGCTTTAGGATTATTTTTAATATTAGTAATTGGTCGTATTTTAAGATATACTGCAGTAGTAAGAGATAGAATGATTGCTTTCATTGTATTTGCTTTCTTTACGGTTTTCTTTTGGATGTCATTTGAACAAGGTGCTTCATCATTAGTAATATTTGCTAGAGACAATGTAGATAGATTGTTAAGTGGAAGTTCTGCGACGATATTTAATATTGTTAATACATTACTTACCGTTATTCCATTGATTATTATTTCCTACGTGCTATATATTTTATGGAAGAAAACTTTCAAGAAAATTCCAGGTTCTAATATTGTATTGGTATTGTGTTTCTTATTAATGTGGTCAATTGTAGGTTGGATGTTAAATAGAGATTTTAATACTACTGCTTACGATGTTAGCTATAGTGCTATTGAGCAGCCAGAATTAGATGATAAAGGTGTGCAGGTTAAAAATGATAAAGGTGTATTGCAATTTAAATACATACCTGTTACGCAAAGTACAGTAACTAATCCATCACAAAAAATAGTAACTAAAACAATTACTGTTGGTGAGCCTTATGCAGATTATAAAGTAGGCGATAATAAAATTCTTATAAATAAAAATAAAGAATTAACTGAATTCTCATTTGTGTCGTCAGATGAAAAACAAGCTGAATTAGTAGCTAATGCAAAGAATTTAGGTAGAGACACTGGCTTTGTTAATGCAACGGTTACAAAGGTTAGAGAAAACGAAGTTGAAATTACAGTATCTTGGTTTAGTATTCTAAATTCATTCTTCATTATTGTATTCGCTTCTTTCTTTTCTAAATGGTGGGAAAGTAAATACAATCCTAGTGCGGCAACAAAATATGCATTAGGCTTGTGTACAATGGGACTTGGTTTTGGATTACTTGCTTTTGGTGCTTTTGGTCTTGTAGATGGTGTAAAAGTAAGTATGGTTTGGCTAATTTTGGCATATCTCTTCCATACCCTTGGTGAACTCTGTCTGTCTCCTGTTGGTTTATCTTATGTTAGTAAATTGGTGCCAGGACGAATGATTGCATTAATGTTTGGTATGTGGTACTTAGCTATTGCAATTGGTAATAAATTGGCTGCAGTAGTTGGTGGGCAAATTGAAAATATCACAAAGGAATATAGTTTGTCTACTTTCTTCCTAATATTTACTATTGTGCCAATCATCGCAGGACTTATAATATTCGTATTAAATCCTGTATTGAAAAAATTAATGCACGGTGTTCGTTAACGTAAACCGTTAAAAATATCTAAAATGCTCCTTTTTAGGAGCATTTTTTGTAAGTTCGGCTCATTATTTGCAACAAATCTAGTATGACGAAAAAAATAACTTTAGGACTAATCGCAATTTTTGCTTTTTCAATATCAGCAATAGCACAAGACATTAATTGGGTAACTATGGAAGAAGCATTAGAGCTTCAGAAGAAGGAACCTAAAAAGATTTTTATGGATGTATATACCAATTGGTGTGGTCCTTGTAAAATGTTAGATAAGAATACATTTCATAACAAAGATGTAGCTGCATATGTTAATGAACACTTTTATGCTGTGAAATTTAATGCTGAAGGGAATGAAGAAATAACGTATAAAGATAATACGTATACTAATCCAAACTATGACGCATCTAAAGCTAATAGTAGAAATGGTGCTCATGAGTTTTCAAGATATTTACAAATTAAAGCGTATCCAACAATGGTATTTTTTGATGAAGAAGGAAACGTAATTGCACCTATTCAAGGCTATCTAAAACCACAGCAGTTAGAATTGTACTTAAAAATTTTTGAAACTGATAAGTATAAGGAAATGACAACGCAAGAACAATTTAGCGAATATGTAAAGTCGTTTGAAGCTGAGTTCGAAGAATAAAACACAGAATTATTTAATAATAAAGGCTCCCTTTTCGCTCGTTTGATGGAAAGGGATTTTTTTATGCTTACAAGTGGCCTTCCAGCGGTTTAAATACGATTTGTAATTACTTGCGTCCGCAATGATTTGTTGCGGTTTTAAAATGTCTATAAGCCTGTTTAGATTTAATTTGGGTGAGTTTCGTAATAAGATGTAATGAGGTTGAAACGTAATATTCTTATAAACGGCTAAACTATCTATAACTAGAATAACCTTATCGTTGTATTGATAAACGGATTGTAAACTATCACTAATTAAAACATCTATGGATTTACCAACCTTATAATTTTTTATAGCATGATTTGATTCGAGTTGAATGGAATCTAAATTGTGAAACATCGTTAATTCTTCATTCTCTTTTATTCCAATCATAGAATAACGACTCTTGTTGAAAACAATGAATTCTTTATTCTGAGTTTGATGATTATTATAAAAGTAAACCCCTTGAAGTGTTAATATTGCAATTAGACTTACTACTGTCCATTTAAAATTTCGATTTTTATAAACTTGTACTATAGCAATAATTATAAAATAAGCAATAATAGCTTGGGTTAATGTAAACGAAATATCTCTAAATAAAAAGTCTTCAAATTGTGCTACCCAAGCAATAAAATTATTCAAATTTTCAATGATATAGCTATAAATGGAAACAATAGGTTGTGGCAGAAAACCAATTAAAGCAAATACTATAATAACTAATCCAAGACCTAGAATTAAACCTAAAAAAGGAATCACAACAATATTAGAAATAAAAAACAAGCCAGGGAATTGATGGAAATAGAACAAGCTTATAGGCACAACACCTGCTTGTGCAGCTAAGGTTACGGTAAAAATCTGCCATAATTTATCTGGAATTATATATTTAGGTTTCCATAATCGATAAATAATGGGCTGTACACTTACAATTCCTATAACGGCTAAATAGCTCATTTGAAACCCTACAGAAAACAAAAAAGTAGGTTTAAATAATAAAATCACAAAAGCAGAAAGCGTTAAAGTGTTGTAAATATTAGTAGGTCGCTTTAGGTGCATTGCGATACTAATAATACTAAACATAGTAACAGCTCTTGTTACTGAAGGAGATAAACCTGCGATTATTGCAAAACTCCAGAGTATAGTAACTAAAATTATTGGTCTTAAAAAATGACCATATTTTAAATAGAGTAGTGGTCTGAATATAAAATTAAGAATCCATAGAATGATGCCAATATGTAAACCAGAAATTGCTAAAATGTGAATTGTACCTGAATTCACATAATTATTATAGATAGTTTTATCAATGGTTTGGCGTTGTCCAAGTAAAAGGGCATTAATAATACTCAGCTCATCCCCTTTAAAACCGGCTTCTATAAGTTTTAAGTTAATCTTAGTCCTTAGTTGATCAGCATAACCAGAAAGGGTAGACTTGGAGTTTGAAAGCTGTAAAATGTTTCTAGGAGTTAAATACAACTGATGATAGACCTGTTTCAATTCTAAATATTGACTATAATCAAATTGAAATGGATTTAAAGGTTTTTGAATATCTTTTAGTTCTGATAATACAAGGAAAACGTCATCAATATTATAAGGTTTTGAAAGACTGTCTTGTTTTATGTTAATCAATAGATGCCCTAAAGCCTTTTGGTCGTTAATTGATTTAACCGAAACAATGTATTTGTCATTATAAGAATCACGTTTTAAGCGTTCTTCAATTTGAAAAACAATGGTATTATAGTTTTTAGAAGTATCTAAGTTTGTATAATGGTTAGGTCGTTGTGTTTCATCTTGAAGTTGGTAAGAGATAATTCCAACACCAACCATAGATAAAAAGGCCAGAATTCCAAAAAGTGGTGAACGATATATTTTAGATTTTAAGAGAAATGAATAAATACCAACAATGGAAACGAGAACTAAAGTAGAATATAAAACGATATAGAAATTTAGCTTTAAGTAGTGAGCTAAAATAATTCCGACAACCAAGCAAAAGGTCAGTTTTATGAATGTAAAATTTAGTAACTTCATGATAATGAGTTACTAATATAAATAAAAAGTATTTATAAAACGCGTCTGGCTTGCACAAAAGAGAAATACCAGTACTTTTCTGCTAGCGACGATATCATAACACCTCTACTGCTAGAGGCATGTATAAACTCTACATTTCCAGTTCTAACGCTTGTAACAATACCAACGTGATTTACTTTACGACTATTCTTTTTTGTGGCAAAAAACACCAAATCACCAACATTAACTTCTTTTACATCTATCCAATCGCCTGTGCTTTTTAATCCAGATGTGGTTCTTGGTAAGCTAACATTATGTTTGCTGTAACTTGCATAGATTAAGCCAGAACAATCCATACCTTTTTTTGTGGTTCCTCCATATTTGTAACGTGTGCCATCAAAGGTCTTTGCGTATTTTACAATAGATTCAGCTTCTTTAGTTGCTTTTTCTGTTGTCTTTACTTTAACTGTTTGTGTTTGCTTTGTTTTACTTGAAGCCGTTTTTTTAGATTTACAGCTAGTTGCAATTAAAAGTAATAATATAATTGGTAATAGTTTCTTCATTTAAAGTATTTTAGTCTTCCTTCTTTTTTACAGCATTATAAATCAACTTAGCTGTATTTTCACTAGCCCCTCGTCCTCCAAGTTTCTTTTCTAATTCATAATAATCTAAGAAAAGTTGTTCGCGTTTGTCGGTATCTAAAATAGCAGTTAATTCTTTTTTAAGTCGTTTTTTATTTAAATCACCTTGAATCAGTTCAGTTACTACTTCGCGGTCCATAATTAAATTCACTAACGAAATATATTTCAATGTAATAATGCGTTTAGCAATTTGATAAGAAATAGAACTCGCTTTATAACACACTACTTGCGGAACTTTAAATAATGCTGTTTCTAAAGTTGCGGTACCTGAAGTGACTAAGGCAGCTGATGAAATACTGAGTAAATCATAAGTTTTATTAGATATAAACTTAATGTTGGCTTTCTTTATAAAGGTTTTGTAAAAATCAAAATCCTGACTAGGAGCACCTGCAATAACAAACTGATAATCTTTAAAACCATCTACCAAACTCAGCATAACACCAAGCATTTTTGTAATTTCTTGTTTGCGACTTCCAGGTAATAAAGCAATAATAGGTTGGTCGCTAAGATTATGCTCTTTTCTAAAGCTTTGTTCATCAACTTGAGGTCTATCTGCAATTGCATCAATTAAAGGATGACCAACAAAATTAACATCATAATCATATTTTTTGTAAAACTCCTTTTCAAAAGGAAGGATGCAATACATAACATCTATATCTTGTTTTATCTTTTCAACTCTACTCGCTCTAGAGGCCCAAACTTGAGGGGAAATGTAATAATGAGTTTTATAATTTAGTGCTTTTGCCCATTTCGCGATTCTAAGATTAAAACCAGAATTGTCAATAAAAATAATGACATCTGGTTTAAACTTTTCAATATCAGCTTTACAAAATTTCATGTGTCCTAAAACTTTTCTAAGATTTAGAATCACTTCTGCAAAACCCATAAATTGACGCTCTTTATAATGCATTACCATTTCGCCACCAACACTTTGCATAAGGTCGCCTCCCCAAAATCTAATGTTAGCGTGTTCATCTTGTTTAAACAATGCTTTCATAAGGTTAGAACCATGTAAATCGCCTGAAGCTTCTCCCGAAATGATATAATATTTCATGTGGTTTTAAGTCTTTTTTACGGATTTAGTTTCCAAGTATTCAGTTTCTGAATGGTGTGATGAGCCGTTAAATCAAAATGTACTGGTACAACTGAAACATAACCATGTTCTAAAGCCCATTCATCTGTGTCTTCTCCTTGGTCCATATTTACAAATTTCCCTGTTAACCAGTAGTAATCGCGTCCCATTGGGTTGGTGCGTTTGTCAAATTCTTCTTTCCAATTGGCTTTAGCTTGTCGGCAGATTTTAATTCCTTTTATGGCTTTTTTTTCTAGATTCGGTAGATTAACATTTAAAACAACGCCATCCGGTAAGCCATGCTCTAAAACTTGTCTTGTTATTGTTTCAATAAAAGATTTACAATGCTCAAAATTTGCATTCCAATTATAATCTAAAAGTGAAAACCCAATAGCTGGTATGCCTTCAATGCCAGCTTCTAGGGCTGCGCTCATTGTTCCAGAATAAATTACATTTATAGAAGAATTTGAACCATGATTTATTCCAGAAACACAAATATCTGGTCGTCTTTCTAAAATTTCATTTACAGCTAGTTTTACGCAGTCTGCAGGTGTGCCAGAACAACTATATTCAGGTTGTTTACCATCAATTGTTACTTTTTCCATGTGTAAGGTGGAATTGATGGTAATGGCATGTCCCATGGCGCTTTGCGGACTATCCGGAGCAACCACAACAACATCGCCTATGGTATTCATAACAGAAATTAAGGTTCTAATTCCTGGAGCTGTGATGCCATCATCGTTAGTAACTAAAATTAAAGGACGTGTAGACATTTAGTACAAAGGTTTAATGAGTTGTAAAAATACTAAAAAAGCTATCGTTTAATAGTATTTATTAGGTTTAACAAAAAATTAGTGCCTCTATTTTTTATGGCACGGTTTTTTCTTCTATTTTAGTGAAAAATTGAAAGCCTACTTAATAAGAGTATAAATAAAAAGAAAAGTGAGTTAAGCCATAGAGGAGCATTCAATTGAAGAATTAAGGTGAATGGCAAACACACTTTTACCAAATTAAAAACAAAAAGAATGAGAGGGAATTATAAATTTTTACTACTTGCATTGTTAATAGCCTTTGCATCATGTAGTTTTACGAGTAAGAAGTTTGAAGATCCAGATAAGGATAAATTATTAATACAACTGATAACGTATCTTTTAGATCAAGGACATTTTGATCCAAAGGATATTAATGATGATTTTTCATCAAACGTTTTTGAATCTTATTTAGATAATCTAGATCCATTTAAACGTTATTTCTATGCTTCAGATATAAAAGAATTTGAATCTTACAGAGATAAAATTGATGATGAAATTAAAGCATATGACTTGTCATTCTTTAATCTTACGCATGATCGGTTATTAAAACGTATTGCAGAATCAAAAGAGGTTTACACTAAAATTTTGTCTAAACCGTTTGATTTTTCAGTAAATGAAGATTACTCTGCAGATTATGAAGAACTTACTTTTGTAAATAGTAAGAAAGAGATGAATGAGCGATGGAGATTACAATTAAAGTTCTCCACTATTGCTAATTACGATGATGCAATTTCTCAACAAGATGTTGATTTAGACGGTGAAGAATCAAAGTCTAAAACTAAAAAATCAACTAAAAAATTAGAATCTGATGCTAGAGAAGCTACAAAAAAATCTCTAGATGAGCTGTATGATTACATTGAAGATAGAAGACGTGAAGATTGGTTTTCTGTTTATATCAATGCTATTGTAGAAGAGTTTGATCCACATACATTTTATTTTGCACCAGAGGATAAAGAGCGTTTTGATAGAGATATCTCAGGTAAATTTGAAGGTATTGGAGCAAGACTGCAGAAGAAAGTCGATGGCATTATGGTTAACGAAATTATTAGTGGTGGGCCAGCTTGGAGAGCTAATGAATTAGAAGTTGGTGATCAAATATTAAAAGTGAAGCAAGAAGATGAAAAGGAAGCTTTAAATGTGGTAGGTATGCGTTTAGATGATGCTATTAAGTTTATAAAAGGTCCTAAAGGAACAGTTGTAACTTTAACCTTAAAGAAAGTGGATGGTACCGTTCAAGATATTTCTATTAAAAGAGATATTGTAGAGTTAGAAGAAACTTACGCTAAATCGTCGATAGTTGAAAAGGACGGAAAAAAATTCGGACTTATAAATTTACCTAAGTTTTATATCAATTTTGAAGATTATAACAAACGAAATGCAGCTTCAGATATTAAACAAGAAATTTTAAGATTAAAAGAAGAAGGTGTAGAAGGACTTGTAATGGATTTACGAAATAATGGAGGTGGTTCTTTACAAACAGTGGTTGATATTGCAGGTTTGTTTATTGAAGAGGGACCTGTTGTGCAAGTAAGAGAAACCGGAAGCGCTAAAGAAGTTTTAAGAGATAAAGATAAATCTATTGTTTGGGATGGTCCTTTAGTGATTTTAGTTAATGAATTATCTGCTTCAGCTTCAGAAATCTTAGCGGCAGCAATGCAAGATTATAAACGTGGAATTATTATTGGAAGTAAGCAAACTTATGGTAAAGGAACGGTACAAACTGTTTTCGATTTAAACCGTATGGTAAGAAATAATACCAATGGTGATATGGGAGCTCTTAAATTTACTACTCAAAAATTCTATAGGATTAATGGTGGTTCTACACAGTTAGAAGGTGTTAAGAGTGATGTGGTTGTTCCGGACCGTTATAGCTATATTGATATAGGAGAGAAGGATCAAGACAACCCATTACCTTGGGATAAAATTGATGCAGCTGATTATAAAGAATGGGAGAATTATTTCGATTACGATGCTACAATTAATAAGAGTAAAGCACGTATGGCAACAAATGAGCAATTAAAGCTAATTGATGCAAATGCGCAATGGGTTAAGAAAATTAGAGATCGTGAAATTTATTCTTTAAATTATGAAGAATATAAAAAGGAAATGCAGATTAATGAGGAAGAAGCTAAACGTTTTTCTAAGCTTTCTGAGTACCAAACAAACTTAACGTTCAATTCTTTGCCATATGAATTAAAGTTGATGGATAAGGACACTATATTAAAAGAGAAGCGTAACCGTTGGCATGTTAGTTTAGCAAAAGATGTCTACGTAGAAGAGGCTATAAATGTACTCCATGATTTAAAAGTGTCGTACGGAATAAAAAGTACTATGATTAATTCTGTAGAGGATTAATTATAATGAGTCATAAGAATAATTCACTTACAAGATTAGCGCTTCAAAAGTTCAAAAAGAACTTTTGGGGCGTTTTTAGTTTGTGTATAATTATTTGTATTGGCATTATTTCAGTATTTGCATATGTGTTTGCGCCAGATGCTTCAAAAAACGCAAATCAGATGCATTTGTCTATTCATTCGAAATCACCCGGTTTCGATGTGCAAATGCTAACTATTCCTTCTGGTATTGAATCAAATCAAAATTTCTTCTCAAAATTATTCTTCGGAAAAAATAATACAGATACCGAAATCCCTATCCAGTCTTATGAAGTAAATAATAACATTTTATCTTATACTGAATATGCTTCTGATGGCTTAAAAGGCTTCGAAAAACAAATTGATTTATCCCGTTTTCCAAATTCAAATTATAAAAAATACATAGAGAGTAGAAGTTTTGCGTTTGGTACAGATAAATACGGAAGGGATTATTTAAGTCGTGTTTTAATTGGCTCTAGAATTTCTTTTTTTATAGGTTTTGTAGCTGTTTTTATTTCATTAATCGTTGGACTTTTATTTGGGAGTCTGGCTGGTTATTATGGTGGAAAAGTAGATGCGTTTATTATGTGGATAATTAATATTACTTGGTCAATCCCAACGTTGTTATTAGTTATAGCGATTACGTTAGCTTTAGGTAAAGGTTTTTGGCAGGTTTTTATTGCTGTAGGATTAACCATGTGGGTTGAGGTAGCAAGAGTTGTGAGAGGGCAAATTATTAGTACCAAGGAAATGCAATACGTTACTGCAGCAAGAGCTTTGGGTTATAATGATTACAGAATTATAACCAAGCACATATTACCTAATATATTTGGACCATTAATTGTGATTTCAGCAGCTAATTTTGCAGCTGCTATTTTAATAGAGAGTGGCTTAAGTTTTTTAGGTATTGGCGCACAACCACCAATGGCAAGTTGGGGAGCAATGATAAAAGACCATTATAATTATATAATTTTAGGTAAACCCTATTTAGCTTTAATACCAGGACTATGTATTATGCTTTTAGTAATGGCTTTTATGTTAGTTGGTAATGCGTTAAGAGATGCATTAGATGTTAAAACTTAATTAGATTTTAGTTGTTGTATCTCATCATTAGTACTTCCAATAAAGCTTAACACCTCTTCTTGTCCAATACTCTTAGAAGATGATGTCACAAAATAAGGTGGCAGCTCTTCCCAAGTTTTAAGAAGTACGTCACAATAATCTTTAACGTGGTTTTCAATTGCTTTTGGCTTTAGCTTATCTGCTTTAGTGAAAATAATAGCAAACGGAATTCCACTTTCACCTAAATACTGCATAAATTCTAAATCTATCGGTTGAGGTTTGTGTCTAATATCAACTAAAACAAAAGCAGAAACCAATTGTTGTCTTTGCTCAAAATAATTAGTAATAAATTTCTGAAATTTCTTTTTAGAAGATTTTGAAACTCGTGCATAGCCATAACCAGGTAAATCGACTAAGTACCAGTTTTTATTAATAATAAAATGGTTTATTAATTGGGTTTTTCCTGGTCGTCCAGAAGTTTTTGCTAAACTTTTACGGTCGGTAAGCATGTTTATCAAAGAAGATTTTCCAACATTACTTCTTCCTATAAAGGCATATTCTGGTAGGTTGTCCTTTGGACACTTTTCGACTTCAGAATTACTAACAATAAATTCAGCTGATTTTATTTTCATATCACTTCCTGCAAAAGCAGAAATTTTTAAATCTCATCTGTAGCTTTTTCTGTGCTTCTCAAGGCATTAAATGCGTTTTAAAAGGTTAGTAAAAAATTAGATAAGAATATTTTTGTTTTTAACTATGTATCTTTTGCTTAAAACTTTCGTTTAGCTAGCCAACCATTTAGAATTGTATTAAACTCTTCAGGATGTTCCATCATTGCAGCATGGCCACATTTGTCAATCCAAAACAATTCAGAATCTGGTAATAATTCATCAAACTCTAGAGCAACCTCAGGAGGTGTTACACTATCATTTTTACCCCAAATGATACAAACTGGCGTATCCATTTTAGGTAAATCTTTTGCCATATTGTGTCTAATGGCACTTTTAGCAATTGCTAAAGTTTTTATCAATTTGTTACGGTCATTTACTGTTTCATAAACTTCGTCAACAATTTCTTTTGTAGCTACAGCAGGATCATAAAAAACATCTTGTGCTTTCTTCTTTATAACTTCATAGTCACTTCGTTTGGTGTAACCTCCACCCATTGCACTTTCATAAAGTCCTGAACTGCCTGTTATAATAAGTGCTTTTACTTTTTGAGGATTAAGTTTAGTATAGTACAAGCCAATGTGTCCTCCAAGAGAATTTCCTAATAAAATAACCTCATCTAAGCCTTTAAACTCAATAAAATCTTTTAAGTATTTGGCAAAGCTTTTTACGTTAGTCTTTATTAACGACATACTGTAAATAGGTAGTTCTGGAATGATAACTTTATAGCCTTTTGAGCTAAAATGTTTAGTGACAGCATCAAAATTGCTGAGTCCACCCATCAAACCATGTAACACAATAATTGGTGTGCCTTCTCCTACTTCAATATATCTATAATCCTTTTCTTTTTTTAAAAGGTGTGTCATTTACAAATTAGTGCTTATGTGTAAAAACAAATATAACCAAATCCTTTAGAATATTAATAATATAGGCAAAATATCGAGGTTTTTTATTAGTAGTATTTGTGTTTGATTGATGTTAATAATTCCCACTTCTCAATTCTTAGCTTGAAAGTCGAATTCATTGATGTTTGTAAAAATTGAGACCATTATAATCAAAAACTTATCAACATTGTGGTAGGATGTGGTAAAATGTGGTGATTTTTTCAATATCTTTGATTCTTAATCGTTAAAGTGGTAAACGAAACCTTTTGAATTCATTTATAGGAACATACGAATGTAAAGCTGATGCCAAAGGAAGGCTAATGATACCTGCTGTGCTTAAAAAGCAGTTGTCATCGGCTTTGCAAGATGGTTTTGTTTTGAAGCGTGCTGTTTTTCAGCCGTGTTTGGAATTGTATCCAATGTCCGAATGGAACAAAATGATGGAGAAGATTAATAAGCTCAACCGCTTTAAGAAAAAGAATAATGATTTTATAAGACGCTTTACGGCTGGAGTTAAAATTGTTGAGGTAGATAGCGCGGGCCGTTTATTAATTCCAAAAGATTTAATTGGTTTTTCAGGAATTAGTAAACAAGTGGTTTTGGCTTCTGCTGTGAATATTCTTGAGATTTGGGATAAAGATAAATACGAACAAGCTATTGATGATGCGGCTTCAGATTTTGCTGATTTAGCCGAAGAGGTAATGGGACAAGACGATGAAGAACATGGATTATCATAATGCAGTTTTACTAAAAGAAACGGTTGATGGTTTAGCAATTAAACCAGATGGTGTTTATGTAGATGTCACTTTTGGTGGTGGTGGACATAGTCGTGAAATCTTATCGCGATTAGGGCCAAACGGAAAGCTATATGCGTTTGATCAAGATAAAGATGCACTCGTTAATACTATCGATGACGAAAGATTTGTACTTATCAAAGAGAACTTTAGATACGTAAAACGATTCTTGAGGTTTTATGGCGTAAAAGAAGTTGATGGTGTTTTGGCAGATTTTGGTGTTTCATCACATCAATTTGATGTTGCAGAGCGTGGATTTTCTACAAGATTCGAAGCGGATTTAGATATGCGAATGAATCAAGACAGTAAGCTGTCTGCTTTTGAGGTTATTAATAATTATGACGAAGAGCAAATTAGAGCTGTTCTTTTTCAATATGGCGAATTACGAAATGCACCAGCAATGGCAAAAGCAATTGTTGAAGCACGAAAGGAGGAAGAAATAAAAACGAGCGAGCAATTAAAAGCGGTTTTAAAGAAATTCTTGAATCATCAAAAAGAGAATAAAGTCTTAGCTCAGATTTATCAAGCGATAAGAATTGAAGTTAACCAAGAGATTGAGGTTTTAAAAGAATTATTGCTTCAAATGCCTGAGATTTTAAAGAAAGGTGGTCAGTTAAGTTTTATCTCGTATCATTCTTTAGAAGATAGATTGGTGAAGCGTTTTATTAGAAACGGACTTTTTGAAGGGGAACCAGAACGTGATGTGTTTGGGAATTTTGAAGTACCTCTTAAAAAGGTTGGCGGATTAATTATTCCTTCAAAAGAAGAAATAAAAGCGAACAATAGAGCAAGGAGTGCAAAGCTTAGAATTGCTAAGAAATTATAATCGAAACTGATGGCTGAGCACAGTCGCAGTCACAGCATAAATATTAAATAATTGTAAATCCGTAGAAAAGCATTGGTCTTTTTGCGGTTAAATAAATAAAGGTTTCTGTCTTGGCAGGAAGTAGAATGAAGAAAAATATTTACCACATACTAAAGGGGAAATTTCTAATCAGTGATGATTCGTTTAAAAATTGGCGCATCATCATTTTAATTTCTGTTTTGGCGATAATTATGATTGCGAGTTCTCATAAGGCGGATCAAAAAGTCTATGAAATTGCAAAATTAACGAATGAAGTAAAAGAGTTACGCTCTGCATTTGTAGATAAAAGAGGTAAGCTTATGCAGCTTAAAAAAGAATCTTTTGTAGAGGTTGAAATGAAAGAAAAAGGAATTGGGATTTCCTTAAACCCACCAACAAAAATAATAGTAAAGTCACAACAGCAACAATAACAAGCTTTGGCAATAACAGAAAAAAACATATTACACAGATTATACTTCGTCGCAGGCTGCTTGCTTGTGTTCGCTATTGCTGTGGTGTTTAAGCTTGTTAATATTCAATTTGTTCAAGGTGAAGAGTATAGGGCACTTGCGGAAAAAAGAACTTTAGAGGATTTTGATATTCCTGCAAATCGTGGTAATGTTTATTCTGCGGATGGTAGTTTGCTGGCGACGTCGATTCCTAAATACGATATTAGAATTGATGCCATTCAGGCAAAACCAGCAACTTTCGAAAAATATATTGGTGCTTTGGCAGATTCGCTTCATGTTTATAAAGGAAAACCTGCATCATATTACAAAAATATTATTCGAAAAGCACGAAAAAATAAAAACAGATATTTCCTCTTAGCACGAAACATTAGCTATTCAGATTATATAAGAATGCGAAATTTTCCGTTGCTTAATCTTGGTGCTATAAAAGGTGGTTTAATTGTAGAGCAAACGACAAGGCGAGAGCATCCAATGGGTGGAGTTGCATCGCGTTCTATTGGTTATGAGCGTTTTGATGAAGATGGTAATGTAAGTAGAGCAGGTATTGATGGCGCTTTTGGTGTGAAATATTTAAGAGGAACTAATGGTAAGCGTCGTAAACAAAGAATTGGTAATGGGCAATGGAAGCCAATTGCAGATTACGACCAAGTAGAACCAAAAGATGGTTACGATGTGTACACAACTATAGATGTTAATATTCAAGATATTGCACATCATTCATTATTAAAACAATTAGAGTTGTACGAAGCAGAACATGGTTGTGTTGTTGTAATGGATGTAAAAACAGGTGAAGTAAAAGCAATCGCAAATTTGGCTAAAACATCTAAAGGTACATATTACGAAAAAAGAAATTACGCAGTTTATGAGGCTCACGAACCTGGTTCTACTTTTAAGGTTATGGCTTTGATGGCTGCTTTAGAGGATAAGGTTATTGATACGTCTACTGTAGTTGATACAAAAAAAGGTAGAAAGAAATTTTATGGTCGTGTGATTACTGATTCTGGGAATGGCTTTGGTGAAATTTCTGCGGCTCGTGCCTTAGAAGTGTCTTCTAACATTGGTTTAGCAACTATTATAGATGATAACTACGCTAAGCAACCGCAAAAATTTATAGACCATTTAAAAGATTGGAAGCTTAATGATTCTCTTAATATTTCGATAATGGGAGAGGGAATTCCAGATATTCCAGAACCAGGAGATTCAAATTGGAGTAGAAATGCATTGCCTTCTATTGCTTATGGATATAATCTAACAATTACACCTTTACAGACCTTGACGTTTTATAACGCTATAGCCAATAATGGAGAAATGATAAAGCCTCGTTTTTTAAAAGCTGTAAAGTCATTTGACAAGAATATTGAGGTTTTTGAGAAAGAGGTCATCATTGATGAAATTTGTTCTGATAAGACATTATTTGAGGTTCAAGATATTTTGAAGAATGTTGTAATTCGTGGTACAGGTCAACGTATGTATTCTGAAACATTTTCAATGGCAGGTAAAACAGGAACTGCAAGAACTGATTATGCAGACCTAGAGAAGTGGTATAAAGACAAGAAGTATGTATCGTCTTTTGCTGGTTATTTTCCAGCTGATAATCCTAAATATTCCTGCATTGTTGTGATACATAAGCCAAGTACAAAAGTAGGTTATTATGGCGCTGATGTTTCTGGACCAGTTTTTAAAAGGATTGCCCAAAAAATATATACAGATACACCAATTATTGATGAAGTTGAAACGCTTGATTTTAAGAATAATTTAGTGAACGAAGATTTTGAGAGTTATTACGATAATGCTCAGAAATATAAAGAATTAATGCCAAGTGTTGTTGGTATGCCAGCTATGGATGCAATCGCATTATTAGAAAATTTACAAGTTGACGTCCGAGTAAAATTAACAGGAAGTGGTATTGTTAAGAAACAATCTGTTGAAAAGCACCAAAAATTACAAACTAATCAAACTATCATTTTAGAAGCATCATGATGGTATTAAAAGACATATTATATAAGGTTACGATAAACGCAGTGGTTGGTAGTACAAGCATTACGGTTAGCAAAATTGAATTCGATTCGCGTCAAATCAAGACCAACGATGTTTTTGTGGCTATTTCTGGGGCCATTACAGATGGTCATAATTATATAGAGAAAGCAATTACAGATGGTGCAACCGCTATTATTTGTGAAGTGCTTCCTGAGAATCTTCATGATGATATCACTTATATAGAAGTTGCAAATTCTAATCAAGCCATGGCATATATGGCTAATAATTTTTATGGGCAGCCATCAGAAAATTTAAAATTGGTTGGTGTTACCGGAACGAATGGTAAAACAACAGTTTCAAGTTTATTATACCAGCTATTTAAAAAAGCAGGTTATAAAGTTGGGTTGTTGTCTACGGTTAAAATTATGGTAGATAATACCACATATAAAGCCACGCATACCACACCAGATTCTTTAACTATTAATAAATATTTAAAGATGATGAATGATGAAGGTATTGAATTTTGCTTTATGGAAGTGAGTTCGCACGGAATTCATCAAAGTAGAACTGAAGGTTTAAAGTTTGAAGGCGGCATTTTTACAAATCTGTCTCATGATCATTTAGATTATCATGATACGTTTGCGGAATATAGAGACGTTAAGAAAAAGTTTTTTGACCAGTTGCCAAAAGAAGCCTTTGCATTATCTAACATAGATGATAAAAATGGCTTAGTAATGTTTCAAAATACACAGGCTAAGAAATATACTTATGCGTTAAAAAATTATGCGGATTATAGAGCGCAGATTTTAGAAAATCAGTTCAGTGGTTTATTGCTGAAGTTGAATGATAGCGAATTATGGACGCGTTTAATAGGAAGTTTTAATGCTTACAATATTCTTGCTATTTATGGTGCTGCTGAATTATTAGGCTTAGAAAAAGATGAAATTTTAAGATTGATTAGTGAGCTTGAAAATGTAGCAGGACGCTTTCAGTATTTTATTTCAGAAGAGAAAATTACGGCTATTGTAGATTATGCACACACACCAGATGCATTAAAAAATGTGCTAGAAACTATAAATGATATCAGAACTAAAAACGAAGAACTAATTACTGTAGTGGGTTGTGGTGGTAATAGAGATAAGACAAAACGACCAAAAATGGCGCATATCGCTTCGGCTTTAAGTACTAAAGTGATTTTAACAAGCGATAATCCAAGAAACGAAGTGCCTGAGGTTATTATTGAAGAGATGGAAAAAGGGGTTGAGCCTCAAAATTTCAAAAAAACGTTATCTGTAACGGATAGAAAACAAGCTATTAAAGCGGCTTGCCAAATGGCAGGACCAAATGATATTATTCTAATAGCCGGAAAAGGGCATGAGAATTACCAAGAAATTAAAGGTGAGCGCTTTGATTTTGATGATTATAAAATTGTTCAAGAGTATTTAAAACAATTACAGAAATAAATAACAACCGAGAATGCTGTATTACTTATTCGAATATTTAGAGCAACAGTTCCAATTGCCAGGAGCTTCACTTTTTGGGTTTATAACCTTTAGAGCAGCTGTGGCTATTATATTGTCGCTGTTAATTTCTACAATTTTTGGTAAGCGTATTATTCGTTTTTTACAAAGACAACAAGTAGGAGAGACGATTCGTGATTTAGGATTAGAAGGACAAGTTGAAAAAGCAGGAACACCAACAATGGGTGGAATTATCATTATTCTAGCGACTTTGATTCCTGTGCTCTTATTAGCAAAGCTTGAAAATATTTACATCATCCTTTTAATAGTGACTACACTTTGGATGGGAACCATTGGTTTTATTGATGATTATATCAAGAAATTCAAAAATGACAAAGACGGCTTAAAAGGGAAATTTAAAGTATTAGGTCAAGTAGGATTGGGTATCATAGTTGGTGCAACATTGTTTTTTCATCAAGATGTAACGCTGAAAGAAAAGTTGCCTATTCAGCAACAAAATGAAATTCGTGCTGAAAACCCAAATGTGCAAGCGTCAAAATTATTTAAGGCAGAAGAGAAGTCAACCAAAACAACGATTCCTTTCTTAAAAGATAATGAGTTTGATTATTCAGATTTAATAACATGGATAAGTCCAGGTTTAGAAAAATACACATGGATAATATTTATTCTGGTTAGTATTTTCATCATTACAGCAGTATCAAATGGAGCAAATCTAACAGATGGCATAGATGGTCTTGCAGCAGGAACATCAGCCATAATTGTACTGACCTTAGGGATTTTTGCTTGGGTTTCTAGTAATATCGTTTTTTCAGGTTACTTAGATATTATGTATATCCCAAGAGCTGAAGAAATTACCATTTACATCGCAGCATTTGTAGGAGCGTTAATTGGGTTTTTATGGTACAATACTTATCCAGCGCAAGTGTTTATGGGAGATACTGGAAGTTTAACCATTGGAGGAATCATTGCTGTAATCGCTATTGCTGTTAGGAAGGAATGGTTAATTCCAATTCTATGTGGCATATTCTTAGCAGAGAATTTATCAGTGGTATTGCAAGTGAGCTATTTCAAATACACAAGAAAGAAGTTTGGAGAAGGACGACGCATTTTTAAAATGTCGCCTTTGCATCATCACTATCAGAAATCAGGATATCATGAAAGTAAGATTGTAACCCGTTTTTGGATTGTTGGAATTTTACTAGCTATTATAACCATAGTAACCTTGAAAATTAGATAATGAAAAGGCTGGTAATTCTTGGTGGTGGCGAAAGTGGAGTAGGAACAGCGCTTTTAGGAAAAGCAAAAGGATACGATGTATTTGTATCGGATAAAGGAAAGATTAAAGAAAAGTATAAAGACGTTCTTTTAAATAATGAGATTGAATTTGAAGATGAACAGCATACGGAATCAAAAATTCTAAATGCAGACATCGTCATGAAAAGTCCTGGTATTCCAGATAAAGTGGCTTTAGTGAAACAAATTCGTGAAGCAGGAATTAAAGTGGTTTCTGAAATTGAATTTGCTTCCAAATTTACGGATGCAACGTTGGTGGCAATTACAGGAAGTAATGGTAAAACTACAACGGCAACGTTAACACATCATTTGTTAAATCAAGATTTAGATGTGGGTTTAGCTGGAAATATTGGAGATAGTTTCGCGAAGCAGATTTTAGAAAAGAATCATGATAACTACGTCTTGGAGATTAGTAGTTTTCAATTAGATGATATCGTTGATTTTAAACCAAAAATTGCGATTCTAACGAATATAACACCAGACCACTTAGATAGATATGATTATAAGTTTGAAAACTATATCGCTTCAAAATTTAGAGTCGTAGAGAATCAAACAGAGGACGATTATTTTATATATGATGCAGATGATGAAGTCATTTTAGACTATATGAAAACGCATCAAATTCAATCGAAAAAATTGCCTTTTTCATTAACAAAAGTTATTGAGCAAGGCGCATATTTAGACAACAACAATATAATAATAACAATAGATAATAATAAAATCATTATGCCAACAGATAATTTAGCATTAGAGGGGAAACACAACGTGAAGAATGCAATGGCAGCTTCTACTGTGGCGCATTTACTTAAAATTAGAAAGCAAACTATCCGTGAGAGTTTAGAGAACTTTCAGGGTGTGGAGCATCGATTAGAGCACGTATTAAAAATCAATAAGGTGCAATACATCAATGATTCAAAAGCAACAAATGTAAATGCAACATATTTTGCTTTAGAAAGTATGGATGCACCAACGGTTTGGATTGTTGGAGGTGTTGATAAAGGCAATGATTACAAAGAATTATTTCCGTTTATAAACGAAAAAGTAAAAGCAATTATTTGCTTAGGTGTGGATAATGCAAAACTTATGGAGTCGTTTGGTAAAATGGTGGACGTCATTATTGAAACTGAATACATGAGTGAAGCTGTGAAAATAGCATACAAACTAGCAGATGCTGGAGATAATGTGTTGCTGTCACCTGCTTGTGCAAGTTTTGATTTATTTGAAAATTATGAGGATAGAGGACGTCAATTTAAAAACGCAGTCAGAAATTTATAAAAGAGATTAAAGATGAATTAGGGACTCATCTATAAAAGGTTAACGGTTAAGCATGCAAAATATATTTAAGCAAATAAAAGGAGATAAAGCCATTTGGGCTATAGTTGCGTTGTTAGCGCTATTCTCGTTTATGCCTGTTTATAGTGCCGCAAGTAATTTAGCAAATAGTGGTCATACCAATACGTTTTCCTTATTGGTTAAGCATTTTATGCACTTGCTGTTGGGCTTTGTTATTATGTTTGGTGTACATAAGGTGCCTTACAAGTATTTTAGAGGGTTGTCCATGGTAATGATTCCTATTGTCTTTGTTTTGTTATTGGTTACAATGCTTCAAGGAACAACAATTGATGGCGCAAATGCTAGTCGATGGATACAGATTCCTATTGTAAATATGTCTTTTCAAACATCAACGCTAGCGTCAGTTGTGCTCATGGTTTATGTGGCTAGATATTTATCTAAAATTAGGGATAAGGAAATTAAGTTTAAAGAAACAATTTTACCACTTTGGACACCAGTTTTTCTAATTCTAATCCTTATACTTCCTGCAAATTTCTCAACAACAGCAATCATATTTACTATGATAATGATGTTGGCATTTATTGGTGGTTATCCTTTGAAATATTTGGGATTAATGATTATGTCAGGTTTTGCAGGTTTAGCAATATTTGTTTTAGTAGCTAAAGCATTTCCAGATGCTATGCCAAATAGAGTAGATACATGGATGAGTAGAATCGAAAATTTTGCTAATGATGAAGATACCGAAGCAGATTATCAGATTGAAAAAGCAAAAATAGCAATTGCGACCGGTGAAATTAAAGGTTTAGGACCTGGAAAAAGTATTCAAAAGAATTTTTTACCTCAGTCATCTTCAGATTTCATTTTTGCGATTATCATAGAAGAATATGGTCTAATAGGTGGTGTGTTTATCTTGGTTTTGTATTTATGGTTCTTGTTTAGAATCGTAGTTGTGAGCCATAAATCCGATACCATATTCGGACGATTATTAGTGTTAGGGGTTGGATTGCCAATTGTATTTCAAGCCTTAATAAATATGGCAGTAGCAGTGGAGTTATTTCCAGTTACAGGTCAAACCTTACCTTTAATTAGTAGCGGTGGAACATCTATATGGATGACTTGTTTAGCCATAGGGATTATTCTTAGCGTAAGTGCTAAACGGGAAGAATTAAAAGAAATAGAAGACGCAGAAGATAATCCATTAGCCATTTTAAGTGAAGCAATTTAATGAGTAACTATAAATTCATATTATCAGGAGGAGGAACAGGAGGACATATTTATCCTGCAGTTGCGATTGCGGACGAGTTAAAATCGCGCTATCCAGATGCAGAATTTCTATTTGTTGGAGCATCAGACCGTATGGAAATGGATAAGGTGCCACAAGCTGGTTATAAAATTGAAGGGTTATGGATTTCAGGGATTCAACGTAAATTGACTTTAAAGAATTTAGCATTTCCGTTTAAGTTGATAAGTAGTTTATTGCGTTCAAGAAAAATTGTAAACACATTTAAACCAGATGCAGTTATTGGTACTGGTGGTTTTGCAAGTGGACCATTATTGCATGTAGCTTCTTCAAAAGGAATTCCGAGTTTAATTCAAGAACAAAATTCATTTCCAGGAATTACAAATAAGTTGTTAGCTAAAAAAGTGAATACTATTTGTGTGGCTTATGATGGTTTGGAGAAATTCTTTCCAAAAGATAAAATTAAGCTAACCGGAAATCCAATTCGTAAGGATTTATTAGAGGTAAGAAATAAGCATATTGAGGGTAAAGATGCTTTTGCGTTAAAACATAATAAGCGAACACTTTTAGTTTTAGGAGGAAGTTTGGGAGCAAGGCGAATTAATCAATTAATTGAAGCTAATCTTGAGTTCTTTGAAACTCAAGATATTCAAGTAATATGGCAATGTGGAAAATTGTATTACGAGCAGTATAAGCAATATAATGATTTAGATAGAGTACAAGTCCATGCGTTTTTAAATGAAATGGATTTGGCTTATGCAGCTGCGGATGTTATAATCTCGAGAGCAGGTGCAATTTCAGTTTCAGAATTATGTATCGTTGGTAAACCTGTGATTTTTATTCCGTCACCCAATGTGGCAGAAGATCACCAAACTAAAAATGCAAAATCGGTTGCAGATAAGAATTCAGCGATTTTAATACGAGAAAAAGATTTGGATTCTAATTTCCAAAATGAATTTTCAGAATTGATTTCAAACGAAGAGAAACAAAAAGAATTAAGCAAAAATATTGAAGCCTTAGCACTAGTAAATGCAACAAATGATATTGTTGATGAGGTTGAAAAATTATTAAGAGTTAAATGAATTTCAGTACAGTAAATAACGTCTATTTTATTGGTGTCGGAGGAATCGGAATGAGTGCGATTGCACGCTATTTTGTGGCTAACGGCAAGCAGGTAGCTGGTTATGATAAAACACCAACTGAAATTACAGAGTCTCTCGAGGATTTAGGAGTAGAAATTCATTTTGAAGATGATATTTCAAAAGTGTCTAATGCATTTTTAAATCCTGAAAATACACTAGTTGTTTATACGCCTGCAGTACCAAATAATCATTCAGAATTAAACTATTTTAAATATAATAATTTTAATGTTTTAAAACGTTCAGCGGTTTTAGGTGAAATTACTAAGCAAACAGTTTGTTTGGCAGTTGCTGGTACTCATGGTAAGACAACGACAACAAGTATCTTAGGGCATTTATTGAATACATGTAATGTACCTGTTACAGCATTTTTAGGAGGAATAGGTGAAAATTATAATTCTAATTTAATCCTTAACGGAACGGAAGTAACAGTTGTAGAAGCTGATGAATTTGATCGTTCGTTTTTAACATTATCGCCAAATTTAGCTTGTATTACGTCAATGGATGCTGATCATTTGGATATTTACGGAAACGCGGATGAATTAGTAAAAACCTTCAAGGATTTTTCGGAATGTATAAAACCAGATGGAAAATTATTTGTTAGAAATGGTTTGCCCTTAAAAGGTATTACTTATGGGATAGAAGATGATTCAGATTATTGTGCTCAAAATATTTCTATAGAAAATGGTAGTTACTTATTTGATGTAAAAACACCTAAAGGGATTCAAAAAGGATTTAAGTTTAGTTTACCAGGAAGGCACAATTTATCTAATGCAATTATTGCACTAGCAATGGCAGCTGAATATGGTTGTTCTTATAATGAACTGGCAATAGGTTTAGAATCTTATAAAGGCGTAAAACGAAGATTTACATATCAAATAAAAACGGATAATTTCGTTTTTATTGATGACTACGCACATCATCCTGAAGAAATAAAAGCAGTTCATCAGGCTGTAAGAGAAATGTATCCAGGTAAAAAGGTTTTGGCTATTTTTCAACCGCACTTGTTTAGTAGAACTCAAGATTTTGTGGATGGATTTGCAGAAAATCTTTCAAAATTCGATGAATTATTACTCTTAGATATTTATCCAGCAAGAGAATTACCGATTGAAGGTGTGACGTCAGAATGGTTGTTAAATAAGATTGAAAACCCAAATAAAAAGTTAATTCAGAAGTCTGAAATAATTGATGAAATAAAGAAATCCGATGCTCAAATTATATTAACAATTGGAGCAGGAGATATTGGAGCAGAAGTTAAACATATTAAAGAAGCTTGCTATGTTTAAAATCAATTATAACTATATAAAAATCATTGGATTGATTGTTTTGGTAGGCTTTTTGTTTGCTTTTTCTAATCAAAGAAATAAAAATAGAATTGTTGGTGAACCATACATAGAATTATTAGGTGAAAACAAATTATTTATTACAGATGAGAATGTTAGTAAATTGTTAATACAAAACCTAGAACCTGTTTCAAAGCAACCTAAAGATATTATAGATTTGAATAAATTAGAATCTGCCCTGAAATCTAACCCAATGATCAAGAAAGCGGAAGTGTTTATGTCAGTAAATGGTACACTTTCGGCTGAAATTGAACAAAAACGACCTATTGCAAGAGTGAACACAAATGCATCGTATTACATCGATGATGAAGGTGGATTTATGCCTTTGTCTTATAATTATGCGGCAAGAGTGCCACTTGTTACTGGAAATATTGAGAAAAATAAGCTCCAAACAGTCTTTAAATTTGCAAAAGCTGTAGATGAAGATGATTTTTTAAAGAAATATGTCATTGAGATTCGTCAAAACAACGATAAAACAATCGATTTTAAAATTCGAAAAAGTGATTTTACGGTTCATTTAGGAACTTTAAAACAACTCGAAAAAAAAATAAACAATTTTAAAGCTTTTTACCAAAAGGCTTTTAAAGACCAAATTTTAGATAGCTATGCATTAGTGAATTTAAAATTTGATAAACAAGTTATTTGCACCAAAAAGTAAAGTATGGACAAGCAAAACATTTCGGTAGGTCTAGATATAGGAACCACAAAGATTGTGGCCATGATTGGTCGCAAAAACGAGTATGATAAAGTTGAGATTTTAGGTTTAGGAAAAGCTAAAAGTATGGGAGTGCATCGTGGTGTGGTAAATAATATTACCCAAACGATTCAGTCTATACAACAAGCGGTTCAAGAAGCTGAAGCTGCTGCTTCTGAGAAAATTGAAGAAGTTACTGTTGGTATCGCTGGTCAGCATATCCGCAGTTTGCAACATAGTGATTATATCACTCGTCCTAATTCTGATATTGTAATCGATGAAGATGATATTGATAGATTAATTAATCAGGTGCATAAATTAGTAATGCTTCCGGGTGAAGAAATCATTCATGTTTTACCTCAAGAATTTAAAATTGATGGTCAAGCTGAAATTACAGAGCCAATTGGAATGTATGGTGGACGATTGGAGGCTAACTTTCATGTTGTAGTTGGTCAAGTTTCATCTATCAGAAATATTGGAAGGTGTATTAAAAGTTCTGGGTTAGAATTAGAAGGTATCACATTAGAACCTTTGGCTTCTGCAAATGCAGTTTTAAGCAGAGAAGAAAAAGAAGCTGGTGTTGCATTGATTGATATAGGTGGTGGAACTACGGATTTAGCAGTTTTTAAAGATGGCATTATTCGTCATACAGCGGTAATACCTTTTGGTGGAAATGTAATCACTGAAGATATCAAAGAAGGCTGTTCAATTATTGAAAAACAAGCTGAGCTTTTAAAAGTGAAGTTTGGGTCTGCGTGGCCAGGAGAAAATAAGGATAATGAAATTGTATCAATTCCTGGATTAAGAGGAAGAGAACCAAAAGAGATTACCTTAAAGAATTTGTCTAAAATTATTCATGCGAGAGTTGTGGAAATTATAGAACAAGTTTTTGTTGAAATAAAAAATTATGGTCACGAAGAACAAAAGAAAAAATTAATTGGTGGTATTGTTTTAACGGGTGGAGGAAGCCAGTTAAAGCACTTAAAGCAATTGGTTGAATATATAACAGGTATGGATACCAGAATTGGCTATCCAAATGAGCATTTAGCAGGCGATAGCGATGAAGATATTGCAAGTCCGTTGTATGCAACAGCAGTTGGTTTAGTAATGGATGGCTTAAAGCGTCAAGAGCGTAAAAAAGCGGAACAAATTGAAGAGGAGTTTGTTATTGAAAATGAAGCAGAACAAATTGAAGAGCCAGAAGTAGAAGTTAAAGTTGAAGAACCAATAAAAGAGCGTCGTTCGTTTTTAGATAAATTAACGGAGCGCGTAAAGGATTTTTTGGATAATGCAGAATAACAATGCGATGCATTCTTATATTGCACAGATTCAAATAAACAAGAATAAAAAATAGTAATTATAAAGGAAAACACAAGTAGTGTGCTTTCCGTACCAAGGAAGAATAGAATAATAGAAAATCCATAATATAATGAGTAAGAGCAACGAATTTGGAAATATTTCTTTTGATTTGCCAAAGAATCAATCTAACGTCATCAAGGTAATTGGTGTCGGTGGAGGTGGTAGCAACGCCATTAATCACATGTTTCAGCAAGGGATCAAAGGCGTTGATTTTGTAATCTGTAATACAGATTCACAGGCACTTCAAAGCAGTGGAGTTCCAAACAAAATTCAATTAGGTGTAAATTTAACTGAAGGTTTAGGCGCAGGTGCTAATCCAGACGTTGGAGAAGAAGCAGCAGTAGAAAGTTTAGAAGACATTCGCAGAATGTTAGATACCAATACTAAAATGGTATTTATCACAGCAGGAATGGGTGGAGGAACAGGAACAGGAGCTGCACCAGTCATCGCAAAAATGGCTAAAGAACTTGATATTCTTACGGTTGGTATTGTAACAATGCCATTTCAGTTTGAAGGTAAAATGCGTAATGCTCAAGCACAACGTGGTATCGAGAAATTACGTGCTCATGTAGATTCTTTAGTTGTAATCAATAATAACAAACTTCGAGAAGTTTATGGAAACCTTGGGTTTAAAGCTGGTTTCTCTAAAGCAGACGAAGTATTATCAACAGCATCTCGTGGTATAGCAGAAGTAATTACACATCACTATACGCAGAATATTGATTTACGTGATGCTAAAACGGTATTAAGTAATAGTGGAACTGCAATTATGGGTTCTGCAACAGCTTCAGGTCAAACTAGAGCGCAAGAGGCGATTATGAACGCATTAGATTCGCCATTACTTAACGATAATAAAATTACAGGAGCTAAAAACGTATTGTTGCTAATCGTTTCTGGTTCTCAAGAAATTACTATTGATGAGATTGGTGAAATCAATGATCATATTCAAACTGAAGCCGGATTTGGAGCTAACATTATTATGGGTGTTGGTGAAGATGAAGATTTACAAGAGTCTATTTCTGTAACTATTATTGCTACAGGATTTGATTTAGATCAGCAGAATGAAATTTCGAATACTGAAACTAAAAAAGTAATACACGCTTTAGAAGAGGCAGCTGAAGTTAGTACTCAAGATAAAGAGCCAGCTATTATCACGCCAGATATTGTTTTAGAAGCAGAAAAGGAAACTCCAATTGTTCGTCATACATTAATTGAAGAAGAAGTTGAGGAAATAAAAATTGAAGCTAAGGTTGAAGAAACTACAGGTACGGATTTAATACCAACTACAGACTTTTTAAAGAACATGAATGTTGTTTATGATGAAGTGTTAGATAAAAAACCAGAACCTTTAGTTGAACCAGAAGATTTTGTTATTACACCAATAGTAAATAAAGCAGAAAGGATAGAAGAAGCTCCAGAAGAGCAGATAACGTTTTCATTTGATTTGCCTTTAGCTAACAAAAAAACAGAAACAATTGAAGAAGAGTCAAAAGCTGAACAAGAAAAAATGTTCTTCAGTTTAGAGGAAGAGGTTAAGGATATAAATGTTAATGAGCCTGTTGAGATTATTTCTGTTACTGAAATTAACGAACAAGGTGAAAAGCGTTATGCATTAGATGATTTTGAAACATTTGAATCATCTTTAAATGTAACGAATGAAAAGACAGAAGTAAAAGAAGAGATTGTTTTTGAAAAGAAAACAATACCTGTGCAAGAAACGGTTCAAATTCCTGAAGATGAAATTGACCCAATGAATAGTCCAATTTCAGATTTGTTAATAGCTCGTGCAGATGAACGTAGAAGAAAAATGAAAGATTTCAACTATAAGTTTAACACGGCTAAAATAGATGAAATTGAAAAAGAACCTGCATACAAAAGACAAGGAGTTAATTTAGAAGATGCTCAGCATTCATCTGAAATTAAAGCTTCAAGAATGTCTGTTGGTACAGATGAGAACGACGATATTCAGTTAAGAAGTAATAATTCATTCTTACATGATAACGTAGACTAATTATATAGTAATATTACTCTGTTAATTAGTAAAGTTAAAGCTCAAAAAGTTCGTAGAATTTTTTTGAGCTTTTTGTTTTTATAAAGTTTTGTAAATGAAGACAGGTAGTGTAATGCAAGCCAAAGTTTTTAGTATCTTTGCGCTTCTTAATAAAAGTACAAAATTATGAGTTTACCAGTTGATGTAATGACTGCTATGAAAGCAGC
>TARA_R110002049_G_scaffold30729_9_pt1 | contig 28362 bp, 31 predicted proteins | sample TARA_R110002049 | Tara Oceans TARA_R110002049 (sample SAMEA4396941) | marine metagenome | biome: Polar Biome; feature: [SRF] surface water layer (ENVO:00010504); material: water (ENVO:00002006), including particulate matter (ENVO:01000060) such as... | depth 5 m
CGTCTCGGTTGATACCGGCAGTTCTTCCTGCACGAGGCGATGCAGGAAATCTACCTGTTCGCGCGCCGAAATCTGCAAGGGTCCGACAAGCCAGTAGGAGGTCAGGTCATCCTCACTGCCGGTGTCGTTATTGCCATAGTCAAACTTCCCGATCCAGCTCGTCATTGCTTCAAAGCCGATCGCTTGCGTAATGGCCTGGTATACCCACACAACCGAGTGCTGGTAGGCGGTCTTCAGTGTCTGGTCACGGTTCCACTCGCGCACAAAGCGGCTCTTGCCATCCCATTTGAAAAACATATCGCCGTTCTCGGCGAAGCCGGTCTCCAGTGCGATAAGCGTGTGTGGAATCTTCGATGTTGAAGCTGGCGGATAGCGTGTGTCGATTCGTGCTGCGCCGCTGAACCATTCACTGCCGTCCTCGAGCCGGACAATCAAGAGTGCGACAGCCTCGGGGTCGGCACCGTTAGCCGCAATAATCCCGGCAATATCCGGTTCTGCCGAAAACGCTGGTGCTTGTAGCAGGAGCGCGCTGCATACCAGGATTGTTCGCGTCGCAATTGTCATTCTGTCGGCACCTCGGGAAGCCAGACCGAGAAGCATACACCGCCGGCGATGTTTTCTGCGGCGATTCGCCCCCGGTGGCCTTCGGCAACCACCCGGGCGATAAACAGGCCGAGGCCCAGGTGCTCGTTATCGCGGCCGGGACGAATGGACACCATTGAGTCGAAGAGCTGGCTGCGCATATTGTTGGGCAGAGGCGGCCCCGGGTTTACAACGTCCAGCCGCAGGAAGTTGCCGTCTTTCGAGAGCCGAAGCAGCAGTTTTTCGCCGTCGCCGCTAAAGCTCACGGCATTGGCAACGAGTTTATCGAGCATCTGGATCACGAGTTCGGGCGAGCCGGTAACCGGGCAGTTGTCAGAATTAATAATGACTTCGAACTCGCGCGCAGGGTAGATATCGCGGTAGGCGCTCGCTGCCGAGTTGAGCGCAGCGGCCAGGTCAAAGTGCTCGGGTTCCACATTGCGCATCAACTCCTCAACACGGTTTGCCTCACTCATTGCGCTGAGGATCCGGCGCAGGCGCTGGGCACCGTCTTTGGCGCGAGCGGTATAACCCGCGGAGGCCTCGCTCAAGGGTTCCTGTTCGAGATTCTCGAGCGACGATGTCACGATCGCCAGCGGGGTGCGCAGCTCGTGGGACAGCTTTGATGCGAGCGTTCTCAAATACTGGTTGTACTCGCCGATTTGCGCCAGAACATTTGAGAAACTGCGCGACAGGTCGCCAATCTCGTCAACCGAATTGGAGCTTGGCAGCCTGTTGCCCAGCGTGTCATTGTCGAGTGCGTCCACGGCTGCAATGCTGAGTTTCTGAATGCGACGGGATAGCCAGCTTGCGTAGCCAAGCAAGCTGCCGGCGACAACGAGCATGGCGATCAGCGTGAGGTTCATGAGCCGCGTCAGGCCCTGGTTGGTAAGGCTAAGAATAGCGTCAGTTCCCTGCTGTAGTACGACGCTGCCAATGCTGCCGTTTTCGCCAGGTACCGGTTCAGCAACGGCCACAATGGCCCGACTGCTGTCGGGGCTTCGAAACCAGGCCGTGTCGCGCTCGCCGCCGAGTGCGGCACTGACGTAGGGTTGTTGTTCACGGCCGCTCGGATCGGGTTCGGCGAAGATCGCTTCGGTTCCGGACTCAACCAGCGCATCGTAGGCGTAGCGCAGCCAGCGCGAGACGCCGCCCGCAGAGGCCGCCGCCGTCTCCTTAAGGGCCCCCGCCGTTGCAATCCGCCAGCCCGCAGCATCGGTCACGATCAGCCGCATGTTTTGCTGCACCAGGTCTTCTGCAATGGCCGTGAGTTCGGCAGACCGGCTGACGAACAACCCCGGTGTGTCTCCCGAAAAGCTGGTGCTGCGCCGCCCGGCTTGCGTGGCGCTGGCGGTGTTTTCGACGACAAGCCCAAGGTGCGTACCTAGCCGGGCCCGGGCTATTCGCGCTTCGAGATGGTAGCCGCCCGGTACATCCTGCCACACCGCCTGCACGGCCGATTCAGCCTCAAAGCCAAACGCTGTCTGCAAATAAGGGACAACGCGCCCCGGCGCTTCGGCGGCAAACGACAGCGACTCCTCAAGATAGGGCGGGTTCGCGCTGTACAGCAACACACGATCCGCATAGCCGCTAGCGGGTCCGGGAGCGAGCGACGGTCTGCTCGTGTAAACAACCTGTGGGTCGTCGACCGCAACGAACAGGTACAGATTGCCGCCGCGCAGTCCGACGGCGTACCGGATGTTCCCGTCGTCCAGTGTTTGCAGCGACGCCTCGCCAATTGTCCAGTCGTCAAAGTAGCCATCAATCGCCGGTGTCGTTTCGAGCGGATGGCCGTACAGTTGATCGCCGGCGCGGGATGCGTCTCCCGATGTAAGCGGGAAATCCTCGGGGTAGCGTGCAAGGTAGTCGGCGACGGCCCGGGCGGTGCCGGCGAGCATCTGCTGCTGGCTGACACGCAGTGCTGATTCGGTCTCGCGTATAAACTGACCACCGGCCCACGGCAGCATCAACGCCAGCAGGCTGACCAGTAAAAGCTGCCTCTTGAGCGTCATACGCCTCGGCTGCTTAGTCGCTTAACCAGCGGTAGCCCATGCCATACACGGTTTCGATCGCGTCGAAAGCCGGGTCAATAGCGAGGAACTTGCGGCGAATACGCTTGATGTGTGAGGTAATTGTATTGTCGTCGAGTACCGCCTGTGCCGCGTCCATGAGTTGTTGCCGGTTCTTGACGTGCCCGGGGTAGCGCGCCATTGCATGCACGAGCCAGAACTCGGTCAGGGTCAGGCCAACCGCCTGTTCCTGCCAGGAAATGCTCATGCGATCGGTGTCGATGCACAGGTCGCCGCGAATGATCGTGCTGTCACTCGATTGCGGTTGCTTCATGGCATCCAGCCTTCGAAACAGGGCCGCAATCCGGGCCATCAGGTGCGGCAGGCTAATGTCCTTGGTGAGGTAGTCGTCCGCGCCGAGACGCAGGCCTGATACCGCGTCAAACTCGCTGTCGCGCGCGGTCAGGAAAATAATCGGCAATTCCGGCGCGCGTGCGCGCAGTTCCCGGCACAGCTCGAAGCCGCCTTCAACGTCATCCTTGAGGTTGATGTCGATAACAACGAGATCGGGTAATCGTGTCGCAAATGCCGCGAGTGCGGGTTTGCGTGCGTCGTAACCGTCCACGGCATAACCCTCGCGGCGAAATGCCGCGCTGTAATTTTCCCTGATGGCTGCTTCGTCTTCGACGATAGCGATGCGCTTGGCCACATGCGTCTCCGGTGATGGGGACCACAATTTGCCACATTCGGTCCTTGCATTGCCATTGTGCCGTCGGCAGTTGGCCGGATTGCCCTGTTGAGATGTGTCCACTACTCACAGGAGCTAATCCCATGGCCCGGCAAAACAGCAAGCGCAATAAACCTGCAGCCTCCAGAAACGCGACGCACTGGCACCCGCCCAGCACCGCGCTACCGGCAACGAACACACTGCCACGCCTGTTCAGGCGCCAGTCGCGCTGGGCCTGGCATGCGTTGCTGCTGCTTGTATTGTCGGTACAGCCTGCCTTGCTGCGAGCGCAAACGAGCGCCCAGGAAGCTGTTGACCCTGGTCAGGTTCAGTCCGGCAGCCTGTTACTCAGGATGGCCAATGGCTATTACGCCGCAACGGCGCTGGATACAAACGTGACCATGCGCATCAATGGTCTGGTTGCGCGCGTGTCGGTGCGCCAGGCTTTTGCAAATACCGGCAGCGAATGGGCGGAGGGCGTGTACGTATTCCCGCTGCCCGACAAGGCAGCGGTTGACCAGATGCGACTGCACATTGGTGAGCGCTTTATCGAGGGTGAAATTCGCGAGAAAGAGCAGGCGCGCAAGGAATACGAGCAGGCGCGCGCGGCGGGCAAGAAGGCGAGTCTCGTTGAGCAGCAGCGGCCGAACCTGTTTACAACTTCAGTGGCTAACATCGCCCCCGGCGAAACGGTCGTCGTGGAAATCGAATACCTCGAAGACCTCAGGTACACGGATGGCCTTTTTAGCCTGCGTTTTCCAATGACACTGACGCCGCGCTACATGCCCGGCGCACCGCTCCCGGACCGGCAGGGCAGCGGTTGGTCGGCGGACACGAGCCAGGTAGATGATGCGTCGCTGATATCGCCGCCGATGGTTGGCCATTCTGCGCACCACAGGATGACGCTTGAAATTGATCTCAACGCGGGTATGCCACTCGATCTTATCGCCAGCCGTTATCACCCCGTAACCGTTACTGAGAACCACGGACGCTACCGTATCGACCTGACCGATACCACGGTGCCGATGGACCACGATTTCGAACTAACCTGGAAGCCTGTCGCACTCGCGGCACCCAGGGCGCTGGCGTTCACCGAAACTGTCGACGATGAGCCTTACTACCTGCTAATGGTGATGCCGCCCGCCGCCAGCAACGACCAGGCATTGCTCATGCCGCGCGAGATGATTTTCATTATCGATACTTCCGGGTCGATGCATGGCACCTCCCTCGCCCAGGCAAAAAAAGCACTGCAACGTGCCTTGCAGGGTCTGCGTCCGATCGACCGTTTCAACGTGGTCGCATTCAATTCGCGAACAACCCCCCTGTTTACCGAAAGCCAGCCTGTGGATACGCGCACGCTTGAACTCGCAGGCCAGTTTGTCGGCGCACTGCAGGCAGAAGGCGGCACGGAGATGCGCGGTGCACTCGAGTTTTCTTTGCAGCGTGCCGCATCCGAATCTCATTTGCGGCAGATGATTTTTATCACCGACGGTGCCGTCGGCAATGAGGAAGAGTTGTTCTCGCTTATCGAGCGCGGGCTCGGGCAGGGTCGACTTTTTACCGTCGGCATCGGGTCTGCGCCAAATAGCTGGTTCATGCGTAAGGCGGCAGAGGTCGGGCGCGGCACCTTTACCATGATCAGTGCGCTCAACGAAGTCGGCGAGAAGATGGACCGCCTGTTCAGCAAAATTGAACAGCCACAGGTCACCAACATTGAAGTCGCCTGGCCTGCCTCGATGGTCGCCAGTGCTTACCCATCGACGGTGCCCGACTTGTACGCCAATGAACCGGTCATTGTAAAAGCGAGGCTGACGGGAACGCCGGGGAATTCGGATACGGTGCGGATTAGCGGCAATACGATGCAAGGTGCGTGGCACGATGAAATTGTCCTCAAGCCGACAGGCGACAATGAAGCCGGTGTAACTCGCGCGCAGGCAAACAGCGCTGGCATAGCGACCTTGTGGGCACGCGCCCGTATCGCGTCGCTGTTCGACGATGCGCGTCGTGGCCGGGACCCGGTGGAGGTCCGCGCTGAGGTTGTCGAAACGGCACTCACGCATCATCTCGTCAGCAAGTACACAAGCCTCGTCGCCGTGGACAAGACACCTGCGCGCCCGGCGGGCGATCCGTTGCGCAAGGACCAGGTGCCGAACCTGTTGCCTTACGGGCAAAGTGCGAATGCCATCTTCGGTTTCCCGAACACTGCAACGAATGCGGCGCAGCTAATGCAAACGGGTTGCCTGTTCCTGCTGCTGGCAATAACGTTGCTGTTGCTCGGCCGGAGACAGCGGCATGCCGCAGCGGCTTAGCAGCGGCCGGTTCTGGCTAATGGCCTGTTTGTTGGGGATTGGTTTCTGGCAGCTTGGCCAGGGCGCCTATATTCCGGCAAAGGCCTGGCTGGCACAGGAGTTGATGTTGAAAGCCTGGCACCGCGCGGGTGAGGGTGTTGCGCAAGCTGTGCCCTGGCCATGGGCCGACACCTGGCCGGTTGCCCGGATGCTCGCCAGGAGTGGCGAGGTCGATATGATCGTGCTCTCCGGCGGGTCCGGACGGACGCTGGCCTTTGGTCCCGGCCATCTGAATGCCAGCGCGGCACCAGGTGCGCCAGGCAACAGTGTTATCGCGGGCCATCGCGACACCCATTTTCGTTTTCTCAAGGATCTCGCGCTGGGCGATACCATCGCAATCGAGACCGTGGATGGCGTGTTGCACGAGTATGCCGTGGTCGATCTTGATGTGGTGGATTCGAGACGCAGCAGCTTGTTGCTTGACAGTGACGACACGTTGCTAAGCCTCATCACCTGCTATCCGTTCGACGCTCAAGAGGCGGGTGGGCCGCTGCGGTACGTTGTGACGGCGCGGAAAAAGAACCAGTCGGAATAGCCGAACAAGTTTGCTAATGTCCTGATTCAGCTATTGCTCCCGCCTTATCCGGACCAAGATGAACAAGCGCAGAGCCCGGCTGGTCGAAGGACCGGTCGGCCGACATCTCGTTAATATGACCGTTCCCGTCTTGTTCGGGATTGCCACCATGATGGCGCAGGGGCTGATCGACACCTTCTTCATTGGTCGCGTCGGCGACCGCGAACTCGCCGCGTTTGGCTTCGGTTTCCCGATACTCATGATTGTCACGAGCGTGGCTATTGGTCTCGGCGCCGGCACGTCGTCTGTGGTGGCGCGCGCTATCGGGGCTGATGATCATCGGCGCGCGCGGCGCCTGGCAACGGACAGCCTGCTGCTGTCATTTGGCATCACGTTTGTTATCTGTGTAATAGGCATTATTTTTATCAATCCGCTGTTTCGCCTGCTTGGCGCACCCGAGGACCTGCTGCCGCTGATTCGCGGTTTTATGATCATCCTCTATTGCGGCGTTCCCTTTGTAGTCGTGGGTATGGTTGGTATGGCCAGCATGCGGGCGACAGGGGACACGCGCTTGCCCGGTACCCTCATGGTGCTCGCAGCGGTCCTCAATATCATTCTTGATCCCATCCTGATCTTTGGTCTCGGGCCGGTCCCGGCAATGGGGCTCAATGGTGCGGCCATGGCGGCATTGCTCGCACGCGGTGCGATTTTCGCGGGCACCATCTACCTGATGCGCTACCGGCTCGATCTCGTAAGCTTCAACGTACCGCAGCCTGGTGAATTGCGATCGTCCTGGCGCGCCATCCTGCATGTTGGCATCCCGGCTGCCGCGACCAACGCGATTGTGCCGTTTGGCGCCGTGGTTGTAACGGCGATCATTGCGCGCTTTGGTCCTGAAGCAGTCGCGGGCTTTGGTGTTGCCACGCGTATCGAGTCGATGATGCTGGTGATCTACTATGCCATGTCGTCCATCATCGGCCCGTTTGTGGGGCAGAATTTTTCGGCCGGCAAGGAAGGCCGGATTTTGCGGGCCCTGTGGCTTTGTACGATATTTTGTATCGGCAGCGGTCTTTGTATCGCCGCCTTGCTCGCCCTGTTGTCGGGGTACCTGCCGACGCTGTTCAGTGACAATCCTGATGTTATCGGTGTGACGCGCTTGTTTCTCTGGGTAGTGCCCATAAGCTACGGTGCTTACGGCATGGTGATGGTAATGAATGCCTCGTTTAATGGTCTCGGCAATCCGATGCCAGCCGCTTACATCAGCATTGCACGTATCCTGATCGTTTACGTTCCGCTGGCCTTCATAGGAGTGGCGCTGTTTGGTATGCCAGGAATCTTTATCGCGTACGCGCTCGCAAACATCGTGACGGGGGCTCTTGCTTACGCCTGGGCGCGACGCTCTGTCAAGACCCTGTGTGCGGTGCCGGCCTAGAGCGGCAGAATTTTGCGCCGGTAGATTACGTGCATGCCGGCGCCACGCGTCGTCATAAATAGCAGGAACGCAGCCCAGAGTCCGTGGTTGCCCCAGCCCTGTAACAGGTACCAGGCGGGCAGAAACACAACGAAGGTTGCGATCAGCATAATATTACGCATGTCACGGGCGCGAGTCGCGCCGACGAACACCCCGTCATACAGAAATGACCAGACAGAGACGATGGGCGATGCAATCATCCACGGCAAATACTCGATGGCTGTGTGGCGGATAGTCGGCAGGTCCGTGAGCAGGTAAATCAGGCTTTGGCCGCCGAGCAAATAAATTACGCTGAATCCGCCTGCAAAAATCAGCGACCACTTGAGACTCAAACGTACGGCAGTTCGCAGCGCCGCGCGATTCTTTTGCCCAATAGCCTTGCCGACCAGTGCCTCCGCTGCATGCGCAATGCCATCCAGCGCGAACGCCGTCAGGTGCTGGAAATTCATCATGATCGCGTTTGCCGCGAGTATCACTTCCCCCATGCGCGCGCCTTGCGCCGTAACAAAACCAATCGCAAATATCAGCGCCATTGTGCGCACGAACAGATTTGCGTTGACCGAGAAAAAGGCGGCGTACTCACGCAGGTCGAGCAGTTTGGGCAAGGGCCAGTTGCCGACGTGTTTGCCGAGCTCGCGAGCAGCGAATACAAGGCCGACCGCGAGCCCTGCGTACTCGGCAATGACAGAGGCGAGCGCTACGCCATCAACTTTCATCCCGAGTGCGAGCACAAACAACAAGTCAAGAATGATGTTGCTGATATTGATAGTCAGAAACATCAGCAAGGGTACGCGAGCATTCTGCAGCCCGATGAACCAGCCGATAAGCACCATGTTGGCAAGCGTGCCCGGCGCGCTCCAGATACGAATAAAGAAGTATTCAAGTGCGTTCGCCTGCACGTCCGCGCCACCACCGACAAGATGCATAGCGAGTTGGCTAATCGGCCACTGCAATAACAACAGCAGGGCTGCGATTGCAGCGGAGACGATCATTGCCTGGCCCAGCGATACGCGCAGACCATCGTTATCGCCCGCACCGAAATTTTGTGCAGCGATACCCGTGGTACCCATACGCAGGAAATTCATCCCGGTGTAGAGGAAGCTGAAAATCAGGCTGCCGATTGCTACAGCGCCGAGGTAAACGGGACTGTGCAAATGACCTGTAACGCCCGTATCGACCATGCCAAGCAATGGCACGGAGATATTGGACAGGATCATCGGTAGCGCGATGCGCCAGACATCCCGGTCGGACGGAAGGGTGGCCGGAGAGTTAGCCAAACGCGTTGATGCCGGTCAACTCTCGACCGACAGCAAGTTGATGTACCGTCTCGGTTCCTTCGTAAGTGATGACGCTCTCAAGATTCAGCATGTGCCGGATGGGGACATACTCGGCGCTGATGCCGGCACCGCCAAGAATGTCGCGGGCGTCGCGTGCGATGTCGATGGCAGCGCGGCAATTGTTCCACTTTGCCAGCGATACCTGGCTCGGACTGAGCTGTCCGGCATCCTTGATGCGGCCGAGACGCAGCGACAGCAATTGCGCGGTTGTGATGCGCCGGCTCATGTCAGCCATACGAATTTGCATCGCCTGCGTGTGTGACAAAGGCTTGCCGAACAGAACGCGGTCATCGGTGTATTTGAGCACCTCGTCGAGGCACGCTTGTGCGGCGCCGATGACGCCCCAGGTGATCCCGTAACGGGCCTGCGTGAGGCAGCTCAGCGGCCCGCGCAGGCTGGAAACGCCGGGTAATACATTGGCTTCGGGTATACGGACATTGTCGAAAAACAGGCCGGCTGTGATCGACGCGCGCAGCGAGAATTTGTTTTCTATTTCCTGGGCCGAAAAACCCGGCATGTCTTTCTCGACGATAAAGCCTTTGATGCCCTCGCTGGTCTGCGCCCAGACCACGGCCGCATCGGCGATCGTGCCATTGGTGATCCACATCTTGGCGCCGTTCAGTATCCAGTCGGAGCCGTCGCGTTTCGCATGGGTCTTCATGTTGCCCGGATCCGAGCCACCGTGTGGCTCAGTCAGGCCAAAACAGCCGATAGCCTCACCGCGCGCCATGGCGGGCAGCCAGCGCTGCTTCTGCTCTTCGCTGCCGAAGGTGTATATCGGGTACATCACGAGGCTGCTTTGAACCGAGACAAAGCTGCGCAAACCCGAGTCCGCACGCTCGAGTTCCTGGCATATCAGTCCGTAGCTGACTGCGTTCATTCCAGCGCAGTCATAGCCTTCGATTGAACTGCCAAGTAAACCGAGTTCCGCTACCTGGCCGATCAGCTCGCGTGGAAAGCTGTGATTCTCAAAGGCCTCACGCATTAGCGGGATAGCCTGTTCGTCGGCAAAGCGCGCGACAGTGTCCTTGACGAGCAATTCGTCATCGGAAAGCTCCGAGCGCACGTCAAACAGGTCCATCGGATCGAGCCGGGTGTTGCGGGTAGTCATTGGAAAAAACCTTTAAGCAATTGCGTCAATAAGGTATGCCGAGCCGGCGGTAGATTACAGAGAGTAGCCACGCAGGGCCAATCATTATCGTCTGCAAATCTTCGATTGTCGCGCGAAATCCGTGCTGGTGGCGGTGCCCCAGCCAGACGCCAATGATGCCTGCAAGCAGCAGGCCGACGCTAACGCGCAAGGGCGAGAAGTCTGAATGCAGCAGCCAGACCTGCAGAAAGCCGACGCCGAGGATAAAGGGCAGCAAGCCAATAGCCAGCGATAGCGAAAGGATAAAGTAGTAGATCGTGCTGACCATCAGGAAGGCACTGCCCCAGTTCAGGAGCGGTGATATCTTCGCGAACTCCTCGGGTATTGGCAGGTTCCACAGTACGCCGACTGCGCCAAGCACAACCATGGGCACAGCCGCCCAGTAAACCCAGCGCCAGGTCAGGTTCTCGTGGTTGCCAGCGTAGCGTTGCAGCCAGCGCTCTGTCTCATTCATATCGTGGTCCGCTTAGCGATTTTGCTATTCTACATAAGCTGCGGGCTTAAGCGGCCGTTCAGGCAGCCTATGGGTAAATTGCACAAAGGCTCATCTCAAGCGTGACGCAATGCCGGTAATCGTAGCTACAGGGCCACTAAGCTTAAGCTAATGACCGTAGCGCTAGCCGGCGCTTCGCACGTTACTCACAGAATTGTTTATAGCAAGAGGGTTACAAATGATAACTTCTAAGTCGCGGAAGATTGCAGTAGGGCTGGTCGGATTTGCGGTCGTTGCCACGGGCTGCGAGACAATGGATCCGTATACGCGAGAAGAGAAAACGAGCAACGCGACCAAAGGTGCCTTGATCGGCGCGGCGGCAGGCATTGTCGCGGGACTTATCTCCGGTGATGACGCGGTTGAGCGTCGCCAGCACGCCATGATCGGTGCCGGTATTGGCGCATTGTCCGGTGGCTCTGTGGGTTACTACATGGACCGCAAGGAAATGAAGCTGCGCCAGGAACTGGAAGGCACCGGTGTGAGTGTCACACGCGTTGGCGATAACATCACGCTGAACATGCCCGGTAATGTTACGTTTGCTACCGATAGCGCGGATCTCAATGCCGGGTTCTACGACGTCCTGAACTCAGTCGGGCTGGTGCTAAATGAGTTCGAAAAAACGGTTGTCGAGGTCGCTGGTCATACAGACAGCTCGGGCTCGGATTCCTACAACCAGTCATTGTCCGAGCGCCGCGCCAATTCAGTTGCGGCTTACCTGCGTAGCCGCAACGTTAACAGCCAGCGTTTGATCACACTTGGTATGGGCGAATCGCGCCCGATCGCAGACAACTCTACAGAAAGTGGTAAAGCGGCAAATCGCCGTGTGGAAATAACACTGGTACCCCTGACTGCGAGCTAAGTGCCGGTGCACTTGCCGCAGCAATTCGCAAGACAAAAAGCGGCCCAGGGATGGGCCGCTTTTTTTTCGCCGTTGGGCATCTGATGCCGAGCTACGCAAAAGCGGATGACGGGACCTGGGTGGAAGACACGGGGTTCGTGCGGCGCTTGCTGCCGGATGACGACGAGGGCTCTCGCCATCAACGTTTCGTAATCGAACTGCGCGGTGGCCAGACCTTGCTAATAGCGCACAACATCGACCTTGCCCAGCGTGTACCCATTGGCATGGGCGACCGAATCTACTTTCGCGGCATGTACGAATACAACGATCTGGGCGGGCTCATCCACTGGACGCACAAGGATCCGCTCGGCTTGCACGATGGCGGACATATCCGCTATCGCAGGAAAATCTACTCCTGACGCGATCCCTTACGCTGCCGTCATCGCGGCTTTGATTTTCTTCATGGCCGCTACTTCGATCTGGCGAATACGTTCCGCCGACACGCTGTACTCTGCAGCGAGGTCATGCAGGGTCTTCTTGTTATCCGAGAGCCAGCGGCTCTGCACGATATTGCGGCTGCGTTCGTCGAGCGTTTCAATCGCATCCGCCATCCGTGAAGTCGCTTCGTCGTGAAAATCTTCGTTTTCAACCAGCATCGCCGGGTCAGAATTAGCCGCCGGTAAATAAGCTGCCGGCGAATAGTTGCGGTCGTCATCGGCATCCGGTGTCGGGTCGAAAATGGCGTCGCGCGAACTCAGGCGCTTCTCCATCTCGGTCACTTCCTTCGGCGAGACTCCAAGATCGTCCGCAACAGCGAGCGTTTCCGCGTGCGACAACCACGCCAGGCTCTTTTTGGACTTGCGCAGGTTGAAAAACAGTTTGCGCTGCGCTTTGGTCGTCGCAACCTTGACGATGCGCCAGTTCTTCAGCACAAATTCGTGAATCTCGGCCCGGATCCAGTGCACGGCGAAGGACACGAGCCGCACATCGTATTCAGTATCGAAGCGCTTGACGGCCTTCATGAGGCCCACGTTGCCTTCCTGAATCAGGTCATTCAGCGGCAAGCCATAGCCAAGATAGCCCTTGGCGATATGCACCACGAAACGCAGGTGAGCCATAACAAGCTGGCGTGCAGCGTCCAGATCCCCTTCCTCGCGGAAGCGGATAGCCAGCGCCTGCTCGTCCTCTTTGCTCAGTACGGGTACCGATCCGACAGCGGCGATGTACGCATCAAGGCTGCCGACCGGTCCGGCCAGAACAAGGTCGTTATTTCTCAGTGCAATTGTGTTGCTCATCAAGCTTCCTCCTGTAACCGGGACGGATTTTAGCACTCGTATCTGCCGAGTGCTAACAGATGTTGCCCGTTGCAACATCGCGTCCCGGGATGGCTTCTGCCAGTCCTTGAGGGGCATGATACTTATTCTTGAATGATTATTCAAGTATTGCTACAATCCTTTTCTGCCTGTTGTAAGGCATTGTTTATTTTTAGGTTTTTCATATGTCGAGAGCGCCCGAATACAATCGAGATGAGGTTATCCACAAGGCTATGCAGGTCTTCTGGGCGCGCGGCTACGGGCGGACATCAGTCACCGACCTGGTTGCGGCGACAGGCCTGAAACCCGGTAGCCTGTATGCGGCCTTTGGCAACAAGCAGGGCCTGTTCGTGGCGGTGCTCAGGCATTATGGCAAACGCTTCAAGAGCCGTGTCCAGCGCCTCGCCGATACCGAGCGCTCGGCACTTGGTGTAATTCGCACACTTTTAATTACGATCGCGGATGAGGCCCTGCACACAGGTCACCAGCGTGGCTGCCTGGCCGTCAATTCCCTGCTTGAGCTCGCGAGCCACGAGCCGGATATTGCCCGCCACCTTGAAGCGCATAATGAAGAGATGTTGCAGGTCATCACGCAGCTCGTGGAGCGGGCACAGGCCGACGGGGATATCCGGCCGGAGCGAAACGCGCGGGCCTTGTCAGCCTTTCTGCTGAACAACATCTGGGGGATGCAGGTGATGTGCAAGAGCCGTCCGAACCGTGCCGCTATGGCCGCCATCATCGATGGCATTCTCGTGAGCCTGACCGCCGCCTAGCGTGGCTCGATGCGCCGCATGTGCCGCGCCGCTGCAAACCAGGAGCCAACCAGCCCGAGTCCGACGCTGATGCCCACGATTGTGCCTATCTCCCGTAGGTCAAAACTGAGCACATTCGCGTCGCTTTGATACAGGCCTGCGAGCCGCGTAATCGGTGCCTGCAACAAATAAAGCCCATACAGCACCAGGCCAATTGCAAGTAAGCCGCCGAGCAAGCCGTACCAGAAACCGGTCCACAGAAACGGCCGGCGCACAAAACCGTTGCTCGCGCCAATCAGCTTGGTCACCTCAATCTCTTCACGGCGATTCTGGATGTCGAGCCGTATCGTGTTCCCGATGATGACGACGATTGCTGCGGCAAGCAGCACCGAGCCGATGAGAATCGCCTGCTGGACGATGTCGAGAATTGCGTGAAAGCGCTGTACCCAGTCTGTATCCACCTGCACCAGTTCGGTTTCCGGCAGGTTATTGAGTTCCTCACGCAATAGCACCATTGACTGGCCAGTGTTTTGCGGACCAGGCCTGACGACCAGCGTGTGTGGCAGTGGGTTGTGCGACAGTTGATTGAGAGCGTCGCCGAAGCCGGACTGCGCCTTGAACTCCTGCAATGCGTCGTCGGCGCTTATGACCTGCACCGATGCAACATCTGCACGTTGTTCGATCAGCTGTGCAAGGTTTTTCGCATCTGCGAGTGACTGGTCCTGCTGCAGGAACACCGAAAAATCGAGCGCGTTGTCCCAGCGGCCACTGACCGCCGCCGCATTCTTGACAACCAGGTTGAGCGCCGCCGGCAATGCCAGCGTAACGCCTATGACCAGCACAATCATCAGACTCGCGAACGGTTGCTTGAGCAGACGCCCGAAAGAGGCGATGGCCGTACTTGCATGCCGGCCGAACCAGATACTCAATGGACCGGAGGAACGAACCGGCCGTACCACGTCCTTGTGACGGTTTACAGCCACCGCTCATCCTCGGGGCGCCCGATCAGAAAGGCTTCCTCTTCCGGCTCCTGGCTCGAGTCTTTTTCGAGTCGCCCGTCCGCAAGCGAGATACGGCGGCAGCCAAGCTTGTCGATCAGGTCGATATCATGGCTCGCAATCAGCAGGGTGACACCGAACTCATTGAAACGGCGGAACACGCGCATAACCTCAAGGGACAGATCGGGATCGAGGTTACCGGTTGGTTCATCCGCGATCAGCAGTTTTGGCCGTGTGACAATCGCGCGCGCGATACCGACCCGCTGCTGCTCGCCAGCCGACAGGTGTTCCGGATTCCGCAGTTCCTTGTGCAGCAGGCCCACTTGCTCGAGCGCGGCACGCACGCGCTTGCCAGTGTCGCGACGGTTAACGCCTGCAATGATCAACGGAAGTGCGACGTTATCGGCGACAGTCCGGTCGTAAAGCAGCTTGTGATCCTGAAACACCATGCCAAGCTGCCGCCGGTACGCCGGAATTCTCCGTCGCCGGACCCGACGGGTATTCTTGCCGTCGACAATTACCTGCCCGCTGGAGGGGCGGTCGATCAGCGCGATAAGACGCAGCAGGGTACTTTTGCCTGCGCCTGAGTGGCCCGTGATAAAGACCATCTCGCCTTTCTCAATAGAAAGATCGAGTCCCGCGAGAGCTTCCTGCCCGCCGGGATAACGCTTGGTCACGTTCTCCAGTTGAATCATTCGCTAAGGTGTCTCACGTGGTTTCGTCGTTACCCAGCAGTGCGTCGACAAAGTCATCCGCATTAAAAGGCTGCAGGTCTTCGGCGGCTTCGCCAATGCCAATAAAGCGAACCGGTACCTGCAGCCGATTGGCTATCGCCAGCAGGATGCCACCCTTTGCGCTGCCGTCCAACTTTGTCACCGTGATGCCGGTGAGACCGAGCGCCTCATGAAACTTCTCAGCCTGGACCAGTGCATTCTGGCCCTGGCTGGCGTCGAGCACGAGCATGACCTCCTGGGGAGCTGATTCGTCCTGGCGGGACAGGACACGTTTTACCTTGGCCAACTCGTCCATCAGGCCCTGTTGGTTCTGCAGGCGCCCCGCTGTATCAGCAAGCAACACGTCAATGTCGCGCGCCTTGGCTGCCTTGAGCGCATCGAACACGACCGCGGCTGGATCGGCGCCACTCTGCTGGGCGATCACCGGGACATTGTTGCGTGCGCCCCAGGTTTGTAGCTGTTCGACGGCGGCAGCTCTGAAGGTGTCTCCTGCGGCCAGCATGACCGACAAGCCCTGGTCCTGAAAGCGCTTGGCGAGCTTGCCAATGGTTGTTGTCTTGCCAGCACCATTGACGCCTACCATCAGAATGACGAAGGGTTCGTCTCGCGCAGGGATCGCAAGCGGTGTGGCGACCGGCGTCAGAATCTCAAGCAAGGATGCCCGCAAACCGGCTTTGAGCGCATTGATATCACCGAGTTCTTTACGTGCTAGGCGTTTTCTCAGGCCGGCAATTATTCGTTCAGTCGTATCGATGCCGACATCGGCCATGACCAGCATGGACTCAAGCTCGTCAAGCGAGTCTTCATCGATCTTGCCGCCGGGAGCGAGGTTCGCAAGATCATAGGTAAGCCAGCTGTCGCCGCGATTCAGGCGAGCACGCAGGCGACCTATGAAGCCGCGCGGTTTCTCATGCGCCTGCGCGGTGTCGGTTTTCTTTTTTCGTCCAAACATACCTTAAGTGAACCTTCAGGCGACTTAACCTACACTGCGTACCGGAGTGTCGTCCTGATCTGAAGTTAACATGGCAAAGCGCCGGGCTGGTGGCCGAAAAAAAACAGCTAAATCGCCGGGCACACCGGGGCGGCTGCGTATTGTAGCGGGAATCTGGCGCAGTCGCGTGCTGGAGATTGCCGATGCCCCTGGCTTGCGGCCGACGGCCGAACGCATTCGCGAGACGCTGTTCAACTGGCTAACGCCGCAAATTGCAGGAAAGCGCTGCCTTGACCTGTTCGCGGGCACGGGGGCGCTGGGCCTTGAGGCACTCTCCCGGGGTGCTAAAGAAGTGGTTTTTGTCGAAAAATCGCACAACGCACTGGCGGCCCTGCGACGCAATTGCGCGGCACTTGAAGCCCAGGGTGCCCGTATCGAGGCGACCGATGCCTACGCCTATCTGCAGCGTGGCGTCAGCGAGACCTTCGATGTTGTGTTTCTCGATCCACCGTTCGCCGACGACAGGCTCGACGAATTGTGTAGACTTCTGGATGTGACAGGTTGCCTCGCGCATGGCGCGAGCGTCTATCTTGAGCAGGCCCGGGACTCGCAGTTACCGGTGCTGCCCGTTGGCTGGAGCGTACAACGGGAAAAAACGGCCGGGAATGTGCGTTACTCGCTGGTAACGGCCGGCAAAGACTTAGCAACAACACAACCGGACCAGGTCTGATCAGGAGAGCTCAGGAATGCCAGTAAACGCCATGTACCCCGGAACCTTTGACCCGATCACGTTGGGCCATGAAGACCTGGTGCGCCGTGCAGCAGGTTTGTTCGACAAGGTCATTGTTGCGATTGCGGCGAATACGGGCAGCAAGGTGCCGATGTTTTCGGTTGATGAGCGGGTCGCCATGGCACGGGCTGCGCTTGCAGGCATCGATAACGTCGAAGTGACGCGTTACGAAGGGCTGACAGTCGCATTCGCGGAAGAGAATGATTTGCGCGTCATCGTGCGTGGCCTGCGCGCTGTCTCCGACTTCGAATACGAATTCCAGCTCGCAAACATGAACCGGCACCTCACCAAGAAGGTTGAAACCGCGTTCCTGACACCGACCGAGAAGTACAACTTCATTTCCTCGAGTCTTGTCCGTGAGGTCGCGGAGCTGGGCGGCGATATCCGTGAGTTTGTTTCGCCGTCGGTGCGCGAAGCATTGATGGAACGAATTCGCGGCTAGGTTGAATGCGCGCCTGTCAGCGCTGGCAAACTTTACAATAGAAGGTCGAACGTTGGCCGAGCACGATGGCGGTGATGGCGTTCTTGCAGTTGCGACAGGCTTCGCCTTCGCGCCCGTACACCGCCAGCTCCTGCTTGAAGTAGCCTGCCTCGCCCGTGCCGCCGTAAAAATCACGCAAGGTGGTGCCGCCCGCTTTGATCGCTCGCTGCAGGACATCCTTGATCGTTTTCGCGAGGCGCTCGTAACGCAGCAGTGACACTTTGCCCGCGGCTCGTTTGGGGTGAATGCCAGCCATGAACAGTGCTTCGCTCGCGTAGATGTTGCCCACGCCAACGACCACTTGCGGCGTCATGATGAATTGTTTGATAGCGACTTTTCTGCCGCGTGCACGCTGCCAGAGGTACTGGCCCGTGAAAGCATCGTTGAGCGGTTCGGGGCCGAGATTGACAAGCAGCGGATGTTCCAGCGGCGTTCGTGAGCAATGCAGCGAGCCGAAACGCCGTGGGTCTCGAAAACGCAGAGCCTTGCCCGATGACAGTTCGATATCGACATGATCGTGCACACCCGCCGGCGTGCCGGAATCGACGATGAAAACGCTGCCCGACATGCCAAGGTGCAGGATCGCTGTGCCCTGTGACGTGTTGATCAGGATGTATTTGGCGCGACGCCCAACGGTTTCGATGGATGCCCCCGCCAACTGCTGCTCAAGCCCGGCGCTCACGGGCCAGCGCAGCCGCCGCTCGCGGATGATTACCTCGCGAATGCTATGGCCCTCCAGGTACGGGGCGATGCCGCAACGGCTGGTTTCAACTTCGGGCAACTCAGGCATGTGCTTTCACTATCCAGCTAAACGGGTCCGATCCCTTGTCGCTAGGATCGTAACGCACAGGCAAAAAAATACCCGCTCAAAAGCGGGCATTTTGTGTGTGCATAACAAGTACGGCCTATTTAATCTTGGCTTCCTTGTAATCGACGTGTTTACGGATCGTCGGATCGTACTTCTTCGTTTCCATCTTTTCAGGATGGAGACGTTTGTTCTTGGTCGTCGTATAGAAGTGACCGGTTCCGGCACTGGATACGAGGCGAATTTTTTCACGATTAGTCTTGGCCATGGCTGTCTCCTCGGGCGCTTATACGCGCTGACCCTGGGCACGCAGGTCGTTTACGACCTTCTCGATGCCATGCTTGTCGATGATACGCATTGCCTTCTGGGAGACACGCAGGCGCACCCAGCGGCTTTCGGAATCGAGCCAGAAGCGCTTGTTCTGCAGGTTCGGCAGAAAGCGACGGCGAGTTCTGTTGTTGGCGTGAGAAACGTTGTTACCGCTCTGCGGGCGCTTCCCAGTAACCTGGCAAACTTTGGACATGATCGTTAAGTCTCTGTTTTTAATAAAAGTAGCCCGCGAGGGCGGGCTAGAGAGCGAGACTTTATACCAGCCCACGCAAGGCAATACAAGCGACCGGGACCGTGAAAAAGGGGCCGCGCCTAGAGAATGCCCCGTGCGGCCAGCGAGGTAGTCTGCCCGTCCCCCACTATCAGGTGGTCGAGCAGGCGGATGTCGACCAGTTCCAGGGCTGATTTCAGGCGTTTGGTGATGCGTTCGTCCGCCTGGCTGGGTTCGGCGACCCCACTCGGGTGATTGTGCGCGAGAATGACCGCCGCCGCGTTTACCTGCAGGGCTTCCTTGACCACCTCGCGCGGATACACGCTGGTGCCATCGATCGTGCCGCGAAACATTTCGTCAAAGCGCAGCACGCGGTGCCGGTTGTCCAGGTAGAGGCAGCAGAATAGCTCGTGCTGCAGGTGGCGCATGCGCGCCAGCAGGAAGGCCTCGGTGTCCGACGGGCTGCGGATTGCCTCACCCACGGTCAGCGCTTCTTCAAAAAAGCGCCTGGCAAGCTCGGGGATCGAACGAATGATGGCCGTGCGCGCGGCGCCAATGCCGCGTTCGGCGCGAATCGCTGCCTCGTCAGCCTGCAATAACGGGCGCAGACCGCCGAAGCGCTCCAGCAGGCGCGTGGCCAGCGTTGTGGCCGAATCGTTGCCGCTGCCGCAATGGATTAATGCAGCGAGCAGCTCGACATCACTCGGGTCTCGGGATTTCGGGCCCATCAACATTCCTTGTCAGCGGGTGCCAGTGAACGACGAGCATCCCCCGCGCAGGCATATTGATACAAGCAAATAATCTGGACGGCATGCCCTGATTCATTGGAAACTTGATCCATGAATATCTTGCTAGGCATCAGCGGCGGTATCGCCGCCTACAAAACTCCGGAGCTCGTGCGCCGCCTGCGCGAGCGAGGCGCGGATGTGCAGATCGTGATGACGGCGTCCGCCGAGGAGTTCGTCACCGAGACGGCCTTACAAGCCGTGTCCGGCCGCCCCATTCGCAGCAATCTGTGGGACAAGGAGGCCGAAGCGTCCATGAGTCACATAGAGCTGGCCCGCTGGGCCGACGTCGTACTGATAGCGCCTGCGACGGCCGAGATCATGGCGCGGCTGGCGAGCGGCGCCGCGTCGGACCTGCTGACAACGCTGTGTCTCGCGACCGAGTCTCCGCTCGCTATCGCGCCCGCCATGAACCACGTTATGTGGAATAACCCGGCTGTGCAGGCCAATTGCAAAACGCTCGCAGAGCGGGGCGTGGTCATTATCGGGCCCGACAGTGGCTCGCAGGCCTGCGGCGAGACCGGTGCCGGGCGCATGACCGACCCGGACGAGATCGCGGAGCGTGTTTTCTCCCGGGCGCTGCGCCCGCGCGCGGGCGAAGGTCGCCTGGCCGGCAAGACCGTCATGGTCACGGCTGGCCCGACGCGCGAACCCATCGATCCGGTGCGTTACATCACCAATCGCAGCTCCGGCAAAATGGGCTATGCGATGGCGCGAGCGGCGCAGGCCGAAGGCGCCAGGGTTATTCTGGTCAGCGGCCCGGTTAATCTTGCAGAACCGCGCGATATTGAGGTGTTGCACGTACTGACGGCCGAGCAGATGTATGCAGCCACGCTAGAGCGTATCGCCGATATCGATATTTTTATCGCCGCGGCAGCGGTCTCCGATTATCGGCCGCTTGTCGAGGAAACGCGCAAGATCAAGAAGGACGCAGCCGAAACCAGCATTGCGCTCACGCGCTCCAAAGACATACTCGCGTCGGTTGCGGCACTTGCCGCGGCGCCCTTCACCGTGGGCTTTGCGGCAGAGACGCACGATGTGCGCGAATACGCGCTCTCAAAACTGCAGCGCAAAAAGCTCGACATGATTATTGCCAACAAGGTTGGTGCCGACTGCGGCTTCGACTGTGATGAGAATTCTGTGGATGTATACTGGCAAAAGGGCTCGAAGTCCTTTCCCGTGTCCGACAAATCCACCCTCGCCGGCGAGTTGATTGCCCTCGTAGCAGAACGCTATGAAGATGAGCGTGGCACGGGCACACACACCGAACTCGCGGTTCTCAGGACGAATGACATCGCGAGCTGACCGCCAACGCCAGGAAATTTATTTTGCGATCTATCAGTCTGAAAATTCTCGACTCCCGCGTGGGCGATACGATTCCCTTGCCACACTATGCCACCGAGGGTTCTGCCGGCCTCGACATGCGGGCTTGTATTGATGAAGTGCTGAGCGTAGCACCCGGTGAGACACATCTTGTGCCGACTGGCATTGCCATTCATGTAGCGGATCCGTCGCTGGCTGCAGTGCTGCTGCCGCGTTCCGGTCTCGGCCACAAGCACGGCCTGGTACTCGGCAACCTGACGGGTCTGATCGATTCGGATTATCAGGGACAGGTCTTTATATCCTGCTGGAATCGCGGCACAAAAACTTACGACATCCAGCCCGGTGAGCGCATCGCGCAAATGGTCTTTGTGCCCGTTGAGCAGGTGCAGTTCAAAGTTGTTGAGGATTTTGCAGACAGTGAGCGCGGCGCAGGCGGCTTCGGTCACTCGGGTACCGGCTAATCGTTTTTACTCGATGCCCTTGAGTGTCATGAAGCGGTTGATGTCGCCTTCGAACTGACGAAAGATCGCTTTCTCATCGTCCTGAAATTTCTTCAGGTTGGCCTTGTGGCGTTCGATCGTGTCTTTGGTTTCCTGGATGGCTTCAACGAGACCCGGATCAATTAACTCGGCATCTTCATCGTCGGAATAAGGCGCGTAGCGCAGGGACTCGCGTTCGAGCTTTTCCAGCGAGCGCTGCAGGTTGCGCAGGTACAGTTCGGTTACGCGTGACTGCGCCTGGAACAATTCGACCCGTCGGTCACGGTGCATCTCGATTTCTTCGACGGTCTGATACGTTGCAAGCAGCGCCTGGTCGGCGCGGTGCTGCAATTCTCGCTGGATGCGCAGTTCTTCCTCGAGGCGCTCCGCTTCCATTTCTTCTTCGGTCTTGCGCCCTTCGATAGTGCCAATGGTCACACCATGATCATTGACCACTTCCTTGTCGAGGTCCGTGTATTCGGCGGGCACGCTGTCACCGTAATGCACGATGCCGTCCTCATCGGTCCATTTATAGTGTTTATTGTCGCCCTCGGCAGCGCCTGCCGAAAAAGCAACAGAAAGGAGACCGATAGCCAAGAGTTGAATGCGCATAGCCCAAATATGCCACGATTCACATAATGTGTAGCGCGACGCAGTTCGCGAATTCACAGCTTAGACTCTGCCTTGCAGGCTGTAAACTTAAGAAAGATGCTCAAACCGGTGCTTTTACTCACACGCCGTAGTCGCGGCGATACTGTTGCACAGCGTCCAGGCTTGATCCATAGGTATCTGATTCTTTTAAGATTTCGATAAGGTCATCCAGTTTTACGATGCTGATAACCGGAATCCCGAGCGACTGCTCAAGCTCCTGCACGGCCGACAACTCGCCTTTGCCACGTTCCTGGCGATCGAGTGAAATGACCAGCCCGGCCACCCTTGCGCCGGCCGTTGTGATTATTTCGCAGGCTTCGCGCACGGCCGTGCCGGCCGTGATGACATCGTCGATGATCAATACGCGTCCTTCGAGTGTCGCGCCAACTATGCTGCCGCCCTCACCGTGATCCTTGGCCTCTTTGCGATTGTAAGCAAAGGGCAGGTCACGGTTGTGCTGGTCGGCCAGTGCGGCCGCTGCCAGGGTTGCGAGGGGAATGCCTTTGTAAGCGGGGCCGAAAAGCATGTCGAATTCGACGTCGGCGCCGGCTATCGCGGCGGCATAAAAGCGCCCGAGCTTCGCGGCGGCCGCGCCCGTGTTAAAGAGACCCGCGTTAAAAAAATAGGGGCTGACGCGCCCTGACTTGAGAGTGAACTCACCAAATCGCAGCACGCCGAGTTCCAGTGCCAGGGCAATAAATTCCCGTTGATAATTTCGCATGGGTTTCGATGCAGGATAGTTAGGTATGATGCGCGTCGGCATCGTGAAGCTGATTATGCCACGGATGCATCAGCCTGTGCGTCAGCCACGTGCGGCCGTATTGACACAATGACAGCCGATTCCTGGAGGAAAGAATGCGCTGCAACAAGAGTGGGAGTAGTGAATGTTTCGAGTAATCAGCCTGAATGCGAACGGGATTCGCGCGGCGGCACGCAAGGGTTTCTTCGAATGGCTGGCGGGCCAGGAGGCCGATGTCGTTTGCATACAGGAAACCAAAGCACAGGAGCATCAGCTAAGCGATGACTGCTTCAGGCCCGAGGGCTATCACTGCTACTACGAAGATGCGGTCAAGAAAGGCTACAGCGGCACCGCGGTCTATACAAAACACAAGCCGAAGAAGGTTGTGCGTGGTTACGGCGATGAAGAGTTCGATTGCGAAGGGCGCTATCTCGAAGTGCAGCTCGATGGCATCAACGTCGTATCCCTGTATCTGCCGTCCGGTTCTTCGCATGAGCTGCGCCAGGAGGCGAAGTTTCGCTGCATGGAGTCTTTCACCGAACATCTGAAGAAGCTGCGTCGCAAACGTTCCGAATACATTATCTGCGGCGACTGGAATATTGCGCACAAGGAGATTGACCTCAAGAACTGGAAACAGAACCAGAAAAACTCAGGCTTCCTGCCGGAAGAGCGCGCCTGGCTCGACCAGGTGTTCGGTGACTACGGCTTCGTGGATGGTTTTCGCACCGTGGAACAGGAGCCGCATGCCTACACCTGGTGGTCGAACCGGGGCCGCGCCTGGGATAACAACGTAGGGTGGCGTCTCGACTACCAGGTTGTCTCAAAGGGGCTGCAAGACAAGGTGCTTAGAACAGAAATTTATAAGGCGCAGCGTTTTTCCGACCACGCGCCCCTGATCATGGACTACGATTGGCCTACGAGTAACTGACCGGCCCGGGCTTCTATGGCTGAATCGCAAAAACCGACGTTCAGGGAAGCCCTGCTTAACCGGCGCATCCTGATCTGTGCGTTCACCGGTTTCACCTCGGGACTGCCTCTTTACGTTCTGATCCAGTTGGTGCCCGCTTGGTTGCGCGTTGAGGGTGTCGGGCTCGCGGAAATCGGCTTCTTTGCGCTGATCGGATTCCCCTACACCTGGAAGTTCGTCTGGTCACCCGTCATGGACCGCTACACGCTGCCGTTTCTTGGCCGGCGACGTGGCTGGATGCTGGTTACACAGATTGGTCTGCTGCTCAGCATTGCGGTTCTCGGCTACATTCAGCCCGCGCTTTCAATCTGGACAGTTGCTTACCTCGCGGCCGCCGTCGCATTTTTCAGCGCCAGCCAGGATATCGTGCTCGATGCTTACCGGCGCGAACTGCTGCCCGATGTAGAGCTCGGCATCGGCAATGCGATCCACGTCCAGACATACCGGCTTGCGGGGCTCGTACCCGGTTCACTGGCGTTGATTCTTGCGGACTTTCTGCCCTGGCACACTGTATTCCTGATCGTGGCGCTGTTCATGCTGGTCGGAATCGTGCTCACGCTGTTTATCCAGGAGGCTATCAAGAACCCAACGCCGCCACGGACAATGCACGAGGCTGTGATCGAGCCGTTTCGCGAATTTATTACGCGCAAGGGGCTCCGCTCGGCGCTGCTGATACTCGCGTTCATGTTCCTCTACAAGATTGGCGACAACATGGCGACGGCGCTGTCAACGCCGTTCTATGTCGATCTTGGATTCAGTCTTACGCAGATTGGCACAATTGCAAAGTTTGCCTCGCTGACGGCCGCAATTGTCGGCGGTATCGCGGGCGGTGTGATCATGATCAAGCTGGGTATCAACCGCGCATTGTGGCTGTTCGGGGTGGTGCAGGTTGTCAGTATCCTGGGATTCGCGGCGCTCGCGGAGATTGGCGCTGACCCCTGGGCGCTGGGCGTCGTTGTCACGCTGGAATACCTCGGCGTTGGTCTTGGAACAGCGGCGTTTACGGCTTTCATAGCGCGCACCACCAACCCGGTCTTTGCAGCGACACAGTTTGCGCTGTTTACAGCGCTCACCGCCGTGCCGCGAACGCTCGCGAATGCGGTGACAGGCCTCATCGTAGAGCAAACCGGATGGACGCACTTTTTCCTGTTGTGCACGGTGCTCGCGATTCCCGGCATGTTGCTGTTGTTCAAGGTTGCGCCCTGGAATGAGCAAAATGGCTGAGCTGTGCGTAGGGGCGCTGACCGAGGTCGACGACCCGGGCTGTCGCGAGTTCAGCATAGGAGCAGGCGACTGGCCACTGCGTGGCTTTATCGTGCGTCGCGGAGACGTGGTGTACGCCTACCAGAACGTCTGCGCGCACGTCGGGCATCCGCTCAACTGGCGGCCCGATACCTTTCTCACAAAAGACCAGTCGGCAATCATCTGCGCCTCGCACGGGGCGATGTTCGATATCGAAACAGGGAAGTGTTTTGCCGGGCCTTGCCATGGGCAGAGCCTGCGTGCCGTTACGACCGAGGTACGCGACGGGCTTATCTATGTGTCCGGGCCGGAATCGGCCTAGAGTTTGTCTAGAAAGGCCAGCGGGTCGTGAAAGCCGCTCGGAATATCTCTGCCGTTCTTGGCGACAAAATCTACCGGGTCCATGTCGACTGAACCTGACCAGTCTTCCGGCGCGCTGATTTCAGTGAGCAACATCTCCGGCCAGGCTTCCATGTCGAGTTCGTCAATAGTGCCGTCGAACTGTTGAATCTCGACGGTACCGGATTCCTCGTCGATCGCGACAACCTCAAATTGCGTCCCGCCGGGACGACGAAACCATTGCCCAATTACCGGGTATAAGACGGCCACAGCGCTGTACTCCTCTCGGTGATTGTTGCTAGTCCTACCTTTAGTTATAGAACACCGGGGGGATTGCGCAAGTAAATGCGCGGTTACTTGCTTGCCGTAAATATCCAGTCGTTGATTTTGTGCCCGCGCAACAGGCCACGACGTTCAAACTTGGTGCGCGGCCGATCAAGTGGCTGGTCGCCGTCGTGCCGGCTGTGTTCCTGCAGCACAAAATCAGGCGCTTGTGCCAGAGCAGCTTCGATATGCTCGGCGTAGTTGTCCCAGTCGGTGGCGATGTGCAGCGTGCCGCCGGGTTGCAAGGCGCGTGCGCACAGATCGAGGAAAGCGGGTGCGACGATACGCCGCTTGTGATGGCGTTTCTTGGGCCACGGGTCAGGAAAGTACAGGTTAATTCGCCGCAACGACGACTCGGGGATTTGCTGCCGCAGCACTTCAATGGCGTCAAAGCTCATCAACCGCAGGTTTTGAATGCCTGCCTCGTGAATGCCGAGCAGGCAATGCCCGACACCGGGTTCGTGCACCTCAATGCCAATAAAGTCGTGGTCGGGTTGCAGGCGCGCCTGTTCGACGAGCGTCTCGCCGTTACCGAAGCCAATCTCCAGCGTGCGAGGAGCGTTACGGCCGAAGTGCTCGACAAAGTCCAGTGCGGTATCGGAATGCTCAATGCCGTACAGTGGCCAGAGCTCACTGAGTGCTCGTTCCTGTGACGGCGTCAGGCGGCCGGCTCTTCTTACGAAGCTCCGAATAGTGCGTCGGTTCTCGAGTTCTTCGGTCATGTGCCGGCGCTCGACGCGGCCTTGTCGGACATGAGGCGGACCGGGCTCGCATTCTCGGGGTGCCGACCCTGGAAGTCAGCGTAGTAGTTGCGAATAAGCTGCATGTCAGCGTCGACATCCCCACTAAGTAACATGGTTGGACCTATACCGAGGCGCCGCGTCCTGTAGTCGAAGAAACCGAGCACGAGCGGTACGTTGGCTTCGGTTGCGATGCGGTAGAAGCCGGACTTCCAGCCTTGCTTGAGGCTGCGGGTGCCCTCGGGCGCCAGCCCGAAGTAGAACGTGTCACTGTTAGTGAAGCGTTCTACGGCGCGTTGCACTGCGGCGCCAGGCACTTTTCGATCCAGTGGAATACCGCCGAGGGCACGCAGAATCCACCCGAGTGGAAACCAGAACAAGGTGTCCTTGGCGAAAAAGTGGATATCAAAGCCGCGCTCGACCCGGTATATGAGGCCCCAGATACCGTCCCAGTTGGACGTATGCGGTGCGGCGATGACGACCGCCTTTTTCTCGGTCGGAATCTCACCGACAGGCGTCCAGCCGCCAAGTTTCAATAGCTGCCGCGCGATGAAGCGGAGCACTACTGCAGCGCCAGCAGGGCCAGCGTGATGGCCGTCGCGATACCGATGCCGGCAGCCAGTGTGAGCCAGAAGCGTTGCTTGCGCTGGCGCACGAGCTCATCGCGCAAACGCTCGATTTCTTCGCCCCTGATATTGATGTTGACGTTGCCACTCGCCGCCTGTGCCGCCAGGCGGTGAATCGCACCGGGTAAATCGCGGAGCGCTTCGCGCACGTGCGGCAGGTTGTCGCGAAAGTCTCCGAGCATGGCACGCGGGCCCATGCGGTCTTTCATCCAGCGTTTCATGACGGGGTGTGCTGTCTTCCACAAATCGAGCTGCGGGTAGAGTTCGCGGCCGAGCCCCTCAATGTTGAACAGTGTCTTGTGCAGCAGGATCATCTGCGGCTGGATCTCGACGTTGAAACGCTGTGCAACGCGGAACAGACGCATCAGCACCTGCGCGAAGGAAATTTCCTCCAGCGGTTTGTTGAAGATCGGTTCACACACCGTACGCACGGCTGATTCAAGCTGGTCGATCCGCGTCCCGGCCGGCACCCAGCCGGAATCGAGATGCAATCGCGCGATGCGGTGATAGTCGCGATCGAAAAATGCGAGAAAGTTTTCGGCGAGGTATCGCTGGTCGCTGGGACTCAGTGTGCCGACGATGCCAAAGTCGACGGCGGCGTATTTCGGCTTGTCCGGGTCCGTATGCAGCACGAATATATTTCCGGGGTGCATGTCCGCGTGGAAAAAGTTGTGCTCAAAAACCTGGGTGAAGAAGATCTCCACGCCATTTTCGGCCAGCGCCTGGATGTTGGTGCCGGTTGCACGCAGGGTGTCCATATCGCTGATAGGGGTGCCGAAGATGCGTTCCTGCACCATGACTTCCGGTCGGCAGTAGTCCCAATAAATATCAGGGACATACAAGAGGTCGGAGCCCTGGAAATTGCGTTTTAGTTGCGCGGTATTGGCAGCTTCGCGCATCAGGTCGAGTTCATCGATAATTGTGCTTTCGTACTCGGCGACCACTTCTTCGGGTTTCAGCCGTTTGCCGTGCTGCCAGTACTTCGCGGCCAGTCGCGCGAGTACGCGCAACACATCGAGGTCCTGTTCGATCTGTTCCTGGACGCCCGGCCTGAGTACCTTGACGATGACTTCGGCGCCGTTTTTTATTTGCGCCGTATGCACCTGTGCAATGGACGCGGCAGCAAGAGGCTCGCGGTCAAAACGTTCGAAGACGTCATCAACGGGTTGGCCGTAGGCGCCTTCGACGATTGCCAATGCCTGCTCGGCCGGAAATGGCGGGACGGCATCCTGCAGTTTGGCCAGTTCATCGGCGATGTCTTTGGGCAGCAGGTCGCGACGTGTGGACAGCGTCTGGCCGAACTTGACGAATATAGGACCGAGTTCCTCCAGCG
>TARA_R110002049_G_scaffold106878_2_pt1 | contig 28347 bp, 20 predicted proteins | sample TARA_R110002049 | Tara Oceans TARA_R110002049 (sample SAMEA4396941) | marine metagenome | biome: Polar Biome; feature: [SRF] surface water layer (ENVO:00010504); material: water (ENVO:00002006), including particulate matter (ENVO:01000060) such as... | depth 5 m
AATCTTCATCTCTAAAAGCATTAAAAACCTCTTTCGTTATATTTGCACGTGGGTTGGTACTGAAAGCACATGCAGGATCGGTTACTTTATAGTCCGTGTATTTTGAATCGAACATTGAGAAGCCATCATGGTGTTTTGTAGTAAATACCATGTATTTCATTCCTGCATCTTTAGCTGCTTTTGCCCATTTTTTAGGATTGAATTTAGTTGGGTTAAAGGTTTTTTTTAAGGCTTCATAATCCTGTACATATTGATTGTAATTTTGTGGGTCACTTCCTTTTGTACGTTCACACCAGCCATAATCTTCAGGGCATAATGACCAAGATTCCACAATTCCCCATTGACTATAGGTACCCCAGTGCATTAATAAACCAAATTTCTTTCCTTGCCATTCGTCTAAGTTTTTTACTACTAATGGGTCTGTTTCTGGCACATATCTTTCATCTTCATAAATGGCTTGTGAAAATAATTGAGTCGAAAATAAGAGTACGATGATTGCTATTTCTTTTTTCATTTAATTACTTTCTATTACTTGTCCTTTTTCTCGGTACAAATCCACTTTACCCTCTAATTGAATGGCAATTACGGTGACCTCTTTATCTTGTACTTCTTCTGGGAGATCTATATATAATAAGCCTGGAACATCACTCCAATATTGTTTACCTACCACTTTGGTAGTTAATTTAGTCCCATTTCCAACAACCCAAGATCTATTTACTTTATTTTTTAATCCTTTTATAAGTAGGGGCCCATTGGGTTTATTATCTACATACAAGTATAAAATAGTTTTATCTTTAGATAGGGCTGTATAACCATTGAAATGGCCATAGGGAATTCCTGCTTTCGTACCATAAATGGCTGTTTTGTGTTTGCTTGTCCATCGACCAATACCTTTTAAAATAGCAATTTGCTCTGGAGGAATGGTACCATCGGGTTTTGGGCCGATATCTAAAAGTAAATTACCGCCCATACTGATACAATCAACTAGAATGCGAATTAATTGATTAACTGATTTGTAATTTGTATCGTTAGGTTGGTAGCCCCAAGAATTGTTCATGGTCATACACAACTCCCAATAATCATTAGCGGGTTTAAGTATGGGAACACCTTGTTCTGGTGTGGCGTAATCACCATAGCCTTGTAATCTTGAATTTATAATTGTTGTAGGCGTTTCTTTTAATAGTAGCTCCCGAATTTCTTTTGCTTTCCACTTTTCGGCAGTTTGTTCCCAATCGCCATCAAACCAATATAGATCTGGATTAAACTTTGTTAATTCCTTTAGTTGTCCGAAATTAAACTCGGTAAAATTATTCCACCTTTTTGCATCTTCAGTATAACGTTTTTTGTCTCTTAAAAAATTGGGGTAATCTTCATGAGACCAGTCCAAAAGGGAGTAGTACAAACCAACTTTTAAATTTTCGTTTCGGGCAGCCTCAATAAATGGTGTGATTAGATCTTTTTTTGCAGGGGTTTTATCCACCACGTTTAAACTACTTTGTTTTGTGTTCCATAGTGCGATACCATCATGGTGTTTGGTAGTTATTACGGCATATTTTGCACCACTTTCTTTAATAAGTTTAGCCCAATATTGTGGATTGTAGTTTTTAGCGGTAAACCCGTCTAATTGACGCATATAATCATCATACGAAATGTAATTATTATAAAAAGACCATGATTCATCTATACCATTTACGGCGTAAATTCCCCAATGAATAAATATGCCAAGTTTAGCATCTTTAAACCAGGCTAAACGATCATCTTGTGATAAGGGTTGCTCTTGACTAATACTTTTACTTACGATCAAGAATATAAAAACTATTAAAATTTTTGAATACTTCATTTTTAATTCACTAAGATTTCATCAATAAACAACCATGTTCCATCACTTGTTGGTGCAATTTTCAAGTTGCTGGCTATTACTTTTACGTAACGTGCTTTAGTTTTTTTTAAATCGACTATAAAATCCATTAAATCTGCATTAGAATTTGTGGCGAATGCACGTTTTACTTTTCCTGCTTCTTTATAATTTGTGCCATCTTCCGAAACGAATACCGTTACAACAGTTGGAAAATAGATGCCAGCACCTTGGTTTTCTAATGAGCCAAGAATTACTTGTTGTACAGATTGAGATACTTCTAAATCAATAACCACTTCCATATTGTCACCGAGCCAAGCTTGCCATTGTCCATCATGAAAGTTTTTAGTGCCTCTTATTGCATTTACAATGCTAGTAGGCCCATCTCCCTTATAATTTTCATTAAAAGGATGCTTGAAATCTAATTTTTTTCCAAAAGCCTGATGAAATTTAATAGTATCTGCGAATGTTTTTCCGATAGGCTTACCATCTTTAAATAAAGATGCTTTTATAATTGTAGTTTGTTTTATTTGAATTGTATCTAGATATTTTGTAGCATTCTTATGTAGTATCCCATCCCCTAATACATAACGAATTTCTGGGCTAGGGAATTCATTTTTTAAAGCTATTTTAATTGATTTGTCTTCTAAATCTGCAGTTGCGGTAGTAGTAACTATGTATGCGCTTTTGGCATAATTGATGCCTAAATTATCATAGCGCTCAAATTGAGTTTCTAATCTTTTAGAAAAATCTTCCCAGTTTCGTGATTCTTTAGTACTCCACAAAACTTCTGATAAAGCAGCAAGTCTTGGGAATATCATATATTCCGAATCAGCTGTAGATAGAATATATTCCGACCATAAATTAGCTTGTCCACCTAAAACATGATTTGCTTGTTCTTCCGTCATGTTTTCTACTATCGGATCAAACTCATAAACTTTATGTAATGGTAAATACGCATTAAATGCTATAGGTTCTTCGTTTTGTGGACCTTGATAAAAATTATAATAGCAGTAAGATTCTGGCGTCATAATAACATCATGACCTTGCGCTGTAGCTTCTAAACCACCTTTAGTTCCTCTCCAACTCATAACAGTAGCTTCTGGAGCCAATCCGCCTTCTAAAATTTCATCCCAACCAATTAGTTTTTTTCCTTTAGAATTAATGTATTTCTCCATTCTTTTTACAAAATAACTTTGCAATTCCTCCACACCTTCCAAACCTTCATCATTGATTCTTTTTTGGCAATGCGGACAGTTTTTCCAATTTGTTTTCGTTGCCTCATCACCTCCAATATGAATATATTTAGAAGGGAAAATAGTCATTACTTCATCCAAAACATTTTCTAGAAATTCAAAGGTACTTTCTTTTCCAGCACAGTAAATATCTGTAATTGGCCATAAGCCACCAGAAGGGACTGCTATGGGAATGTCAAAACAAGACAATTCAGGATAAGAAGCAATCGCTGAACTTACATGTGCTGGCATTTCTATTTCTGGAATAACTTCGATGTTTTTTAATTGTGCATAAGCAACAATTTCCTTTAACTCTTCTTGAGTTAAAAAACCGCCGTAAGTTCCTTTTTCGTTCGGGTCGTTTGTTTTCCTGCCATTCCATGCCGCATTTTCTTGATCTACACGAAAAGCACCAACATCGGTAAGTTTTGGGTATTTTTTGATTTCGACTCTCCAACCTTGATCGTCTACCAAATGCAAATGCAATACATTCATTTTGTGCATTGCCAATCGGTCAATAGTGTTTTTGATATAGTCTTTGCCAAAAAAATGACGAGACACATCAAGCATTAATCCTCTGTGTTGAAAACGAGGTTTATCTTTAATAATTAGTGCCGGGATTACCCAATCTGTAGGTGTTTTTGAACTATTTTCTATTGCAGTAGGTAGTAACTGTCGTAAGGTTTCCAAGCCATAAATAAAACCAGCATTCTCTTTTGCTGTAATAGTGATGGTATCAACAGTAACAACTAATTCGTAAGCTTCTTTCTCAAAATTAGTATCAGTTATAAATTGAATAAAATTGCTGCTCGGTGCAGTTGTAACCATTTCTATTTTTAAGCCGGCAGCATTTTCGAATTTTTTAATTAGAGTTTTTGAAATCTCTTTTAAATTTTCGTTAGTAGCAACAAATTTAGTTTCGCTAGAAAATTCAAATATACCTTCATTAAGTTTTAGGCTTTCTGGATTAGGGATAATATCGATATCATTTAGGGTAAATGTTTTTGGCTTGTTTTGAGTACAAGAACAAAAAATAGTAAGTAAAACAATACCTATAATTTGATGTAGTTTTTTCATAGCTATTTATTGTACTAATTATCCCAAGACATTTTGAATTCGGCATCTTCCATTCTGTTTCCATTTTCATTATCATAGATCGCATAATTAAAACCAGAACGCAAACTATACCCTGCATGCTCTCCATTTTTGTTCACTGCGATAAAACCAACTTGTAGGTATTCCATGTCTTTATGGTTCTTGTGCTTGTCATAAATACGCTCTACAATTTCCTTACAAGCATCATAAGGCGATTTGCCTTGTCGCATTAATTCTACTACCATAGCACTTCCCGCGGTTCTAATTACAGCTTCCCCTAAACCAGTCGCAGCAGCAGCACCAACTTCATTGTCTAAAAATAATCCAGCTCCAATAATAGGGGAGTCACCTACGCGGCCATGCATTTTCCATGCAGCACCGCTTGTAGTACATGCTCCCGAGATGTTGCCATCTTCATCAACCACCAACATACTAATTGTATCATGGTTTTCTATATTAATAACAGGTTTGTATTTTGATTCTTCAAGCCATTTTTTCCAATCTTTTTCAGAATCAGGAGTAAGTAAATTCTCTTCTTTAAACCCTTCCGATAGTGCAAATTGTAATGCACCAGCACCTGATAGCATTACATGCGGTGTGTTTTGCAACACCCTTTTTGCTATGGAAATAGGATGCTTTATACCTTGTAAAAATGATACAGAACCACAATCACTATTATGATCCATGATACAAGCATCCAATGTTACTTTTCCTTCCCTGTCTGGATACCCACCATAACCAACACTTCTGATATTCGGATCGGCTTCAGGTATTTTCATACCCGATTCAATAGCGTCTAAAATAGGTTTGCCAGCTTTCATTTGTTTCCAAGTTTCTTCATTCGCCGGTAAACCATGGTTCCAAGTAGAAATTATTAATGGCTTTTTTTGTGCTTTATGTACAGGAGTCGCAATAGCAATTTTTTTATTTGTAATATCCTTACAACTTAATATTGTACCTACTCCGATAGTTCCAAGTGCAGTTGTTTTTATAAAATTTCTTCTGTTCGACATTGGTTTTAATTTTTTAGTTGAATATTTTGGATGAAGCCGCCATAGGTAAATCAATTTCTTTATTAGGAAGGTCTCCCATGGTAAAAACTAAAACACCTCCTTGTTGAATTTGTTTATGGGTGATAAAATTGCCAAAAAGCTCTTCTCCATTTAACTTTACCGATTGAACATAGCTGTTTTTATGACTATTGTTAATCGTTTTTATAGTGAATTCCTCCCCGTTTTCTAAATTGATGGTGGCACTCTCAAACAAAGGAGATCCTAAGCTGTACACACCTTGTGCAGGATTAACAGGGTAAAAACCTAAAGAGCTTAAAATATACCATGACGACATTTGGCCGCAATCTTCATTTCCACAATGCCCATCAGGGGTGTTTTTATATTGTGTATTTAAAATTTCTCTTATTAATTTTTGAGATTTCCACGGCTTGTTTATGTAGTTGTATAAATAAGCGACATGATGGCTTGGTTCATTACCATGAGCATATTGCCCAATCATTCCTGTACTAAAAATTGGCAATTTATCTTCAGGTAATGGTTTTAAAGTAAACATGCTATCAAGCTTTTTTTCAAATGCTTCGTTACCACCTACAGTTTCAATTAAGCCCTCAATATTATGAGGAACGGACCAAAAATATTGCCATGCATTACTTTCACAAAAATACGCTGAATACTCTTCTGGGATAAAATCACTACTAAAATCACCATTCTGTAATTTAGGACGTATAAAATTTGAAGCTGAATCATACATATTTTTCCAACTCTCCGAACGTTTCAGAAAATAAATATAATCATCCATTTTATGTAGCGCTTTTGCAAACTGAGCTACACACCAATCATCATAAGCATATTCTAATGTTTTAGAAACAGACCAATTTTCTCCGTGTTCATTAACAGGTATAAAACCTAATTTTTTATACACATCAAGCTGCCTAGAATCTACTATCGAACTTTCTTTACATGCTTTGTAAGCTAGTTCAATATCAAAATTTTTAATGCCTTTAAAATAGGCATCAACTACTACTGGAATTGCATGATTTCCAATCATCATATTGGTTTCGTTGCCTTGCATTGACCAAACAGGTAATAAGCCTGTTTCTTTGTAATGTGCCAGCAAAGAGTTTATCATATCCGCAGTTCTACTTGGGTGTAAAATGGTATACAAAGGATGTGCTGCTCTGTAGGTATCCCACAAAGAGAAAGTATCGTAACGTTCAAAATTATCAACTTTCATTGTACGATTATTAGCACCTTTGTATTCTCCATTATAATCCGATAGTAACGTAGGAGCTAACATAGATTGATATAGCATGGTATAGAAAACCTGTTTCAGATTTTCATCAGAAGTTTTAATTTGAATTTTATGAAGTTCTTTCTCCCAAATAGCACTTGCTTTTTCTTTGTAAGTATCAAAGTTGAAATCTGGTGCTTCTTTTTCTAATGATTTGTATGCACCGTTTATAGAGGCAGTGGAGAGTCCTGTTTTTAAGACAATTTCTTCGTTATTGGAAGTACTATAGTTAACAATGATTTTTGTGTTTTTTCCTTTAACAGGATTTTTGACAATGCTATCATTTATAAATACCTCAAAGAATTTAAAAGGTTTTGAAAATTTCATCGCAAAATAGATGCGTTGATCTTTTGCCCAACCTGTAGATTTTCTATACCCTTCGATTGTAGAATCATTGACAACATTAATATAGGTATCTGTAGGGGCATCCCAATTTAAGGCATACCCTAAATCGATATGTATTTGAGATGCATCATCTTTTGGGAACGTATATCTATGGATACCTGTTCTCGCGGTTGCTGAAAGTTCTGCTTTAATACCATAGTCTAATAACTCTACAGTATAAAACCCTGGAGTAGCACTTTCTTTATCGTGAGAAAAATGAGAGTAAGGTTTAAAATTATTCGCTTTATTTCTTTTGGAGAACCTACTGTTGGTGGGCATTACTAAAATGTCGTACAAATCGCCTGCACCTGTCCCAGTCAAATGTGTATGTGAAAAACCAGAAATTATAGAATCTTGATAAAAATAGCCTGCAATTCTATCCCAACCAGGAATTCCTATATCCGGACTTAATTGTACCATTCCAAAAGGTACGGTTGCTCCAGGGTAGGTATTTCCTGGACCATCTGTACCAATAAATGGATTTACAAAACTAGTAAGCTTACGATGGTCTACCTCTTTTTTAGAACTTTTACAATGAAGTAAGAGTAGTGCACAAATTAAATAGATAAGGCCATATCTTTTCATATTCTAATTTATTTTAAACTAGCTTTTGTTTCTTTGATTGTTTTTAAATATTCAGCTGTTAATGCAGGGCCATCGAAAAAAGTAACTCCTTTTGCGCCATTATCTTTAGCTTGTATAATAGCTTCTTTTAACTCAGCAGCAGATTTGAAGGGTGGTAAATAAACACCAGTGTTAAGTCCAACGTTTTTGCCTTTTAAGTCGGTAACACCTTGCTTAGTTGCATAACCAATCCAATCTATTTCTTCATTATAAAAACCATGATAAATCATCGGGTAAACTTCATCAATATTCCATTTGTCCCAACGTTGACGTACCATATGATCGGCCATTTCGGGATAAGGAAAAACAGCTGCCGTTAAATTTTTGTTGTATTTGTGCACAATTTCATAAGCATCATCTACAATAGCTTTTATCGCATTTAATCTGAAGTTTTTCCACTCCATATCAATGGCGGTATTTTTACTTTCAAGAGGGTTTTTATGATGTATTTTCTCAAAAGCGCTAATACAAGCATCACAGTAGCAAAAATCATATTCTGCCATTTCAGTATCCTGCTTTAAATTATATTTTGGAAGTAATCCTATTGGTAAAAATATGTCTGGAAAACGAATGTAATCTAAATGTACACTTTCAATGCCTTCAACTTTCGCTAAACCTTCTACTAAACCTAAAACGTGATTTCTAGATGCCGTTCTAGTTGGGCATAACCATTGGTAGTAGTCTACATATGGGCGGTTATCAAAACAAGATTTTCCATCTCTACTCACGATATACCACTCTGGGTGTTGTAATGCAATGGAATCTCCTGGTCTATTCATAGCCATTATCCAAGCGTGAACCTTTAACCCTTTTTCCTTTGCAACAGGAGTCAAGCGTTGTAAAAGTTCAGGGCTTGTATTGGTATTAATTAAAATTTCATCAATACCTGCACTTTTATACTTTTCAAATTCAGTTGCATAATCTGCATTGTCTCTAGTAGCATCGGCAGTAATCCAAACACCGTATTTAAAAGGAATATCTGTTTTGGCAGTTGCTTCCAGTTCTGGAATTTCTTTTTTCTTATTTTTACTTCCACAGGATAACATGGTTAATGTAAGAGCTAGAATTAAAATTTTTGGTAGTTGCATATCTTTTTTAGTTTGAAATAATTTCACCATCTTCTTTAATAGTTAGGGTTTTGTTTGAAAAAGGACTTTTTATGGTAATATTGAATCCAGTTGAATGATTCTCTAAGACAGGATTTAAGGTTTTGTTCTCGACAGAAATGGGTGTTTTTGAAATACTATCTAATGATGTAGCCCAATATTTATGGGCTGTAAAATGGGTTTTTTGCGCTCTATAAAGTGCAAACAATTCCCATTTAACTTTTTCATCTTGTGGGATTTCAAAGCTGTCTTTAGCCCCAATTTCTTTGGATGAAAAATAAACATATCCCCATTTTTCAGGCTCGTGCATGTTTATCACTCCCATTGGTGACCAAACCCAATTATATTCGTGATCATACTTTCCTTGAGCATCTTTCTTTCGGGAATATTTGCCATTGGTAATATCATATTGCCAGTTAACTCTAGAAAAATTCACTCGCCAAAAATTATCAGCAGGTACATTTTCATGAAAATAAGAAGTTTTGTATGCCGACCATGGGATGGCCATTTCTAGAACCCAACCTTTATCTATATCGTTCGGGTTATTAATAGTACCATTAACTTTTACGGCAGATTTTAATCCTTCTAAAGTCCAATCGTTTAAAACAACATTCCCCTCTTCTCTATACGGTTTGTTGATGAATAGATCCCAAACTGTATTGAGCGCATTTATTTCAAGTTCATAATAGGTTTGCGCATCGCCATTAGGGTCTATAAAAACTTCAAAATCATTATTGTAAAAAATAATAGTATCTCTTTGTTTTAAATTTGCCCACACATGTGGTTCATCAAGTTTAGCGAGTATGTAGTAATAGGTATCATCCCACAGCATTTTAACCTGAGTATTGTACTTGGGTTTTTTGGTACCTTCAATATCTACAAAAGCTTGTGACCAGGTTGCTTTTTCCCAAGAAGAGTCATTTGCTTCACCATCAATAACTATTTTCTCCGAGGTCTTATAGGCAATAAAAGTTTTAGGAATGGTATCACTTTTTGGTTGTGCACAACCAAAAATGGAAAAACAACCAATTGCTATGGATAATATCTTGAGTATGTTTCGCATATTTTTTATTATAAACTGTTCTCTTTTGTGAATTGAATAACCTCACTTAGTTTACCAAATGCCATAGCAACAACAGTATCTGCAGCACCGTAATAAACTGCTAATTTATCCTCTTTAGCATCGTGTAAAGCAGCACATGGGAATACTACATTGGGCACGTCACCAACTTGTTCATATAATGCTGCAGGACCTAATAAATAAGGCTGCGTTCTATATTTTACTTTATCTGGCTCGTTCTCTTCTAAAATAGCAGCACCCATGGCATAACGAAAACCATTACAGGTGTTTATAACACCATGGTATAGCATTAGCCAACCGTCATCTGTTAAAATAGGAATTGGCCCTGCTCCAATTTTAGTACACTGCCATGCGCTATCAATAAAAGGAGTAGCCTTCATCACACATCTGTGCTCTCCCCAATATTTCATATCAGGACTATAACTTATGTAAATATCGCCAAAAGGAGTGTGACCATTATCACTAGGTCTACTTAACATAGCATATTTTCCATTTATTTTTTGAGGAAATAAAACGCCATTTCTATTAAAGGGTAAAAAAGCATTTTCACACTGAAAAAATTCTTTAAAATCAAAAGTATAGCCAATACCAATTGTAGGTCCGTTATACCCATTACACCACGTAATCCAAAAGCGATCTTCAATAAACACAACTCGTGGGTCGTATTTGTAATCAGAGTCAATCATATTGGTATTTCCAGCCTTCATTTCAATAGGTTCATGATTGATATCCCAATCAATTCCGTTTGTACTAAAACCTGCAAAAATATTCATTTGTACGGCTTTGTTATCGCATCTAAAAACACCAGCATATCCGTCACCAAAAGACACAACAGCACTATTAAATATACTGTTAGAAGTAGGAATTGCATATCTATCAATAATAGGATTCTCAGAATAACGCCACATAACGTCGTTGCTGTTTTCAGGTTTATCTTGCCAAGGAATTTTACTCACTTTATGTATTGTTTTTATATTGAACTTATTTTTCTTTTTATCTTAATTTGGTATTTTGCGAACTTTATCTAACCAAGTATATTTTAAAATGATGGATGTTCCAATAAAAACAACCAAAGAAATTATTGTTTTTGGGTAATCTCTAATCAATAGAAATATGGGAAGCACAATCATACTCGATTGCCATACAATACCTATTGCACAGTTTAACATGTCTTTTCCAAATTCTTGGTTTTCAGTGAATGACTCGTCTTCGATTTTAAGTGCTTTGTAAATTGGTTTCCAAAAACCCCATGGTGTTACATTTTTGTAAAAGGCTTTTAAAACTTTTGTTTCAGTAGGTTTTGTTAGGAAGGTACCTAAAAGACAACCTGCAACGGAAGACAAAAATATGATAGGAAAAAGGTATATGGCCTGTAATTGAGATAAATCATATAGTAAAGTGCCTGCCGTAAAATTACTTTTGTTTTGGTCTAAAATAAACTGAAAAGACGCAACAATAAGACCTGAGAACATCCCCCAGAAATAACCCCAGCCATTAAAACGCCACCAAACCCATTTCAAAAAGTTAGCAGCGACATAACCACCAAATAATGCACTTGTGATCCATAGGGTTAAAGAGTTGATTGAGTTCGCAAAAAATCCCATAAAAACACCCAAACTCACAACAACAAATGATGCTATATGACTCACTTTAATATAGTGCTGACTAGTGGCTATTGGTTTAAAATATTTTTTATAAATATCGTTTACAATGTATGCAGGGCCTGCATTTACAAAAGCAGAAAAGGTAGACATAAAAGCAGCTAATAAACCTGCTAATAATAAACCTTTAATTCCAACAGGAACGTGAAAATTGATAACCTTTGGTAACAGAATTTCTAAGTCTGCACCACTCAAATTAGGATTTGCTATCATTTCAGGAGCTAATGTTACCAATGCGATAACTACAATTCCAGCGATTAATAAATACCTTGGAATAAACAGGATTAAATTAGTAAAACCACTCATATAAGCAGCTTCTTTTACGGATTTTGTTGATAGAATACGCTGCAGGTCATAACTCGGAGTAGGTCCTGCTATACTTGCAAAAAATCCTTTAAAAAGGGTCATGCCGATTAAGGCGCCAAACATTTTATAACCTTCAGAATCTATCAAATTATTAAATGCTTGATATTTGTCACTCCAATGTGTTTCAAGTTCCCAGCCAAAGAAAACATTTCTCCATTCTTCAGTAATAACAGAGGTAATTTGAATATCAGTATAATTAATTAGGGTGTAACCGGCAACCAATAAACCAGCAATTACCATAATTCCGTATTGTAGAACTTCCGTAGCAACTACTGAAAACATTCCACCTTTGACGGTATATATGGTGGTTAAAAAAATAATTAGTAAGGCGTATGATTGTTCAGAGTTTAACAGTATGGTTTCACCTAACTGAAGTGCTAAATCCCATGGTAAAATAATAGTCATGAATTTACCGATACCTTCAAAAAAGTAAGCAATAAATCCAACGGCAGATACAATAGCGAAGATCGCGACGATAATATGCGCAGCTTTACCTGCTTTATCATTTCCAAATCGAGTTAATATCCATTCAGAACCCGTCATGATATTTGACCTTCTTATCCAAACAGCTAAAAACATCATTACAAATATCTGATTCCAGATAGGCCAAAGCCACATGAACATGAAGCTTTTTACGCCATATAAAAAAAGAATTCCTACCATCCAAGCGGTTCCGGAAATATCAAACATTCCAGATCCATTACTCAAGCCCAAGTAATACCATTTAATAGATTTGCCTCCTAAAAAATAAGCGTCTAATCCTTTTGATGCTTTTTTAGAAATCCAAACCCCGACACTTACTGTTAACAGAATGTAAAATATAATAATACTTAAATCTATGATATCCATTATTTTAGGTTGGTATTAGTTAGACCCCATTTTTTATTAGGTTCAGATCCCATTACAAAATGTAAAATACCACCATGGGTAAGTTGCTGATGCGAGATAGAAGTTTGGTTGAATTCTGGCCCGCTTAGAGTAGCGGATTGTATATAGAAATTTTTATCAGAAACGCTTTCAGCTTGAATATTGAATATTTTTCCCTTTGAAATATTGCTTTTTGTTTTTTCAAAAACAAGGATTTTTGTTTTGGTCTTTTTAAAATCACTGATTAGAAGGTTTAATACAATAAGATTAAATGTATAGCACTGGGATATTTGATCCCAATTTTTATTATGACATATTTGAAGAATTATTGATGATATAGTCTCTTTGAAATAGGTATGACCATGTTCTCCAGTTCCTATGAAAGGATTAATAAAATTTAATAGTAAATCTTTTGGTGTATTGTTCTTATCTACACTTTCTTTGTAACCTGAAATGAAAAGCATGAAAAAAAATAAGGGAGCAATATTCTTCATTTAAAGGTTATCATAATTTAACCTTAAATTTTCATAAATTTTATTATTAATAAAAGTAATTTAGACGGATAACATCTAAACAGACCTAAACATCAAAAAAAGATGAAATTAGTATTATTGGTATAATGAATTATAATTCCAACAAGTTTTACCGAATATCTTGGCCCTATCATATCATTTTTTGGTTGGTGTATTTTTTGTTTAATACTTTTCGTTGGGGAAGCTACTTTAATGATTATGCCTATTCATTCCAATCAAATCTTTTAGGATTTCCTATTCACATGGTACTGTGTTATTTAAATATTTTTGTATTGATGCCTAAATTGGTTTATAAAAAGAAATATTTTCTATATATCATTTCTGTATTTTCAGCCATTTTTATAATGGTTTTTGTAAAGTTTAAGCTAACCTACTTTTTATTTGATCAGAATGTTTGGCCAGAGGGCCCAGAGCACATCGATAAATTATCGCTCAATTATACAATTGATATGATGATTGGAGAGCTTTATGTGATTACGTTTGTAACCGCCATTAAAATAACATTAGATTTTTTAAAAGAACATAAAAGAGTTGCTGATCTTGAAAGAACCCAATTAGAAACAGAATTACTTTTTTTAAAATCACAGATTTCTCCTCATTTCTTTTTTAATACACTTAATAACATTTATTCTTTAGCAGTTGAAAAGTCTAACAAAACGCCTAAAATAATTTTAAAGCTTTCGGAGTTAATGCGTTATCTTTTATATGAAACAAAAGGCAAGCGACAATCTTTAGAGAAAGAAATATTATGCATACAAAACTATCTAGATTTAGAAAGAGTTAGGTACGATGATACTTTAGAGGTAAATATGTCTATTTCTGGTGATATTGAAGATAAAAAAATTGCACCTATTTTATTATTAACGTTTATTGAAAATGCTTTTAAGCATGGCGCAAATAAAAACATAGGAAGAGTGAAAATTGATATTAACTTTAGGGTTAAAGAAGATTTTCTTCATTTTACGATCAAGAATCCTATGCCTTTAGTGACGAAACATGAAGACAACTTAAAGCATTCAAGTGGAATTGGTTTAGAAAACGTCAAAAAAAGACTAGAGCTGGGTTATAACAAAAATGATTATAAGCTATCTATTAAGAGTAAAAAGAATAAATTTATTGTAAAACTTAAAATTAAAGTATCTTGATATAAGAAATAGAATTTAGAGTTCTCAATTTTCTAACTAATTGAGAGAAATTACTTCTAACATAGAAATAATAAATAGAAATGAAAGTAAAGTGTTTGATTATTGATGATGAGCCATTAGCTATTAATATTATTAAAAATTATTTAGAGCAAATAGAAGATTTTGAAATAATAAATTCCTTTAGTAATGCAATTGATGGGCTTAATTTTTTGAAAAAAGATGACTCAATTGATGTGATTTTTTTAGATATAAATATGCCGGTTTTAGATGGTATTAATTTTATTAAGAGCTTGGATAATCCGCCTTTGTTAGTTATAACTAGTGCATATGACGAGTTTGCCATTGAAACTTATGAATTAGATGTATTAGATTATTTAGTCAAGCCAATTGAGTTTCCTAGGTTTATGAAGTCCTTAAATAAGATTAACAAAAGGCTAAATTCAAATCAGAAAGTGCCTCATGATAATAGTAAAGAGCGCCTTTTTATTTTTGTTAAGATTGATAAAAAGAAAATGAAGAAAATATTTCTGGATGAAATTCTTATTATTGAAAGCCTGAAGGATTATTTAAAAATAAACACCTTGACAGGTAAGTACATAGTACATAGTACCCTTTCGGATTTTACAAATTTATTGCCTTCACGTGATTTTATTAGAATACATAGATCCTATACCATAGCCATTGACAAAATTGATGCAGTGGAAGGGAATAGTGTGGAAATAGAAGGCCTTAGATACTCTATTGGCAGGTCATATGTAGATGAGGTAAAACAAAAGATTTTGAATTCTTCAATCTGAGAAAAATAGAACAATGCATAAGTTAAAACTGTCATATATGGAGGGGACAGTTCTCAATTATAAAAAAACTCAACTTAATTTAACAAACTTATGATACTTATGCATTGTTTCTATTAATGTTTAAAAATGGTAGCGTTTAAATGCTTCAATTGCCGCATAATCAGCTAAGCCCAAATCATTGTATTTTTTTGCGGTTTCTCGGTTTCTATCCTCAACACGTACCCAAAACTCTCTATTATCATCACCTTGAAACATGACACCGTCTTTTTGAGATTGATGATAAAAAATAGCATGTCGTTTTTTAAGCACTTGATCAGGACTTAGAGGAACGGCCATTTCTATCTGAGAAGATTCCCATTCATGCCATGCCCCACGATAGAGCCACACCCAACAATCTTCCATAAAGCTTTTATGTTTTAATATTTTTAAAGCTTCAAACAAGCTATCAAGGCAAACTTTATGTGTGCCATGAGGATCTGCTAAATCTCCTGCGGCGTATATTTGATGAGGTTCTATAGTTTCAATGATCTTACACATAATCGTTATATCAGCATCCGAAAGATTATCTTTTTTTACAGTTCCAGTTTCGTAAAAAGGAAGGTCTAAAAAATGAACATTGGAATCAGGTAGTCCTAAATATCTAGTGGCTGCTAAAGATTCACTGCGTCTAATTAAGCTCTTTAATTTTCTTACTTCTATAGAATCTACATCATTATCAGACTTATTTTTTAAAAAGTTAATAATACTTTCTGATTCTTTTGAATTTGTATTCAAGGCCATAGAAATTTCAGCAAATTTTAAAGCTTCCTCGTTAGAAACTGCAATATTACCCGAAGTTTGATATGCAATATGCACATCATGACCTTGTTCTACTAGTCTTGCGAAAGTGCCACCCATTGAAATAACATCATCATCAGGATGTGGGCTAAAAATAATAACTCTTTTTTTTGCAGGAGTAGAACGTTCTGGGCGATAGGTGTCATCTGAATTTGGTTTTCCCCCTGGCCAACCTGTAATAGTGTGTTGTAGTTTATTAAACATTTTAATGTTTAAATCATATGCTGTTCCTTCCTCAGTTAAAAGACTAGACATACCATTATCATTATAATCTTTGTCAGTTAATTTAAGAAATGGTTTTTTTGTTAATTCACTTAACCATACCACAGCTTTAAGTTTTAATTCTTCTGTCCATATACATGACTTTACAAGCCATGGGGTTTTTACTCTTGTTAATTCAGAAGAAGCTTCCGTATCTAAAACAAAGGTGGTGTTGTTATGTTCTTGTAGATAAGTTGCTGGAACATGGGAAGAAACTTCTCCTTCGATTGTTTTTTTAAGTATTTCAGCCTTACTTATACCCCATGCAAGAAGTACAATTCTTTTCGCATTTCTTACAGTGCCAATTCCCATTGTAATAGCCTTTCTAGGTACGTTGTCGATGCCTAAAAATGAAGGCGCTGCATCTACACGAGTAATATGGTCTAAGGTAATACTTCTTGTTCCAGAGTTAATATGCGACCCAGGTTCGTTAAACCCTATGTGTCCTGTTCTACCAATACCAAGGAGTTGAAAATCTAATCCGCCATAAGATTTAATTTTCATTTCATAATCGATGCAATACTGACGTAGTTCTTCGGGACTAACTTTGCCATCGGGGATATTTATATTTTCTGGAAGAATATCTACATGATTAAAAAGGTGGTCATGCATAAAATAAAAATAACTCTGAATATTATTCTTATCCATAGGATAATATTCATCTAAGTTAAAAGTGATTACGTTGGTAAAGCTTAAACCTTCCTCTTGGTGCATGCGAACAAGCTCTTCATAAACTTTTATAGGTGAAGATCCTGTTGCTAGTCCTAAAACGCAAGGCTCATTTAATTCACTTTTTCTATGAATTAAATTTGCTATCTCTTGAGCTACTAAAATAGAAGCTTCATAAGATGAATCAAAAATAACATTATGAATTTTTTCAAAACGTGTATCTTCAAATTTTCCAGCTTCCTTGTAGCTTATTTCGTCTTTTATCATCGAATGAGATTGTTAGTTACAATATTCAATTTAAAATTAAGCGTTAAATACCGTTCAAACCCATAATTTCGACTAATAACTAATGGACGTCGCTAAAGGTTGTGTCTTTTATATGTGATTGTTTTTTTGTTTTGTAATTTCACTCCTTTTCAAGAACATCTAGTTCTCCAAAAGAAATTCTATTGCCATTACCTATTGTCGATGCAGGTACAAAACGCAAGAATCTATAGAATACTAACGTAGTTCTTCAGGATGCAGTTTACCATCAAGAATATTATTATTCATTATTCAATAAATTAAAGGCTCCTACAGTTAAATATTTAGAATTCTGAAGGCTTTGTGAATTTGCGATTGCCCAAAAGCCACCATAATTATTTTCCACTTTAATTTCCTGTTCACTAAAATAGTACCCATCTTTGGTTTCTTCATCTAGTTGCAGTCCATATAGAACATTGTCTAATTCAACTAATGCCGTTTCTGGTAACGCTTTTGACACTGTAGCATTTGTAATAATATCTGCTTCCACAAACATGCCTATTAAAAAATTTGATTCAGATTCATTCTTTAAGTGACCGTGCACTTTAATAGTCCTATTTTCTTCTATTGCTGTACCTATTAAATGTACTTCAGCTTCATAAGTATCCGATGAAGCTTCTGGAATGCTAAAATTTATTTTTTGTCCTTTTTTTAGTTGCAAGACGTCTTTTTCGAAAACAGAAAGCTCTAGATGAATATGATCATTATCTATGATTTCCATTATTGAACTAGCAGGGGAGACATAGGTACCTCTTGATACATTTACTTTGGTAATGCTGCCAGAAATAGGGGAGTAAATTGAGATTACAGAAGTGATATTTCCTTTTTCTACTTGGGTTGTTGAAATATTAAGTAATTGTAATTGTTTGCGCAAACCATTGTATGTGGCGATGGAGGTATGATAGTCACTTTCTGCTTTTAAATAATTTTTTTGCGATGTGATATTTTCGGCTACCATTATTTTTTGCCTTTCGTATTCAGATTTTAAATAGGTTAGTTGTTCTTTTACTTCCAAATACTGCTGTTGCATACTAACAAATTCTGGATTTTCAATAGTAACAAGTAATTGCCCTTTTTTAACGTTATCACCAGTAAGTAAAGGCGTAGTTTTGATGTAACCACCCAATAAAGCATTGATAACAGCTTTGTTTTCTGGTGGTGCATCAATCATTCCATTTGCTTTAACTATCGTGGGAAATGATTTTTCTTCAAGTGCTCCAATAACCATATTGCTATTTTCAAACTGTGCCTTAGAAATATAAATTCTATTGTTTGTAGTTGGTTTATCTTGATTTTCAGAAGATACGTTTTTTTTAGCGGTATCTCCACAGCTAGCGCTTATGAATAATGCACTTAAGAGTATTGTTTTATATATAATTCGTTGCATTTTTACTTTTTTTATAAGGTTAAGTAATTGATTTCAATTACAGTATTGTTGTATTGATTAAGCTTATTTAGGTAATTCAGTTTTATGTCATAGGCACTTTCAAGACTTAAGATAAATTGATAAAAATCTATCTCACCATTTATGAAGCTTCCATTGGCTGTTTTTAAAAGTTCTTCAGAAAGTGCAGCACCCTCTTGCTCGTAATAGTCTAGTGAATTGCTTAACTGACGTTTAAGGGCATTCAAAGCATCATATTTTGATTTGAGTCTTATTTTATAGTCTTTAGCTTCTTCTTCTGCAATTTTCATTGCTATACTTGCAGATTTTATTCGAGATGATTTTCCGCCAAATAAAATAGGAATCTTTAATCCTAATTGATAGCCATATAAATTGCTGTTTAATCCAGCGTTGGTGCCTTGAAAATAGTTGATATTAATATCTGGTAAAAGTTCCTGCCTTTCAAGATTACGTTGCTTTTGTGCCAAGGAAATTTTGTTTTGATAAAAGGCTATTTCGGCACTATTTTCAATATGTAATATATTTAAAGAAGCTTTCAGAACCTGCTCATTTTTTAGTATAAGGCTATCTTTTGATTGTACGATTTTTGCTAGATTTCGATAAGCTAAAGTCAATTCTTCTTGAGCTTCCTTATATTTTAAGAGTATTTGTTTTTGCTTAGATGCAGCTGTAATTTTTTCTAAATAATTGGTTTCTCCAAGTTCAAATCGTCTTGCGGCCCTATGTGCAAAATTGGAATAAAGGCTGTCTAGTTTTTGGTAAACATCTTCTTTTTCTTTTGCAATTTGATATTCATAGTAGCCGCTTGTTACTTTACGTTCTAGCTCTTTTTTTTGAATTCCATAAGCGCTTGAAACTACGTCGTAATTAGCTTTGTTTACCTTTTTTTCAGAAAAATAGACTGTAGGAAACTTAAAATCTTGCTGAAAACCGAATACTCGTAAGGGTTCATTATTAAAGGCTAAGTTATTTTCATCGAACTCATAATAAACGTGTGTTTTGTTAAAACTAAAAGCGCTATTTATAAGTGTTTTCGATTGTTGCACTTGCAATTTATTAGCTTTAAATCCTGCATTGTTCGCTATGGCTAGCGGTAATAATTCCTGCAAATTTAATGGCTTTTGTTGCGCCTTTGTAGGTAAAGCGAAAAACAGCAAAGTAAGCGTTAGGCCTACAATGGTTTTTTTATTCATACTGCTATTCTTTGTTTTAGGACTGTTAAAATAGGCGTAGAGTACTGGTAAAACCACAAGTGTTAAAAGAGTGGCGGTAATTAGTCCGCCAATTACTACTGTAGCTAGAGGTCGTTGTACTTCTGCTCCTGCATTTGTAGATATTGCCATAGGTAAAAACCCTAATGCTGCCGCTGCGGCTGTTAGGAGTACCGCCCTTAACCTATCTTTTGTTCCTTGTTTAATTAATTCTTCCATACTATCAAAGCCTTTTTTCTTGAGTTCTTTAAAATGTTCTATGAGTACGATACCATTTAGTACTGCAATTCCAAATAAGGCTATAAATCCAACTCCTGCCGAGATACTAAAAGGTAAATCACGTATCCACAATAACCAAATACCTCCAACAGCAGATAGTGGGATGGCCGAGTAAATCATCAAAGCTTCTTTGACCGAATTAAAAGCAAAGTATAGTAGGATAAAAATCAGGATAAGAGCAATGGGAACGGCTACCATGAGTCTTGATTTTGCGCTTTGTAAGTTTTCAAATTGACCGCCATAAGTAATAGAATATCCTATGGGTAACTTCAAATTTTCATTAATCAATGCCTGCACGTCGTCAACAACAGATTGCAAATCGCGGTTACGTACATTTATACCTACAACAATTCTTCGTCTTGTGTTATCACGTGATATTTTGGCTGCGCCCTTTTTATAGGTAACATCCGCAAGTTCGGATAAGGGAATTTTTCCTTTGTTGGGTAGATCAATATATAAGTTTTTGAGGTCATCAATGGTATTTCGATTTTCTTTAGCTAAGCGTACAACAAGATCAAAGCGTTTTTCGCCCTCGAAAACATTTCCTGTTGTTTTACCAGCAAAACCCATGGATATCATATCATTCACATCTTGAATATTCAGTCCGTATCGAGCAATTTTTCTTCTATCAAATTTCACATTCATTTCAGGAAGGCCTACAATTTTTTCTACTGAAATATCAGCGGCACCAGGTACATTTTCGATTAGGTTTTTAATTTCATTTCCCTTTTTCGAGAGCACATCAAGGTCGTCACCAAAAATTTTAATTGCTATATCTGCTCTTACACCAGTAATTAATTCATTGAAACGCATCTCAATAGGTTGTGTGAATTCGACTTCCATTCCAGGAATAATGGCGAGTGCTTCTTTGAACTTATCGGCAAGTTCGTCTTTGCTTTTTGCTGAAACCCATTCCCCTTTTGGTTTTAAAATGATAATTACATCACTTTCTTCCATAGACATCGGGTCTGTTGGAACTTCCGCAGCACCTATTCGAGTAACAACTTGTTTGACTTCAGGAAATTTTGAGAGTAATATACTTTCGATTTCTGTTGTGATTTTAACAGTATTACTTAAAGAAGTACCCGTTTTGAGTATAGGTTGAATAACAAAATCGCCTTCATCTAGTGTGGGTACAAATTCGCCCCCCATAGTGGTGAACGTATATATTGAAATGGTTAGGAGAAGTGCTGAAATGGCTAAAACCATTCGTTTTTTACGCAATGCCCAATGAATTATTGGTTCATATTTTCTATTGAGCCAATTCATTAATTTAACCGAAATGTTTTTACTCGATTCCTTTGAAGGTTTTAAGAATAAAGAAGCTGCTACGGGAACATAGGTGAAGCATAAAATCATAGCGCCTATTAATGCAAAACTAAAGGTTAGCGCCATGGGTTTAAACATTTTTCCTTCCACTCCAGAAAGCGAAAGGATAGGGATGAAAACAATTAAAATAATGAACTGTCCAAAAATGGCAGAATTCATCATTTTTGAAGCCCCAGTAAAAGTAATGTTATCTTGAAGGGCTTGTTTTTCTGCTTTTCCCAGCGTATTAATTTCGCTTCTTTTTTGAGTGATCTGAAAAGCAATGAATTCAACAATAATCACGGCGCCATCAATGATGATCCCAAAATCTATAGCTCCTAAACTCATCAGATTGGCATCTACCCCAAAAATGTACATTAAGGATAAAGCAAATAATAAACACAAGGGGATAACAGAGGCTACAACAAGTCCAGATCTAAAATTACCAAGGAGTAGAACTACAACGAATATAACAATCAGACAACCTAAAATTAGATTCTCAGAAACGGTGAATGTAGTTTTTTTAATGAGTTCGCTACGGTCTAGAAAGGCATTGATGTAAATGCCCTCGGGAAGTGATTTAGATATAGTTTCAACGCGTTCTTTTACTGCCTCAATAACTTGTTTTGAGTTAGCATCTTTAAGCATCATTACTTGCCCTAATACTTTTTCACCTTCTCCATTCCCGGTAATGGCACCAAAACGTGTTGCATTCCCGAAGCCTACTTTCGCAACGTCTTTAATATATATTGGAAGGTTATTTTCATTTTTAATGACAATATTATTAATGTCTTCAAAAGAAGTAATCAATCCTTCACCTCGAATAAAAAATGCTTGATTAACTTTCTCAATATATCCACCACCTGAAATATTGTTATTCATTTCCAAGGCTGTAAAAACCTCATTTGCAGTGATATTCATTGCATTGAGTTTCTCTGTATTTATAGCGACTTCATATTGCTTTAAAAATCCACCCCAAGTATTCACTTCAACAACACCAGGAATACCCGAGAGTTGTCTTTTTACTACCCAATCCTGAATCGTTCGCAAATCTTGAGCCGTATATTTATTTTTATATTCGGGTTTTACATCGAGTATATATTGATATATTTCCCCTAAACCGGTGGTAATTGGTCCCATTTCAGGTGTGCCAAAACCATTTGGAATTTTTTCGGTAGCGGTTTTTATTTTTTCAGCAATCAGTTGACGAGGTAAAAAAGTCCCCATATCATCATCAAATACTATAGTGACAACAGATAAGCCAAATTTAGATATAGAACGAATTTCTTTTACACCAGGTAGATTTACCATTTCTAACTCGACAGGGTAGGTAATAAATTGCTCCATATCTTGAGTAGAAAGATTACGAGATGTTGTGATTACTTGTACCTGATTGTTAGTTACATCGGGTACGGCTCCAATCGGAATTTGCGATAATGAATACAAGCCAAAGCCTATAAGGAAAGTTGTAAAAAGTAGAATAATAAATTTATTCTTTATACTGAAATTAATAATTTGTGATAGCATTTTTTATAAAATAATAGACGTTAATAGCTTAATCAAATACAATGTGATCAAGCAGATAAATTAAAAAAACGATTATTTTATGAAAGCCGTGGTGGTTGAAGGAGCCCTTTGTCGTGTAGGCTTGAATTAGGAGCGTGGTAGTGATAATTAGCCTCTATGTTTTCTGAAAAGTCTGAATAATTAAACTCATGCTTGAACGTGTTAAATACAAAAGCTGAAATTGAAGTTGAATGTGAACAAGAAGAATGATTAAAAGGTAATTTTTCGTGATCTTTTTGTTCTTCTTGGTGTTGTTTTACGTGGTCAGATTTTAATTCACCATAATGTTTAGAAATAAAAACAAGTATGGAATCTCCATACTGTTGATTATGGTATTGGGCATGCTCGATCAATTCGTCAAATTGGGCAATGTCCATTAATTGAACACCCAAACTTTGAAGCAGGATTGTAAAGGAGAGCGCTATGGAAACCAATCTATTCACACTGTAAATATAATTAAAACTATCTGTTTTTTTTATGATCTATATCACTTGAAAAACTATCTATAAAAAGATAAAATTGTTGTTTTTATCATTTACTTAGGTAATTTTTTTCTTTTGTCCCACCATGACCACCAGCAACAATAAGCATTATTTTGATGCTTAAATATATAAATTTAAAAAACTGAATGATGGGATTCATCATTTTAAATCGTTGGTATTTTGAAATTCGTTGTGTCATAATTTTTGTTTTTTATTCAGGAATTAACCACCAAAATGGACGCATTTTAGCTTTGTAAATAAAGGCATAGTGTAGGGCTAGTTTTAACCAATGACCTGCTAAACCTATTTCACCGAAGGTTTTACTTAATTTTCTTCCTTGAGTTTTTGGGTATTTTTTATAATCAGGGACAATAGGGTATGTAGTAATGCTTACACCGCTTCCTGTTGTTAATCCATAACCAGCGGAAGCGATACATGCTGCCCCCATATTTCCCATCGACCCTTTGTGGTTTAGTGATTCCTTACCGTTTTTAATAGAATCTATAATATTTTCTGCCACTAATTTTGCAGTAATACCAGAGGGCATTCCTGTTCTTGGAGGGGCAGGAAAAATTTCTGTTCCATTGCTGTTTTTTCTAGGTTTTGAAATACTATGTGGAGGTGCAAAAGCGATTCCAGGGGCGAAAATATTTTTGTAACTCGGATTTTGATAGGTTTCTGGCCAATCCTGTACAGACCATTCCTCATATGGTTTCGGGGTATAATCTGCATCGACAATCATAAACCCTTTAAAGAGTTTATTTGTAATATCATTCTCGTTTTTATCATAGGCTTTAAATCCATGACCAGAAAAAGAGGGGATGAGCATTGCAAAATCATAGGTTTCAGTTTTAGTTTCACCATCTAAATTTTCATAGTGAGCTATTCCATCTTCAATCTTCTGAACACCTGCACCAAGGATCCATTTAATATCTCGGTCTTCAAAAATCATCTCTACCATTTCGTGAGATTTCATAGTCATACTTCCATAACTTAGTAGCATGCCATCCATTCCAAAATCTCCTAATTGATATTCGTTGGAAATCCAAGTAACTTCAGCCATATCACGTACTTTGTGTTTTCTAAGCTCCTGTTCTACATTTAATATGTATTCAAAAGCGGCACCTTGGCATGTAGCTTTAGCATGACCAGTGCCTATAAGAATTTTAGCTTTTTTGCCTTGCTTCATCTGTTGAATTAATGCATTTAAACCTTTCCACGCATGATCCGCATGTGTGTAGGTGCAAACAGAATAGGCTTTGTTGGACCCTGGATTTAAGCCTTCGGTAGCTTCAAAGTTCAGCTTTGGGCCGGTTGCATTTATTAGATAATCGTAAGTTATTTTTTCCTGTTTACCTTTGTTTTCACCAGCGACATATTCAGCCAGTACATATGGTTTTGCTTCACTTTTATCGCCTTCAGGGTAAAATGAAACAGCTTTGGCCTGTTTGTAATTAATGCCTTTCTTTTTGTATAGCGGTGCTAATGGAAATAAAATTTGTTCTGACTTCATTCTGCCAATACCAACCCATATATTTGAAGGAATCCACTGGTAATTACTATTCGGAGATAGCACTAGAACCTCATGTTCTTTGGATAATTTTCTGCGCAAATGGGCTGCTGCAACATGACCAGAAATACCTGCTCCTAAAATGACGATTTTTGACATTATGATTAGATTTTAAGATAAAATTAATTCAAATAATAACCATTTAAAATGATAGAAATCAGTTAAATACTACCATATGTATGTATACAAATTTGGGCATTCTAAATGTGCTGTACAGTAACTTCTGTTACACACGTTAGAATGATTTGAACTAAAAGCTGTTTGTTCAAAGAAAGAATGTTTAATTGGGTATGGTTTTTATAGTTTGTCAGATAGGAAGATGATAATTCCGAAAGGAAGAATGCTTTAAATTTGAATAAGCAGCATTTTTTTAATAAAAAAAGCCTCTCAGTTTTTCTAGTAGCGGGAACTGGATTCTTTCCTCCGTAGCACTACGGAAAGGGCCTTTGGGTTGGCTTTACAAAGAAAACCAAGTTCGCTTTGCCTCCTATTTTTTGATTAGCTTAAAAATCAATGCAAGAATTATTTTTTTACTAAACAAAAAAACCAGCTATTTCTAGCTGGTTTTCTTAGTAGCGGGAACTGGACTCGAACCAGTGACCTTCGGGTTATGAGCTTAAAGGTAATGTGTTTTAATGTGTATCAGAACATATTAAAATATATGATATACAGTACTTTACATAATTATTAATGTGATTTAAATACAATTAAAATCAAAGTATTCTGTACTTATTCTGTACTAATATTTTTATATTTTCATTATCTTTGTATTTAAAGTTAAAAGATTATGGCAAGCATTAAGATAGTATTGCGAAAGAATATGATGCGAAAGGATAACACCATACCACTTGCCATACGTATTAGTGAAAATTACACAACGAACTATAAATGGCTAGGGCAATATGTCCTCGAAAAAGATTGGGACAAAAATGCAGGAAGGGTAAAAAGAACGCACCCTAATGCAAAAAAACTTAACAATTTTCTCTTAAAAAAGCTTACCGAAACAAATGATATTTATTTTGATTCAAAAGAAAATATCACACCGAAACAGGTTAAGCAAAAATTGAAAGGTGCTGGTGGCTCTAAATCATTTTTCGTTGTTGCCGCAGATAGAATCAAACGTAAATATGAACTTGAGGTATTTTCAGTTGCGAAATCTGAATTATCCATTCTTTATAACTTGGAAGAGTTTTTAAACTTGAATATTTCATTAGAAAAAGATTTAGCCGTAAAGGGTATATTTGAACGCAGAAAGCTGCGTGTCAGTAAAGGGCGTAAAGGCGAGCATTCATTTATAGATTCCGTTAGGTATTTTAAGAAGAATAAATCGTTAAAATTTCAAGATATAACAGAATCATTCTTGGACAAATACAAAGACTTTTGTTCCGTATATCTTAATCAAAAATCTCGTACTGTCACGAATCAACTTATTTTTATTCGCACCCTTTTTAATAAAGCTGTCAAGGATGGGGTAGTTGATTCTAAATTCTATCCGTTTGGTGGCGAAAAAGAAAAAATTCGAATCGGATCAAGTCATAAAATAGGTTTGACTTCCTATGAGGTTGAAAAGATTGAACTTCTCAAATTAGAACATAACACCTCAATTTGGCATACTCAAAATGTGTGGCTATTTACTTTTTACTTTGCCGGTATAAGAATTTCGGATGCGATAAAACTGAAATGGTCGGACTTTAAAGACGGACGATTATTCTATGTAATGAATAAGAATGAAAAACCATTAAGTCTTAAAGTGTCTGATAAAGCAGAAGCAATACTAGAATATTATAAAAAAGAAAAAGAAGGCATCAATGGTTTTATCTTCCCTTTTCTGAAAGATGTAAATGAATCTGATTCTGAAGATGTCTTTAGAAAAACCAGAAATGCAACTAAACTGCTTAACAAACATTTAAAGCGAATTGGTAATGTATGTGAAATTGACAAAAATTTGTCTAACCATATTTCTCGACATAGTTTTGGCAATATTGCTGGAAATAAAATTCATCCTAGAATGCTTCAAAAACTATATAGACATAGTGATTTAAAAACCACTCTAATATATCAAGCTAATTTCATTCATGAGGAAGCTGACGATGCTTTAGAAAGCGTAATAAATTTTTGATATTCATATCATTATAATGGTATATCATAATCTTTAACACTATCATTCTTCAAGTTATCCTCATAGCCAGAAAATGGACTAGTGTATTTCTCCTTTATTATAAAACCTTTCTCAACAAAATTTTTAGCGCTCTCTTTCCAGTTTTGAATGTTTAGTCCTCTGCTAAGTTTCCAATTTTTTGTTTTATAATAGACATAGAATTTTTTTCCTTCTATTTCTGGCCAATTATTTTCTTTAAAAAAATTTAAAACAACCAGTTCATTTTTTGGCCTTGCCAGTTTATTTAAGTTTTCTTTTGTTTTATGTTTATAAGAAGATACCAAATTTTGGCCTGGTTCTGGGACGCAGTTAGCCATTTTTTTACCAACTGAATTAAAAAAAATAGCCATCTGAACTTTTGACCCTCTTGCCGGATGGTACGATGGGAAATATTTTAAAAAACCCAAATCATTGAGATCTCTTATGTAATTATGATAAGTTGTTTTAGATTTAAATTTTGCTTTCTCCATAATAGATTCCCTGTTTATGGTTATCGTCTTTTTGAAATATTCACGATTCCATTTTTGAAAGAATGCCAGGTATAATGTAATATGACCTTGCTTAATTCTATGGTCTTTATTGAAACGTTCAAAAACTGCGTTGAGCTGTGTAATGTAGTTTACCTTTTCCATTAGTCATACTTATCAATGAATTTCTTTGCTCTATATTGAACATCTTTCTTTTCTTCGAAATATTTTTTTTCTAAAATCAATTTTTCTTTGGGCGGTTCTGTTGCTAGAAAGAGAGCTTGCATCATCGCTACAGTAGGTTTAGTCTGTGACTTTTCAATATCCTTTATAATAGCAATCATTCCATTCATTCGCCTTTTTATCAGCATAGAAATCCTGGTTTCCAAGGTTTCCATACGAGGTCCTAAATGCTCGGTTGGGGAAATTCCGTTTTCATTAAAAAAATCCATCATTATGAGCAATGTCATCGATTGGGATTTTGACAGCATTTTACTAAACTTCCTAAATTCATTAGCCACAGATTTCTTAATCTTTAGCGTTTCAAATTCTTCTTTTTCATATCCTCTATCCATAGTTTTTAGTAAAAATAGTGCCTGTTTACGGCGGTTCTTAAATGTTTTTAGTAAAAAACAGCGTTTTTATTCAAATTCAAAAAAAGATAAAAACCTTGTCAAACCCTATAAACGCTATGTTTATAGCAAAATCGAATAACCGTAACAGGGCGGCTGCCTGTTACCCTCTTGCTATTCCTTTTCGTCCCGCTCGCGGGACAAAA
>TARA_R110002049_G_scaffold69023_2_pt1 | contig 28294 bp, 20 predicted proteins | sample TARA_R110002049 | Tara Oceans TARA_R110002049 (sample SAMEA4396941) | marine metagenome | biome: Polar Biome; feature: [SRF] surface water layer (ENVO:00010504); material: water (ENVO:00002006), including particulate matter (ENVO:01000060) such as... | depth 5 m
ACTTCTACGATTCTTTTAACCCAACAGCAATACCAACTTTCGGGGACGGTTACGGACAGTTATGGCCCCTTGCCCGCTGTGCATATACTGGTCAAAGGAACCGATACGGGTACCTTTACAGATCAAAAAGGGGAATACATTATTAATGTAAACAATACGGACACCCTGATCTTTTCCTATCTGGGACATCGGACCAGGGAAATCCCGGTTTTGGGCAGGACCACCTTGGATATAGAACTGCTGTCCGATATTACCGAACTAAAGGAGGTAGAGGTCAATGCGGGTTACTATACGGTAAAGGAAAGGGAACGCACTGGCAGCATCAGTAGGGTAACGGCAGTGGAAATAGAACTGCAGCCCGTGATCAGTCCGTTGGAAGCGCTGCAAGGGCGAATGGCAGGTGTGGAAATACTTCCAAGTGGGAACCTACCCGGAATGGCTTCCACCATTCAAATAAGAGGCCGCAACAGCTTGCGAAATGATGGGAACTTTCCTCTTTATATCATAGATGGAGTACCGCTTAATGCTGCCCCGGTCAACAGCAATAGCCTTATAGGCAATCCTGGCCCTGGGACAGATCCATTAAATAATCTGAACCTCTCCAATATAGCCAGTATCGAAGTGTTGAAGGATGCCGATGCCACGGCCATTTATGGTTCACGTGGTGCCAATGGGGTAATCCTTATAACGACCAAGAAAGGAACACAGCGAAAGACCCAGGTCGAGGCCCGTGTATATTCCGGGATGGCTTCAGTGCCCAACAGACTGGAACTGTTGAATACCCAGCAATACCTACAAATTCGTAATAAAGCGTTCGAAAATGATGGGGTAGAACCCACGGAGTCCAGAGCCTACGATCTGTTGGTCTGGGACCAGGACCGTTATACGGATTGGCAAGAAGTCTTTTTTGGAGGTACCTCTTCCATTAGGGATATTAATATAGCGGCCTCCGGTGGAAATGCTACGACCTCTTTTCGATTGGGTGGATCCTATCACGAACAGGGGACGGTATATCCAGGAGACTACGACTATAATAAGATAACCACAGGGCTGAACCTTTACCATGTATCGGAGAACAAAAAGTTGCGGATCAACTTTTCTACGAATTTTGGTCTTGATGTCAACAATTTGGTAGGGAATGTAAGCCTTACTTCCCAGGCCTTTGGATTGCCCCCCAATGCCCCTAAATTGTTTAATGAAGACGGTAGTCTACATTGGGATGATTGGGAAAGTGTAGGGTTGAAAAATCCCTTGGAAGGCTATTTTAATTTGAGCAGGACCCAGGCCGTGAACCTAGTGTCCAATTTGGGCATCTCCTACCAATTGGTAAAAAACCTGAGCGTTAAGACCAATTTGGGATATACCTACTACAACAGCGAAGAAGTGGTTAAAATACCCAAAAGGTCCTACAGTCCCTCCAACTGGGGGAACATTGACCACCAATCCAACTTTCTAAGATCCAATAGAAATTCTTGGATCGTAGAACCGCAATTGGTCTATGACGGGAAAATTGGTACCGGGAAATTGGATGCCCTGATCGGGGGCACTTTTCAGCAAAGTGAAAATGGTACGTTGGGACTGCAGGGAAAAGGTTATGTTTCCGAGGGCCTCATAGGTAATTTGGGGGCCGCCGAGAGCATTATAAACGCCTCCAATAACAATACGGAGTATCGCTATAACGCCCTTTTCGGCCGCTTGGGCCTAAATTGGCAAGAGAAATACCTGATCAACCTTACCGGTAGGAGGGACGGATCTTCCCGCTTTGGCCCGGATAAACGGTTCGCCAATTTTTGGGCGGTGGGCGGAGCTTGGATATTTTCCGAGGAGCCATGGCTGAAAGACCACTTGGCTTTTTTAAGTTTTGGCAAACTACGGGGGAGCTATGGTACTACCGGAAGCGACCAGATCGGGGATTATGGTTATTTGGATGCCTATGAAGCTACCCCGGGGCCGGGAGGACTGTACCCCACCCAATTGACCAACCCCAGTTATTCCTGGGAAGTAAACAAAAAGTTGGAAGTGGCTGCTGAACTGGGTTTTATTAAAGATCGGATCCATATGGGACTCAGTTGGTACCGAAACCGTTCCTCCAATCAATTGGTGGGATACCCATTGCCCACCACTACAGGTTTTACCAGCATACAGGCCAATTTGCCTGCAACGGTCCAAAATAGGGGATGGGAGGTGGAAGTAGCCACCTTAAATGTCAAGGGACAAAACTTTCGTTGGCAGACCTTCCTAAATGTGAGTTTTCCCCAAAACAAATTGCTCAGTTATCCCGATCTGGAACAATCCTCCTACGCCAATACGTTTCGGGTGGGCCATCCACTGAATATAAGTCTGCTTTATGAATATGATGGAATAGATCCCGAAACGGGTTATTATAAAATAGTGGATGTCAACGAAGATGGGCGTTACGATTATGAAGATCGCTCCGTTATCAGGGATCTGGGAAGGGAGTACTACGGAGGTATAAACAACACTATTGGCTACAAAGGTTTTTCCCTGCAATTTCTATTGGAGTTCGTAAAACAGGATGGTACGCTTTCAGGACTTAGTGCGGGAAGTCTGAGCAATCAAAATGTCCAGGTACTGGGGGCACTGGAAGAGGATGGCCGTTTCCAAAGGATCTCACAAACTTCCCAGGCATCCAGGGCCTATACCTACGTAACCAACACAATGTTTCCAGTGGTGGATGCTTCCTATATACGTCTCAGAACACTATCCCTGGGGTATACACTCCCAACGGAGGTAACAAAAACTATAGGTATAACAGCATGTAAACTATTTCTAACCGGGCAGAATTTATTGACCATAACCAATTATGATGGTATGGACCCCGAAATGCCCAGCGGAGGTACCTCCTTTTCGGGCTTACGGACCATAACCTGTGGCCTACAACTAAATTTCTAAAGAAAATGAATATGAGACTATCAAAATATATTAAAAAAGTCATGGCCATAATAATGTGCTGTGGTATGAGCTGCTGCGAAGATTTTGTGGATCTGGATGCACCGGATCATAAAATAGTATCGGAAGTGGTTTTTGCCAGTGACGAAACCGCTAACAGCGCTATGACGGGTATCTATAACCAATTGTTCATCGCCCCGTTCAGTCGTGGTTGGATGGACAGCGTTACCGTGTTAACGGGATTGGCTTCTGACGAGCTGCATAATATATGGACAACAAACCTTGGATATATGGAATTCGAACAGAATGAGATCTTACCTACCAATTCCAATAACCTCGGTCTCTGGTCCAGCGCCTATAATATTATTTATATGACCAATGCCCTGTTGGAAGGCCTTGAAAATTCGGACCAGATTACCGATGATGTACGCTATCGATTGGAGGGGGAGGCAAAGTTCGTAAGGGCCTTTTCCTATTTCTATCTAGTAAACCTATATGGGGATGTACCCCTGTTATTGAGTACCGATTATCGTGTAAATGCCCTGGCATCAAGAAATACCATGGAGGAGGTGTACCAACAGCTTAATATAGACCTGGAGAATGCCATAAACCTATTGGATGACAGCTATACGGAAGGGGAACGTACCCATGCGAATCGTTATGCGGCAACCAGTTTGTTGGCAAGGGTAAACTTGTACTTGGAGAATTGGGAACAAGCGGAAAATTTAAGTAGCGAAGTACTGGCGCATTCGGACACATATCAACTTTTGGAGGATTTGGACCAGGTCTTTTTGGCCAATAGCAAGGAGGCCATTTGGCAACTATCACCCATCGGGCGCGGATCTTCTTCAACACAAACAAACGAGGGAAATGTGTTTATCATCGATCCCATATTTTCAGCTTTTGCCAATTTAAAATTGTCGGAGGATTTTGTGGGCACATTAAATGCTGAAGATAAACGCCTGCTTAATTGGGTAGGGTACCACGATGGAACTAGCGCCTATTATGCCTATAAATATAAAATTTGGATCAGCACCGCCAGTGTTACGGAGTATTCCATGGTGCTCAGGCTCGCCGAGCAATATTTAATTAGGGCAGAGTCCAGGGCAAGGCAGGGAAACCTAATGGGTGCCATAGCGGACGTGGATATCATTAGGAAAAGGGCGGGATTGGAACTGTTGGCGGATACTGATCCGGGAATGGGTAAAGATGCGCTTCTCCAAGTAATCTTTGAGGAAAGAAGGAAAGAACTGTTCACCGAATGGGGCCATCGTTGGTTCGATTTAAAACGTAGCGGACAATTTGATGAAGTGCTAGGGCCCAACAAGTCATTTTGGGACGATACCGATATACTTTTTCCGATACCGGAAGAGGAGCGAATGAAAAATACAAACCTTGGACAAAATCCGGGATATTGATTTTAAAACACATACAATGATGATATCCAGTATTAAAAAAGTAATAGTATCGGTCATGGCATTTACCATTTATATGGGGACCATGGCGCTGCAGTCCCAGAGTAGCGGGATTCCTTACGAAGTAAAATTAGATCCGAGCATCCGATATGGGCAGCTGCCAAACGGATTTACCTATTATATAAAGGGGCTTAACGGGCCCCTATCCAAGTTAAGTTTAAAACTCTACGTTAAGTCCGGGTATTTACAACAGGATTCCGATCAAATGAATATGGCACATGCGGTGGAACATTTGGCTTTTAAGCCAAGTAAAAACTTACCCCAGGGCATTTATGAATATTTGGGCACTTTGGAAGGAACACCTGTGGTACACAGGAATTTAGGAGGCTCCGCAGGTCCAAGGGTTACGACTTATGACTTCAACGCGCCGGCCAACAACAATACGGCCCTGCAGGCCGGTCTCCTTTGGTTCAGGGAAATTGCCACAGGCCTAAAGTTATCCGAATTGGATATAGATAGGGAAAGAGGGGTTTTGTGTCAAGAATTAATACATAGGGAAGGGGATAATTTGGAGGAATCTTTCCTTGTAGATAGGCTTAAGGCCAAACTATTGCCGGGTCATTTGGACCAAACTAATTTTTTCGAACATCATGAAACGTTCCCAGCGGAAACGCTGAGACGTTTTTACAGGGATTGGTACCGGCCAGAGCTAATGGCACTTAGTATAGTTGGGAGCGTAGCGGATGTGGATGCCCTGGAAAAGCAAATAATACAAAGGTTCTCTGATATCCCGCCACATAAGGAACCAAGAAAACTCGTGGATTGCGATGCTTTGTACTATGGTCGGCCACCGCAATTTGTTGGTATGGAGAGGAAACCGGATACCTTAAAGAAAATTATTAACAAAGATGTTCTCTTTCGGCTATTTTTTAGAGATCCCCAGACCAAGGCTATACTACATGGACGGGAGGGAACCAACCGCTTAATGACCTGGAATTTATTGGAAAGAGTACTAAGGGATAGATTTAAAAGTATTTCTGAGGTTTATAACCCTTCGATAAGAGTAAATAGCCTATATACCTACAAATTGGATAAGGCACCTTGTGCACTCATAGTCGATATAACTACACAGCACCATAAGGAAAAAGAGGGACTCCTAACGACCATTAAAATCCTACAGCAATTAAAAAAATATGGTGTTTCCCAGGAGGAATGGGATATGGCCAAAAATGAATCGCTACATGCCTTGAGGGACAATGATCTTGAAAATCCAAAATATTGGATAGTTGAAATAAAGAAACATTATAGTCGCGGGGAGGCCTTGCCCGCCCATAAAAATGACTTGATGATTAAATGGCTTTCCGAACTTTCCTTGGAGGAATTCAACAAAATGATTTCTGGGCTTATTGGGGATATGCCGGAGGATATCGGTATAATTGCCCCTGAGGGCCATAGGGCATTATCCTATACAGAAGATCAGCTGCGTTCGTGGATACGGAAGACCTCTTCCGGTCAAATTTCCCCGTTCGCTTTTCCACATAAGCCCCTAAGGCTGATGGATGCTGATGCTAAATTGGGAAAGAAAGGTTTCTTAGATCATGGAATTGATATTAGTGGATCAAGGGAAGTATTGCTGGAAAATGGGGTGAAGGTGGTATTGAACAGCTTTAAACCAAGTCCGGGAATACATGCGGATAAGATCTTATTGCACGGATTTAGTTCAAAGGGGGCCTCTTGTTTCCCCCGATCTGATTATTTTTCAGCCATTTATGCGCCTACAATCGTCCAAAATACCGGTGTTGGGGAATTGGATAAATTTCAATTAAAAAACTTTCTTTCCGGTACCAGTATGGAACAAGGTGTCAGACCCTATATCGATTTTATGGATTCAGGTATAACGGGGAACGCTTCAATAAAGGATATGGAAACATTATTACAATTGGTCCATTTGTATTTTACAAATCCCAGAAAGGATGTTTTGGCTTTTGAAGATTGGAAAAAGATCGAAGAAAATAGCTATCAAGACCCATCTTATAGTTTGGTATTGGCTGATTTCAAAAATAAGATTCGGGAAAGTGTAGGGAACTGCTCTGTCACTGACGAAAGTGGAGCTTTTTCAACGAGGCAATTATTAGGGACGAAACGCTACCAAGGCCTCGATAAAACAGATTTAAACAAGGCATATGCCATATACCAAGAAATTTTTGGAAATCCACAGGATTTTACTTTTTTGATCAGTGGGGACTTTGAAATGAAATCCGTACTTCCCTTGGTGCAGAAGTATCTTGGGAACATACCGAAATTAAAAAGCTCCCTAAAGTGCAAAACTCAAATTCCGGACACACGTTCTTTGGCAAACGGACCTCTGTTCAAAAAAATCACTGCTCCAAAAATGTATAAGATGAAAAATGTTCTTTATTCCTTGAAGTTTATAAAAAAGGCAGATGAACCCTATAATTGGCAAGAGGAATTTAAGGTCAGGGTCTTAGGGGTAGTGACCAATATGAAGGTCAGGTCGTTGCGATATGAAAAAAGACTTTCATTATATAATATGTCCGCGCTGGGAAGATTTGAAAAAGCTCTGTCCAGATATGAAATTAGTCTTCAATTGGATTGCGTTACCAAAGAATTGGCAGAAGTACAGAAGGAATGTAAGCGGATAATCCAAGAAATGAAATCAGGTATGGTAACCCAGGAAATGTTGGAACAAAGTATAATGCGATTATACTATTTATACGATGAAAATATAACCGGACAACACGAGATGGTCCAAAACAAATTATATGAACATTTCAGATACCAAAGTACTTGGTTGGAACCAAATGAAATTGAGCAATTTCTTAAATCGCTTACGGTCGAAGATATTGTGGCGACGGCCAATAAGTATTTTAACCAGGAGAATTCATATGAATTTGTGATGGGCAATGATTGATAAGGGGAGGTCATAAAAAAAAAGGCCCACTGGGAATTTTTTCCCGATGGGCCTCTTAAATAGGACTAATGATCAATACAACTTAATAGGTTCATTTGAATCGCTATTCTTCAGGGTAGCTAGGTCCTCTTCGTCATACACATCATAGATCTGGCCGCCCTCGGTACGTTGAACGGTACAGGTTTCATCTCCCTCGGCACAGTTAACTTCGGGAATTGGGAGCCAGGAGTCACCGCCCAAATGAATAAAGTCATTATTCGGATTTGTCTCCATTGTTGTGAATGCAAACGATAGTGCAATGGCAAAAATAAATGCCATTAACGGTAATACTAATTTTAGCTTTTTCATGATAAAATAATTTAAATTATTAATAAGTGCCTACTCTTTTGTACAGGTTTTCGGTCTTCCCCCTGCTTCTGTTGCAACAAAATTTCTTTATATTCCTTAGCTTCGCTATTTAAATTTTATGGTTGTCCCAGTAAATTCTAGCCTGGGATTTTTTAGTGTTTTTTTCGTTCCCTTTGGGCCAGAAGCGTACCTATAAAAGCCATTAGTAGAAATACGAAATTGAATACCAAATGTTGGTTCCAGGATAACAAGGATATCACACCTCCACAGGAACACGGTCTATAAGGAGCAAAAAATAAAATGGCCACTGTATATGCGGTAAATAGTAGCATAAGTGCCATGGCTCCATAGAGTCCTATCAATCTGGTCCTTCCCGAAATAAATAATAGGGCAACGGCCAGTTCCGATAGCGGTATGATCCAAGAGGTCAAAGTAGCTAGGGTCTTGCCTCCAAGTACAGGTGAGTTCCTTATGTTTTCGTAGAACAAACGGCCTTCGAGTAGTTTGGTAGTTCCTGCATACGCGAAAAGTAGAATAAACAGTAAGCTTATAATTCTTACAATTGCCCCCCTATGTTTTTGATGCCATTTCATATCATTTGCATTGATATGACAAAGATCGGGAGTTGAAATTACTTGTAAGGGATAATTACTTATCCCAGAGGGATTTATGCGGTTATATCTCTTCAGACCTAGCCTTTTCCCTGAAAATTTTAGGAGAATGTTCGTATTGCTCTTTGAACACCCTTGTGAAATGGGGCACGCTCTTGAAACCGACCATCTTGGCAATGGACTTGAAGTTCAGTTGGGTATATTGGACCAAGGTCTTGGCCTTGCGCAACCTTTCCTGTAACAAATATTTGAATACCGTGGTGCCATAAAGTTCCCTAAATCCATATTTTAACTTGAACTCATTAGTGCCCAATTGGTGGGCCAGGTCCTTTAAGTTGGGCAGGTCCATTTGCAGGTTATTGAGAATCATGTCCCGTCCTTCCCTTATCTTTCGTATGTCCTCATAGCTCAACTTTACCTTCGGCCTTGCTTTTGACTTTTCGGGGACTTTGCCATTCGGATCCGAAGCTATCGCAGCTTCGTTTCTTTCCTTGCCAAAAGTCTTTCCCATAGTGGTATGGACCACGGTGACCAGAATGTTCTGGGAGCCGTCCTTTTCGCATTTGATCGCCGTGATATGGCAGCGGTTGGGAATGACCAGATTTTCATTGGTCACAAAACTAAGGGGCAAGTTAAGATCATAGAAATTCTTTTTACAAAGGGTCTTCCATTTGTGCTGCCAATCTGTTTTGGAGGCTTCCGTCAACAAGTCCGAAAATGGTTTTTGGACAATATTACCGTGCAGTTTGGAGAGGATGGTACAGGTCTTTTGGTTGATCATTTGTACCATACCGTCCCCATCCAGTAAAAAACACATCTGTACCAAATGTTCAGTAGTGCTCTTGGAACTGACATAGCCTTGGTGGTAGAAGGATTCCTGGATCTCTTCGGCGAGCATATTGAGCACGATGGCCAGTGCCTCGACATTATCGTTCCTCTCCGAGGTGTCCAGACGGTAAAAGAAATTGCCACCTGCCATTTCCAGGAGCATATGCTGGATCTGCTGCATTCTATGTTCTGTTCTTAATGGGGCCATCGTTGCTGTTTTATAGGTTATTGGTCAAAGGGCATTTGTTACGTATTGAAAAAACATTCAAAAGAAGGCCATGCCGAGGACTATCCCAAGGAACCGGCCCAAATAGGCCAAGGCCTTGGAAATTTCCTGAAAAGAGGCCGTAGGGATGTCGGGATGGTTGGTCATAAGATAGAACCGTGTCATGGCATCGGTAACTGGAGGTTCGATAATAAAGGCGAGTGCCTTTATCAATAGGGAGCCTTCCAGGGCAAGATAGTCCCTTGCGGCCTTGTTCACCTTGCGGAGCTGCCGGATGTCACATAGGACGGGATAGGCCCGTTCCTCCTGAAACATCAACCTGTCCCTGACGATCCGTTTAGACGCCGCGAGGTCGATAGCGACTCCTTTTTTGTAGATGATATGCACAATATTGTCCATAAGCATGTACTGGGTGAAATCGTTTTCAAAATAATTTTGCATGGCCTTTAAAAACTGGTAGATGATACTAAATTTACAAAAATATAATTGTAACCTGATTTAAAATCCCCTACAGGACCTGTATTAATGGGGATTTTCTTATCCGAGAGGGATTAAAACTTATCTTAGAGGGATGAATTTTGTGTTGGGTAGTATAAAATCCTACAAATGCCACTACATTTTAGGGTACCAAACGCAAAGACCATGGCAAAGATCAAGCACAACAATTTTCTGGATACCGTAAACGAAGTGATAACGGATGCCGCCAATCAAGGTGTATTGCACTTATATGCCGAAGGCGAGAGTTTTACAGGAAGGACCATTGGGGTGGGGGGCAGGACCCTCTATCATTTTGGAACGACTGGCTATTTGGGACTGGAACAGGATCCCAGGTTGAAGGCAGCAGCAGTTGCCGCTATCCAAAAGTACGGTACCCAGTTTCCCTTGTCCAAATCCTATATTTCCCATCCTTTATATAGCGACCTGGAGGATAGGATAGCTCAAATGTACGGACAGCCCATCATTATCACCAAGAACAGTACCCTTGGGCATTTGGGTGCCATTCCCAGTGCCGTGGACGATAGGGATGCGGTCATCTTGGACCACCAGGTGCACTGGAGCGTACAGAATGCCTGCAAACTGCTAAAGAACCGAAGTATTCCCGTGGACATGGTCCGCCACAACCATTTGGATATGCTCGAGGATAAAATAAAATACCATTCACGGAACCGGAACCGTATATGGTATATGGCTGACGGCATCTATTCCATGTTCGGGGACAGTGCGCCCCTGCATCAACTGATGGCCCTTACGGAAAAATATCCCCAACTGCATTTCTATATCGATGATGTCCATGGCATGAGTTGGGCAGGGAGGCATGGTACCGGTTTTGTCATGGACCAGCTAAAGGAACTTCCGGGCAACATTTTGCTTTTTGGGACATTGAGCAAGACTTTTGGGGCAAGTGGGGCGGTGCTGGTTTGCCCTGATAAAAAGATGCACCATAGGATAAAGACCTTTGGAGGACCCTTGACCTTTTCTGCCCAACTGGAACCTGCGTCCGTCGCAGCTGCATCGGCCTCAGCGGACATCCATCTGTCTCCAGAGATCTACAGTCTCCAAAATGAACTGAAGGACCGTATCCAATATTTCAACGGACTGCTGGCAGAAACGGATCTGCCCTTGGTAGATAGGAACAATTCCCCTGTATTCTATATTGGTACGGGGATGCCAAAAACAGGGTACAATTTTGTCAACCGATTGATGGAAGAGGGGTTCTATGTCAATCTCGGATTGTTCCCTGCCGTGCCCGTAAAGAATACAGGGGTGCGCATCACTATATCAAGGCATAACCAGAAGGAGGAGATAGGTGCCCTGGTGGAGGCCATGGTCCATCATTACCCTAAAGCCTTGGAGAATACAGGTACCGACCTGAACAGGGTGCGCCATGCCTTTGCAATGGGGTCCCCGGAAACCGGATCGAATATTGTGGATGCCGAGCTTGATATCCTATTGGTGGATTCCATAGCCAAGGTGGAGAAGGAGCTCTGGAACCATATAATTGGTACACATGGGGTTATGGATCGGGACGGGCTGTTGTTTCTGGAGACCTGTTTTCGGGGCAATGATCTTGTAGAGCATAATTGGGAGTTCCGATACCTTATCATAAGGGACGGAAAAGGGAAACCTGTATTGGCCACCTTCATGACCATAAGTCTTTGGAAGGATGATATGCTGGCCAAGGAAACTATATCAAAAAACCTGGAAGAAATAAGAAAGAACGACCCCTATCATTTGACCACTAGGGCATTGTCCATCGGTTCCCTGTTTACAGAGGGCAAACACCTGTTCCTTGACCAGGACCATCCTTTGAAGGACAGTGCTCTGGGCGCACTGATGCGGACCTTGGAAACTTTGGGGCATCAAATGGATGCCAAAATGACCGTTCTCAGGGATTTTGGATCGGATGATCCCTTGGTTAAATTTTTTTCCGGCCAGGGATTTGTACGTATCCAAATGCCGGATTCCTGTGCAGTGGACCTTGCGGGAATAGAGGACATCGAAGCCTATATCTCCGGGCTTTCTGTGCGTAACCGTCGTCATTTCAGAAAGGAGATACAAGCTTTTGAACCGGAATTTCAAGTGGATATCCTAGACACATGTCCTAAAGAACAATTGCAACAGCTTATAGACCTATATGGCAATGTCCATAGGAACAATCTTGGTCTTAATACTTTTTCCTTTGCGGAACGGGTCTTTAAAACCATGTCCGATAATCCCCAATGGGAATTCATAATACTTTCATTTGTGAACCGCCCGCAAAAGCCCATTGGGGTAATGTTCTGCTATAAAAACCAGGGAAAAACCTACGTCCCGGCCTTTATAGGCCTGGATTACACCTTTGTAAAAAGCCATTACACCTATCGCCAACTATTGTACCAGACCATCAAAAGGGCCATTCACCTAAGTTTTGAGCGTATCGACTTTGGGATGACCGCTGCCTTTGAAAAACGTAAGCTGGGTGCGTCCGTTAAGGAACAATTTGCCTATGTACAGGCCTCTGACAACTTTGTCATGGAACTCTTGGGGATCATGTAGCATGAGGGATAAACCGAAAGACGATGAAATATCAAAATTTGGTATCGGAATTCAAGACGCAATTGGATAAGCTGGAGAACGGCAACGGCGATATCCTTTTTAGGGCAGAGTCGGGCATTACCATGGTGGAACGCTACATCAAACGGCTACAGGCCCAAATTGAAAAGAAGCCCTTTCCTTCCCAAGTGGAGGAGATCAATTTTTTTAAGCACATCAAGCCCCAGTTCTTCAGCAAACTGATCTATTACGGCCGGTTGTTCAACATCGAGAGCAGGCGGCCAAGAGGCAGCAATGCCGCACAGGTCAAATACCTAAAAAACCAGATCGAAAAGTTCCAGATCTTCTTTAACGACAATCTGGAATTCTATAATTATTACCGCCGTGGGGCCATATCCCTGGACGAACAATATTTTGTCCGGGGCAATATGGACCTGCGGCTGCCCCTGGAATCCTTTCATTTTATGATCGACGACCAGTTCTCCACCTGTCAGGACGGTACGGTGGCCACCATCATGGCCTATGACATGCTTATCGTATACCTACAAAGGGAGATAGATACGTTGACGATCAACATGGACGACTTAAAAGAAAAACCTATGGAACGACCCTCAAAACTATTTTGGACAGGCAGTAAGACGGACCTCATAGAGCTCCTTTATGCCCTGCACTCCATTAAGTGCATCAACAGCGGGACCGCCGACATCAAGGAGCTGGCGGCCCATTTCGAACATTTCTACAATGTGGACCTTGCAACTACTACCATACCTTTATCGAGATCAGGTCCAGGAAGACCGGTAGGACCAAATTTCTGGACCGGCTCATCGAGATGTTAAAACAAAGGATGGAGGGTCTGGACGACTGACCAAAAATCCCCCACCTTGGGATAGAGGTGGGGATTTCCATTTTAACGACTTCAATATGAAATTTGGCCGTTTTTGGTACGGCCAATAAGGTATCTATGTGCCTGAACAAGATGGAAACCATCAAAAAAACCTTCAAAAAAAATATCGCCCACCTCTATCATAGCTATGGAAATGTAACATAAAAGTCTTTGCAATTTTGTAGAACGAAAGTCAAATCGAAGATTCACGAACACCTATTGATGATATAGTAAAGTTTGTGGGTTAAATCAGGTCAGGGGCCATCAAATTAGTTGACAGCAATGAAATGGTCCCTTTCTTTAAATCCGTTTTACAATGGCAGCAACAATCATTACCACAGAAGATTTATGGGAATTTAAAATGGAACTTCTCCATGAGATCAAAGAGTTGTTCAATGAAAACCAGACCAAGGTCATTAAAAAAGAATGGCTAAAAAGCAACCAGGTTATGGACATGCTGAATATTAGCTCAGGGACCTTACAGAGATTTCGGCAAAATGGCACCTTGTCCTATACAAAAATAGGGGGACTTATGTTTTATGAAGCAGGTCAAATAGAAAAAATTCTAATGGATAACCTTATTAAGAACCCAAAAAAAAAGAGATGAACTATATAAGGCATCTCAATGCAGTGTTTCACCAATTTTCCAAGGATTCCAGGCTTAATCCGACACATGTTAGCCTCTATATGGCACTGTTCCAATATTGGAACCTGAACAGGTTTCCCGAGAGTTTTCTAGTGGATAGGGAAGAAACCATGTCCCTTTCCAAAATAGGGTCCAGGACAACATACCATAGATGTCTGGCCAATTTGAACGATTGGAACTATATCGCCTATATGCCCTCCCATAACCGGTTTAAGGGCAGCCGTATCATGATGCCCGTTTTTGGGACAACTGATGAACAAGTGGTGGACCAGCATGAAACTAGTGGTGGACCGGCGGTGGTATCATATATAAACATTAATAAACAAAATAAAACATTAAATAAACACCCTAGAGAGTGCCGCCCAAAAAATGAACATGATGTTGTTGATTTTTTTAAAATGAACAAATGGCCACTTACCGAAGGCACTAAATTCTACAATCACTATCAGGGCGTGGGATGGAAGGCAGGTGGGAAGTCCATGATCGAGGACTGGATGGCCATGGCAAAAAATTGGATGCTCCGGGCCAAAGAATTGAAAAAGGAAAGTGTTTTTGTTGGGCGATCGAACAAAAAGTTAAGTGCAGATTATCTGGATATTTCAACAGACAAAAATTATGGGGAACCCTTGTAATCATAGAGCCGATCTACGCCCGCACATCCTCGTGGAGGGCGGCATGGAATACTGCCTGGGAAATTTTGATGGCAAGCGCATCGAATACGATTTTTCCAAAGTAATCACCTATCTGGATGCCAAGGGCAGGTCACTGTTTGGGGAAAACTTTAAGGTCCGAGGTGAGGACAAGGGTACTTTCCTGAAGCTTTGCAGTTATATGGTAAAGGATTCCGAGAATTGTAGGAAAATGGAAATTGATACTAACAAGGGTATATTGTTAACGGGTCCAGTAGGATGCGGCAAGACCAGCATGATGAGGTTGATACGTCACATAGTTCCACATCAAAGGACCTACGAAATTATTCCTGCCCGTAACATCACTTTTGCCTTTAACCACATAGGTTATAAGATCATAGAGGATTATGGGAACGGTCGCTTCTACTGTTTTGACGATCTGGGCGTTGAGCCCATGGGGAGATACTTTGGGGACGATTGCAATGTAATGGGGGAGGTGTTGGTCTCACGCCACGAGCTGTACCAAAGGACAAAGATCCTTACGCACATTACCACAAACCTGAATGCGGAAGAATTGGAGGACCGCTATGGAAAACGTGTCCGAAGCCGTATGCGCCAAATGTTCAATCTGATTTCTTTTGACAAGGACACCAAAGACAAACGAATCTAAAAACAATTACTATGAAAATCGCCAGCTTCAACATTGAAAATTTATATCATCGGGACAAAAGCCTTATGCGTCCAAGGCTGAACAAATGTGTTTCCGATTGGGTCTCGGAACTCGACATTCTCATGTCCCGAATTAAAAAAAATGTAAATGATATAGATCGCATTAGGGAACTCACTTTTTTATTGGGCTTTGAAAAAACGGACCATCGACCCTTTGGGGTCCTAAAAAAAAGGCATGGGGAACTCTTTATAAACCCTAATGTCTCTGCAAATGAGCCCAAGGCCTCAAGGCTTACGGATTGGAACGGATGGGTGGCCCTACAAAATGTGGCCGTTCCCTATGCATCGACCCTAAACAAGGCCAGGCTCATTGCTGAGACTGATGCGGATGTCCTTATCCTACAGGAAGTGGAGGACAGGGCCGCATTGATGGATTTTAACAATGAGCTCTTAAGGGAATATAATGTAGAACCCTACGACCAAGTTATGCATTTGTCCGGTAACGATGGCCATGGTCGGGGCATGGCGATATTGATCAAAAACGGTTACAGATTGGATACCCTAAAAAGCCATGGGTTGGATCTGCCCAAAGGGCACGAGCCTATTTTTGAGGTGGATTGTCAGGAATATGCCCTAATTGCCCCCAAAGGCCATAGGGTATATATCCTTTCCACACAATTTTCTTTGGAGAAGGATACACAAAGAAAAATTCAGGCAGGGAAGTTGGCCGATATCTATCGTAAAATGAAGGCTTCGGGAAAGGAATTGGTTTTGATATGTGGCACCTTGAACGATGTATCCTATAGCGATTGCCTGTCCCCGATCCTGAGGGAGACCGATCTAAGGGATGTGACCAGACATCCCGGATGCAAGGTAGAAAGGGATTTAGGTAAAGGGGCAGGGTATTTCCGATTGGGAGCCTATAGCAAGGGAGTGAATGTTAGGCAAAAGAATTATATGCTCCTTTCCGATGAATTGCAAGATAAGCTGACCTCATGCGGGCTCAACCGTAAAGGGATGTGGCCAGAAGGGAATTCGAGATGGGAAATTTACCCAAGTATTAAAAATAGAATCCATGCGGCCAGTTCCCATCCTGTGATCTGGGGTGAGTTCAGGAATATATGATAGGAACGGAATGCAAGCGCATGGTATTTTTAAATACATCTTGGTCAATATATTGGGTGCGGCCACACCTCGGCACATTGCCCTTACATTTCATTTCGGACAATAAGCCTCGGGGGGCGTCTTGGACACGAGCAAGGGTTCCATGGTCTACCTTGCACATCCTCCACCGGCAGCCCTTAAAACCCTTGCTCAAGTCCGCTGGTCCATCTGCCCGATTGGAATTCCATCAATGCATTTTTTGCCGTTGCAATGGTGCTGGAATGCTTCCATGGTCCGTTGACGATCTACGGTCATTAGAGCACTTATACCGTTTTTCGATGGCGAAATAACAACATTCTCCCTTGTTCGACGGCATAAACCAGTCACGCCCATGGCGCGATCTTATTTATACGCCTTTACAAGTTCGAATGTTGTGGGGATTGTGCATCAAAAAAGGTAACGTGAGGGCTCTATGGGAAGTAAATCATAAACAGAAAATCATGAAATCGAATCCAAATCCTAAAAATGAAACGGCAAAAATAAAATTAAAAAGGCCTGCCTGCCGCAGGCAAGGAAAACGTTCGGGATATAATAAGTAAATCATTTCAATCCATTGTTAACCGTCCACATGGATGTGGACATAATCTTTTTCAATTATGAGCAAATTTAGAAACCATGTACAGTTGATCGGGAACATCGGGGACGACCCGACGATCACCAATCTGGAAAGTGGCAAAAAGGTGGCCCGATTTCAAATGGCCACCAATGAGCGCTACAAAAATGCCAAAGGGGAGACAGTCCAAAATACGGATTGGCATAACGTTGTTGCCTGGGACAAAACCGCGGAGATCGTGGAGAAGTATGCGGCAAAGGGCAGGGAAGTGGGAATTACTGGGAAATTGAAATCCAGGCACTTTGAAACCAAAGATGGGACCATGCGATTTGTTACGGAAGTGGTGGCCAGTGAAATCCTATTGCTGGGAAGCAGGTCCTAATGGTATGTCCATTAAAGTGTAGGAAAAGTAAAAGGGGCGTTCCCGAAATTAAACGCCCCCTTGTTGTCTCAATATTAATCCTAACGATAACTAATATGAACTTCAAAACTAGACAATTAAAGCAACGGATACAACATTTTAACGGTTCGTTAATACTTTATCAAATCCCCCTTATCAGGACAAAATTTACGGAGGGTATAAAATATCTTGCCCAGGCAGGAGAATGTTATTGGTTGGTGACGGACACCTCCGTTATCGCTAAAAGTTTAAGGGACAAAAGTCGATTCATATCCATCGATTTTAGAAAATTCAACGAGAAGGAAAAGGACATTATGGGATATGGGGCGAAAATCGATTACAGTGATGGCAATGGGCTCCTTTATGAGACCCATAAATATCACCTGACCGATTTTCCGTTGGATGAAATCAGGTTGTTCTTTGTGGACGATACCCTCATGCTTCCAAGTGAATATTAAAAATTAAAGAGGGCAGACTATGGATTAATTAGTGATTAATTGAAGGTAAATGTCACATTTACAGTTGTTTGATAGGTTCAAATATCTATAGCATCAAAACTTTAACAGAATTAAACCTCAAATATTTTGATTACTAAAGAATAAAGAGTCAAATTCGAAGTTATAGAATAATACCCAAATCCTATAGAATCTTAACCTTATGAAAATAAAAAATGTAGTTTTGATAGAAAATTGCAAGGTTGATGCCATTTTGATCAAAGAGTCCCTTCAACAACATGGGGAACAATGTAATATTCACTTGATGGAAGATGGTTTTGAAGCCGTGCTATTTACCCAAAGTCTTTTGGAACATAAAAATAATGAGACACCTGATCTGATTATTGCAAACGAAGACCTGGTAATGATCAACGGGGGAAATATATTGTCCAAAATAAAAGGCCTGAGCAATTTTTATATCCCCGTAATTATTTTGACTTCCAGCGGAGATAAAGCTCCACCTCAACATAACAGGCAAACCTGTTGCTTCATAAATAAACCTTTGGAAGTAAAAGAGTTTATAAGCATTTTCAAGGACATCAAAACTAACTGGTTGTCCCCGATCCATTAGAACATGCTTGTTCAATAGAACTTAATAACTAATTTCAGTCAATAGTCCAATAAGCTATTGCCATTCATTGAATTTTCCTGTGCACAGGTATTTCAAGCTTAAGATAATCCTCCAGGTCTTGGTAATAAAATACAAAAAAAGCATCGATGCTTTTTTAAACTTTGGCTTGAAATAAAATAATATTGATTAATGTATCATACAGGTATTGAATTTCTTCCATCATTTCCAAGCTTGGAACTTGGTGAAAATACTTCTAAAGATATTTGCCATTTAGCTACCGCTATCTTTGGTTCTTCTACCGCTAAGGCCGCTATATTGAAGTGGCCAATGGATCAGACGACTTTCTTGAACAGTCATTTCAATGGCTCCAAAATTGAAGAACTCATTGGCGGACATATTCGCAACAAGTCGAATGAATTACTTATTCTAAAGGATGAATTTAAATGTCCGGATATTTTAGTTGAAATGGATACCTTATCCAACTGTTCTCCAATGATTATGGTTATCGCAGCTCTCCATGATCGCGATGGGGGAATTCTGGGTTTTTTAAGTATTTATGATACCCAAATAAACAAAATAACCGATAGTCAAGAAAGGAGTATTAAGATCTTGGCCCAACAGGCAGCATTATTAGGTGTACTTCAAAATCCTCATGTAAATTCTGAAAATTCTAGGACTTTTGTGGACAACAAGAACATTACTATTGGAAACTTCTGGGAAACAAATGGTGCCATTATTTGGAGCCTCCATAATAGTACTGGAAAACTCTGGTTTAACGAATTATTTCTTAATACTCTTGGATATAGCTCGGACGAAATTAATTTTGATTCGCTTGAAAATTGGCTTGATCTAGTGTACTATTTTGATCAGGATAAAGTGTATAGGAGGTTTCAAGCCTGGATTGAAAATGACCTAATGGAGGAGGAGCTGGAATGTAGACTGGTCCACAAGTCTGGAGACATTGTTTTTATCAACATTAGGGTTCTTCATACCAAGTTCAATAAAACCGAGACAGTGCACCAAATAGAAGGGGATATCCAGAACATAACTTCACAAAAAAAAGTTTGGGAGCAAATTGAATTGATACACCCTAGGTATACATCCGTAATCCAAGCTGGTTATGATTGGCTATCCATCGTTGATTTAAAGGGAAACTATACCTATTTAAACTCCACTTGGGAATCGGCGCTGGGATATTCATCCAACGAATTGATCGGGAAGAATGTATTCAATAAAGTACATAATTCCGATAAGAAAAAAGCAAATTACTATTTTTCCAAGTTCATCAAAAATGAGCCCTTTGTTTCCAGACCATTTCGGTTTCAACATAAAAATGGTAGTTGGAAATGGTTGGAAATATTGATGATCAATTTGAATGATGACCCAATGATCCAGGGTATTGTTATCAACGCCAGGGACATTACGGACAGAGTGATGAACAATAGGGAAATAAGGGCTTCAGAGGAAAAGCACCGTTTACTTTTCAATAGTAGCCCCTATCCAAAGTATATTCTTGAACTGGAGAACTGTAAAATTGTGGATGCAAACGATGCCATGGTGGAGTTTTACGGATATTCCAGAAGTGAGTTGCTTCAAATGAACGCGAAAGACTTAAGGCCCAAGGAGGAAGTAGGTGAGTTATTGAAAGGACTGGAAGAGTTTCAACTTCAAACGGGGTCCCTTAAGTCCGGAATCTATATCCATAAAAAGAGAAATGGAATATTGGTGAAAATGGAAGTGGTTGGGCAACATTTAAGTATAGACGGAGTGAAGTGTGTTCTGGCCACATGTACCGACGTGACCGAGAGGGAAGAGTATTTAAACAGACTCAAAAATTCCGAAAATAAATTGAAGAGCGCAACGGCTATCGCAAAACTGGGCTATTGGTCCATAGGTTTGTCGGACATGTCCCTACAATGTTCCGAAGAGGTATATAAAATTTGGGAAAGAAATCGAAAATCTTTTAAGTTGAACTGGAAATCCTTAATGGATACAATTCATCCAAATGACAGGGAATTATTTAAAGAAGTAAATGAAAGTGCACTTGCCCAGAATAGGAATTATGACCATGTATATAGAATTATTACACCTGACAATTCTATAAAGTGGGTCCGCCATTTAGGGCAACCTAATTTACAGATGGATGGCCAGGCGTTAACATTTGAAGGCACGGTACAGGACATTACCAAACAAAAAACCGAAGAACATCAGTTAAGATTGTTGGAATCCGTGGTAACCAATACCAAGGATGCTGTTATGATTACCGAGGTAACGCAAATTGAAGAAAAAGCTCCAAAGATTTTGTACGTCAATGGTGCGTTTACAAAAATGACCGGATATTCTGCTGAAGAGATAGTTGGTAGAACACCTAGAATTCTAAGGGGTCCCAAAACGGATAAAGCGGAATTGAATAGATTAAACTCAGCGATGCACCGATGGGAGCCTTGCGAAATAACCATCATCAATTATAAGAAAAATGGTGAGGAATTTTGGGTCAACTTTTCCATAAATCCAGTTGCGGACGAAAAAGGGCGTTATACGCATTGGATATCCATTGAAAGGGATGTTACTGTTGAAAAAAATCAGGAGATACTCAATAACTTGATGATCGATATAAGTCTGATATTCGGCCATGAAAATTATTTAAGCCAGTGTTTAAAAAATGTTTTGAATCATTTAGCAGATTTTGGAGGATTCACATTCAATGAAATATGGTTGCCCAATTCTGAAAACCCACAATTAAAGTCTTCTAGGGAATATAGCATAGTGAGGACGGATAAAGCATTTCATAACCACATGGCAGCGGAAGAGTCGGTTGAATTCCTGGAAGAATTGGTGGATATTATATCGGGTAAGCAAATTGTTGAAGTATGGAATATCAAGAAATTGAAGAATTCAAGAAATATAAAAATCATCGAAAAAATGGGAATGGAATGTGTTATCGGAATTCCCTTGATACATAATCAGATATTTGTTGGCGCACTTATTTTGGGCACTGAATATAAAGTGAAATCTAATTTTTATTACAGTGAACCGTTCAAGGAAGTGGCCAACCATTTGGCAGCAGAAATCAAACGGAAGCAAGTAGAAAATGAACTTGAACATGTTTTTAATTTTGCCCCGGATATTCTTTGTAAAGCAGGAAAAGATGGGTTTTTTAAAAAAATAAATCCAGCAGCATCAGAACTTTTAGGGTATTCGCAGGAGGAATTGTTATCCCGGAAAATAATTGAATTTGTACATCCGGAGGATAGGGAAAAAACCAGCAACAGACAATTGTTTTTATATGAAGGTAAATCGTACAAACACTTTGAGAACCGCTACATTAGTAAAAATGGGGAAACAATATATCTAAGTTGGACAGCCAGATCCAGTGAGGAGGAAGGGGCAATATTTGCCGTAGCAAAAAATGTAACTGAGAATAGGGAACTTAAAAATATATTGAACGAGATAACCGATTTGGCCCTTATAGGTTCCTGGGAATTGAATTTTAACAGCTCTACTATTTATTGGTCCAACATCGTTAAGAAAATATATGAGGTGGATAGTAACTACACCCCTACTATAAATAGTGTCCTCGGCTTTTGCAAAGATGGGGAATCCAGGAAGAGGATTTTACAGGAAATCAATAATACTATAATTAATGGGGAGCCATGGGATTTGGAACTACCTATAATAACGGCCAAGGGAAATGAGCGCTGGGTAAGAATGATCGGAAAACCGGAATTTGCCTTTGACAAATGCTTTAGAATAATAGGAAGTATTCAAGATATACATGACTTGAAGACTACGGAGTTAAAAATGGAACAGGCCAACAATGATAAAAATGATATCCTGGAAAGTATTGGAGACGCATTTATATCATTGGACCATGACTGGACTGTTACTTATTGGAACGAAAAGGCGAAAGAGGTATTGGGCGTTGATAAGGAAAATGCCATTGGCAAGAATTTTTGGAGCTGCAATTTAAAAAGTTTTCAACCTCAAGATTATGTGAAATATTACAGAACCATTCGGTCAGGAAAAACATTGTATTTTGAAGATTACATTTCCGGCTTGAACAAATGGCTCGAAGTTAGTGCCTATCCCTCTGAAAATACAATATCACTTTATATAAGGGATATTACAGAAAAGAGATGGATTCAAAGCGCCGTTGAAAAGCAAAATGAAAAATTAAGGGAAATAGCTTGGACGCAATCCCATGTTGTTAGGGCCCCATTATCCAGACTAATGGGCATAATTGATTTATTCCATCAAGATCTATTGGCCAATGATGAGAAAATTGACATGCTCGATCATATTTATTCTTCGGCCATAGAATTGGACACTATTATTAAGGAAATTGTAACCAAATCCCAGTCAGTAATTTCAAATGAATAAAGTAGAATCCTTTAGGGCCGTCATTCACGTAATCCAAGTATAAAAAATGACAGTTTAATTAAGTCAAGACCTGTAATAAAGTTTCTACTCAATTGCGTTAAGAATACCGTTTTAGAAAGTATTTTTAACTTCATCCTTTAATTAAAAATCAGAATCTACCTTTGCAAGTATTGACTTAGCCTAATTCAGTTCTGTGTATTCGAACCGAGTATAGGGTCAAGAACGGTTTAAATCTATTTGGTGCGTAATTCGGCGCATTAAGAATTATACTAAATATAAACTTCCCAATGAATACTGGAAAAATGAAATTTTGAATAGTCCCTCTGTAATTGCCTAAAGTTGGATAAACAAAAGTTATTTTATTACGATCGATTTCAGAAGATTTATAGAGGAAGAAAAAGAGGTATTAGGATATGAAGCCAGCATTGGTTACAGTGATGGCATTGGCCACATCTTTGAAATCCACAAATATCATATTACAAATTTTCCCTTGGACGAACTCAGGTTGTTCTTTATGGAGGATACCCTCATACTTCCAAGTGAATATTAAAAATTAAAGAGGGCACACTGACCAAAGTACCGCCCTCTTTTCATTATTGACTAATCATAAGAAAACAATGAAAAGCGAAGTTAAAGAAATTAAATCAAGTTAATGTGAAAAGCTGGGGATTTTTGAATCAATATCCCAGTTTGATTCGGTGTATGTTGTAAAGCTCGAGGTTGAAACTCGGAACGAGGATACATTGGGATTACAGGAAACTTTTATAGGAGCCCTCCTCTTGGATCCATCCCGGAAGATAAAGGGCGCAGTTCAATTCTCTATTGAAGGCATTATGGATACTTTGGTAGATTTGTTGCTACTCTTTGCAATAGTCCTGAATACGTTGTCTACAGGCATCAATTTTGTCCAATACCATCCCTTGGGTACCTTGAATCCAAATGGACCGGATAAGGACCTGACCAAGCAAATCCAAAAAGCAGATGTTCTTTTCGACATCAAGGTTTTGGACCTTTTGATTATTGTTCGCAATAGTGGATTTTTTAGCCTTGCTGAGCAAGTAATCCATTAAACCCTATGCCTACTTAATTATAAATCCACCTTTTGAATCATATTTGAATTTTTAAGGACAAAGACTTTTGGTATTCCAAGAGTCTTTTTTTTTGTTTAATATCTGTCAGGCCTCCCCATGAAAAGCAAAAGGCAATTTTCACTATCCGCACCATTATTCCATATCCGTTGGGAATTCTTCAAAAGGACTATCCAAAAACTCTTAAAATTCTGCCTTAGGTATGTAAAAGGGATCTGCCGTGCTAAATTCAAGGGTAATCCGGAAATTTTTCGCCGGCGCGAAAAAACGGAATAGCAAGAGGACAACACGCGTTGCGACGTTGTGGAGTTTGATTTGTTTTTAAATAATTGATTATCAGTTATTTAAAATATAAATACAAATTATATACCTGTTTGAAAAGAAGGATAATAGGATAGAGGCCTTGGGAAGTCCCACTATACCTGGGCAGCACTGTCCCAGTAAATATGAAAGTCATGAAAGTACAATTTGCACGTATCAATTTTCTGTTGGAAACTGTGAATCGGTTTCGGATTTTTTCAAAAAAACATGAAAAAACTCATAGCGATGTTCTGGAAGGAATGATGGATTTTTTTGAGAAATATCAGTTATCCCCCTTTCAGGATTTTGGTCCCAACTTATGGGATATGGAGGCCAATATCAAAAGGCGTATCAATTCTATGATCGGGATCATAAGGGATATAGAAAAGCATCAGACCAAACCCACAACTGCCATGCTGGAACTGCTGTTCGAACACTCGCCCCAAAAGACAAAGGGCCAAGCCCCTTTACTAATAGATGGTAAGAAGTTCGATCCTGAGAGGGATATGTTCTTTAAAAAGGTGGAGGAGGCCATTGCCATCGAAAAGGAACATACCAATCTTAAACGGGATTTGGGAGAACTAAAGGCCGATATTTTGAACTTATTGAACAAGGTAGAATTGGTGAAGAGCGGCTTCGGAAAGCCCAGGTTACAATTGGATATGGCACCTGGGGATTTCCAAAAACTTAAACTTAAAATAGAAAATAAATAGTACTATGTATATCAGTATTACCAAACAACATCTGGATACCACCTTCTCCCAAAGCTGCTCGGATTTTGTGGCCTATCTGGAAAAAGAGAACGACGGTAAACAGCCCGAACTTCAGGAACATTTCTTTGATCAGCTCAATGATCGGGTCCCACCTGAACAGGTCACCAAAGAAATAGACGGCAATACCGCCAAGTTGAAACAAAGGGAACCTAAATTCTTTGCCCTGACCATTAATCCAAGTCAGCGCGAATTGAAGCATATCAACAATAACCCGAAACTCCTAAAGCGATATGTGCGCGAGGTCATGAAGGTTTATGCGGCTTCCTTCCATCGCGATGGCCCGGTGTCCGTGGACAGCATCAAATACTTTGCGAAGTTGGAGTATGAACGTACTTTTAAAGGATTCGATGAAGAAGTGAAGGAGAACCAAGTGTACCGGGCAAAGATCGTAAGATTGGAAAATGAGGTCCGTAAGGTGGAACGTGGGGAGGTTTCGGGAAACGTTCGGACTTTGAGGAAGGAAATCACAAGGCTCAATGCCCAAATTCCTCATCGCATTGATGGACATATAGTGGCACAGGGGATACAAAAGCCGGGACTGCAGACCCATATCCATATTATCGTAAGCAGAAAGGATGTTACCAATAGATATAGTCTTTCTCCAGGGAGTAAATACATGGAATCAGAGGCCAAACTAAATGGCAAAATGGTCAAACGTGGTTTTAAACGCGACGAATTTTATGAGAATGCGGAAAAAAGGTTCGATGCCCTATTTAAATACCAAAGGAACTATGTGGAATCCTATAGCGCCCGCAAGGCCTACATCCATGATCCCAAAATCTATTTTGCCCATCTACTGGGATTGCCCACCAATGAACGTAGTGCGGCTTTTAAACTTATGGGCACTGCAGGAGTACATGTACCCAAACTTAATATTCCAACGAACAAGGTGGAAGCTGCCCTGCAGGCCATCAAGCAGTTTAAGAAGGCCATCGACGTGGCCAAATCCTCAAGTTCTATCGGTATTTAAAAATACAAAGTAGCGTCAGTGGTATAAGAATACAATCCAATTAAAACTATGATACTTATTACAATGGGAATATATGGGTTGGCGTTTGCCGTGTTTTATATGTCCTACAAGCACAACAATTACGCCTTTTTTCAAAATTTGCTGATGTTGATGCTGTTGGGAGCCGCCCTACAGTACATCCATGGCTGGCAGCTTTTTGCCAAAGTAATGATGTTGTGGTTGTTGCCCTTTCAAATAGTCAATCTGGGTCTCTATATCAGGTTCAATTACCAATTTGGAATTCCAAAGGAACCTGAAAAGTTTAAGGTAAGGTTCAACTTGTTAAACGGTAGTCTGGTACTTAGGAATATCCGGCGTGGTGCATCTATTATAGGATCGGCCGGAAGTGGCAAAACCGAAAGTGTGGTCTATAATTTTTTAAAACATTTTAGCCAAAATCAGTTTTCCGGAGTCATTCATGACTACAAGGATTTTGAAATTACCGAAATGGCATATCCCTTATTTAAAAATACCGATATACCGTTTCATATCATTTCCTTTGACGATATCCATCAATGTGTAAACCCTATTGCCCCCAGGTACATGACCGATGAGGAAAGCGTGAACGAGGTTTCCAGGGTGCTTTTGGAGAACCTATTGGAACAACGTGAATCCATTGCCATGGGATCTTCCAAATTCTTCAACGATGCCGTGGAAGGACTTTTGGGCGGGTTGATCTGGAAATTGAGAACTGACCATGCAAATTACTGTACCCTACCACACTTGATCGCCACCTACCAATATTTGGATACGAAAAATTTAATACAATTTTTGAGTTCCGACTTTACTTCCAAGGCCATGGCGGATGCCTTTATCTCAGGAAAGGATTCGGAAAGACAAACTGCTGGGGTGATGGGTACGCTGGCCAATGCACTTAAAAAAATCAGTACCCAGCGCATTTTTATGGCCCTTTCAGCCGATGAAATATCCTTGGATATCAATAATCCCGAACACCCTTCCGTAGTTTCCATAGTGAACAATCCCAAATTCGAAACCGCTTATTCCCCTGTGATTGCCACTATTCTACACACCATCACCAAACAGTTGAGCATACGGGGACGCCAGCCATCCTTTGTTCTTATGGAGGAAGCCCCTACCATTCGATTGCTCAATATGCATAGAATTCCAGCTACCTTAAGAAGTTATGACATTGCCACCATTTATGTGCTCCAGGACAAGATACAGAACGATATGATGTATGGGGACAAGGCCAGCAGGGCCATTTTGAGCAACCTTTCCTACCAGTTCTTTGGGAAGGCCAACGACCCCGATACCGCGCGATATTACGAGCGGTTTTTTGAACTCGTAAAACGGCCGACCAAGAGTATTAGTAAGGGGGAGAATACACTGAAATTTGATACCAGGATAACAAAAGGGGAGCGGGAGGTGAGCAAGATCCGGGCGGAGGAATTTTTTAGATTAAAGGAAGGGGAGTTTATTGCCTTTGCAGATGGCAAGGATAAAAAATTGAAGTTTCCCAGACCCAATATTGTAAAAGAACTGCCAAAAGCTAAATTTCGTATAGGGGATGGGGCCATAAAAGAAAACTTTGAGCGAATCCATTTGGACGTGCGAAAGTTTTTGACTTTAAAATAAACGTAATCATTTTATTTGATGGGACAGTCTTCCTTTTTGGGCTTTATGACATTTATTCTACAATCATCGAAATTATGTTTGCGTAATGTACATAAATTATAATTTCACATAAATACACATGAATGATTGATAGTATCAGACTTGTTAAACCAAGGGACATCATCAAAAGGTTAATAAAAAAAAAATTTGCTGTGGGTGGTTTCCACGACATTTTATGCAAGCGCTACCTTCTTGAATAGGAAGGCTTGGGTTACGCTCAGTAGAGCCTTTTTTCGGAATGGTTCGGTGCGCTGCGTGAATGCCAGTAAGGATAATCGTTTTGGGCTGATTATCTATCATAGTGGAAAATATTGAGCTCAAATGTGCTCATAATGGAAAATATTTGATTGAAATAATATAAAGTACCTTCTTAGTGGAAAATATTTTTATATCTCTTTTGTTTTTATATTGGAAATATTTTGTAAAATATTATATTATAATGGAAAATATTTGTAATTTAGCTTCTTAATTTAATTTTAATGGAAAATAGTTTACCTATACACCTTCAAGAAACTATTTTTTCTTCGAGCGATTCCAATATAAGCAGGCAAATTTCCTCGTTGGAAAAGGAAGGGAAAATCAGGAAAATTGCATCCCGCATATATACTTCGAACTTTACGGACAGTAATGAAGATATTATTAAAAGGAATCTTTTTACCATTCTCGGGAAATTATACCCAGGATCATTATTAAGCCATAGATCCGCTATTGAGTTTAAGCCTACGTCGAAAGGACATATATTCATAACCTATACCTATACCAAAAAAGTAAGTTTACCAGGGATAACCATACGGTTT
>TARA_R110002049_G_scaffold90301_7_pt1 | contig 28290 bp, 23 predicted proteins | sample TARA_R110002049 | Tara Oceans TARA_R110002049 (sample SAMEA4396941) | marine metagenome | biome: Polar Biome; feature: [SRF] surface water layer (ENVO:00010504); material: water (ENVO:00002006), including particulate matter (ENVO:01000060) such as... | depth 5 m
AATTATGGCCGCAATTAAAAAGATTGCGGACCAAATCGCTGTGGATTACAAAAAGGAAACACCCATTTTTGTGGGAGTCCTTAACGGTGCTTTTATGTTCGTTTCGGATTTTTTAAAAGCATATCCCTACCCTTGCGAGGTCTCCTTTGTACGGTTAAGCTCATACCAGGGCCTTACCTCTACAGGAATTGTGGAAACGCTGCTGGACGTTCCGGAAAATATTGAAGGCCGTAGTATCATTATCTTAGAGGATATTATTGATACAGGAAGGACCGTTAAAAAATTGATCGACTTATTTTCCAATACCAAGGTGAAGGAATTTAAAATTGCCACCTTGTTTTACAAATCTGAAGTGTATAACGGGGAGTATGATATAGACTATTTTGGTATTAAAATCGAAGATAGGTTTATAGTGGGCTATGGTCTGGATTATAATGAATTGGGAAGAAATTTAAGAGAAGTATATCAACTAAACCAAAAGCACATGATAAACCTAGTTTTGTTTGGAAAACCTGGTGCAGGAAAGGGCACGCAGGCTTCATTTTTAAAGGATAAATATAATTTAAAGCACATTTCTACAGGAGATGTCTTTCGTTATAATATTAAGAATGGTACGGAACTGGGCACTTTGGCAAAATCATATATAGATAAGGGAGAATTGGTGCCGGATGAGGTTACCATTAAAATGTTGCAGGATGAGGTGGAAAAAAATCCTGATGCCAGTGGGTTTATCTTTGACGGGTTTCCAAGAACAACGGAACAGGCCAAGGCATTGGATGAATTCTTAGTGACCAAGGAAATGAGGGTAGATGCTACAATTGCCTTGGAAGCCAATGATGAAGTTTTGATACAAAGATTATTGGAGCGCGGAAAAGTGAGCGGTAGGACAGATGATCAGGATGAAAAAATGATCCGTAACCGTTTTGATGAATACAATGAAAAAACTGCTCCCCTAAAGGACTACTATGATGACCAAGGGAAATTCCATAGTGTAAACGGAATAGGTTCTATTGAGGATATTACTAGCCGCTTGGCTAAGGTGATTGAAGAGTTGCAGGCAATTTAAGATTGTAATCCTAGGAAGTTTTAGGTTCCTTGAATGATCTTTTATTATTTAATGCCTGGTAGTGTATATGTTTCATCTGCTCCACAAGCGATTTTTGGGTTTCATTTGATGAACAATAAGCAAAGGTAGGTCGCGTTTTGATCGGCTACCAATAAATAAGCTAAAATAATGACTGAAGGAAATTTTGTGGATTATGTAAAAGTACACCTGGAATCCGGTAAAGGAGGAAAAGGGTCCGTGCATTTACATAGGGAAAAGTTTATAACAAAAGGTGGACCAGATGGTGGTGACGGAGGTCGCGGTGGACACATCGTTGTCCGTGGCAATAAAAACCTATGGACCCTGTTGGGTTTCAAATTTACAAGAACTTTTAGGGCAGGTCACGGTGAACATGGTAGTAAGAACCGTAGCAGCGGTGCCGACGGACAGGATGTGTATTTGGAAGTGCCTTTAGGAACCGTTATTAAGGACGCTGAAACCCAGGAGGTATTAATGGAGATTACCGAAGATCAGGAGGAAAGAATTCTTTTGGAAGGTGGTATGGGAGGTCGTGGTAACTGGCATTTTAGAACGGCTACCAATCAGACGCCAAGATATGCGCAACCTGGTGTTAGCGGACAGGAATTGGATCTTATTTTGGAATTAAAAGTATTGGCCGATGTTGGTTTGGTAGGTTTCCCAAATGCGGGTAAGTCTACCCTTTTATCTGTCCTTACTTCTGCCCAACCCAAAATAGCTGATTATGAGTTTACCACTCTAAAGCCCAATTTAGGCATTGTGGAATACAGGGACTTTAAAAGTTTTGTTATTGCCGATATTCCCGGTATCATTGAAGGTGCAGCGGAAGGTAAGGGCCTTGGACATTATTTTTTAAGGCATATAGAACGTAACTCTACCTTACTATTCTTGATTCCGGCCGATAGCAAGGATATTTCAAAGGAATACGAAATTTTGTTGGACGAGCTTCGAAGATATAATCCGGAGTTGTTGGATAAGGATCGGTTGATCGCCATTTCTAAAACGGATATGTTGGATGAGGAGCTTATTGCAGAAATGAGGCTTGAGCTCGACAAAGATTTTAAGGATATTCCTTATATGTTTATTTCTTCGGTAGCCCAGATAGGTTTAGTGGAACTTAAGGATAGATTGTGGGCCATGTTAAATAAATAGTCCTGCTTAATTGAACAGCCCTCTGTTCCATTTTAATTTATAAGGTGCCCTGCGTTTTAACGAATACTTACCTACATAAAAATGGGCAATAATAATTTTCACTATTTTAGAGCCTGTTCAAGATATTCTACTCTTGATTTCTTAAACAGGTTCTTATAAAAATCGGAATTATGAAAAGTATAATCCCTTTCTTGTTTTTGGTCTTTTTAGTTTCTTGTAGTGCTGTTCGCGTAAATTATGACTACGATAGGAATACCGATTTTACGAAATATACAACCTACAATTACTATCCAAATATGGATACTGGTTTAAGTGAATTGGATACCAAACGATTATTAAGGGCCATTGATTCCACGATGAGGGGCAAAGGTTTTTTGTTGTCCGAAGAGCCTGAATTTTTAATAGGTATTATGAGTAGGTCTTTTCAGGCACCAAGAAACAATACCGTCGGAGTAGGAATTGGGGGTTCTGGTAGAAATGTAGGTGGTGGAATGTCCATAGGTATTCCGGTTGGAGCAGCAAATGTTGAACGGGAAATTCAATTTGATTTTGTGGACAGTCAAAAGGATGAGCTTTTTTGGCAGGCCATTTCGGTAAGTTCCCTTAAGGAAAATAGTTCTCCTGATGAAAGGGAGCAAATACTTCAGGTATTGGTTGTCAAAACCTTTGAAAAATACCCGCCTAAAAGTAGAAAATGAGTTAAATGCACTTTATAATTTGTATCGGAAATATCCTTTACTGTTATCAAAAAAGAAGTGGGACCAAATTATTGGTCCCACTTCTTTTTTTTAGAATGTATATTGATAAGGTTATGGTCTAAGTATATCTTTATATCTCTCCTTGTATGCGTAGAGCATCACAATATTCAGAATAAGTAAGACTAAAGTAAGGCCAATGGAGCCTGGTTCCAAAAATGCATTGAATAATAATGCATTTACTGAGACGGTCATAAGGATGATCATCATTAACGCACCAAATTTGTTTGTTAACAATGAAAGTCCAGAAAGAATTTCTACTATTGCCACCACATAAAGGGTATTGGTACTCATTAAAGCTGAAAAATAATTCATTGCCGCTTCGGACATTTGTCCTGCAGGCATAAAATGAAAGAATTTATTCGCACCGAAGACGATAAGGAAAATTCCGAAAACAAAGCGCAATGCAATAAAGAAGGTAGAGTTCATAATTCATTGATTTTACGTTAGTTGTTTATGAATTTATGAAAAAAACGAATACCTTTTTATTAATATCTTATTTTTTTGCTAATCTACCAATATCCTTACCCCCTCGCTATGGCTGCTAAATTCTGGTGCGTACATACTCTGTATCGTAGTAATGCCATTGCTGAAATCCCCTGCATTATTAACCCTTAGGTCATATTCAAAGACAAAAACCCCTTTTGGTAAACTGTCGAAAAAGAAATTGGTGCTAGCGTCTTTGGTACTTTCATAATATCCTAGGCCATCTTGCCATTTATAACTGGATAGTACATTAACGGGTTCCAGTCCAGCGGCTCTCATATCTTTCATATGTACAAATTCCATAGGTCTATCTGTTCTTAATTCGATTCTTATTCGAACCAAATCGCCCACATTTAATTGTGTTTCAGGACTGATTTCGGTTATAACTTCCCCTGTATCGGTGTTCTTTTTAAGGAACACTTTCTTTTTTAATTTTAAGGGCGTATCGGCAGTTGTAATTTTATCCAAATCCTCAAAATATTGCCAGTATAAAGCGCCCCAGGCAATGCCATCTCCCTTTTTAACCAGTTGTACCTCTGCCATTTTCGGGCTTATTTCATTTTTATCCCAAGAGGTTTTAAAATATCCTGTACCTGCCTCCACTTTTACATTTTCCAGTTTGGAAGGTTCAATTTTTTTCCCTCCAACCATTACCTCCACGGCATTTGTTAAGGATAACCAATCACTACCCTGTAATAGGAGGGCATATACGGCATCTGTGGTCGCTTTTGTGGTTTTCCACTGATTGGTCTGTTTGTTCTTTAATAACCATATTTTAAGGTTGTCAACGGTGGTAACATCATTTTTAATTTCAGAAAAGGCTTCTATCAGCAATGACTGGGTCTCTATTGGTGCTTGGTACCAATACCAGGAATTGGTGTTTTCTTTCCAGTACATGCCCAATTCCTCGCTTGTAATACTGTTTTCTTCCAAGGACTTGATTATTTTATTGGCCGTGGCAGTATTATCATTCCTGTAAAGAAATAAGGCAATAAGTCCCTTTGAATATAAATCCCGCTTAACCCAATATTTTTGTGCCTGAGTTTTGTAGAAATCCATAATTTCATTCACCTTTTTAGGGGTTTTAATGTCTTGGTAAAAACTGCGCATATATAGGTAATGTAGCTGGGTCGGGCTTAAATGATCATCGTTCAGGCTCCTGGCATATTTTTTCATTTGCTCGTATTCCTTTACAAATTCTTCATCCAAATAAGTTACAGCTTTTGCTATCATTTGCTGTTCCTTAGGATCATGGCCTATAGTGGAATTTGATTTTCCTTCACTTGCTGTGGTCGATGTCAGTTTTGCCAGATGGCCTAGACCAGTCATGATATGTTGTGTGATAAATCGGTTTTCTGGACCACCATTAAACCAGGCCCAGGCACCGGATGACATCTGATTCTGTTCTAGCTTGTTAAAGGCATTGTTCTGGTCATTTCTCAATTTATTGAAATCAAAGAGCAACGCTATACGTTTCTTTTGTTCGGATTCGGATTGCGCATCCCTCAACCATGGGGTTTCCTGAATCAAAATCGATTTTAATTCCTGATTTTTCTCAAGATTGCTCAATAGTGCATCTGTGTTGGACCATTGTTTAAAAACCTCTTGGATTCTAGGATTGGAATTGGCAATAAATCCCCCCAGGGTGTTGGCATAGTATCGAGAAAATATTTGCTCATTACAGTCATAGGGATATTCCATTAGATAAGGTAGGGCCTGTACTGCGTACCATGCAGGATTGGAGGTTATCTCCAGGCTAAGTTGTTGGTGATTAAGGGTATTGGAGGTAATGTTCTTCAATTTATCCAGCGTAAAGGTCTTGGTTTCATTGCCGCGTACCCACATTGGTAAAGTTTCTGTAACCAACATACGGTTGGTAAGTACAGGGAGTATATTTTGTTCCCCATCACTAAAATCGCCGGCTTTTGCCATTACTTTATACTGGATAGCTTCAATTCCTTCCGGGATTTTTAAGTGCCAAGATACTTGAGCATTTCCCTTTGCATCTACGGTAAAATTGTTTTCGATCTTAGCCGTTCCTGAATTGGCGTCGGTACTCATTAATTCTTTGGTGACATCTTTTCCGTTAATGACATCCATCAACTCCAATCTCGCAATTCCGGCAAGCGATTTTTCTGTAAGATTGGCAATTTTGGTGCTAATTACGATTTCATCGCCCTCACGCAAAAACCTGGGTACATTGGGGGTGACCATCAGTTGCTTTTGGGTAACTGTTTCCAAGGTAGTAGTAGCACTTTCCATGGTTTTGGTGTGTGCCAACAACTGTAACTTCCATTTGGTCAAGGCTTCTGGCGTAGTAAAACTGAAGGATACATTTCCATCCTGATCTGTCAATAGTTGAGGGAAGAAGAAAGCAGTTTCCTGAAGATTTTTCCGTATCTTAATATCATCAAATCCACCCTTTCCAACATTGTTATCCTGTGGAATTTGATTGTTCCCTTTGTTTTCAAGAGTTGGTGTTCCAAAACCTGTTACTATGGTATCTTCCAAGGCTTCACTATCTGCTGATATTTCCATTATGGCATCCGGGGCACTGCTCTTCATCATCATTCTTTCCCCACGCGCATAGCCATATCCAAAATGGAAGTCGAACCAAGCGAAGGTGTCATAATACTGAGGGTCGTAGGTAAGACCGTCCCTAAAATTTAAATAGGTGTTAAAAGAGGTTATCCCGAAACTTTTATAGGCATTCAGATTTCTGCGGGTATAATATTGTCCTCTGTAATTGGGGGAAAAATTCCAATGATGCCCTTGAAAGACATCCAAGGAGGCGTCGTACATACCGGCCAGCAGTTCTGCCGTCACCTTATCTCCTTTGGGTCCTTTAATTTTAAATGACCAAGTTTCATTGGTTCCGGGCAGTAACTTATCCCTAAAAGTAATAGTTTCTATTTTTAGATCGGAACTTGGATAGGGGACGGCGACGGAAAGACTTCCTGTTTGAAATGAATTATATGCCGAGTAGCTATAATTAATGGCAAATCCACCTAGATCATCTGCATTAACTGGAATTTCTATGGACTTGGAATTATTGTGCAGTTCTATGATATGGGTTGCCACAATCTTGTTCTCCTTTTCAATGAATACGGATATAGAAATATCCTCGGCACAAGAGAGCAGGCTAAGCTGCACTTTATCCCCTATTTCATAGGTGTTTTTGTCCGTCTTGATTTGAAAAAGCTGATTGTCGGCCAACTTTTTATCATTTTCACTGTATAAAGTAGTTTGTGTAATGTCCTTTACCAATTGTCCAAACTTATCCTTTGTTTCCAGTTCTATAACATATTTACCGGATAACCATTTTTTAATGGTACCTAGGCCAATTTCCGTGGATTTTCCCGTATCAAAACTGGAATCCCATACCAGTTCCCCTTTTTCCCAATAGGCGGCATTGTCTTCCCTGCCAAAGGCTTCATGGGGATAAGTTTCCTTAAATTTAGTCCTTCCAAAGCCATCATAGTCCGGGGCAGCCCAAGGTCTTGGTCTTAAGACCTGGCTGGGGGCTTGTAATTTATACATTTTCAGGGTACCCTGCGCTGGAACAAATTGCCCGTTAAGGTTATTGGTGGCAATGATAATCTCAGGATTCTTTATATCCTTATCTATAAGGTCTGCAATTTGGATATTTGCTGTAAGCGAATGATAACCAACGTTGATCATTGTAGTTGCGCTATGGGTCTCACCATTGAGGTCCGTAACATCTGCTGTGACCTCATAATTAAAAGTGGGTAAATTTTCTTTGGCAATACTAAGGTCCGGTATGGCTTTGAAGTTAATCTCGTATTTACCATTGGCATCGGTAGCCGTCTCGCCATGGGCAATTTCTTGGGGAGTACCTTCAAAATAGGGTAGGCGCCAATAATACCATGTTGGGAAATACACAACTCGGCGTACGGTATAGCTCACTTTAGCATCTGTAATAAGACTTCCTGCATAAGCAGTTGCCTTACCTTGAACGGATATGCTGTCATTGACCTTAAAAGTCTCCATGATGGGCCCTAAGGAGGTTTCAAATTTGGGTCGCTTGTATTCTTCCACAGAGAAATAGGAGTTGCCGTCAATATCTACTTCATCAGAATCTATTATTAGAGAATAATTGCCGTTGAGACCGTTGGTGGGCAGAATAAATTCTCCTGAAAAGGAACCGTAATCATTGGTCTTAAATTCTTGTCGGGAAACTTCTTGATGGTTTACATCCCTAAGGACTACCGTTAATTTAGTATAAGTAAGTACGGAGGATTTATTATCTTTTTTCACCATTGCCAAACCCTTAAAATATAAGGGTTGTCCCGGTCTGTAAATGCTACGGTCCGTAAATATAAAACAGGAATAAAGGTTGTCTTCCTCCCCTTGGTCATATTTGGCATTAACATAAAAGTCTTCAAAGAAGGCCTCTTCATCTTTGGCGCTAATTAGGATATCCACATTGTTCCAGCGCTGTTTGGATAAGGGAAGGGTTGCCATTCCCTTTTCATCGGAAACCAAAGTCTTGGTCTGTACAGGTCTTTCGTAGTTTAGATTATATGAGAATTTTAAGGTGGCCCCTGAAATGGGCTTTCCGTTGTTGCGATCAATTACCTGGAAGTGATGTTCCGTATTGGTTTGACTTTCTGCCAATGCCAAATTAGTGACTTGGATAGGGCTATAGGAGAAAGTTGATTGTGTATCAGCATTTGGGAAGCCTAAAATAATATAGGTCCCATTAGCCAATTCAGGTAAGGGAATTTCAATTTTATGGGATTGATAGTCATTTTCATTAATAAGTTTGGCATCCCATTTTTTTACTTCCTTTAGCTTTTTAATAAATGCCAATTTCTTATCCTCAGGATAAAGTTCGTTAAGCTGTTTTATTTCCTTTTGGGAAATCTTGCGTGCCGATAAAAAAATCCCATTCAGGTTTTTATATCTTACAAGTATACGCGAAGGCTTGTTGGTCGGAATATATCTTTCCCCTGTCAATTGCATGTCTTTGGAAAGAAGTTCCGATTTTAATGCTTTACATTTTTCTGCACCCATACTATTTGGAAATTGGCTTATAACCGATTCGCAAATTGCCAAAGCTTCTTTCTGTTTCCAACGGTGTTCTTCCTTAGTATTAGGTTGATAGGTATTTCCCCATTCGCGGTATAACAGGGCAATTTCATATTGGTATAGGGCGGAGTTTTTATTGGTCTTTATGGCTTCGATGGAATTTTGCAAAACCTCTAAGTATTGTTGGTCCTTATTTTGAAATACTGCATGTTCCCGAATATACTTAAGTCGCGCTATATCTACATCCACATAGGGATCGCTTAAAGGGTCTTTTGAATGAAAACCTAGTAGTTGTTGGTATATCAATATAGCTTTGGCTTGAAGGGAAGTTTCGTCAGCACCGCTAATTTTCTGTTCAATAAATTGATTTGCTTCACATAGGATTTCGGGCATATCCAGTTCAAATTTATCAGCTGGCCTTGTAATACTATTTTCGCCCGATTTATAAAAATCCAGTGCCGAATGTGCCAACAGGTCATATAGGGTAGGGCGATAAATTTCCGAATCTTTTTGTTCAGACAGTATTTCTTTGAATGCATCCACTTTTAGCTGTTGTAATTTTGAAGGATTTTGCAATGAAGCATCAAAATGGATATTGATTTCATGGAAAATAGTGGTCAGATCCCAAGTTCTGAAATCAACGCTGTCCACTTTCTCCATTGTTTCTGTGCGGTCATAAAATTGGAATCGATTTTGTTGAAAATATTGCCAATATAAATTCGCTAAATAACTCTCCAGAATATTGGTAGTAGGAAATTGGCTTCGGGCTATTTCCAATTTAAAGCCCTGTACAATTTTTAATTGGGCATCCTCCTCTAAAGTTAAAGCGTATTTGGAGCTGTATAATAGGGATTTTATGATTTCAACGGAATTTTGCTCTTTTTGGGCCTTTTTGGAAATTAAGGCTACTATATCCAAAGCGGATTTCGTCATGGCCTCTTTTTCAAACTTTTGTACCCTTTCCCAAAGCGCTGTATAAGAATCATTGGTAGATTGGGAATGCCCCATTTGGGAGAATAGAATTATGGTGAATATTGTTGCTATCTTTTTCATCGTAATAATTTAAGGAACAAAATTGGTCTATATTTTATGGTATGGCAAGCGTAAATGAGTAAACTATGCTTTTGAATGAGCAAACCTACCTTGAAGTGCATAGATGCAAAAAGAATACCAACGTTGCTTCCAAAGCACAGCGATTTTTTTTTCTCAGTCCTTAGGAACCAGAATCCCCTTGTATAGCGCACTGTTTTTTGGCAATGGTGGAAATCCGGAAAATGCTTTTCCAAAGCCAGAAAGTTATAGGGACTTTAGTAACCCACCATCTATTGGGATATTGGTTCCTGTTATAAACGAGGCGTACTCGGAGGCTAAAAAAGTAACCAAATGGCCGTATTCCTCCGGTTCACCAAATCGGCCCACAGGAACCTGGGAGAGCATATGTTTTTCAACTTCGGCAATTGGAATGCCCAAGGATTTTGCCTTGGCTCCATTAAGTTCTTTTAATCTTTCCGTATTAAAATATCCTGTTAAGGTACTGTTCACTGTAATGTTGTATTTGCCAACATCGGAAGCCAAGGATTTGGCCCAGGTAACTACTGCGGCCCTAATACTATTGGAAAGGGCCAAATAGGATAACGGTTCCTTTACCGAAACCGAGGCTACATTAATAATTCGCCCATACTTCTGGGCAATCATACCATTTAATGCCTTTTCGGTTGTAAATGTCACAGTTTTAAAGAGTAGGTCGAAGGCCTCTTGGTAGTCATCGGTCTTCTTATCCAGGGCACCCCCTGATGCAGGTCCCTGGGTATTGTTTACTAAAATATCCACTGTATTTGTTTCAAAGAAAGCGGCAATTCTTTCCTTATATCCTTTAAAATCCGAATAGTCCACTGTCAGGTACTGGTGTTGCTGCCCGTTGTTGGTAGGTAAATTGGCTATCAGGGATTTTAGTTTGTCTTCACTACGGGACATTACCGTTACGCTGGCACCACTGGCCGCCAATTGTTGGGCAATGGCTCTGCCGATTCCTCGGCTACTACCTCCTATCAAGGCCTTTTTATTTTTGAGAGAAATGTTCATCCTATTTATGTTTATAAAACCCTGCACTTTGGCAAGGGTCGCTTATCTATACTCTTCCCTTGTTGGACTAAAGACATCCATCAATTTGCAGGGAGTCAACGCTCGTCCGCTATGGGGAACATTTGGCGGGATTATTACTAGGTCTCCCGGTTCATAGGTATTCGTATTACCGTCCAAAGTAAATTCGAACTTCCCCTCCAGAACCTGCATCACCTGCTCATTCATATGGGCATGCTCGGGAACTTTGGCCCCTTTCTCCACCTTCCAAAAGGCTAAACTCATATTTTGGGCATGAATAAGTTTTCCATGATAGCCGGGCATAATCTCTTTGGAATCAATTTCAGCAAGTTTTATTTTCATTTGTTGGATATTGTGGTACTAAAATAAAGAATATTCGGGGTTTAAATATGCTTTTTGGACTTAATCCAAGCTTTATTCCTTTGACAGGAAAAACCCTTCAATAACTTTTTTTGTTAGCCTTGAACAATGATTATCTTTACTCCTTAAATTTATTTTTCATGCATATCCATTTTATTGCTATCGGAGGTAGTGCAATGCACAATTTGGCATTGGCGTTACATCATAAAGGGTATATCATTTCGGGCAGTGATGACGTAATTTTTGAACCTTCCAAAACCCGGTTGGAAACCAAGGGACTTTTGCCGGAACCCTTTGGTTGGTTTCCAGAGAAGTTAAGTGCCAATTTGGATGCGGTAATTTTGGGAATGCATGCCAAGGCAGATAATCCAGAACTTTTAAGGGCTCAGGAATTGGGATTAAAAATATATTCCTATCCAGAATTTCTGTACGAACAATCCAAGAATAAAACTAGGGTGGTTATTGGGGGCAGTCATGGCAAGACCACTATCACCTCCATGATACTCCATGTTCTAAATTACCACAACAAACCAGTGGATTTTATGGTCGGTGCCCAATTAGATGGTTTTGATCGCATGGTACACCTTACAGAGGAGAACGATTTTATAGTTTTGGAGGGTGATGAATATCTATCCTCCCCAATAGATAGAAGGCCAAAATTTCATTTGTACAAACCCAATATTGCACTTTTGAGCGGTATTGCTTGGGATCATATCAATGTATTTCCGACTTATGACAGCTATGTGGAGCAGTTCCGGATTTTTGTAGATAGCATTGTAAAGGGCGGCAGTATTACTTATAATGAAGAAGATCAGGAAGTAGATAAGGTGGTAAAGGCATCCGAGAATGCTATACGAAAATTGCCATATACCACTCCGGAATATAATGTTGAAAATGGACAGACTATTTTGGAGACTCCAGAAGGGCCTATGCCAATAGAAATTTTCGGGAAGCATAATCTTAGTAATTTGGCAGGGGCGAAATGGATTTGTCAAAATATGGGTGTGGATGAGGATGACTTTTATGAAGCTATAGCTTCTTTTAAAGGGGCTTCCAAAAGGTTGGAAAAAATTGCAGAAGGTAAGGCCTGTGTGGCATATAAGGATTTTGCGCATTCACCTAGCAAGGTAATGGCCACCACCAAAGCCGTTAAGGAGCAATATCCGAACAGAAAATTAATTGCGTGTCTGGAATTGCATACCTATAGCAGTTTTAATCCAGAGTTTTTAAAGGAGTATAAAGGAGCCCTTGAGGCTGCTGATATAGCCGCCGTTTTCTATTTGCCGGAATCGGTTAAGATAAAGAAGCTTAAGGAGGTTACTCCCGATCAAATTTCAGAAGCCTTTGTCCGGGACGATTTACAAATTTTTACAGATGCCGGAGTGTTTAAAAATTTTGTTTTTGGTCAGGAATATGACAACTCAGTACTGCTTTTAATGAGCTCGGGAAATTACGGTGGATTGAATTTAGAAGAGGTTAAAGAAATGGTCGAACAATATTAGAAAACTATTATTTGGTTGAAATTATACTGAATAGAGGCGTCCATGGATTGAAGCAGGAAGATTTTAATTTCGATTAAAGAACCTTTACAAAAAGCAATATTAATGTAACTTTATGGCTGATTAATCTTTTTTTAAATGAATAAGGGTCCTATTGGTATTTTTGATTCGGGCATTGGAGGCACTTCCATTTGGCGTGAAATCAATAAGATTCTTCCACATGAATCAACAATTTATTTGGCCGATAGTAAGAATGCCCCTTATGGTGAAAAATCCAAAGAGCAAATTCTACAACTTAGTATTAAAAATGTTGAACTACTTTTAAAAAAGGGTTGTAAGCTTATAGTTGTAGCCTGTAACACGGCTACCACGAACGCCATTAAAGAGCTTAGGGCCAGTTACAACATACCACTTATAGGAATTGAACCTGCAATTAAGCCTGCAGCCTTGAATTCCAAAACTAAAACTGTTGGGGTATTGGCTACCAAGGGGACTTTAACAAGTGCCTTGTTCAATAATACTTCGGAAATCCATGCCAATGGTATAAAGGTGCTTGATCAAGTTGGTACAGGTTTGGTGGAGCTTATAGAAAAAGGTGAGGTTAATACTGCTGAAACCAAGAAACTACTGCAAAATTATTTAGAACCTATGTTGCGTCAGGGTATGGATCAATTGGTTCTTGGATGCACCCATTATCCATATTTAATACCCTTGATTAAGGAAATATTACCAAATAATATTAAGATTATCGATTCCGGGGAGGGAGTAGCCAGACATACCAAAAACGTTTTACAACAATTTAATTTAGAAAGTGGCCTACATCAAGGGGCTTTGGAGCATCGGTTTTATACAAATGGGGATATTTCGGTATTAAAAGCCTTTTTAAGGGATGTTAAGGTTCCATATCAGGCCCAATATTTGGATTTTTAGCCAATTTCCCTTCACAGGTTAAACGCCCTTTTCTTTTTTCATATACGTTAAATAGGTAAAATCATATTTATGTCGCTCATCCTTGGGGTGGTATTCCTCTTTTGTCAACTGCCATTCAGTTTTGTCAAAATCAGGAAAAAAAGTGTCCGCTTCAAAAGATCCATGGACTCTGGTGAGTTCTATTTGATTAGCATACTCAAAGCCAAGCTTATAGATCTCTCCACCCCCAATAATAAAGGATAGGGAATCGCCTTTAACAAGGTTTAAAGCTTCCTGCATGGAATTTACTACTATACAATCCGGATGATTTACCAAATAGTCCTTATCCCTTGTTATTATAATATGGGTTCTGTTGGGTAAGGGTTTCGGGAAGCTCTCGAAGGTTTTTCGACCCATAATTATTTTATGCCCTGAGGTAAGACTCTTAAACCTTTTAAAATCGTCGGGTAAATGCCATAGTAGGTCATTGTCTTTCCCCAAAGCGTTGTTTTCGGCAGCAGCGGCTATGATGGATAGGATGCTCACAATTCTTTTTTTTTATTGATGTTGGATAATGGAAATTCGGTTTCGATCTCCTTCTGCAATTCGATAATTTTTTGTTTCTGCTTCTGGACCAATTTCTCCCGTTGCGCCCGTTCCCATTCCAGGCCCATAAATTTTGTGGTTACAAATACGTTAAAGATATGAATGGCGTACAAAAAGGCCCAAAAGGTGATTGCCCAGACAAACCAGTTGTATTCCACGCCATATTTAAGTATTTTATTGATGATGATCAGAAATACGCTCCCGATCAAAAACACCACGAAGTGACTAAACAAACGCTTTTTTTGTTTTATTCTGGTTTGAGCATGTTCCAGGAGTTCATGTTGCTCTATTTCTATAAGTGTTTTTTTATTCTTCTTGGAGAACATCCTAATTCATATCTTTAGGCAAAGATACCATAAATACAAATTTTACATCTTTGGATATGCAAAAGATTATTAAACAATTCCCAGTTTTAAGTCAATATACCTATGTAAATACGGCCACCTCGGGGTTGCTTTATGACGGACTTTTGGATTGGCGGCAGGAACATGACCTGGATTTTCTTATAGGGGGGAGTACCATGAAAATGAAAAGCCACCTGCTTATTTCAGAAACTAGAAATACCATTGGGAATTTTTTTGGTTGCAAAACGAACAATGTAGCCTTAGTGCCCAATTTTTCAATTGGTCTCAATTTATTGTTGGAAGGGATGGAAGGAAAAAGGAATGTTTTGTTGTTGGAAGGGGATTATCCTTCCGTAAATTGGCCTTTTGAAAATAGGGAATGCAATACCTTCTATATAAAAGTTACCGACGCTTTGGAGGAAGATATTTACAACCATATAAAATCCAAGAAGATCAATGTTTTGGCCCTTAGCCTGGTGCAATGGTTAAATGGGACCAAGGTTGATTTGGAATTTCTTAAGAATTTAAAAAAGGAGTTCTCCGATCTCTTGATCATCGCTGACGGCACTCAATTTTTGGGTACGGATATTTTCAATTTTGAGGATTCAGGAATTGATGTGGCAGGTGCCAGTTCCTATAAATGGCTTCTTGGAGGTTACGGAAATGGGTTTATGTTATTTGCGGATGAAACCGCGGCTAAATTTACTTGTCGCTCTGCCGGTTTTAATTCGGCAGATGGGGATTTGAATGGCAAAGATAAGGTGTCCTTTGCCAAACAATTTGAGCCAGGACATTTGGATACCCTAAATTTTGGGAGTTTAAATTATTCACTGGGATTTCTATCGGGCATTGGTATGGAGACTATTTCGGACCAAATTAAAAAGCTTTCTAAAAAGGCAAAAATGGAGTTTGGGGAATTAGGGCTATTGGAAGATTCCGTTGTAAAGAGAAAAGAACACAGTTCTATTTTTAATATTTCGGCAAATAAGGATATCCATGCCAAATTATTGGAGAAGGATGTTATTTGTGCTCAACGGGGAAACGGTATTCGTTTAAGCTTTCATTTCTACAATACAGAAAATGAGATAGATAAGATTGTTGGAATCCTAAAAAGTAGGTAGCAAATGTTAATTAGTTAGAAATATTACACTGTTAAATTATTAAAGTAGGTTAATTGTTAAACTTATTTTAAGAAAATGATAAAAATGATATGGGTCATTGGTAATGAGCGATTTAATGATGTAATTTTGCACTTGAATCTAAAATTTAGAGGTTATGGGAATTACAAAACAATATTTAAAGAGTAAGCCAGTATGCAAGGTGACTTTTTCAGTTCCTGCAGAAGATGCCAAGAAGGTTGCGGTAGTTGGAGATTTTAATAATTGGAGCCCAAAAGGTAGTGCACTTAAGAAATTGAAAAATGGAACCTTCAAGGGAACTTTCGATTTACCTAAAGAACAAACATTTGAATTTAAGTATATAGTGGATGGTAATTTCATTAACGAAGCTGAGGCTGATCGTTACCAATGGAATGAATTCGCTGGTGCTGAGAATTCTGTTTTGGAATTGTAGTTAAGTACATCCGATACCATTTAGGATTTCATCTGAATGGTATCGGTTTATTGGCCAATTTATTAGGCGTAGTTATGGATTTTCGAATCTAACTTTTTAGGGTAACCCTTTCCAAAATACTATTCTCCCCTTTATCCATTAGTCTAGGCCGCTAATTTCTGGATAATACCAAGCTGAATCTTTATTCTTTGCACCGTCCACCGTTAATTATAATAGGAGGCAGTACCTTTTCAAGGGCAGGTCGTGTGGGTTGTGCTAGGGGAATAAAATATTTTTTAATATTATCGGCAGGAAAATAATGGTTGTTCCCAATAACTATAGTATTCTCACTTTCAGCAATTATCTTTTTGTTCCAGATGGCTTTAATCAATTTGATTTGTAAGGTTGTTTAATTTGAGTTTTCTTTTAGGTTTATATCCTGATTCTATTCTTTTATCAGGATATAATCCTTAAAATACCTCTTGGAATCCGTGAAGGCATTCAAGACCTTTAAGCCGGCCTCATTTGCCAAGTTGCTAATGTCACTATCATCATATTTCTGGGAAATCTCGGTATGAATCGTTTCCCAAGCCTCAAAACTGACTACTAAGTCAATACATTTTATATGGACTTCTTGCGCTTCTTTGGATACCAAATAACTTTTAGCGGTACCAGTTTGTGGGTCGTAGGTTTCCCAATGCAAAAATTTGTCCAATTCAAAATTTCCTTGTAATTCTGAATTTATTCTTTTTAGTAAATTTTTATTGAAGGCTTCCGTAATTCCGGCCGGATCGTTATAGGCATCCAGGATGGTCTGTGGATTTTTTTTCTGATCGCACCCCAGTAATATCATATCATTATTATCCATGGATTTTTCCAACTCCGATAGGAATCCAAGAGCTTGGTCATGCAATAAATTTCCAATATTGGAACCTAGGAAAAGGATAATATTTCTTGAACTCACTTCCTTTCTTATGGTTTTTAGGGTCTCTATATAAGTGCCCTGCTTTGTTTCAACATTTACGGAAGGATATTCTAAGGAAAGGGATGTTTCCAATTGGTCCAGGGCATTTTGGCTAATATCGATAGGAATATATTTAAAATCTATCCCGGTACCCGACAATTGTTCTAATAGTATTTTGGTTTTGGTTCCATCACCAGCCCCAAGTTCCAATAAGTTTATGCTAGTGGTTTCTTTTGCAAACAAGGCCGTTATTTGAGCTTTATTTAAATCCAATATGTTGTATTCACAACTGGTTAAATAATACTCTGGCATATTCATAATTTGCTGAAAAAGCTTATCCCCGTTATGGTCGTAGAAATATTTTGATGATAAGTGCTTTGGAAAATCCGTCAGGCCGTTAAACACATCCTTTTGGAATTTAGTATCCAGTGCCGTTATTGTTTGTTGTTCCATTTTTATTGTTATTTGGCTAATCTAATCCCTGTAAATTGCCATCGTAGATTGGTGGAAAAAAAATTGCGATATGTGTGCCTGGCATGTTTTGCTGGTGTGGCAATAGAACTACCTCTAAGTACCTTCTGATTTACCATAAATTTGCCATTGTATTCACCAAGGGCTCCGCTCGCTTTTTTATAATTGGGATAAGGCAAATAGGCGCTTTCTGTCCACTCCCATCTTTTGCCCCAATTAAAATATTGGGAGGCTATTTCCCATTCAAATTCTGTTGGTAAGCGACAGTTTTTCCATTGTGCATAGGCATAGGCTTCAAAATAGGATATGTGTGTAATGGGCGCTTCCCAGTCTATGCTTTGTAGTCCGTTTAAGGTGTAGTTATACCAGTCACCATCTATTAGGTGCCAATAGAGCGGGGCGTTGATTTGGTTGTTCTTAACCCAATCCCATCCTTCGGCATGCCATAGGTCAAATTTTTTATAACCATTGTCCTCCATAAAAGCAAGGTATTCCAAGTTGGTGACCAACTTATTGGAAATGGAAAACGGTTGGAGATACACCTTATGGAAGCCTAGTTCATTGTCGTAACAAAATTCATCCGAATTATGTCCAATATTATAGATTCCCTCCGCAATTTTTACCCATTCCTGATTGAAATCATCAGGGATATGTTCTTGGTGGGAAGATGAAAATACGGGCAAAAGTGGATTATTGCCAAGTATATATTTAATATCCGTTAATAATAATTCCTGATGTTGTTTTTCGTGATGTATGCCTATTTCTACCAATTCCTCAATTTCCCTTTTGATTCCCTGATCTAAAAAAAGCTTCATGTTTTGGGTAACATGGGTCCTATACTCATAGACCTTGGCAACGGAAGGCCTGGAAAGATTGCCCCGATCAGCACGGATTACACGTTTGCCCACCGTTTCGTAATAACTATTAAAAACAAATGAAAAGTTGGAATCGAAACATTTGTAGTCGTGAAAGTGTTTTTTGAGGATGAATTCCTCAAAAAACCAAGTAGCATGGCCTAAATGCCATTTTGGTGGTGAAACATCAACAATGGGCTGAACCACATAATCCTCAATTTCCAGAGGCTGGCATATAGCTTCCGTATGCCTTCTTGTTTCCAAAAAGAAATCAGTTATTTGACCTGTAAGGACCATATCCATATTTATCCCTAAATTAATACATATAAATTAATGATGATCAACCCAAAAAAAAAGGGAATTGATCCGTTCCGTTAGGGAACACTGTATTGGGAATTCCTAGGAATTAGTCCAAGAATAAAGATATCCTTACACTTTTAAGGTCTGAAAAATATTGCTATATGGCTACAGCTCCCTTGATGTGTGGGTGCGGATCATAATCCAATAAACTAAAATCTTCAAAGGTAAAGCTGAAAATGTCCTTTACATCAGGATTTAAAACCATTTTTGGTAAGGGTCTAGGTGTCCGACTCAATTGAAGGGCAACTTGTTCAAAATGGTTATTGTAAATATGTGCGTCGCCAAAGGTATGAATGAATTCGCCAGGCTGCAATCCGCAAACCTGGGCAATCATAAGGGTAAACAGGGCGTAGGAGGCAATATTAAAAGGAACACCTAAAAATATATCCGCACTTCTTTGGTATAACTGACAGGATAATTTTCCGTCCGCAACATAAAATTGAAAAAAGGCATGGCATGGGGGCAAAGCCGCTTTTCCATTGGCTACATTTTCTGCGAATGTCAATGAGGTGTCGGGCAGTACACTGGGATTCCAGGCTGAAACCAACATACGGCGACTATTGGGATTAGTTTTAAGGGTACTTACTATTTCCTTTATCTGATCTATTTCGTCACTATTCCAATTGCGCCATTGGTAACCATATACAGGCCCTAAATTGCCATTTTCATCTGCCCACTCGTTCCAGATACGTACCCCGTTATCTTGTAAATAAGTGATATTGGTATCCCCTTTAAGAAACCAGAGCAATTCATGTACGATGGATTTTAAATGAAGTTTTTTTGTGGTGACCATGGGAAATCCCTCCGCTAGGTCAAAACGCATTTGATATCCAAATACACTTTTGGTCCCGGTCCCGGTCCTATCTCCTTTTTGGATTCCATTTTCCAAAACATGTTCTAGTAAATCGTGGTATTGTTTCATAAGTCCTGCCTTGACGCTCTTATAATTAGAGCGAAATGATTTTAGATTTATATCCAAAATATTGTGTAGCGAAATTAGGTAAATCTACCCTGTATACGATCGTCTATGGGGCGAAGTTATTAAATTTTATTAACGGGATTTAATAGGATTATTTCTATTAATGGCAATTTGGCTGGTGCAGATTTTTTGTTGTTTATCCCAAAATCATTCCCGCCATAGTAGCAGAAAGTAAAGAGGCTATAGATCCTCCCAGTACCGCTTTCATGCCAAATTCGGACAAGGTTTTTCGTTGCCCAGGTGCCAAGGAGCCTATACCTCCGATCTGGATGCCAATAGAGGCGAAATTGGCAAACCCACATAGCATATAGGTGGCCATGATAATAGATTTGTTGAATGAGAAATGGGTGCTGTTGGCTATATCTTTAAGTTCCGCCAATTGTATGTATCCAATAAATTCACTAGCGGCCAATTTAATGCCCAAAAGTTGCCCCATCAACATAATATCTACAGAATCCACTCCAATAAGCCACATTAAAGGGGCAAATATGGTTCCGAGTATGGCTTCCAAAGAAAACTTTTCGTAAGGTGAATTGGAGACGATCCATGAGTTTAGGTCCGTAATATCCCCCGTCCAATCTAAAATTCCATTTATCATGGCAATAAAGGCCACAAATACCAAAAGCATAGCACCAACATTTACGGCTAATTTTAAGCCTTCTGTGGTACCGTTGGAAATGGAGTCTAGGATATTGGAACCAATTTTTTCACTGGAAACATGGACCTCCGTGTTAATTTCTTCGGTTTGTGGATATAAAATTTTGGAGATAACAATTGCACCAGGGGCCGCCATAACAGATGCGGCCAAAAGGTGTTTGGCGAACTGCAACCTAAGTACGGGGTCATCCCCTCCCAAAAAACCAATGTAGGCAGCTAAAACGGCTCCAGCAACAGTGGCCATTCCACCGATCATCACCAAGAGCATTTCGGACTTTGTCATTTTTTCCAAATATGCCTTGATCAATAGTGGAGCTTCCGTTTGTCCTAGGAAAATATTGCCCGTAACGCTTAAACTTTCCGGACCTGAAATGCCGAGGGATTTGGACAATAGCCAAGCCAAGGCCTGGACTACTTTTTGGATTATGCCCAAATAAAACAATACTGAGGTTAGTGCAGAAAAAAAGATAATTGTAGGTAGGACCTGAAATGCAAAAATAAATCCAAATGTGTCCATGTCCACTACCAATCCTTCAAAAAGGAATTTGCTGCCTGCTCTGGTAAAGTCTAAAATACTGACAAAAATTTTCCCTCCAAATTCGAAAATTTTGGAAACAAAGCTGAGGTCAAATCGATATCCAAAGGCATTAAACCCTATTTTTTCACCAACTAGGATGCAAATGGCCAGTATAAGTTGGATAAAGACTCCAATACCTGCTGTTTTCCAATTGATGGCTTTTTTGTTGTTGCTGAAAAGGTAGGCAATGAAAATTAATGATAACATGCCCAAAATACCTCTCCAAATACTTTGAAAGGATGCGCCTTGATTGGGTATTATCTCCGATGTGCTCTGAAGTATGTTCGGGTCCCCTAATTCTTGGGCTACGGATGGAAATGCTATAAAACAGAAAATAAATAAAACCCAAAGCTTATTTCTCATCCACTAATTATTTGAGGTAATTTATTTTCGTTTGGAGATTTCATCCCTAAGTTTTGCCGCCTTTTCATAGTCTTCACTGGCTACGGCCTTATCCAGTTCTGCGTACAGCTCCTCTAAACTCAGTTCTTTGTACCCATCTGAAGCGCCAGTATTTATTTCTACGGTTTCCCCCTCTTGAAGAATTTCATCGACCATAATACTGTCATCAGAATCTTCCTTATCCTTTTCTTTTGAAGAAAATTTCAGGAATATACCGGCTTTGTCCAAAATGGTCTTGTAGGTAAATATCGGAGCATTGAACCTTAACGCCAAGGCTATGGCATCACTTGTCCTGGCATCTATGATTTCCTCAATTTTATCGCGTTCGCAAATAATACTGGAATAGAAAACCCCGTCTACCAATTTGTGGATAATGACTTGTTTTATAACAATATCAAATCTGTCCGCAAAATTTTTAAAAAGATCATGGGTCAGTGGTCGTGGTGGCTTAATTTCCTTCTCCAGGGCAATGGCTATGGATTGCGCCTCGAAGGCACCAATAACGATAGGTAGTTTGCGGTCACCATCAACTTCATTCAATATAAGGGCATAGGCGCCATTTTGCGTTTGGCTATAGGATATCCCTTTTATTTTTAATCTAACTAAGCTCATAGAAATTTATCAACTAAAAAAGGCTGTTCAAAATACTGGACGGACCAAGTAAATTTGAGCAGCCCTTTAAGGGGCACAATTTAACAAAAATTAAGCGTTTTGTGCCTTAAATTCCTTTAATTTTTCGATTAGCTTAGGAACAACTTCAAAAGCATCACCTACAATACCATAGTCGGCAGCTTTAAAAAATGGAGCTTCCGGGTCTGTATTAATGACTACTTTTACTTTGGAAGAGCTAACGCCTGCCAAATGTTGAATTGCGCCAGATATACCAATGGCAATGTACAAATTGCTGGCAACCGGTTTTCCTGTTTGCCCAACATGCTCACCATGAGGTCTCCATCCAAGGTCCGATACAGGTTTGGAACATGCAGTGGCTGCGCCCAAAACTTCGGCCAATTCTTCTATCATTCCCCAGTTTTCCGGTCCTTTTAAACCTCGACCCCCTGAGACTACAATGTCGGCATCGGCAATAGTGGCCTTTCCAACTACTTTGTCAATTTCTATAGATTTCGTGGTGAAAAATCCATCATCCAGAGTGGGATCAAAACTCTCCACCGTGGCAGTTACTTTATTTTCCTTACTTCCAAAGGCATTATTGGATACTCCTATAATTTTAGTTTCGGAACTAATTTCGGTAAAAGCAAAACCCTTGTTGCTGAAAACAGTTCTTTTAACCTTGAATGGACTGGTACTTTCCGGGGCAGAGACAACATTGGGAACATATCCAGCCTTTAATTGTGCCGTTAAAATTGGTGCTAAAAATTTTGTATCCGCACTGGAACTAAGTATGATCACTTTGGCATTTTCTTTTTGTGCGGCCTGACCAACCACATGGGCAAAAGCATTTGCGTTAAAGGTTTTTAGACGATCATTGGAAACGTTCAGAACTTTGGTTATTCCATAATCCCCGAGGCCTTCAGCCTCATTGGCGTTAAGGGAGATGGCCGTTACGGTAGTTCCCAATTGCTTTGCAACCTCATAGGCATAGGAGGCCACCTCATGGGCATTCTTTTTAAATTTTCCGTTTTCGGATTCTGTATATACTAGTACTGACATATATTTTGTGTTTTATTTCAGGGCCAAATGACAAAGATATACTGTTAAAAGGCACTATTAATTACTCGCTTTTATTCTACAAATAATGTTTTATAGATTTTTTGTCTTGGAAAGAAGCTTTTTAAAGGGACTTTATATTAAATCACCTTGGCTTCATTGTGCAACAAATTGATCAATTCGTCTATATTGTCCGCATCCACCAATTTAACCTGCCCCTTAGGTTCAGGTTTTTCAAAATTAACGTCGTTCGTTGATTTGTTGGCTGAAATGGGTTCAAGAACATTTAATTTTTTCTGCCGTGCCATCATTATTCCCCTCATGTTGGGAATTCTTAGGTCGCTCTCGGCAACCAAACCTTTTTGTCCTCCAATAACCAATGGTAGGGAGGTGGATATTTTTTCTTTACCACCATCAATTTCCCTTACAACGGTAGCAGTATTTCCCTCTATATCCAAACTTATACAAGTGTTTACGAAATTCATTCCTGACAATGATGCCAAGATTCCTGGGACCATAGCACCATTGTAATCAATAGATTCCCGACCGGCAATTACTAGGTCGTATTCTCCATTTTTTACTATTTCTGCCAACTGCTCGGCTACAAAATATCCATCAGTGGGAATTGTGTTAATCCTTATGGCCTCGTCGGCACCAATGGCTAGGGCCTTTCTAATGGTAGGTTCGGTACTTGCCTCTCCAACAGTTGCCACATGTACGGTAGCCCCTTGTTTTTCCTTGAACCACATGGCGCGGGTAAGACCAAATTCATCGTTGGGATTAATTACAAATTGAACTCCATTGGTGTCAAATTTTGTATCTCCATCAGTGAAGTTTATTTTGGACGTAGTGTCAGGGACATTACTTATACATACTAAAATTTTCATATATTACTATTTTGTTGACATTTAAATAAGAAACGGAGGCTAATATACTCAATAATTTTTTAAAATACTATGCATGCATAGTATATTTTTGACGTATTTTTAATTATTTACCTCTTAGTTTTGATATAATATTTCCTACTTTTGCTTGCGCTTTTAGCATTTTAACATAAAGATTCCGTTTTACAGATGAAAACAATACAGTTTAGGGAGGCTATACAGGAGGCAATGTCCGAGGAGATGAGAAAGGACGATACCATTTATTTAATGGGAGAGGAAGTTGCTGAATACAATGGAGCATATAAGGCTTCCAAAGGAATGTTAGATGAATTTGGCCCTCAAAGGGTAATAGATACCCCAATATCCGAGCTTGGTTTTTCTGGTATTGGTGTGGGTTCTGCCATGATTGGAAATAGGCCGATTATTGAGTTTATGACCTTTAATTTTGCTTTGGTCGGGATTGATCAAATCATAAATAACGCGGCCAAGATCAGACAAATGTCAGGTGGTCAATTTAATTGCCCAATAGTATTTAGGGGGCCTACTGGTTCCGCAGGGCAATTGGGGGCAACCCATTCACAGGCATTTGAAAGTTGGTTTGCCAACTGTCCAGGTCTAAAAGTGGTAATTCCTTCAAATCCAAAGGATGCAAAGGGGTTATTGAAATCTGCAATTCGCGATAATGATCCTGTAATATTTATGGAATCGGAACAAATGTATGGCGATAAAGGTGAAGTTCCAGAAGGTGAGTTTACCATTCCATTGGGAGTTGCGGATATAAGAAGGGAAGGTACCGATGTTACTATAGTATCTTTTGGTAAAATTATTAAGGAAGCGGATAAAGCTGCAGATGAATTGGCCAAAGAAAACATTAGTGTGGAAATTATTGATTTGCGAACAGTTAAGCCATTGGACTATGAGGCTGTTCTAAAATCTGTAAAGAAAACTAATAGATTGGTTATTTTGGAGGAGGCTTGGCCTTTTGGTAATGTTGCTACTGAAATTACTTATCACGTACAGGCCAATGCATTTGATTACCTGGATGCGCCAATCGTAAAAATTAACACAGCAGATACCCCGGCACCATATTCACCCGTATTGTTGGCAGAATGGTTGCCTAACCACGAAGATGTTGTGAAAGCGGTAAAGAAAGTATTGTACAAATTATAATTTATACCAAAAAAAAGATTGTATTGGCTTCGTTGACTTAGGGTTGACGAAGCTTTTATATTATAAATTGAATTATTTTAGGTAAGCATCTGTAGTGGTTTACGTCTATAGTTTTGGTTCCTAACTTTAAAGGAATGCTACAGTATTTTCATTAGTCCTTTTAAATTAGAAAATGACAAGAATCCTCTTTATCTTTTTTTTGATTTTCACGCAAATCACCCTATCCCAGACCAAGGTTGGTGGTATAGTGGTGGACGAGGCCGGTGAGCCTGTCTCTTTTGCCAACGTTTTGTTCAAAGATTCTTCTGAAGGAACCATAACCAATGATAATGGTAGGTTTTATATGGAATCCGATAATACCTACGCTACTTTATTGGTGTCCTTTATTGGCTATGAGACCAAAGAAATTACGCTAACCTCCAAGGTAACTTATGACATGAATGTTGTTTTAGCTGAGTCCAGTGAACAGTTGGACGAGGTGGTGGTATATTTTGGAAAAACCGATAAGAAAAATAATCCGGCCATAGATATCCTCAAGAAAATATGGGCCAAAAAACGTAAAAATGGGGTTCATATGTTCAAGCAATATCAGTTTGACAAGTATGAAAAAGTAGAGTTCGATCTAAATACTATAGATAGTGCCCTAATGAAGAGTAGGGTTTTTAGGGGACTGGAATTTGTATTTAATGATCTGGATACTTCAAGGATTACCGGAAAGACCTATTTGCCCATTTTTTTGAACGAAACCTTCGCCAAGGTATATGGCAACAATGAAACAGGAGCAGTCAAGGAAGATGTGCTTGGCAGCAAGAATTCGGGCTTTAACAATAATCAAGCTATAATTGCCTTTATAGCCGATTTGTATTCCGATTACGATATTTATAATAATTATTTAAAATTTTTCGACAAGAGTTTTACCAGCCCCTTGTCAAAAACAGGCGTGGACACCTATAATTATGTCCTGGCCGATAGTGCCTATATAGATAATAAATGGTGCTATAATATTATCTATTATCCGCGAAGAAAGAATGAATTGACCTTTAAAGGGGACTTCTGGGTAAATGACACCACCTATGCGGTAAAGAATATAAATTTGGCAGTGACCAAAAGTGCCAATATTAACTGGGTCAAGGAGATTTATATTGAACAAGAGTTTGATGTGGTCAATGATTCGGTTTTTCTTTTGACCAGGGATTATATGTTGTCCGATTTTAGCTTTAATAAAAAAGAAAATTCAAGGGGGGTATATGGTAAGAGGACTACCGTTTACGGGGACTATAAGTTTGATCAGCCTAAACCCAATGAATTTTATAGGGCCAAAACCGATCCTTTTGATCCACTGGTACTAAATAAGGAAGATGACTTCTGGGCAACCAATAGGTTGGAGTCCTTAAACGCTGATGAAAAAGGGATTTATAAATTGCTGGATACCTTAAAAACGGTTCCCAAATTTAAAAGCTATTATAATATAGTGAGTATACTGGGGTCGGGATATGTGGAAATCGATAAATGGAATATAGACCTAGGGGATGTGTACAGTGTTTTTGGGTACAATCAAGCTGAAGGTGTACGTCTTAGGGCAGGAGCAAGAACCTATTTTGGGCAAAATGACCCTTGGCGGCTTCAAGGATACCTTGCCTATGGTTTTGGGGACGATAAGTTTAAGTATGGAATTTCCGGAAAATGGCTGGTGGATAAGAAATCGCGGTTCATTGTATCCGGTGGCAAACGAAGGGATATAGAGCAACTTGGGATAAGTTTAACGGCCACTAACGATGTGTTGGGGAGAAGTATTGCCTCCTCGTCCGTGTTCACTGTGGGTTCCAACGATAGGCTTACCAATATAGATCTTAGCACTTTTAACCTGGAAATGGAACCTGTCACTAATTTTAGGATAGGGGTTGGAGGATCATATAGGACGTTAGGTTCAGCCTTGCCGAATGCCTTTAATTTGGATTATATAGACCCTTCATCGCCTACGGGTTTATCCTCTGAAATTAATCAATTTGATCTCTCTACCATTCTAATATATACTCCAGGAAAAAGAACCATAGGCAATGGGGTGGAAAGAAGGGATGTGAATGATAACTACAGTACCTTGTTTTTATCCTATAGCAACGGTATTAAAAACTTTATTGATAGTGATTTTGATTATAAAAAGGTGCAATTTAGTTATACCCAGCCATGGCAGATAGGAGGTCTTGGAAGACTTCTTAGTACGGTGGAGGTAGGAAAGACTTATGGGGAGGTGCCATTGGGACTGCTTAATGCAATACCTGGAAACCAAACCTTTTTCTCTGTTTACAACACTTTCTCCAATCTTGATTTTTACGAATTCGTAACAGATACCTACGTTTCAGCCCATTTGGAACACAATTTTAATGGTCGCTTTCTCTCCCGTATTCCCTTTATGAGAAATTGGAATTTAAGGGAGATAATTGGCTTAAGAGGGGTTTGGGGAGAACTGTCAGACGAAAATAAAGCCTTGAGTGCACCGGCAAACATTCCGTTATTGGCACCAAATGATAAAGTATATTGGGAGTATTCCGTTGGGGTGGGTAACATATTTAAGATTTTAAGGATAGATTTTAACTTTAGGGGCAATTATTTGGAAAACCCTGGAGCAAGGTCTTTTGGGGTAACAGGATCTTTCGGGTTTAATTTCTAATGTATTTTTTTGACCGTTACCTGATATTATTTTGTTATTTTAGGAAAATATAAGATTAAACATAACCATATGAGCAGTGAAGAAATAACGTCGTTTGATGTTTTGATAGAAATACCAAAAGGTAGTAGGAATAAGTATGAATATGATTTTGCCCTAAAAAAGATAAGATACGATAGGATGATTTTTTCGTCCATGATGTATCCTGCCGACTATGGTTTTGTTCCAGAAACCTTGGCCTTGGATGGGGATCCATTGGATGTTCTTGTTTTGGTGACGGAAGCAACATTTCCGGGCTGTGTCATGGAAGTTAAGCCTATTGGCGTCTTTCATATGACCGATGAAAAAGGACCGGATGAAAAGGTCATTTGTGTGCCGGTATCGGACCCTGTCTGGAACAAGATCAATGATCTAAACGAATTAAATCCACATTTGATTAAGGAGATAGAACATTTCTTTAAGGTTTATAAAGATTTGGAAAAGAAGAAAGTCGATGTTGGTGGATGGGGAGAACGACAAGAGGCTAGGGAAATTGTAGCAAAATGTATACAAAGGTTCAAGGATAGCGATGTGCCAAAACAGGATGTTAGTATAAAGTATTGATCCTTATTTTTTTAAAAAGTTATAAAGCAATATTATGGAAGTAATATTGCTTTTTTTATTCTCCCATATTTTACTACTTTTGCCCATCAAATTTATATAACAAATAATCAAACAAATGGAATCAATAATTATTTACTT
>TARA_R110002049_G_scaffold295840_1_pt1 | contig 28208 bp, 30 predicted proteins | sample TARA_R110002049 | Tara Oceans TARA_R110002049 (sample SAMEA4396941) | marine metagenome | biome: Polar Biome; feature: [SRF] surface water layer (ENVO:00010504); material: water (ENVO:00002006), including particulate matter (ENVO:01000060) such as... | depth 5 m
ATTGGCGTTCTCGACCGAGGCGAGAAGCTCGGCAAACAGTCGCTGCGCCCGGTGCTGGCCGCGCGCCGCGTTCACGGCGATTGACCGCATGACAGCCTGCACGATCGGCAACGTGACATTGCGATGCCCATCCCGAACCGTGATGCCCCGATAGGCTTCATCTAAGATGATGTCCTTCATCCGTTCTTCGGCTAACCCTCGCCTTTTATTCTTCGCCCCCCTAGGTCGTCCCTTCGGGTTGCCCGATTGGCCTGGTTTAAAACGGCTCTTGGACGGTGGTTTGCCAAAGCCCACGTCATATTCCGACGGAGGCGTCAGTGTCGGATTACCCAACTTCAACTTGCTCATTCCGTCGCCTCGATTAGTGCAGCGGGCGCTGACCAACCGCAGATCAATTGTTCTGCATCGTCTTTAGAGTAGGCCTCCCACCTCGCCAGAATGCGATCACAGTAGATCGTGTCGAGCTCACAGAGGAATCCACGACGCCCGGTCTTCTCTGCAGCGATCAAGGTCGACCCTGAACCACCAAAAAGATCGAGGACGATGTCCCCTCGTCCGGAGACATCGCGAATGGCATCAGCGATCATCTGCACTGGCTTCACCGTTGGGTGCAGCGCTAGTTCCTCCATTCTACCTTTACGCATCGTGTTTACACCGCGGTACTGCCAGACATTGGTGCGGTAGCGCCCGTGCTGGCCTAACTCGAACGTGTTGATGTGCGGCGCGGTCCCTTTCTTGAATGCGAAGATGAGCTCGTGACGTGAGCGATAAAAGGTTCCCATGCCGCCATTGTCCTTGGCCCAGACGATGAGGTTCTTCAACTCGGCGTACACACCCTGCCCCGCCTCAAGCATCTCACCCATGTGGCGCCAGTCCATGCAGATGTAATGAATCGATCCGTCGGCGCTATGCTCCGCAAAGTTCCTGAACGCTGCCGACAGGAACTTGGTGAACTCAGCAGAACTCATCTCTCCTGAGGCCATCGCAAACTCGCGATGTTGAATCTTACCGGAATTGCCCACATGACCATCGATGGGCACGTTATAGGGCGGATCGCTAAAGACCATCCGCGCGTTCGCCCCATCCATCAGATCTGCCACCAAAATCGGATCAAGCGCATCCCCGCAAGTCAATCGATGCACGCCAAGCTGCCAGACATCCCCGAGCCGTACACGGTTTGGAGCATCGACTGGCAGAACATCATCAGCCGGGTTACCCGGCTCTTCCGGCTCAACCACTTCCATCAGGCTGTCAATTTCCGAAATCGAGAACCCTGTTATGCCAATGTCGAAGTCGAGATCGTCACCCATCAGCGCGCCAAGCTCTGCCGCCAGCAGATCCTCGTCCCAGCCCGCATTCAAAGCCAGCTTGTTGTCTGCCAAAACGTAGGCGCGTTTCTCGGTCCCTGACATATGGTCGAGACGCAGGCATGGTACTTCTGTCATGCCCAGAAGCTTTGCTGCCTCGACGCGGCCATGGCCTGCAAGGATAGTCCGCCGCTCGTCGATCAGCACTGGGTTGGTAAAGCCAAAAGCTTCGATGCTGTCGGCAATCTGCCGGACCTGTTTTTTGGAATGTGTTCGGGCGTTCTGCGTCCATGGCGTAAGTTCACGGATCGCAATCCGTTCGATGTTCTGTGGGGCCATATCGGCTCTCCTTCAAAGTTCTACTCGCCGATAGCATTCACTCATCGGCCCTCAGCGTTCGATTTATCTTACAGCTGGTCAAATGTCAATGACACGTGTACAGTAAGGTTCGATACATCAGACAGGAGCTGTATATGAGGATCGGTGAGCGTTTGTTCAGCCTGCGCCAGAAGAGCGGTGAATCGCTCCAGTTCGTCGCAGACAAAGTAGGGGTCTCGAAGGCACATGTTTGGGAATTGGAAAAGGGGCACACCAACAATCCCTCCTTTGATCTCGTGCGCAAACTTGCGGCACACTACGGTGTCTCCGTGGACGTTTTGACTGGGGAAGCAAATGAACCCAGCGGCCAGGACCTGCAGGTCGAACGCATCGACAGGGGCCTTAATGCTCTCTCCGACAGGGACCGTGACATCGTGGAGCAGATGATAAAATCAATGTCGCAGAAAACCTCCGGGAAGGTTTGATACATTGAAGCTGAGCCGGATGGACCTCTCCGACATCCATGCCCCAAAGCAACTCGCCAGGTCCGTCCACGGTCAACTGGGCCAGATATCCTCGCCAGTCCCCGTTGAAGACATCGCGCGGGCGTTAGACGTGTCAGACGTGAAGGCCCAACAGTTCGATGGTTTTGAAGGTATGCTTCTGACCGATAAAGCGCGCAGCCAGGGAGTCATTCTGGCGAACACCTCGAAAGGTAAAAGGCGCGCGCGATTTACTATCGCCCATGAGCTTGGTCACTTTTTGATGGAGAAGCACCAGTTATCAGAAACTAGCGGCTTTCGATGTATGACAGGAGATCTGCGCGAGAGCAGAGAAGGACGGCAGCACCTAAGCCAAGAGACGCAGGCAAACCAGTTTGCCATTGCGCTTCTTGCGCCGACTTATCGCGTTGTACCGTTACTCAAAAAAGATCCGGACCTACGCGACGCACAACGCATGCGCGACGATCTCGACATCAGCCTCGAAGCTTGTATTCGATTGATGATCAACAGCCGAGACGAGCCACTGGCGGCGGTCTGGTCTCACAACGGCCGTGTCCGCTACGTCGTACGATCAAAAGAATTCCCGTTCATCTCACTCACAGGAGGAAGTGCCCTGCCCCGGTCATCGGCAGCTGTTCGAGCAATTTCCAGCGGCACTTTGGGATTTACAGAACTCTGCGAAACACACTCATTGTCGTGGATTTCTAAAGCAGATTTGGAACTTTACGAGCAGACCCGGTCGGGAAACAACGGATATGCGGTGACAATGCTGTGGGCAGATCTACCTGAGAATGGTGAAGACGAAGGTGACGGGAGTCCCAGCGAGCTTGGAATGCCCGGATTCAGGTAGCAATTCCGTCTCTCGAAACTGGCTCCCTGTTTTTCCTGGCTTCTTCCCTGTTTTCGCCAGCTGCGCCCCTGTTCAGCGCGGTGTAGTTCCCTGTTTCAAAATTAACAGGGAAATAGTTCGTAATGCTCTGTAATCATGTTGGGAATCGCGACATAGATCGCCAAATTTGGCTGTAGTCCGGCCAAAATAACCAAATTTCCCTGTTAATTCCCTGTAAAATAGGAAATTTAGTCTGAGATCGGTTCGACAAAGACTGTGACCTCCACCATTTTCTTTTTTAACAAAAGATTAGGTGAAGATATGCTTCGGGGTGCCATGGAAGTGGACCATAAGCCATGCGTAACGCCACCTATCTAAGCCTTAGTAGACACGGCATTTGTTATTTCCGATGGCCAATACCAAGTACTGCTAACCAGCATGGTAAAGCGTCGCACATCTGCATTTCGCTAAGAACACGCCTACCACAAGTAGCACAGCGCCTCTTGCGTGCTCTAATCGTCTCTGGACAAGCCGCAACTAACCAACAAACGGTGCAGGCCATGAGATGTGATGAAATGCGCCAGCACGTCGGACCCCGCTTTCGCGCTGTCCTGCAAAAATACAAAGACCGCCTACTCTCAGACGGCGATGGGCCGGTCAACGGGCGGACGCCCGGAGGCGCTCAATAAGCCTCGTAGAGGACGACATCTGGCGTGAGGTAGCTCCCCGCGGCCCGACAAGCAAGGCAACGACCTCCTGAGCCAATTCAAGGCCCGTGAGGGCGTCGGCAGACTAACTGCTGAGCAGGATGAATTGCTATTGCAGGCATACCGGAAGGGCTACCGCAGTTTCTTGCCATCAGCGTTAGACTACAACGCTAATTTAGACCAGTACGACCTCTCCCAACCTTCCCACAGTCCACGGCAATCAACTGATGCCAAACACCCTCAAAGCACTGACACACCGCCAGACGTAGTTGCCTATGACACAACGGTGCAGGACTATCTGAAAGAAGGGCAAAGGGGCGAGCTATGGGCCGCAAAGACAGTTAGCAAAAAACCGATGCGTTAAAGCGACCTGGCATGATCACTGACAGAATACCTATAGCTTACTTGACCTGGGCCGATGTCACGAAGCTGCCAAAGAATAGAAGCAAGGATCGCCGCACACGTAACTTGTCACTCGGTGACATGTTGGATGTTGAAGGGATCGACAAGCTCTCCACCCGAACAGTCAACGCATACCTCAGTACCTTCTAATCGTTTGCAACTTGGGCCGTGAACAACGGACACGCAACTGCGAATGTGTTTGCTGGCACGCTGGTAAGCTCTCCTGCAAATTCCGTGACATTACAGCTGACGACCCCGTAGTCGATCATTCCCGCCTTCTGAAAGGCAAACGTGGCAACAGCCGCAAACCTCCCATCGAATGTGCTCAGTATTTCGTAGAAAACCGCGTAAGAATTGAAAGAGGTTTCACATCTGGCCCATTGCAGGCTTCTGAGGCTTCCACTTTCGCTGTATTGCCGCTTCTCTATTTTTACACTGCCGTTTATCCACCATTCGAGACTTTGGTCACATCTCTTGGAACTGTTAAGGACACCCAGATGCAAATTACCGGAACACGAGGCAAGTTCAGCTACAGGTTATTTGGGTTTAGGGTCCTCTCTGACATTAACCTTCCCGAACTGGGTCCTCCTGGAAGCGATCAGGATTCGACGAACATGGACGTTTCCATCGAGCTTGGAGCAGTGGCCACTTCCCTAGACGATGGCGTCCGTGTGCATGGTTATTTCGAGTTCAACAAAACTGAATGTCTCGTGGATATCGAGGGCATTGCCCGGCTTGAGATATCAGGTGGGAAACGTATTGTGGTCGAGCCGGTTCAAGGAGCGGCAGAGAACGACATCCGGGCCTATCTCTTTGGAACCGGTATGGCAGTGCTGTTGCACCAACGAAAATGCCTCCCCCTGCACATCAGTGCGGTGCAATCTCCGGCCGGTGTAATTGCATTCACGGGCGAATCTGGCGCAGGTAAATCTACGCTGGCAGGTCTGATACACAAAAAAAGTGGCTGGCCGATGCTATGCGATGATCTGGCAGTCGCCACGCAAAGCGAAACCAGACCGATCCTGCATGGTGGAATGCTTCGGCTAAAGCTTTGGAGCGACGCAATAGAGCGCCTGTCAGCAACCGCTGATATGAAGACCCGCGACACCACGCGCGAGGACAAATATCACCTGATCTCTCCAAAAATGTTTGTGAATGGCCCACTGCCAATGACTGCACTTTTGATGATCGGCGAATCCAACGACATATCAATCCGTCCAATAAATGGCGCGGCTGCGTTTTCTTCTATTATGAATACCATCTATCGTCCTGAACTTGTAAATATCTTCAATGACCGGGCGACGATTATGAAATACTGCGCAAAGATTGCTGATCAGATAGACGTATATGCGTTTGCGCGCCCTTGGGGTTTTTCTACTATTGACGAAGGCGCTGACCGAATTATCGAATATTTCTCCTGACCCCTCAGGGTTCGATGATACGAATTAATTCATATTCTTTCAGCTCATTTATAAATTCCAAGACATCGGCTTCAAGTTCGGCTTGATCAACGTCAAAACGGCTTGAAAGTTTTAATATTAAATCCGCAATCTTTGTAGGCCCATCAAGAATTGCGAATATTTCTGATCCAATCTCGTTTAGTCCCAGAAAAGATCCCTTGTCGTCATTGTAGATGACCAACTCATCGCCAACGCTGGCGTCAAAGAAATTTTCTACTTTTTCGATCACACTTTCTCGGTTTACGAGATATTCCCGATTTACGAGCATTCCACCCTCACGGATTCTACTTCTATAACATTCTATTAAACACATATTTAATCAATTCCGCTAAAGAAAAAGGGCTGGGCCTTGCGAATGAGGCAAAAAGGTGCTATCTTTATAGAATAAATGATTACTGGGTTATTATAAACTGGGGGAATGTATGATGACTAATTTGAAAAAGTGGGCGAAGCCCGAAGTTAAGGAGCTTGGCGTTGAAAACACGCTCAGCAGACCTCCTGCGTCGCAGTCCGAGGCGCAACACAACTCGCAGGAAACTCACATACCAGGTTTAGCGTTTACCTCCTGAACTGGCTTTCAAAATGAGACATTAGTAACTCCGTAAGTAAATTGCGGGGTTATTTTTTTGGCAGATCGAATGTGTCTACATAGCTCACGATAGGCGCATACTTCTCCATCTCTTCAACTCCAAAGACAACCATATCTCCTGCACTGAGCCAAGCATGGGCCAGCATTTCATCTTTTTCAGATCCCGAACCTGTATTCGCTCCCAAGACTAGCGCATTTGAGACAGCGAAACGCCTCAGCATCGCCTTTCCTGCTATCGCAATCATCAGGCACGTAAAGCGATCGCCAAAGCTGCGCGCAACCGCGTTGATTGCCCATCTGACATCCCGGATATCGTCACGTGACACGGGTTGAGGCGTTCGCCAGTCTCCGGGCCGTTTTTGACCAAGCTTAGGAGCCTCTCGCACGAATCCGGTTTTTTTGACAATGATCCATGCCCGAGACAGGTGATAGATGGCTGTAAAAAGAAGGATCTTTCGACGCAGTGGTTGTCGCAAAAAGGTAATGAAACGGGACATTGGTTTCCTGTTGCTGTGTTGTTGGGGAATGCCCTATTATGACTGAGCAGCCTAATACAAATGGATAGTTGGTGACATTTTGAGCGCAATATTTGGACGTGTCGAGTTGTTTAGGCAACCCTTTGACCGCGAAAAGTTCAATGCGTCGCTGGACGCGATTTCGCACTACGGACCAGATGGTTCGGCGTCTATGGTCACTGATAAATTCGGATTTGGCGTGCAGCGGCTCAACTTATCCAACAAGGACAACTCCGCATTAAACCCTGCAAGGATGGCTGATTTGGTCGCGGTGTCTGATGCCATTGTAAACAACCGCGCAGATGTTGAGAAGTCTTTGGGTATTTCTTCGGTGGACGCGCGGAGCCTGTCCGACAATGATCTGTTACTTCGGTCATATGCAAAATGGGGTCAGGCCTGCCCTTCGCACATCCAGGGCGATTACGCGATTGCGATCTTCGACCAGGGCGCGAATACTTTATTCTTGGCCAGGGACCATATTGGCACCAGGCCGCTTTATTGGGCGAAGCGGAACAAAACGTTTATTTTTTCGACCGATATCAGGGCGATCTTGGCCTGTGAAGATTATGATTGGCCGATAGACGACAGAACTGTCGGCCGCCATGTCATGGGCCCGTCACGTCCGCTGAGAACCACTTTCTACAAAGACATCAACATCCTATCGCCGGGGTGCAGTCTTTGGGTGGAGCGAGACCGCGTGCAGGAAAACCGCTGGTGGGATCCCCATAACGTACCGGAAATTCGGTACAAGTCCTCCGCCGATTATGTTGAGCACTTTCGCGAACTCATGGCGCGGATCGGCGCGGACTATACTGCAACAACCGGGAACATAGGATCACATATCAGCGGCGGCATCGACTCCAGCGCGGTAACAGCATTTGCGTCCAAGGCGCTTCAATCGAGAGGGCTGAATCTAACTGGTGCCTACACTTGGGCGCCGCCAGTCTCCGAAGAATACCCATTCTTGAGCAAGACCGACGAACGGCACAACATTTTACAGATCGGCGACGACTTAGGGGTGCCAGTGCGTTTCGGCACCGCGAGCGGAGCCACTCAGCACCACTATTTGGAATGGGAGCTGGAGCTAAACGGCATCGCTGACCTGTCGGACGAATTGCCCGTATTGGAGCACGCAAAGAAAGATGGCCTTCGCGTTCTACTGTCAGGTTGGGGCGGAGACGAAGCGTTTTCCGCGCACGGAATGGGGTATCTCGCCTATACCCTGAAACACTTTCAAATCGCGGAAGCGCGAAAGGTTTTGCGGTTTTATACAGGCTCAAATCGTTTCAGACCCAGACAATCTGCGCGCAGATTATTGGAATGGGGTTTGACCCCATTGCTGCCCGATACACTTTACCTCCGCTTCGCACCGTTCGTGAACCTCTTCGAGGGTGGCGCCTTTGCCAGCCAACATGTCCTTTCAATGAACCTCGATCCAGCGCCTTATATCGGTGAAGATATCCGATTGATCAGCAACCCACGACATTACCTGGCGAACCTGATGGGGATGCAGCATCTCAATATGCGTATGGAGACATGGGCCGCGTGGTCGGCTCAATTTGGGTTTCAGTACCGCTATCCGCTGCTTGATCGCAGACTTCTCGAATTTGTTCTTGGGATGCCAATGCGGCTATTTTTCGAGGACGGGTATAGTCGTTATCTCGCGCGGATGGTCACAAAGGATATGTTGCCGGATCGTTTAACAAAGCACGATCAGGCCAATGAGGTTCTGCGTGATGCCAATCACATTGCGTGCTGGAAGGCACTTCGGAATGATCTTCATCAGGGAAAGTTCCAAGGCGAGAGCAAATGGATCGATATTGAGGCCCTTAAAAAGAGGATTGAAGCGGCGCCAGAAGAGTTGGGCCATTCTAACTTGTCGGATCTTGCCAAGATCTTGGCCGCTGTTCGGGTCTGGCACATGGAGCAACGTGTGAACGCGATGTGAGGTTACCATGTTAGGTCTGGAGCGCTTTGTCAGGATGGTTGCAGATAGCGGGCATTGATTACGGGCGAGTCAGTTTCAGATGCCGTTCTGGACGACTGACGCAGTTTGGCACAGCGTTGCAATGTGGGAACAACAGTGTCCCTGCCCTCACCCCGACTGACGCGATACGTAGCATGCGCGCTCTGACTGGCGTTGGCGCGGCGCTCCTTGCATCGAAGCGTTGCAGCACTGGACGGAAGCTATGCGTGATCGGCGTGTGGATGAGGCAGCCGCGCGACCAGGGGTCGATGTGACAACTGTCGAAGGCCGTCTGGCAGCAACCGCGTATGCCCTTGTGCAGGAAGGGATAAGTAACGGCGGGTGTCCAGTCCTGCCCGAGAAACCCGAATATGCGCGCATCGGCGTTGAGGCAGCAGCGCTTTACGAGTTGATGAACCCTGACATCATTCTCGAAACAGGCGTGGGTGGCGACCCCGCCAAACAGCGCTCTTTGCAAGATTTCATCGAAGCCGCTGGGGCAGCGTTCGCGCGCGGTGATTGACGGCTTCAAGAAGGTGAACGGGCGCAAGGCTGGGTCGAGGTTTTCCCTGAACTGACAGAAGATGAGCGCCGTTTGGGAGAGCTTCGAGGTTTCACCCCGGAAAGGATCGAACAATGGCTGGAAACCTATCCTACCGAGGATCTGGGCCTACCGAACCACACCCGGACGCCGGTCCCCGACGCCCCCACCGACAACATCATTTCAACGCCAATGCCGGAAGAGGCAGGACCACATATCGTTGCAGCTCGACCTGGGACTATAACGACACCTGACGGCAATAGTATCCTGCTAGATGGCGGTAAGGCAGACGGCGCTCTGTTCGGCTACAAGGTCCGGGCCGAACAACCTTAAATAACCGAGATGTTTGGTCAAAAACCCATACGTTTCTGCCCTGCCAACCTAGCGCCGCCATTGGTGCGACCGCAGCGAAAGCGTGCTTGGCCCGCACAGCAGACCTCAATGCGCGACGCAGCGACTGGTCGCAATCCGCCCTTACCGTGGGTGACGAGAACGGCCCATAACGGACCTTTCCCGCGGCCTCAGTGAAAGTCCGCCCGATACACAACATTCTCATATTGCTTGTGCCGGTCGTCATCGCAGAACGCCTCGCAGTCGCTTGGTCACAAGTCAGGGTGCGGGTAGATAGGCGGCGATCTCTTTTCCCCTGCCTGCCGCGTAGTCCTGCGCTACTTGGGTCCAGTCGATGCGGGCCGCCTGGGTCCAGTCTACGGCGACATACTTATCTGGCATAACCTTGCCAGCCGCATCCAGCGTTCCGGATGTGCCGTAATCCACGATCCGCTGCCCCTCCTCAAAGGCGTAAAGACTTTGGTCCCATCTTTCGCCTTTCAGGGTCAGCCCCAGGGACCGGGTAATCGGGCTGTATTCAGCGGTGAACAAAGTGCCGAAACCCTCCCCATAGCGATCCTGCAAAAGCGGAGCGCGAAGAAACTCCCGATTGAGCCTGCGCGGTGCGACACGAAGCCGATCCAGATGGGCGCGGCGTTCAAAGCTGCGGGTAAAGCCCGGCCGGTCGGCACGGGTTGGCGCAGTTTGGTGGTTGGTGGCGATGGCCTTCGACATCACTCTAATTCCACCTCCGGGAGAAAGTTCGATGCTTGCCGTGCGCCCCGAAGCATCCGCAAGCACCAGATTATAAGCCATATGCGACGGCACACGGCGCAAAACCTCCAATGCCTCTGGCACGCTGTCGCAGGTTTCCAAAATGTAGCGCAGGATCGTTGTCACGCCAAAGCCGGGACCAGTTTCAGACCGCCCGCCATAGGCAAGCGCCACAGAAAGCCCAGCGTCGTTGATGCCATCAGACAAGCCCCAGAGAAACTCCACCATCCCCATTACCGCACGACCAGTCCATTCCGTCCTCAGCAACAATCCCTCGTTTAGGTCGGGCGACAAATCATAGTTGCGCACCAGCCGGACATCTTTTGCATCCGCGATGGCGGCGAGCGAACAGCCACCCAGATAGGTCGGCGGGCACCAGGTGGACAGGAACCGCGCTGCCCGGTCCGAGCCGCCGGCGATCAATACCAGTCGGTCGTAGGTGGGGATCAGTTCCGGCATGTGACGCTCGATGGCCGCGCGGCAATCCGCTCTGGAGGGTCCTTGGTCGCCCCCTCGCCCCGTGAACCATGCTTCATAAGCGGGCCAGGACCGCTGCCAGCGCGCCGCCCATTTAGGTCCAGGGGTGGCTTCGCAAACGGCGTCAAAGGTCAGTGTCATCTGGGTCATATCAAGCGCCCTTTACGGGTTGTTCAAAGAAAAAGCGGATCATTTCAGCGCTGGCATCCGGGCCTTTTGGATCTGTGTAAGACCCCTCGGCCTGACCGCCTGACCATGCGTGGCCAAGCCCGGACACCGTCCAATGTTCGAGCGTCGGTTCCCCGCTTGCAGACGCACAGCGCAGAACGGAATACGGCCGCCCGCCGTGGTTACCGCGCTCGACTGTCTCAAGCGTCTGGCCCGGGCCAATGTCCTGGACCTGCCTCACCACCGCTTCGCCGTTCGACGGATGAACGGTCGTGTCTGAAGTGCCGTGAAAGACAATCGTCGGAATATGCGATTTCTTCTGCAAAGGCGCCGCCCCCGGCCCTGCCATAGCGGCAAAGGCAGAGGCCACGTCTTTTGCCGATCCATAGGCCAAACCTGAATGCACGCCGATGGCGGCAAAGACGTCCGCATAGGTCTCTCCCAGGATGACGGCCATGGCCGCCCCCGCAGACAGCCCCGCGACAAAGGTGCGGTCCTTGGCGATGCCGTGGGTAGCGCAGACCTGTTGCACAATTCCAGCGAGGATCGCAGGCTCACCCGCGCCCCGGCGTTGATCCCCACGGCTGAACCAGTTCCAGCAGGACTGCGTATTATTGCGCCGCGACTGGGCGGGATAGACCACGATAAAGCGGTGCTTTTCGGCCAGACGGTTCATGCCGGTGCCTGCGGCAAAGTCCTCGGGCGTTTGTGTGCAGCCGTGCAGCATGACGACCACGCCACTGGCGCCCTCGGCAGCGGATGCAGGGATATAGGTGCGAAAACTTCGACTGCCCGCCGTGCAGGTGAATGTATCGCTGAGAAAGCTGGCACCAGCGGGGATGTCTACCGCCGGTGAAGCGGGTTGTGTGCTCCCCGCCCCCAGCTTTGACAGAAGATCGTTCATCGACGGCATGGCAGGCAGTTCTGATGCGGCCATCGGCCCGGCCTGCCCGGCAAGGCCATGCTGTGCCAATGTGCGTTGCACCAGATCATTGGCAGCGATCAGGCGTGCATCAGGGGTCGCCCGGCGCTTGGCACCGGCGTTAAAAAGCTTCATCTTATCTATCCTTGTTAAGGGGTGCGCATCTTACTTGATGCGGTCGGCGAGCGCCTTTTTAATATCCGCGCTGGCCTGTAACGCGCCCAGCACGGTGATTGATCCGATGGTGTCGAGCGCCAGTTGCGGGGTCACATCCGAGGCAATCCGCGCCAGCCCGACCACCTTGACATGCAGCACCTCTCCGGCCGCTTTCAGCGCCTCCAGATCAGCCACCGTATAATCGCGCAGGCCAAGCTCCATCGTGTGGCGCTCAAGCGATTTGCTCACCACCTCGACATGGCTCTCAAGCTGGTTACGGATCGCTGTGCGGATCAGATCGCTACGGTTTGAATAGAAACCTTCCTGCACCAGCAGGTCGATCCTTCCTAAATCCACATAGCCAAGGTTGATCGTGATCTTCTCGCTGTCAGGTGTCTTCTCACGCAGTTGCCGAACATTACTCATAATCCATTCTCCATCCGTATGGATGGTATATGGATGCCATTTCGCCAAGTTACAAGATCAGACGGCAGTAAAGTTCCCTCAAGCGCGCACCTTACAGCTCCCCGTTTACTCTTCACCCCAGCGCCCTAAATTTCCAACTACATATTAACTGGAGAAGAACAGCAGAATGAACGCAACCAAGACAGCCCATGATGCACCGCTTTCTGACCATAATACGAACTTCTTCAGATCCTGATGGCCGGTGGTTCCTATCCCGTCACTCCGGACGGACGGTATTTTTTGGTAAAGAACCGTTTATGGCGTTGCACTAATCCCGCCCTCCCCGAGGCGAAACGCGCGGCGCTTGTAAAAGACCTCATGCAAGCTCGCTCGGCGGTGAAAAATGCAAAGACGGATAAGGAGGTGAACGACGCGCGTGGACGGGTACATGCGGCCAAGCTGGCGTTGGGCGAACGTGGCCCGGTTTGGTGGAAAGACGGCGCGCCGGACGTGAACCGCCACCACCCAAAGAATACGCCTTACGTCGATTGGTGGCGCGGCCTGCCGCAGGGTTAACCAGTGTTCTTGGCGATGGCGATGCGGTAGATTCCGCTGAAAGACTTGGGATCGACGCGCGCACCACCTCGCTTGATTATTATTGCCCCCTCGCCTTCCAGCTTGATTGCCTGTTCACGAATGGGATCCATTAGAGGCCGCCACGCCGCCTCGTTCTGCCCACCAAGATGTCGGGCAACTTCAGAGGGACAAATGGTCTTGTTCGCACCCCGCGCTGCTGCGAGTTCGACAATAACTGCGGCAATGCGCTCAGGATTCATCATTGGACCTCATGTGGCGAACCGTCCAGAACATCTATGTGCAACCCGTTGCGCGACGCTCGGTCCACCAGCCATACCTTCAACACGTCCCAGTTGAGGAACGCGCGGTCCGCCCACGGCATGAGACGCCAACCGCTCTTGGTTTCACGCCACTTTCGTTCTCGTATATCAATCTTTGAGGCAGCCGCATAGCCGTCGACCACCTTCTTGAGGTCCGCATACTCTTCCGCGCCAGATCTTCAGGCTTGTTGTGTAGCCGCGCCACGAGCTCCCGGTCACGACGGATCGTAGCGAGCATCGGAAAGTGATCCGATCCTATCATCTCTCTACGCGAAAAATTATTCTCAGCGACGTCCGGTGTCAGGCGAAACTGGTCGATAGGGCAGCGAAGCAACGGATGGGCGGCGTCAGAGCTGGGACGCGGGCCGCGACCGATCCACGGGGGCGAGATAACCACCAAGACCAGAGTCCGAACCACGCATGCGGCCAATCCTGAGTTGGCGATCAGGCCGGTTCCTCTTGCCACTTGCGGGCTAAACCACCTTGGGTGCGCGCAGCGAGTTTGTCGCAGCGCAGGGTGCTTTTGGCATCAGAGGAGAAAGACCCAGATGACAGCTCCCAAACCCCTTCGAGAACCCTCAAAGCGCGAAACGATCGCCGAGCGCACCAGTGCTGCAGCGATCAAAATCATCCATAAGGAAACCAGCCTGCGGCTGGAAAAGAGCGCGCGGCTGCGTCAAGCCCGGCTGAAGCAAGAGCAGGCTGGTAATTTCAGGGCTTCGATGACGGCCTGACTAAATGCGTACCGGCCGATTTCATCAGTACGTGCTGAAAGTCGGTCGTCGCGCTTTTTCCCGAGCCTACACCTGAGCCCTTTTCGGAAAAATCAGCCTCGGCGACCAGCCCTTCGCACCTGATGGTGCAGTCTGCGCTGAGACCTCTTGTGGCTGTGAAGGCATGTCGTGTCAAAGCTCCTAAAGAAATCTGCGAGAGCTTCGCATGCTTGATGTCCCCTTAGCGGACATTGTTGCCGTTCAGGAATAGACCCGCCGATCTCGCAACCGACGGGCCGAAAGTGCTGAAATTGTCCACTAATGGACGACCCCGTTTAGCGCAAGAATGTGAAAGCGCTGTGTCGTTCATAAGGTCTGTTAGGGGCTTGTCGTTGAAGGTCGGCTCTGCGGGACGAAGCTGCCATTCTCAATGGAAGTCCCAACGACCGCTTTCAGGTTGATCAAAAATATTCCATTCCGTCTTAGAAAAGACGCAGGTGTAGGGACATCCGGCAACTGGTTGTTACCTGCCGCTAATCGAGTATCTGAGTTGCCTCGTTTGGAAGAGTCAAACCATGTTTTTTTGCCGTTCATCATTGGAAAGTTTTGCAATGTCGCCAAGATCATCAATTGAAGCAATTTTGTCGCGCCAATCTACATAAAGGCGTGAAGGGCTGTCCATTGGAGCGATGTAAGTTGGCGAAAGAGTCTTCACAATCGCGAGTGCTCGGTTCCAGTCTTCCTCGTTTGGCTGAAATACAGCAAATTGATCATTGGGTTTCCATTTGGCGTGAACGACAAACTCCACAGCGGCGCCATATGCATGGTGAATGCTGCGGTAGGTTCCGCTCTTGGCCCCAAGCAACTTGTCAGGGTCAACAAAAACGCGGAACGGTCGGGGCGGCCAAAAACCATCAGAACCAGACTGCTTGGAGATGTCTGAGATAGCCTTTTCTACTTCCTTCGTAATTACTATCGCGGGCCAATCTGTGTCGCCATATGCAGAAAGAAGGGTGTTATACGAGAAGCTGCTCAAGGCGGGTCGCGGTAAGTTTAGTTCTCTGTATCTTTCTTCGAAACGGTCAGTCGGCAAATTAGCGAGGATTTCTGCGCTTTGGCGCAACTCTGGGAGCTTTGTGTTAAACTCCGAAAAATCGTATGTTTGGTTGTAGATATTTACAGGAGGTAAATTGTATTGATTAAGTTGCCCGTAAAGCTCCAAGAATTCTCGATATTTAGCTTGGATCTTTGCCGCGGTTTCCTTCGTTCCCGGGTTTTCAGATTCATATTTGAATCGCAAGCCTTGAAGCTCATAAAAGATGTTCTGAAGCTCATCTAATTTTCTGGCGACAACTCCGCCAAACACGGTCATGTTTACGCGAAACTCCCCCTTTATTACTTGCTGACGGACCTTGTGCGTGGTGATCTCCTCTTCAATTCTCTTCACATTGGCCAAGCACCCGTAATAAGATATCGGTCCCTGATTTTTCATATCAGCGATGATATCAAGCAAAAGGTCGGTATTCGTTCCGGTCCCATTCGCAAACCAGTAGCTACGGGTCAGTAGTAGATCATCACTTCGCATGAACTCAGCGACCTGATTCAAGAATTGAGCAGCTTTTATATCGTCTTCTGCGGTACAGTTGCTCGGATCTCCCTCAACTCGTTGAGCTTTGGCCTGCTCCAATATCTCGGCGCTCTCCTCAGGCTTGTCGATCAACCGGTCAATGTCGAGCATGTCTGAGGATGTAACTCGAAATTCGGTGCCATCGGTTCGTTCGATTATCGCGAAACTTGCTGCTGAAGAAGTCAAAATACGTTCCTTTGATCCTGCTCGCTCTTCCCTCCGGTCAAGATTACGAGCGTTCATTTTGATCTCCATTGAATGCCGCAACTACCATAATTTCAAGAGGAGCGTTCGTGCGGTGGGATTCTGAAATGTGCCCGATGCTACCACGCCATTAGTGGCGACGGAACTTTTTGCTGTCGAGATCAGTACTCGCCACTGACCCAACTTATCTAATTAAGCACTTAGTGATCCCTCGAAAACGAGACTTTGGCGAACGACGCTACACTTGTCCGCTATGGGCTCAAACCGGACTTTAGTCGCTCGACAGCATGGAACAACCAGCAATCAGATCGACCAGTTGGCGGCTATGTGGGACAAAGTGACGTTGAACCAACACGCTCTTGCTTAATCCAATGGCGTTTTGAGATCATAAAAGTCCAGCAACTTTGCCGCACGGTCTAAAGCTTCGGTGCTCTCGGAGTAGAACAGCACGTTTCCTTCCCAAAACTCGACGTAATCGGTAGAACCGTTCGTAAGCAATTTGGCATCCCAGTGCCCAACACTGAGTAACGTGCAAAAGGTAATCAAAGCCTCACCTTCGATATCTTGCTCAGGCGTACCCGCTTGTTGGTCCATTAGATCATCCGAAAATGGGCCTAACAGTATAGCAGGGTTCGCAATCAAATGATCAGAAGGTAAATTATTACCTAGGATGTTGAGAAAATGACCTTTCTGGGAGGGGAAGCCATCTGCGAAGTGATCAATCCAGAGCAATCGGTGTGTATTCTTTGGAAGCCAATCCGCTATCGCCAAGAACACGTAGGAGAGCTGAAACGGATGTGGATCAAGAAATCTCGCTATGCGCTTTGACTTGTCCGCACCGTCACCAACCCTGTACAAAAGCCGCCTATACCGTTCGTTCTCCAAAGAAACCGCGTACTTGTCTTCACCCAAGAATTGTATTGCCTCGAAGATACTTAAAGATTCCACTGTTACCTGCTCTATAAGTTTCGGCGTTATGTGACGATAGGTCGGGTTGGAAAACTAGTCAATTTGGGCTCTTTGCTGACTTTCACCGCGTTTGCACAGGGGACCAATGCCAAATAGGAAGGCAGGAGGCGGCTACGATGGACAACTTTCTTGAAAACTAAACCCATGAAAGGCCCCAGGTGATGTTAATACAACGCATAAGGGATCACCTTTGTGAGATTGCAGTGAACGCACTTCCCATTACGTATCAGGCACTCGCGAAGGCCCTTGAACTCTCGCCGCCAAATACGATCCACCAGCTAACTGTGGCCCTCGAATTCATGATTGAAGAAGATGTCGCCGCCGGTCGTCCATTGATCGCAGCACTGGTGATCAGCAAAGCAAGAAGTGGATTACCGGCTCCCGGCTTTTTCGCATGCGCAAAGCGCGTTGGGCGTTTTGGCGGCGATCCGTTCGGATCCGAAGCTGCCGCCTTTTTTGCGATCGAATTCGATGAAGCTCTCAAATTTTGGCGCTCATCTTGAGTGTATGGAACGGTCCAAGGCCGACGTGCAACAGTAATCTTGTATGCTGCGGTGCGGCCCGTCGAAGGACACGTTCATGCATCGCGCAGCATTTCGTCTGCCGAAACGTACGTCAGCGAACAAACCCGACTTTCGCTGCCTAAAGAACCAATGATTTATCGCGACATCAGGCGGACCGTCATCTGCCGTCTGCTCAGTAGAGAAACGGCACGAATTTCGCAGTTTTCCGAGCATAGGCGCGGAACTCCTCGCCATAACGGTCAGCCAGATATTCGTCGAGTGGCGGGATGTGGTAAAAGACGAACAGCAAGGTCATCAGGAGCGGGATCGAAAAGGCCCAGATCGAGGCCGTCAGCATGGCCCAGCCGGTGAACAGGATGCTGTCACCAAGATAGTTAATGTGCACCGAATAGCCGAATAATCCGCTCGTAAAACAACGCCCTTTTGAACCTGAAAGTTTCTTCCAAGCGCGGCGCTGCAGCTCAGATCCGGTGTTCAGATATGAGCCGATCAGCAGCAGCGCGATACCGACCCAATCCCACGGCCTAAGCGGCGTGGCTTCACCAGTCAAAATCCCGGCCCCCAGCACCAGAAATCCGACTTCGAAGATGGCGATAAAAGCCGTCAAGCCCAGCCCCTCAGACAGTTGCACCTTGCGTTGTAACAGGACGAACAGCGTGATCATGTGGCGCAGCCAGTAAAGCACAGCTGCGCCAGCCAGCACCTTGGCGCGGGTCTGATCGGCCCATTCGAAGGCTCCGAAAGCCAGCCACAGACAGATCGCTACAATGGTGCTGTGCAGAAGGGCAAAGATCAATTTGATCCCGACCGAATAATCATGCGCGCGGTCCACGCCGCCATACTTGGTTGTCATCTCGTTTCCTTTGTCTCGTAACACTCACTGGGCTGGCTTAGAATGGCTTGAACACCATCAGGAAAAGCGACGCGAAGCTCATGATGAGTGCGGCAATGCCAATGGGTGCGGCTGCCCTGAACGTGGCTTCATACCTGTCCGGCAGCGCTGCGCCGCCGTCTTGGGCGGCTTCGGTTGCAATGTCATGCAGCTTTCGTTCGACCCGGTCGCCAACCACGAATGCCACAAGCAGGGCCAGGCTCAGGGCGATAGAGGCAACCAGCCAGCCAGTCCACCAGTCATAGCCCAGCAGCCCCATCATCCAGAGACCTGAGGCCGGGAGGACCAGCAGCGATGGCGCCATGAAAACCGAGTTGATCCGGGTCACGATGCGTAGCAGTGCCGCCGCCTCGATAGAGGTCGAGCTCCGGGCCTGGGCGTGGATCACACCGTTGAGGATGGTCGCACCCACCATAAGGATTACGGCAAGGATGTGGATCAGCTTCACGGACAGGAAGAGGTCGGGCATTGGGGGCTCTCTTATTTCGTCCATATGGACTATTTAACGTCTATGGACCCCACGTTCGATTCATGTCAATCGTATTTAGACCAAGTGGACGAAATAAATGCCGAAAATTGTCGATCATGAAGCTTACAGCCAGAATCTGGCGCAGCGAGCTGCCAAATACTTCTCGCGTCACGGGTATGCCGGGACCAGCATGCGCAAGGTCGCCGACGATCTGGGAGTCTCGAAAAGCGCGCTTTATCATTACTTCCCAACCAAGGAAGACCTGTTCCTGGCGTGCACGAAACAGGTCATGTCCGGATTCAATGCGGACCTTGTTGATCCGGCCCTGTCTGAACAAGAAAACCTTGCACGTCTAACGGATATTCTTCGTGGGGACTTTGCGGCCGAGATGGCCCTGACATTCGACTACCTGCGCGGCAAAAGCCCCGCCGAAATTGCGGCGGACGAGGCAATGCAGGTGGCTATGGATACCTATCGCAACGCGGTCACGAGCATTGTCGGAGAAAAGCGGGCCGAGGTCACCCTCGCCTGCCTGTTCGGTGGCTTGTTGCTGGAATACATGTCTGGGCAGTGATGCCCCTCCGGACCCTGGTGTAGCTCGGGCTGACAGGGCTCAAAACCGACTGTAGCCGCTCCGCAGCGTGCAACAACAAGCAATTAGATCGGCCAGATGGCGGCTATGCCGGTCTCTACTGCCGTCCATCTCCGATTAATTGTCTTCTCTGGAGAGAACCTTAACAGGCGGCGTGTTTGCTCAAGGAAAGTCAACAGCAGGAAGATTTCGCTGCGAACAAAGCCATGACCCAACGATCAAGCAGTGGTCTTCGTGGTGCTGTACCGCTTCAATATCCTTTATTTATATGGGTCATGCTGATCACCGATTTCGCAAAACCAGCTCTCACCAAGTAGCAGGTGGTGGTCCCCAGCAGCCGATGGCCGGGAACCACATAGCTTTTACTTTGTCAGCTTCATCTCGCCGTAATCACCACGGGCGTAAAGGGTCACAGTCACATCCTGCTTGTCGCGGTTGCGCCAGAACCAGCCGTGATTGCCGGTAAAGGCGGCTGTCAGAACGCCCTCGCCGCGTGGCTCTGCGCGGCCTTTTTCATAGCTGATGTTTTTTCCGCCGCCGTCGCCGTGCAGGTCGTAATTGACGACCCCGCCTTCCGCAATCCAAAGGAATTCAGCTTCGGCGCCCTCTTCCATTGTCAGCTTGACCTCGGCACCTTCGCCTGGTGTCAGAACGAGACTGTGTTGCTCGACCCATTCCTCTACTACGACTTCCTCGGCATAGGCCGCCCCGAAGAATATCCCGAAGATACCGCCGCTGACGCTGGACTGCTCTTCGACCACAGGGGCCGGTTCAAGCTGCATCAGCCGGTCCTCTTCGGCTTCGTCTGCCAGCTGGGTTTTGATCTGCCCCATTTCGGCAAGCCCCACGGCTTTTCCGACGCCGGTGGGGTCGATGCCGTATTCGGCTGGCAGCACGACCAGCGTCAAGATCGCCACTGCCGAAGCCGCCGCGATTGCAGTTGACTTCAACAGCTGCGCCGAGGTTGGCAGGTCTTCGGGGGTTGGTTTGTTACCATTGTACATTGCAAGTTTTCCTTTGAATTAAGAGAGGATGTAGCCGGTCAACTGGTATCCAACCAGTATGAACCCAGCCGACATCATGACGACGTTCGCGGAATAGGCGTGCTTCCAAAAACCCGCCGTCCTGCGCCAAAAGCCCATGACAATCAGGATCGCGGCAAGCGCGAGGATCTGGCCCAATTCCACGCCCAAATTAAACGCCAGCAGGTTGGGCAAAAGCCCGTCTTTGGCGATGTTGTAGTCGAGGATTTTGGTAGCCAGCCCCAGCCCGTGAAAGAACCCGAAGATCAGGGTCGCGGTCTTGGTGTTGGGCTGAAACCCGAACCACCGCTGATAAGCGCCCAGATTATCGAGCGCCTTGTAAACGACGGACAGCCCGATGATGGCATCAATCAAGTAAGAGCTGAAGTTCCAGCCAAAGTAGACCCCGGCCAGCATGGTGGTTGAATGGCCGATGGCAAAGAGACTGACATAAATGGCGACGTGCTTCATCTTGTACAGGAAGAACACGACGCCAAGCAGGAACAGCAGATGGTCGTATCCCGTGACCATATGTTTGGCCCCGAGGTACATGAACGGGATCAGCTTCATGCCGCTGACCTCCATGATATAGCCTTTATCACCGGCGGTGACGGCATGGGCGTAGGCAGATGATGCAAAGGCCAGAAGAGCCAGCAGGATCATCACCAGCAGGATTAGGGGCTGCCGCACAGCGTGCGGGTTTGCCCCCGAACCAAAGTTTCGGTTGTGTGTCATTTTGCGATTTCCGCTTGGTTAAATATTGGATGAGCGGGCCGAAAGGCCGTGTCTATCCGCGCGGAGGCCGATCCAGATCGAATATGGGACGGCTCGACACGTCCGAAGCGATCGCGATCCAGACCGTCGTAGAACGGGCGAGATAATTTGCCTCCCGCCGTTGTGGCAGAACCGCCACCGTATGATCGTGGTCGACGATGTCATGGGGGTGCCCGTGATAGGCATCCGCAATATCTACGACATCATCGTGATCATGGCCGTGATCATGGCCGTGATCTACGATACTTGTTTGTTGTGGCTCAGCAATCTGCGCGAGGTCCGGCGGGTTGTGCGAAGCGATGCGCGCATTTGCGGACACCACGAGGCCCATCGCCAAGGCGAAGGTCAGTGCGTACTGAAAGAGCGTCGCAATCTGCCGTTTCATCCTGCTCAACTTCCTGCGGGTTCTGGGAGTCCTGCCTGCTTGCTCTATCCCCTCGGGGGGGATAGAGCTTTCTTATGACAGATCATTTGCCGCATGCAACCCACCCTGAAATCGTGAAACGGCTGAAACGTGCCAACGGACATTTGTTAAGTGTCATTGGCATGATTGAGGCGCAGAGGGCCTGTGTCGATCTGGCCCAGCAGCTCCACGCCGTCGAGAAAGCCATCGCGCAAGCCAAGCGCACGCTAATCCACGATCACATTGACCATTGTCTTGATGCGGTGCTGTCTGCGCCCAAAGAGGAAAGCGTGCGAACAATCTCTGATTTCAAGGATATCACCAAATACCTTTGAGAGGTCATGATGCTCTCCATTCTCGCTGACAGCACCTACCGCCATCTCTTTCTGGCACAAATCATAGCACTCTTGGGGACCGGCCTTGCCACGGTTGCCCTCGGCTTGCTCGCCTATGATCTTGCGGGGAAAAATGCGGCGCTGGTTTTAGGTTTCGTCTTTACGATCAAGATGGTGGCATATGTCGGGGTGGCACCAATAGCTGGCGCCTTTGCCAACCGCTGGCCCCGGCGGACGATGCTTGTCAGTCTGGAGCTGATCCGCGCCGCCGTCGCCCTTTGCCTGCCCTTTGTAAGTGAAATCTGGCAAGTCTATGTGTTGATTTTTGCGTTGCAGTCTGCCTCTGCCGCCTTTACGCCGACGTTTCAGGCGACCATCCCAGACATTCTGCCGGAAGAAGAGCGATACACGCGCGCGCTGTCCCTCTCTCGTTTGGCATATGATCTGGAGAACCTGATCAGCCCGGCTTTGGCGGCATTGCTGCTGGCCTTCGTAAGCTATCAAACCTTGTTCTTTGGAGCAGTGGTCGGGTTCGCAGGTTCTGCATTGTTGGTGATATCCGTGGTGTTGCCGAGCCCGCAAGAAACAACACGACGGGGGATTTACGACAGAACGACGCGAGGGTTACGGATCTACCTTGCAACACCCCGTCTGCGGGGCCTTCTGTCGCAGAACCTTGCGGCTGCTGCTGCGGGTGCCATGGTGCTGGTGAATACGGTTATCCTCGTCAAATCAGGTTTCGGCTTCGGAGATACCCAAGTTGCTATCGCGCTCGGCGCGTTCGGCGGCGGCTCGATGCTTGCCGCTCTCGTGCTTCCCCGTTTGTTGGATAGCTGGGCGGATCGACCTGTGATGATCGGGGGGGCTGCAATATTGGTCGTCACCCTGCTGGGTCTTGCTGCCATCGGTGTCGTGAACGGCCTGCAGTGGTATTTATTGCTCACCGGTTGGGTTGTTATCGGCATCGGGTATTCGACAGTGTTGACCCCTTCGGGGCGTCTGTTGAAACGCTCGGCGCACCCTGAGGACCGGCCTGCGGTTTATGCCGCGCAGTTTGCCCTGTCCCATGCCTGCTGGCTTGTGACCTATCCGCTTGCCGGTTGGCTGATTACAATTTCAGGGCCTGCGACGGCCCTCGTCAGCCTCGCGTCACTTGCCGCTCTCGGATTGGCTGGTGGCCTGCTTCTCTGGCCTCGCGACGATGCGGAAGCTGTCGAACATGTTCATAAGGATTTGCCTGACGATCATCCTCATCTGCGAGGCGGGCGGTCGCACAGCCATCCGATCATTATTGACGATTACCACGCCCACTGGCCCCGTGTGGGCGATACGACATTACGATGACGGCAATTTTGAGTATTGCGGAAATGCAAAACCAGACATTCGATGTATTGCGGTATTTGACCTGTATGGGCTCAAACCTGCCCCTAGCCGCGGATGCACCCCGAAAAATACTGGGCCGCGGCTCCGAGCGCCCTCTTTCTTCGGATTGCCGATTTTAGTTTGCGGGCGCCGCGAATGGTGGCCATGCGAACAAAGCGGACATCGACAATTATAAGGCCAACGTCCGCTCTGCTATGCCTAGAATTTGTTAATCGAGTTTCCACCGTCAGCGATTATGGCGCTGCCAGTCACGAAGGACGCGTTCTCAGAAAGCAAGAACAAGGCAACTTGCGCGATTTCCGACGGCTCAGCCATCCGCTTTAACGCATGTAGGCCACGCACGACCTCGTGGAAACTTTCGTCGTCTCCTGCCATCGCCGTCATTGTGCCACCTGGCAGAAGCGCATTGACCCGGACGTTCTCGGAGCCGTGTTCTGCAGCGAGCACCTGAGTCATACCAATCAGTCCCGCCTTGGCCGCCGCATAGGCAGCCATGCCAGGCAATCCGACAGTATGTCCCACAAATGAAGACGTGAAAACGATGGAGCCACCACCGTTTTCGCGCAGCAAAGGGATTTGGTATTTCGCCGCGTAAAAGCCGCTGCTTAGATTTACATCAATGACGTTGTGCCAATTGCTGGATTTCATATCTGGGACGGGGCCCATATCTCCCGTCGTCCCCGCATTGTTGAACGCCCCGTCAAGTCCACCGAATTCGTCCTTTGCACAGTTCACAAGAGCCTGAGCATACGTCTCGTCGCTAACGTCACCGGAAAGAAAAACAGCATTTCCGTTGCTTTGCGCGATCTGCCCAACAAGCTGCTCAAGCACAGCTTCTCTACGAGCCCCAAGGACCACGTTGGCACCTTTGGAGGCGAGCAACAGAGCTGCTGCCGCCCCAATTCCGCTGCTTGCTCCGGTAACGATAAAGGTTTTGTCTTTGAGTTCCATGTTTTGCCTTTCAATCATTGGAAGACAATCGACTAAGGCATTCACGTGTTTTCGAGCGACCCGTTTCATGCGCTCTTGGAAACTTCACTGGTCAATGCGCAAGATTCGGGTCAGCTCTGCGTGCAGAGTTGAAAGCTGACTTCCATGCGTCGCGCAGCATCGATGACATGGGGCTCAAACCTGCCGTTCGCTGCGGACGCACCCCGAAAAATACTGGGACGCGGTCCCGAGCGCCCTCTTTCCTCGGATTGCCGATTTTAGTTTGCGGGCGCGGCGAATGGTGGCTCTGCGGGACTTAGACTCCATTCGCTGCGGATGCTCTTAGGTCTGCTTACAGTTTGTCGCGCCCCAAACGTTTGTTACCGTCGGTGGCAGGAAAGTTGAATTTTGGCCGATCATCTCACATTGCCATTTGGCCGTTTACGCTACTGCACCGAACAAATATGAGATCTTGATTTCTAATAATTATTCGGTGTTAGTAGCGGCCTCTAAATAGTCCCGTTTGATCTCCTCAATCACACCGGGGTTTACGTCAGGGCCACCATAAATCATGTACCACCATAAATCATGTACATGACAGAATGGTTCTTTGGTCTAGTTTCAATTCCGTTATTCTCGAAGATATGCACCCAAGTATCGTCTGGACCACCGGCAGTATTTGCCTGTGCGTTGTTATTTGATGCGGTGCCCGATGCTTTCTTGCCTCTACCTCTATGCACGTGCGGCTGAACATCATCTTCCTGAAAACTGCCAACATTATTGCTTCCGCGACCGGCAGAACCGGAGTTAGCTAAATCTGGGCGAGGCGAAACTCTTTTATATGCACGAGGATCGATCGTCTCGTCACCTAACGAATAGCCGCGCAAGAATGACCCCGAAAGATTTGGTAAACAAATATTGACGCCAACAATTTCGGAACCCCACCTATCGTCCAGCACGTCGGCCAAGTCTCTAATATATGAAAGTGCCATTGCACGACCATCACATGGAAGAAAACCAGCGTCCAACGCACTACGAAAACCTCTTCCGTTTGCACCGAATGCAAATGCTCTTATTTCACCTATTATGGGCATTTAGATTTCCTTTTTTCAAGTTACTTGAAGTCACAGTTACACAATATGAGAATTAGCGATATAAATTTTTCTGCGAATGGCCCCTGAACCGAAGGGGGACTCCCATTCGCGAACAATGGTTCTGCGTATACCGATCAAATGCCCTCTGTCTCTAGAGTAGGAGGATTTGGGCGAGTCGAGCACCGCCGTTTGGAAAGCTGTCGTTTGTACTTCTCGCAGCATCCTGCACTTTGGGATCAAACCTGCCGTTAGTGGCGGATGCACCCCGAAAATACTGGGGCGCGGCCACGAGCGCCCTCTTTCCTCGGATTGCCGATTTTAGTTTGCGGGCGCGGCGAATGGTGGCCATGCGCCCATGGTGTCGACCGACACGAACGCCCATAGCAGTCATCCAAACGTCGATCTTAAGCTGCGGTGCAGTCCGTCGAAGCGGTCATTCGCGTGGAACGTAGCATTCGGTGCTGTCAGACTATTCTGGCAGCGAGACTTTTTCGGGGCGGTCCCGTCGCTTCGGAGTTTGTCCAGAACAACAACCGACCGGGCAACCGATGCACGCAGGCAGCAAGACTGCGGCGGGGCATCCGCGTGAACGGGTCAAGAAACTTTTTCCGGGCAGGGATTTCCGCTCACACTACGACTTGCGTCAGTAGTGTGAGCGATGTGCTTTTCGAGGTACTGAGGATGGCTGAGCCTTGGTTATCGCAGTGGATCAACCAGATCGAGTTGCAGGGGCCAAAACAATCAATCCTTTAAATACTTCACCCGAATTTGGCATCATCCAAGCAGTCCTCGACGCGGCAAGGCAATTCGATGTGAAAGACCGAGCCTTCTTTCTCCACGCTTTCATAATGCAAACGACCGTCCATTTTCTGTATGATCCGCTGAGAGATGTACATACCAAGCCCCGTTCCTTCGCCGGAACGGGTACTGCTACCGTCGATCTGGCTAAAGCGGCCGAAAACGATCTTCTCGCTGTCCGCAGGAATACCACGTCCGTGGTCCCGCACCGAAACGCGCGCCAGACCGTTGTGTATGCTGAGCGAGATTTCAATCGAGCCGCCGCCTTCAGGGGTGAACTTGATCGCGTTGCAGATTACATTGTCAATTACCTGACGCAAACGGAACGGATCACCGGCAACGATTGGCACGATGTCCATATCGTTTTGGCGGATCAGCTCGACCCGCCGCGCGGCGGCCATCTGGTTGTTTTCTTCCAGCGCATTGCTCAACATCTGTGAGATGTCGATTTCCTCGATTTGCAGTTCGAACTCGTTCAGCTCCAGCTTCTGCACGTCGAGAACATCATTGATCAGCCGTAACAGGCGGTTGGCATTGCGCTGAGCAATCACCAACGCCTTGCTGACCGGCGCGGGCATCACACCGAGCTTACCACTCATTGCCATATCCAACCCGCCCTTCAACGACGTCATCGGCGTGCGCAGTTCATGGCTGACGACGGCAAGGAAGTTATCTTTCGCCTCGGCAGCCTGATGTGCCGCGGTCAGAGCCGATTGAAGGGATTTCTCGAAGTGCACCCGCTCGGTGACGTCGAAAAAGGTAACGCTCCAGCCGATATTGCGGCCAGCAGGATCAATCGGACAAGCGATATGGACGGCGCGCGGCTCATAAACACGATCACCCACACTAAATTGCTGACCAAATACCGCCCCACACAAGGGCTGGACATCGTTGATAAATGCCAATGCGTCGCTCTGCAGGCGCGCAATCGGGGGCGCCTCTGGCGTGTCGTCGTTGAACAATTGGGCCGCCGCGGCGGCGTTCCAGGAGATCGGTTTGTGATCCTTGTCGATGACCAAAACAGGATCGCGGGAGACGTCGAACAACGCGTCGCGCCCCAGCGCTTTGGTATCCAGGACACGGTTAGTGACCAACATCCAACTGTAAGCAATTAGCCCCAGCGAGAACATCATCGACGTCGGATCAATGCCGAAAACAGTGACCCCCGCAAAGACGTAAAGACCGTTGGCTGTCAGCGGGGCGCAGGTAACCACGACCAAGGTCATCAGCAGCAAACTCGCACTGCCGTTTGTGCCCAGGATGCCGCGCACGAGCAGCCAGACCGCGCGGATGACAAAGCCATACAGCATCAGCGCCGATGCGAAAAACATGATTCCATGGACGTAATGTACGCGAGTGCCGTCCTCAGAGAGGGAGGTGGCTTCGGTGAACATCAGGTGATGCCAAGGGTCGGTCAGCGCTAAGAGCGAGATGACCGTTGGTATGCCGATGACGAGGGCACGGAGCATGGGAGTTTGGGTCAGATCCCGGCCGCGCACGAACTCTTCAATATGCAGGCACCACGTGACCGGCAAAACCGCGATTGCCAGCCACGCAGAGAGCGCCCAGACCAATTTGGGCTGAAAACCCGTCGAGGCAAGTTCCATCCCGAGTGAAAAAACCCACCATAAAATGGCGCAAAAAGAGGCAATGAAGTACTTTTTGCCTTCAAAATCATGGCTCCGCCAAATCCACGTCATGACAAGGAAGGCAAGCCCCCAAAGACCAGCGATCCCGATCAGCACTGGGTCGTATGAATATGTAAAAAACCCAGTCATCGTGCTGTGAACCTCATAATATACTTAAGACACGCGTGTAATCTCGCTTGTTATGCGGTGTAATATACTTGTTTTTGTGGTGAAAACATGGCGCAGCATTTCGGCGCGAACTCGTTAGATCATCAATCTGGAATATGAAGCCGTTCGATCAATTGACAGCATCCAGCACGACGGTCTCGAAGCGGACCTTCGCGGCGGCGGCGGCCAGAAAATGTAGCGTCGCAGTCCAGAGTGTGCGATTTCTTCGGCTGGACCATTATAGTTCGCTGGCGCAGCGAACCTCCGCTTCCCGCCCTTGGAGTCGATCGCTGCATCACTATGACAAAGGGAAACCCCTGCCCTATTGAGCCCAATTGAGCCCAATTACAGAACTCTGGACTTGCTCCCAGAGCAAAAGGGTTTGGTTGTTGAGGTGTGTTTAGTCCTGCATCTGATT